>LAZR01000355.1_pt1 | contig 40917 bp, 33 predicted proteins | sample 329461 | NCBI WGS metagenome assembly LAZR01 (sample SAMN03002196, study PRJNA259156) | marine sediment metagenome | biome: sea floor; feature: Hydrothermal impacted sediments; material: marine sediment; isolation source: Loki non-amplified sample from Loki's castle hydrothermal vent sediment ...
AGCACGAACGACACCCGACAGCAAAGCCCATGTTTGGAAACATTGGAGAGGACGATGACGATGATCTCTAAGGACCGAGACGTAGCATTCCATCGCAAGGGCTGGGGCTATGAAAAATTGATGGCCAACAGCGAGCTGTACTGCGGCAAGCTGCTAGTAGTAGAAACGGGTCTCAGATGCTCTATCCATTTCCACAAGCTCAAGGACGAGACGTTCTACATTCAGGATGGCTGTATTATCATGAGGGTGTGGGAAGACGACTCTCACGGGTGGCCTACAGGGCCGATGGTCTTTCTTGAAGAGTTCCCGAACATCGAGCACGGTTCTGAATTCTTGATGGAGAAGGGCGACAGGTTGGTTATCCCGCCGAACACTCCGCACCAGTTCATTGGCGTAGATGCACAGTCCACTATTATTGAGATTTCAACGCAGCACTTTGAAGACGACAGCTATCGAATCCAGAAGGGTGATTGATGAACAACCGATACACCGATTGCCGGGGGTGCGGACACCATAGAAGCGTCCACAACAACGGAAAAAGCTTTACGTGTGACTATGCTTTTCGGCGCGACTCTCTTGGGGCACCGCTGGCAGGGGAGACGTGCCACTGTAAAACGACGCAGAAGGAGATTGATGCACACATTGCTTCCTTTGATGAGAGAACATGCAAAACGTGCGGTCTAGGTGAAGTAGATCAGCAATCCGGTAGCGACTGGTCACACCGGAACGCGCAATCCTGCATTCGGGTAATGGGCAAGAAACTTATAGCTATGGAGCGAGAGCTGTTCTCGCGCAGGGCAGCAATAAGAGATCAAAAGGAGAGAAACAATGGCTGATATTGACCGCGCGCAAGATTACTTCCGCCGATCGAAGGACAAGAATGGGGACGAGAAGCTTCTCGCGAGAGGGCTTCTACATCTTGTGAAGCATCTCGGGCTCGATAAAGGCCGGGACTTCAAGCGTGCCCAAGAGCTTCTCGATAGGGCATGGAAGATATCCGGTGCCAGTAGCCGCAAGAAGACTGGTGAAGCTATGTTCCTTGTAGCTAGAGAGCTGAAAGCCAAGAAGGGAAAGAAGGTCACCTCCATGACGGACCGACATAAGGCTATCATGAAGGACATAGATGAGAAGAAGGCCGCACTAGCAAAGACGATTGTTGAGGACGAAAATGAAGATTGATATAGACTACAAGGAGATGTGCCCGGTAATCAAAGAAGTCTACTCTGGCGCTCTGATCGAAACCGCAGAGGGAAACCAGATTGGTTTCTGCATGAGGGATGATACTGTTGAGTTCAATGTGATCCCCGCTGGCTCCGACCGGAACCAGTGGTTCAGGGTGAACATGCAAACACTTGAAGTGGAGAAAATGGGCAATGAAGATGAAACCCCTGTTCGGGACTCAGAGCCGGTTCACAACGCCGGACAAAGCTAGCGCGATCTTTGTCTATGATGCACTGAACCTATTCTTCTCTGTAACCCTAAGTAAGTACCTAGGACCGCTGGCTACCAGCGACGGTAGGCCCTCGTCTCAAGTATTCGGCACGTTCCAACGCATCCGTGGGCACGTCAAGAAATACACGAAGCCCGGACAGCGTATTGCACTGGTGATCGCTCTCGATAACGAGCCTACAGAAAAACAGGCGCTCTTCCCGGAGTACAAGATGAACCGGGACGAAAATCAGGTGATGCAAGAGGAAGAGAGAAACGAGCGACTGGAGAGCTTCTTCGACTTCCTAGCGACCTTTCCCTGCACCTTCGCTGAGGCTGCGGGCGAGGAGGCCGATGACGTTATCGCCACCATCACGAAGAAGTACCGGAAGCCTACCTTCGTGTTCTCTTCCGACAAGGATCTCTGGCAGCTTCTTAACAATCCTCGGGTGACCCAGATCAGCCTTCGAAAGTCAGAGAAGGTAACAGATGCGGACCTGCTGAAGAAGTTCGACACCACCCGCAAGCGAGCCCACATGATCGCTCTCTACAAGGCGGTGATGGGGGACGTGAGCGATAATATCCCCAAGGTGCCACGAATACCCACGAAAGCCTTTCACGAGGCCATGCGGAATGTTAGCTACGCCGAGGGAACCGGAGACCCCGTGTCTCTGGTGATTGAGGCGGCTGCGAGGCTGGAGAAGCCCCGAGCACACAAGCTTCTCGTTGAGTACGAACAGCTCGTCCGGCGGAATCTGGAGATCATTACCCTAAAGAAGGAACTGGAGCTGGAGGAGACGCACCACCGGGGCTCCAAGCAGCAAATGACAGACATCCTAGACCACTACGAGTGCAACACAATCTTAGCCCAGGGTAATCATGAGTTCCTCTTCCGTTAACCTCAATGCTGAACAAGAAAAAGCCGCAAACCACTACACAGGAGCCTGCCTAGTAACAGCAGTTCCGGGGTGCCACCCTCGCGGCACTCGGGTAATTATGTTTGATGGCAGCATGAAGGACGTGAGTGGGGTTCTTGTCGGTGACCTTCTTATGGGACCTGACAGCAAACCCAGGCGAGTTTTAGAGCTAAAAACAGGCTTCGGTAAAATGTATGAAGTCATTCCGGTAAAAGGAAAATCGTTTTTTGTAAACGAAGATCACATTCTTGCTCTACGCCGGTCAGGAAATAGACACAAGGATAAACCTAACTTTAACATGAAGGTTTCTACCTTTATTCAACAGGGACCCGGACTTAAAGCTAGATCTAAGCTTTATCGTTCCGAAGCAATTAACTGGGAAGCTAAATCTGAACTTCCTGTCCCTCCATACATACTAGGTCTTTGGTTGGGCGACGGATGTTCTCACAGCCCTACATTAACCACTATGGATAACGAAGTGCAGGAAGCGTGGTGTGCTTGGGCCACTTCCTTGGGTTCCGAAATAAACAAATATAAGCTGCCCGGGGGTAATAAAGCGACAACGTATGCGGCAGTGCAGTCGGGGGGCTTAGTTAAACCTTTCAAAAATCCTGCTCGCAACAGTCTACGACAAATAGGTGTTCTGGAAAATAAACACATACCAAAAGTATATCTAACCGCAAGCGTGGACGATCGTTTGTGGCTGTTAGCTGGGTTGATTGATTCTGACGGCTATTATGGCAAGGGGTGCTATGAGATTACGCAGAAACGCGAAGCACTGCTTGAAGACATTGCCTTTTTGGCGCGAAGTCTGGGGTTCGCCGCTTACACGCGACCAGTAGATAAATATTGCACATACAGGGGATCGGAAAGATGGGGAACTTACTGGAAGGTATCTATTTCTGGTAACTGCGACTTAATTCCAGCTAAGCTAAGTAGAAAGAAAGGATCTTACAGAAAGCAGATTAAAAATCACCGTGTTACGGGGTTCAGTCTAAAAGAATCAGCACCTGACGAATATTTTGGGTTCGCTCTAGACGGAGACAGCTTATATCTGCTGGAGGATTTTACGGTTACTCACAATTCTGGTAAAACGGCCACCCTCACCCAGCGGGTGATCCGTCTCCTTGCTCGGGGAGAGGACCCGCGCTCGATCTGTTGCATTACCTTCACCAACAAGGCGTCCACCGAGATGAAGGAGCGTATCCTGGCTTCTGATCCCGGAGCCAAGCGCGTCTGGGTCAGCACTTTCCACAAAATGGGTGTGAAACTGCTTCGCAGCTACGGCGATAGGGTAGGACTGAGAGACGGTTTTTCCATCTACGACGATGATGACTGCAAGGGCCTAATGCAAAAGGTCCACCGAATGTGGGCGGCAGAGCAGGAGGACGAAGACCTAAAGCTGGGTCCGAAAGAGCGAGGCAGGCTAATGAACGTCGCAGGAGACCTCCGAGAAAGCGCTAAGCCGTTCGATCTGGAGAACTGCGACCCCCGTATCGGTATGTACATTCGTGAGCTTCACGACGCCAATGCCGTCGATTTCAGCGGTATGTTGTACCTGACATGGAAGATCCTGACGAAGTGCCCGGACATCGCTACCAAGCTATCCAAGCGCTTCAAGTTCATCATGGTCGATGAGGCCCAGGACACGAACGATGTCCAATACGCCATCGCAAGAATTCTTGCGTCCCACGGAAACTTGTTTATGGTTGGGGATTATGACCAATCCATATTTTCCTGGCGGGGAGCCAAGCCGGAGAACCTCAAGAATTTCCAGAAGGACTATCCCGGAGCCTTGATCCTAGAGTTGCCTAGGAACTACCGGTCCCGGTCAGAGATTCTGGAGAAGGCACAGAATGTAATACGGCAGAACCCAAACAACGATGACGTGGAACTCATATCGGAGAGGGGTGAGGGTGGTGCTGTAGAAATCCACCGATATGAGAACGAGTGGGAGGAAGCTAACCAGACTGCGCATCTGATGCACTGCTATCACGACAAGGGATACAAGTGGGGGGACATGGCAGTCATCTATCGCCTCAACAAGCAATCCCAGGCGTTTGAGATGGCCCTTAGCCAGAGCAGCATTCCCTACAAGACCAAGGGAGGCCCCAGCTTTTTCGCTCGTAAGGAAATCAAGACGACTCTGGCCTACATGAAGCTCCTCACGAACCCGGCGGATAGTGCAGCTTTTGCGCAAGCGATTTCGTATCCTAAGAGAGGCGTTGGAGATGTCCTGATCGGCAAGATAGACATATTGGCCAAGAAAGAGGGAATCAACGTAACGGACGCTGCGGCCAAGATCAGGACCGGGCGAAAATCAACACGGGCGCTTCTCGATGAATTTGCTATGCTAATGGAACGAAAACGAGAGGAGATGCGCAACGGTAGGAGCTTAATGACCGTAGTTGATGAGCTTGTTCGAGAAAGTGGCTACATGGGCCATCTCAAGAATGAGGCTGATGAAGAAAAAGACGGACCCCGGAGCATCCAGCGATTGGAGAATCTGGAGACGTTCGTCATCGGAATTGGAGAATTTGAAGATGCCAACTCGAAGCCCTCGCTGGAGAAGTTTCTCCAGCAGATCGCGTTGGTGCAGGAAGGGGACGATAATCGAGTCGATGACGCTGTGTCCCTGATGTCAATGCACTCAAGTAAAGGTCTGGAGTTTCCGATAGTATTCATTGTGGGGGCCGCAGCAGGTGTGGTGCCCTTCACACTAGCCGTGGACGAAGGACGAGGTGACGAGGAGCGTAGACTGTTCTACGTGGCCGTCACCAGAGCCAAAGACCACCTTCACGTCAGTTATCCCGAGCAAGTACGCAAATGGAGCAGTATACAGGAACAGGACCCAAGTCCTTTCATGTTCGAAATGTTCGGGCGCGATCCAGAAGAGGAGATTGAATAATGCACCAATGGTCAAAAATGCTGATTGTCGATTTCGAGGCTACGTGCTTCCGAGATGACGATGCCGATAAGCCCGCAGGCTGGGTAGCCGCCCAAGATCAGGAAATCACCGAGATCGGGGCTGTCATTTACAACCTGCCCGCCAAGGAAATCGAGGCGGTCGAATCTTTTCTAGTGCGGCCGGATGGCCCCATGGGACAGTTCTGCGAGGAACTGACGAGCCTAACCTTCGAGGATGTGAAGGACAAGCCGAATCTGGAGGTCACACTAAAGAATGACCTGAAGGTTTGGTGCAAAGCGAACAAGTTTGATCTCAGCCAGCAACCCTGGGGTAGCTGGGGAGATTACGACCGAGTTCAGCTTTACCGAGAATGCGCCAGGAAGGGCATCACGTACCCGTTCGCGCGGGCACACTACAACATCAAGGGGCTTTTCTCGATGCTGACAGGGCGATCCAAGGGATTCGGTGTAGGAAAGGCCCTGGATATTCTGGGTCTAAAGTTCGATGGACGACCCCACAGGGGCGTGGATGACGCTCGCATGATCGCGACAATTCTTCTCTCTGTGATGAGGTAAGCATGGAACTGGTAGTCGAATCTGAGTCCTACAACATGGCAGTTTCTACCATTACATCCCTTCTGGGTACAGAGGTGGACTGCATCCTGAAGCTGGCGGACGGGAAGGCGCGTATCGAGGCGTCCAACCCCGAGGCTTACGTTCAGGTGCCCTTGAAGCTTGAGTCCAGCTCTGGCGAGGGTGCGTGTTGCACGAAGATCGAGTTCCTAGGGTCTGTGAAGCCCAAGACGAAGACGCTTACAATGGTATTCGAAGACGGGGACAATGTTAATGTAACTATGGGTAGAACCCGTGGTGCCATTCGGGTTCTCCCTGAAGAGGACATCGACATCGAGCGCCCAGAGGATACTGTGAAAGTCCAGGCTGTGGTTCCGGCTAAGCTGCTGGTATTCGCAACCGGGGCCACGGCATTCAAGCCGCTAATAGACGCCAGCAGCCCTACCGTCATTCTCCAAGTCGAGAACAGAGAGCTGAACATCAGCGCTTACGACACCTACATGGGTACACACTACGGGGTCTCCAATGAGGAGATTCGTGCCAAGGAAGCTTTCCAACTCACAGTCGAGCTAGAGGTCTGGCGGAACATCATATCCAAGGTTCAGCCCGATGGTGTCGTCAAGATGGGTGCTGACGATTGTTTCTTTCGTCTTCGGACGGACACATTTGATCTCTATCACGCCGTGATGCAAGAAGACTCTCAGGATGTGAAGGAGGTGATTACCCAGCTTAAATCCGAGGGAGATCATCTCGCCGTGGTAGAGTTCGACGGCAATGCAGTAACTGACGCAATCGACGCCACCAAAGGCATCATCCGGTCTGCGGACAAGGACGGAGCACGATTTTTCGTCACCATCAAGAAGGAGGGCTTGGCCGTCCTCTCTGCGGAGAGCGCTGCCGGAGAGATGGAGTCTGAGTTCGACATTAACGTCACTATGGATGGTGACGAAGATGTGGAATTCCGAGTAAGCTCGGATACCTTCCAAGACATTTTGAAGCTGACCCGAGACGAGGGGCTGAAGTACGGCCCGACGCGCTTACTGGTCATGGAAGACACGATCGTGATGGAGAGCCTCAAGGTCCCCGCATCCTCCGTGTCTCCAGTTCTACAGGACTAGACTATTGGATCTATACGGCATCGTGTTTGGAATTTGGTTTGGGGTAGGGTGCTACCGACTAGTGGAGCTGTGGCTGTTGGACGCCGAGAGCCTTGAGGAGGGTTTCAATCCCGCAGACGAGTACGACGTGGGGCCTATAGCGTACCGTTTCTGGACCGTAATTTCAGCTTTTGGGTGGCCGATCTTTATGCCAGTGGTGTATTTTACAAATAACGACGACGACGATGAAGAGTAAGTTGACATGGATGATCTACCCTATTGGTAGCCTCTTGAAGGTTACGGAGCATAAATACGTTCTGAGAGTGGCTAAGGCTGTGTCGGATTTGGAGCCACGTTCCGAGAAGCTCTTCAACGACCACAAAGTGACACTCACAGGGTTTTACAACAAAAGAGGTTACTGCGTAGGTTACGTGCTGGACTTTAAGGGCAGCCCCTCTATTATAGACGACAACTTCTACGTGTTGTTGGACTATGTGAAGAAGGGTGAGAAGCCCAAGGACATGGTTCTACCCAAGCTAAGAGGCAAACCAGACTCTTCTATTCGCTTAATCAAGTTCGGTGCATATCTGAAGAACCGTATGTACGTATTCATCTATAGGAGAAAGAAAGATGGCTGAGGCCGAAAACCTATTTGCAGAGGCCATGGGGGATGAGAAAGTCATCAAGATCAACCGTCAGGCCAAGCTACAGAAATTCGCTCTGGATAGCTCGCTCAAGGACGAGATACGGCGTTACATCATTTTCGCCAAGGACAACCGCAAGCCGTTTGAGCCCAAGACTGCTGACGACCTGAAGCAACTGATTGACGAGATGCAGGAAACCCAGGCATACCGGGACCGCCTCACTGGTATCATGATCCAGACTTCCATCGCCATTGACGAGCTGCAAATTGTCATTTCCACGGGAGAGAGCTACCTCTTTACCGAGTATAACGATCTGATGAAGAAGTGCTCCAACAAGGAAACTCGTGAAGCCGCGATCCGTTATGTATTTGGACCTGTCATCAGACGACAGGCACAATGGAAGAGCCTGAAGGGTATCGGTGAAATGGCTAGACAAAACCTGAACGAGACCTACTTCGCTCTACGCGAGATCGGTGAGAACGGCAGGACTATCCTTGAGGCTCGTAAAGTAAGGAGATCCTTCGATGCCTAGACCTAAGAGAGGCGTGGGTGCTGTGCGCGTTAGGTCGGAAGACCACCCAGATTCGCTATCCATGCGGGATCAGATTGTAGACGGAGAAGGTCCTGGCCTGGATCTGGAGCCGGACAAGTACAACCGTCCGGTTCGCACGCCCAAGCCCAAGCCGGAACCAGAGCCCGAGAGGAGCAAGGACGGGAAGAAACGCAGGAATCACCAGATAGGCATCAACTACTTCCGGTCTCTAGATGAGATTCTGGCCCGGTCCTTTACCAGACAAGAGGCTGCTCACAACATTGTGATCGCTTTCACCACGATGATGGAAGCCCGTGGCATAGACACTGGTTTCGAGGATGAGAAATTCGAGAGGGCTGCCGGTAACATGGCCATCGTCGGAATGATGCGAGAAATGGCCTGGGCCTTTGGCCTCGGGTCGGAACTGGCAGACCGTATCGCAGAGCACACTGTGGACAGGTTGTTTTCCCCGGGGCACGTTAGGGGGCCGGGGGTAAAGAAGAAGTAGATGTTCATTTACATGCACTACAACGGTAAGGAGCCGCCGTGGGCATTGTCCCTGCGGGGACTGGTGCCCGCCTTTACGCCCGGGTATCCATTCTCTATGCAAGAGGAGTCTCTGGCTGAGATTCTGGCCGACAAGGAACCTGCCGAGAGGGCAGCTCGGTTCGCCGAGGGGTTCCAGCTCGATGCTGGACTCTGGAAGTCCCTGTCAGAAGCCCGGGACACCTTGCTGCAAGCTGACCAGCTTGCCAGCACCGATCACCTCGTATGGCGTGACCAGTGGCTTCTGCTCCGTGCTGACGCTGTGGTTGTGGAGAACGGGTCCACTTTGGAAATCCCGCTGCTGGCTGCTCTCTGGGGAATCCCGATAGTGGCGGTTTCTTTTACGCCTACAGGTATGCACCCGTGGCTGGCAAAGACTGCGCAAATTACAGTGAACAGCCCCACAAGTGCTGAACAAATTTTGGGTGCCCTTGGGGTACAAATTGTCGAAGATGAAGCCCCTGAGGACGAAGATGTGCTGCCAGAGCTTCCGGGAGCGGGAGAGGTTATCTCTTAGGAGAAGCTTTACGTAGACTTATACCCGGAGAGCGTCGATGAGGTGCCCGGGTTCCAGCATCAGGCACAATAATGACAACAGACTCTCTAGACAGGATGAAGTCTCCGATAGACAAGGACAAAGCGGAAGTCGGTCCCCTGGGTGCTAAGGACAAAAGGCTCTCCATCTTTGCTCGGGGAGGCGATCCGGTCCGTTCTACACACCCCGGCCGCGTCAAGTCCATCATCAAGTCCCAAAAGTTCTTCACCATTATTCTGGCCGCTACAGAGAATGGCACGGACCTCTCCGGCCGCACCCCGTCTGACCCCAACGTAAATCTTGCAGAATTCCCAAATACCTCCTATGCAAATTTGGGATCTGTCAATGTACAAGTGGGAGAGAAGGTCTCTGCCGGTCACCAGATAGGCACCGTTTCGTTCTTCCCAACCGGCGGAAAGACCGGCATCCGCTATGGCGTTAACGCAAACGGCTCTGGCACAGAAGCGGCTAAGCTGTCTCCCCAGGGCGAACTCGCGAGAAACCTAATCAAGCGAGTCCAAGTAGATCCAGGTGCTGCTCAGGAGGGGGACGAGACTGCCAATTCAACAGGTATCAAGGAAGCTCCCAAAGACGCGGATCTAGAAACTCAGGGCCTAAACGAACTTGCGGCTGTAAAGGAGCTGGAATCCGAAGGGCTTTTGGAGCAAGCCGGTGTTTCGAACTTCCCTTACATTACACGCCCCCAAGTAAAGTTTGTGGAGCATAAGAACCAAGTCTTTTCTCACGATGTCATGGTATTCATCAGTGGCGTGGACGTTTCCGGTTACTTAGTGGGTCAGCTAAACATCAACATAGTTGACAAGGACGGTTGGAACGAGTGCAATCTCACTCTAAACAATGCCATGAATAACTTTGTCATCACCCAAGAGAACATGGGTTTCAATAATGACTTGAAGGGCACGTTCCGAACCGCAGACGGACAAGGCGAGAGAAAGTACAGCGAGCAGGCCAAGAAGGATTTGATCGAGTACAAAAATGACCTTAACAGGAACCCGCTCGTTGATATCGAGAAAATGAGATTGACCCAGGTGTCCATCACACAAGGTGTGGAAAATATCGACGCAACAGGCAAGCAGATAGATGCGGTATCCAACGCTACCGGAAAAGTTGTACCTCCTGTAAAGGGCGAGGCCGTAGCACCTAAGAAGAATCGAGCCGAAAAGACTACCTTCCAGGCTAATACCGGCCTTACAGACAGGCGGTGGCAGCTAGGGTTCATGTCTACAGTGTTCCACAAGCACGATCCTATCCGAGTTTTTAGAAAGAACCCGATACGGGAAGCGAACGAGTGGATGCCTGCCTTCACCGGCTATCTATCGGAGATCAGTTACGACACTAACTACATCAACGGACAGTCACAGGTTAAGATTTCTTGTTACGACATTCGCGCTATAGCCGCTAAGATGCGTGTACAGGAAACTGCCGTAACCGGTGTAACTAATCCTCGCGCCTTGTTCCAGGGCAAGGATGCGGCGGGCTCTGCATCGTTATTTACTGACCTGTTGAGTCCCACAATCCAAGGACACCCTCTTCAAGCCAAGCGCTATGAAGACGTTATGGAGTTCCTCATTACAGGAACGTCCACAGAATCGGAAGAACTGAACAAAGCATTTGGTGAATCCAAGTTCCGGCGAGGAATTGGTGACTTCACGCTCGGTGAGAAGATCTCATACCGCCCCGGAGATAGCAAGGCGGAAAAAAAGATAGCACCCGACCCGCTAGAACACTGGCATGCTCTTTGTTTGTTCGGAACCAACGGGGCAAACCAGTTTCGCAGAGTTTCACTAGACGGGGATGCTTCTGAAAAGGTGGGGGGTGTAATCAAGACCATTAAGAAGACCACCGAGAAGGAAGAGCAACTACTTAATTCCACTCAAGGTAGCGTCTCGGCTGAAAAGGTTGCGGCAGCAACAGGGAATTTAGATCGCCGCTATCTTACGGCCGCAGAAGCGACCTACATTGGCAAGGCAACAACGCACGACGGAGAGTGGTCACCGCACAAGCAGTATGTACACTTTCTTTTGCCAGCTTCCGGCACCGGAGCCAAGAACCTTCTCGATTCCGACGTGGAGAACGCCAACAGCAACCAGATTGACTTCCGTTCCCGACTCGACATCATGCAGGACTTCTCTGCCCGTATCGACTACCAGTTCTGGGTTTCTCCCATGGGGGATTTCATTGTAGAGTTTCCACAGTATGACTTCATGCCTGAGGATTACGGAGAGTATAGCACAGTCTTCAAGGTAGACAAGCATCTCACAAGCGACACCATTCAGGATGAGGCGGGTGATATGGTTACTTGCGTTATCGCTCATGGGCGTATCCGGCCGGAAGGAGAGGCGTCCAATATTCCTGACTTCATCCAACCTAAGGCTGTGGTGGTGTCCCCTATGATGATGATGAGGTACGGGGTGCTAGAGCACGAACTTACTTTGCCGTTCGTATCCCAAGTTGACGCCCTGGGCCGTCTTGCGCAGATCGAGTTCCAGAAGAAGCTGGCCGAGTCCAACAAAATGAACATGGCCTTCAATTATCGCCCGTGGATTCTACCCAACCGTCCCATGGAACACATGGAGAGGAAGCGTATCGGGCTCACTACGGTCGTGAACAACTCCCTGACGGTGTTCAAGGAGGGTAACACGGCCATCACCACTAGATACGTGCGAAGACAGATATTCCGACCCGACGGCACGGCCAACTACACCTTTATCTTCAGTGGTACTACTATGCCGATCACCTACAGGGAAATCTTCGAGAACAGCACTATTACACCTGCCACCGGTTCGGCTAAAGGAACCCCCGTCCTAGCTGGGTCTGAGGATAGGACTACCTCTCTGCCTGCCAAGGAAGAACCTTTACAAACAGAAACAAGCGCTCAGGTGTCAACGGGCGTTCAAGACATAGCTGAACCCGGCGGAAGCCCTGTTCCGTCTGCCGAGTCTGTAGGTAGGTTCCTGGCTATGGCCCAACAGAATAGTGGCTGGAATCCGCTAAACCGCTTGCTGGACGGGTCCTACGGTCTATTTGGTCTATCCTCTGAACAAAGGGAGGGCCTGGGCATTGGAGACTCCGCCGATATTAACGAGCAGACTATAGCAGCAGACGGATACTGGAGAAAACTAACTTACAAGTGGAAGGGTGATTTCGATATGGTCGCAGCCGAATTCGATCTTGGTCCCGACGGGATTAAGAACCCGTTAACACTGGAAAACTGGAAAAAGACTAAGGGAGCTGTCAATAAGAAGCTAGGTGCGGCATGGGAGAAAATTGCGCAACCTCTAAAGAGTGCGTACAGCGAGCTGTTCCCGGGAGAGGTAGATCCTGTCGAAGTAGCGAAATCTGCCGAAGCTAAGGCCGCTGTCGAAGAGGCCGAGACGGCAGGGGTACTGCCATCGGGTCAAGGCTTCCAGTCTACTGTCGGGGTGCTGGTCTTTGCAACGTCGGACGTAGCCGCAACACCCAGCACAGAGGCAGGCGCTATAGAAGTGCAGGCCGAGCAGAGCCGGTTTAAGTACGAATTCGATTTCGGCGACGAGGACGAGGATCAGGGTTAAGATGGCTAGAAACGTAGAAACCAGAGCACAGCTATTGCGCAAGGCTAAGCAGAAGACCGTAGCTAAATTGCAGGGGACTGATAGGCCGTATTTTGGGTTCATCAAGGAATACAACGCCCAATCCGATACCACAATGGTGGACAGCCACGGTGGACGCCGAATCATAGCTAACCCCCAGCCCCACCTGGGCCGCTCTGCTTGGATGCGCGCTGCGCCCGAAGCTGGCATGGGAACTCTCTTAATCACCCGTAGTGACTCCCAAGAGCCGGAGCACATGCGATACTGGCACACAGATACACAACAGCGCCTTATTGACTTCCGGGGAAACGTTGAAAATCTCATCAGCGGTTCCGGCGAGCTTGTATCAGCAGAGGCTTTCCGGCCCCTAGAAGAGGGTGAGATTGATATTACTTCGCGCGGCGGGACCAACCTCTACATGGGTAGCAGACCGCACATTGACATGCGGGCGGGCATCATAAGCATGAAGATGGACCAAGACGAGGCCGAGTTTGGGATGAAGGCTCCGTTGCACATTAGACGCGGATACCAGAACGACGAGAACACCATCAAGGACGAGGAACGCTTTGGCGTTGTGCGAAGGCAGGACGCAGGAAGTTACGTAGACAAGTTCTTCCCAGACGACAAGGGCAAACGGGGAGAGAATGCCAGCGGGTTTGCAAAGGAATATCTTATTCGGATGTCCAATGCACAGAGTGCGTCCCCTGCTGTTCTGTTCGATACGAGAACAGGGAACGCTATTGACGACGAAGGTATGCCTTACACTCTGGACGATACGGGTTTGAATCTTCGCGCACGGGCGGAGTATTTCACGCCCGCCGAAACCTCAGTCCTGGTGCAGCTAGACGAGAATGGAAACTTCAAGATTGAGCACCCGGTAGAGGCCAGCATCGGTGGAACTTTCATTCTGCCAGCAGGCACACTGAAGGCTCAGATTGGTCTCAACTTTGAGCGCACCATCGGACGCAACGAGGATGTTAGCATTGGTGTGGATAAGATCCAGCGAATCGGTAATGATGACATCAAGGAAGTAGGCAACATCCACAGGGTCACCGTAACGGGAGACGAGATTCGCCTCATGAAGGCCAACTCAACAGAGACGGTGGAAGGAAACAAGCTTATCAAGGTGACGGGTTCTCTGTCGGTTTCGTCGGGATCAGCCAGCAAGATGGGTTTCACGAAAACCACTGGTTCTTTCGAGTGCGACGTGTTTACGGTTCTGGCCAAGTCTATTGTGTTAGAGACACCTCTAGTGACAGTAGCAGGAAACCTAGACGTGACAGGTGTTATCAGGGCTGGTGGCGTGCTAAGCAATTCGGGCATCGTGGCCCCGAACCTGGGAAGGAAGGACCGCAGCGGTACTAAGGGTACCGCAGGCGGTCTGTCCAGTGCAAAGGCAATTAGATCGTAATGACTGTTCAAAGCGCAGTACGGGGAGTTGTTGAAGAGGGTACAGCCCTCGCGGACCAGATTCGCGAGAATTTGGGAAGCCTAGACCTAAGCACGACCGCTATCTTAGCCCTGAGGGACAAGTACGATACCATCACTAGAAAGGTTCTGGGGGTGGGGTACGATCAGTTGGTAAGCCAGCGGGCTCTGCCGCCTATCAGCCCCACTGTCTTGTACGATCAGGTACGCCTATCCTACACAGAAGTAACAGCTCTAGGGGCGGTGTTTGTGCCTTCTGCTCCTACACAAAGCAACCTGAAAGACCTTAGAGAATTCTACCTAAGTGCCGACAAAAACCTGACTCTGGTATCGGAGCGTATTGACGCCCACCCGCCCGGTATTCCTGAGACGAACACGTTTGATGTTACTATCAACAAGTTCGAGGTAGTGTCTACCAATGCCCGAAACCCTGATGGCACTGCTAAGACGCGAGACCAGATAGCCGCTGAATTGGGTATAGATACATTCGAGTTCTTCCAGTTCCCGGAACTTCCAGAACTGGTATACGTTGTGTTCCCAGTATTTCTGGCTATTAACAAGCAGCTAGACGCCTTGTCCAAATCTTCAGATGTGCCCAAGGATCAAATGTCCACCCGAGTAGTGTGGTACGGAACCGTAAACCCCACGTCCGAAAACTTCTCTAAGATGAAGGTGACGCTCGGCCTAAACAATCTACAGATACGTTCTGCATCCTTCGGAGATGACCTAGCACGCAGCAGCTCCAGTGTATTCCTGGGCCTACTAGACGCCATGCTGGCGCGCTTCCAGTTCGCAACAAGTTCACTTCCCTCACAGCCTGAGCTTCTAAGGATTCTGGATGCTGTACAGCAGGATGCCTTTCGTTTCTTGGCCCAAATGACTTTTGGTACTACTGTGCTTTCCGACACGGAGGTGGTGTCAGGTGCCTTTGAGGCAGGCGTCACAGAAACAGAATTGGAACACTCTCTGGTGAACCGTGACGATCAGAATTACACAGGTGCAAACCTGAACGCAAACGAACTGCGAGTCACTGTGTTCCCCCAGACAAGTAACGAAGTTGAGCGCAGGGCTCTGGGGTTCTTGCTACAGCAGGAGCCGGACACACTAAGATTCACCAGCAGTGCCTTGAACCTGAGCCCGACATTTAGGCAGGATGTAGTAACGGCCTCGAAGCGGGTAGTCGCCTCTTTGGACGCCCACCGGGTAATCGTCGGGCGAGAAAATTCTAGTCAACGCGACATCACAGAAGCCTTGCTTGCCGTGCTGGCCGACATCGTTAGTCTTCAGACAGCCTACTCGACGTTTCTTACTCCTCCTGATCCCGCTCCTAGGATAGCCGGAGCCAGAACGGTCGAGTCCACCAACAACACGCTCACTAGGGCCTGTAATCTGGTCAAGTCTCTCCGAATCCAAGACCAGATCACTGGATTCCCCGAGGACTTCGACTTCCAGATCGACCCGGACCTCCAAGAGGTGCTGGATGGACTTTCTGCCCTTCGGTTGCTGATTGACGAGTATCTGGGCTCATACAGGCACGGAAACATTAGGGATTTCCTGGCAAGTTGCGTATCCGTTGGCAGCATGACCAATGTCGTACTGGCTGATGGTGAACCCGCTACAAGCAACTTAGTTACGGAACTTCCCGCAGGGATTGAGGAATTACGGTCACAGATCCAAACGGTACTGTTGTCTACTCCCGAGGCAAAAGTTCTCTTCAATAGCGTATCTCTACAAGTAGGGACGTTTGCTTCGGCACTGCGCGGCGACAGTGAGGAAGATCCGGTTGGAAGGCTCCTAAGCTTGCCTGTAACGGTGATAGACGCACTACTGCCGTCGGCTGAGTTCCCTGAAGCATTCAGCATCCCGCTGGAAAATGGACAAGAAGAAGCCCTGCGGCAGATTAGAGATAGCTTCGACGTGCTGCGGCGGACAGCGATTTCGACAATTCGAGACCTAGGAGTCTACGGCTCTAACTACGGGTGCGCCATCAACGATGCTAGGTTCTTTGTTGCCCGCCTCTCCGGGGATTCGATCAGAAACCTCGTAACAGAACTGAGAAAGTCTTAATGTCACTTGACACATTCCTTAACACAAATATTTTCAACAACCTCACCAAAGAGGAACGGCTGCGCGTGCAGCTTTTTGCCTCTGATAAGACGATTGACCTTCCCCGCTTCTTCAATGCTGGAACCCAGAAGATCGGGGATGTGCCTAATCAGACCATCTCCCGGCAGTTCGAAGCGTTCCTGATTCTACAGGCTCTCCAAAGCCCTGAAAAGCTCTCCGCTGCGACCGTCTGGTTCAACGAGGCCGCAAATCTACAGCTAAAGAGGCTGGACAGAGACAACCTCCTCGCAGAAGCCTATCTGGAGGAGAAAACGGACGCGATGGCCAAGGCCAAAGAGCTGACTGGCAGGACACAGCGGTTTGCAGCCTTCAGGGATACCTTTCAGCAGGTAGATCCCGGACCCACAGTCAAGCCCGAGAAATTCCCCCCTTCTCGCTTCTCTGGGGTGCCTGAGATAAGCCTCATCATGCGTGATTCTCAGGCAGCCATGGGTCAGATTGCCTCTGAGTTGAAACGAGCGGAATATCGCGTAGTTATGAATGAAGTTATGGATCAGGCTCGTATTTCTAGGGTAAGGACAGGAGACGCTATCTCCGGTATTGCGGACAATAGGATCGCGGAAGAGCTTCTATCCTGGCGCAACGTTATTACGGATATCCAGGCGCGCGTTACGGGAGCGAGATAATGACAACCACATTCAGAATGGTAGATGGTGACATCTTCTTCGACGTAAATGGTCGTCTGGACCCTCTCGGGAACTTTGGCAAGGTTAGCCAAGATCTGGCGGAGGTACTTTTGACCCACCTAGATCTCGACAGGGATTACGGCTCGGAACTGGTTTTGACAGACACGTCACCTGTGTTCAACATCAGCAAGGCTCAGGTAACATCCTACGTTCTTGACGCTGTTGAGCGGCTGCGTAGTTTGCAGAGGACTAGCGCGTTCACCACAGCACAAGAAGAAATTGCGGCTATTGAACAGATTCAGGTGTTCAAGAACGACCAGACAGAGATCCTGTTCGGCCTATCTGTACTAACCACATCAGGACCGTCAGTAGAAGCATCAGCAAGGATTGAACAGAAGCCTGTAGCGCTGAATCAACTGTTGCCACCGGGCAGCAGCCAGCAGGTTCAGGAGATACGAACTAAGGCCCTAAATCCGACACCAGTGATTACAGGAGAAACGTACAATGGCGTGTGAGATGTGCGGAAGTAGGCTGGAAAAGAAGAGGGGTCTAACTAAGCATTTTTGCTCGGAGTGCAAGCTAGTTCGAAGAAGTTCCAGTCATGCCCTAAGCATGGAAAATACCGAATTTAGGGAATCTCGTAGGCTACGCGCAGAAGTCAGGAGAAGTGATCCCGAATTTCAAGAACGGGCGGCAAAATATCAAAGAGAGCACAGAAAACAAAAGCATATTGCTGAAGCCCAAAGAGCCTACGGCAAAGCTAGAAGACAAACGGCCGAGGGAAAAGCAGAACACAGGCAAGCAGAAAGAAAGAGACGAGCATTAAAAGTTTCCCAAGTAGGGGAATGGCCGAAAAAGACAGCTTTGGAAATAGAACAAATGTTGTGGCAGGAACAGAAGGGGCTGTGCGTTTTCTGCAAAAAGAATATGGAACGCAGAGATTTCCACATGGATCACTATGTGCCCTTGATCCGTGGTGGGAAACATTGCATAACCAACGTAGTTTTGACCTGTTCAGCGTGTAACTTGAGTAAGCATACCAAGACAGGAAAAGAGTTTATAGAGCACTTGGAGTCAATCTAATGGCGCGTTCAGTAGAACAGATTCAAAAGTCAATGGCGGATTCTGTAGAAGGTGCCGATCCCACGATCGAATCCCGCAGTGGTCCAGTGTACAACATCATGCTACAGCCTGTCTCTAATGAGATTTCTCGTATCGAGAGCGAGCAGGACAGAATCAACGCCCTGTACTCGCTACAGTTTCAGGAAGTCGCTACAGTCGATGAGACCAACGCCCTGGCTACCAACTTCGGCATTCAACGTGCGCCCGGAGCTAAAGCCTCCGTGGTTGTGTTCTTCTTCCGGTTTACCCGGCCCGCGCAGCCCGCAGTTGTTCGCCGTGGCTCCCTCATCAGCAACCTAGACGGTACTCTACAATACATTGTTCAGGAAGACGCTGTAATCGACCCCTCTAACGCTGAAGCCTTCTTCAACGCAGCCCGGCGCACCTATGAGGTGGCTGTCAACGTAAAGGCTGTTTCTCCGGGAGAAAACTTCAATGTTCCCGCCTTCCGAATCCAGACTTTGGTTACAGCTAACTCTGATTTCGACGGCGTAGAGAGTCGCACGTCAGCTACCGGAGGTAGCGAGCAGGAAACGCAGTCCGCAGAGGTAGCCCGAATTCGCCAGCGGTTTGCTGGTCTCAACACTGGCTCGATCGACGGCATCAAGTTCGTTGCGGCCAATGCCTTCCCGGAGCTAGTCAACGACGTAGCTATAATTCAGCCTGCAAGCGTTCTGTTTTTGCGCGCACCGCAGACCCCCGCTCTAGATGTCTACATTGCTGGCATCAACAGCGAGACTGTCCGACAGAGCTTCGTCGGGCTGGGCGGGGAGACGCAGATCCTTCTAGCCAGCCCGCCTGCTGTGGTCGGGTCATTGCTCCTACAAGTAAACGGTGTGGTTGACTCTGGGGCTGTTATCGTGTTAGACGGGGGCCTCGAAGCCGGTACGGTACGGGCGCAGGACACAGCGCTATTGAGCAACCCACTGAGCGCTGGTGACGTGGTGACGTTCTCCTACGACTTCAATCGACTCGTGTTCGACACACAACAGGTGTACGAGCCTACCAACGTCGGTGACTCTCTGCTGTTCGGTACTGACATCCTAGTATATCAGGCAGAGGTTGCACCCATCACCGTAGAGATGTCCATTCGTGTGGCGTCTTCGTTCGACGTTCCCAGGACTACAGATCAAGTACAGAACGTAGCTCTTGAGTATGTAAACCAGAACGTGTTCGGGTTCACCCTGTTCCCAGAGCAGCTCCGAGAGAGCATTCTGACCACTGTGCAGGGTGTGACCTCTCTAGATTTGCAGCAGTTTCGGCGCACGGATCTATCCTTGCGGGACGTAGAAATCATCGAGATGGATGACAATGAAATTTCACAGCTAGACGACGAGAGCTTCCAGCTTAACATTAGGTAACCATGACTATTAGAGTCGTACTACAGCCCCAGGTATACCAGTCAAACCTGAACAATATGATTTACGGTAGTTCCGATGCGGTTCTTGGACGCTTCAAGGGCATCCCTCGCGGTAAGTTCACCAACCTGTCTGGACCTGTAACGCAGTTCACGGCTCAGGAAACGGCCTTCAGTATCACCACTGACAGCCCGGGTGTGCAGCACACCATCCGCGCTACCCTAATCAGCAACGATACCAGAAGCAATGTGCTCAAGGTCCGTAACCGGATTGTTGAGAAGCAGTTCGTACCCATCAACACCACCACGACTGAATTCATAGCCCTGTTGAAGGGCGAGAACTTAATTGAGGTATTCACAGAGAACGACTCTACCTTCACGTCCGTGATTTCTTCTCACGTCGGTACCTTCGTAACCACCTACGCTCGTGAGATCTTCAGTAACACCCAGAATCCTCTGGATGAGCAGACACGGGCTCTCTTCAGTGACTTTTCGTCTCGTATGACTGAGATCCTGATCCCGTTCCAAGATCTGTACGCTGACCCCAAGTCTCTACGAACTCTAATTAGTCGTTTCGTAACACGGTCTTACATGACCAAGAGCGGGTCCACCCAGGGAGTGAGAGACTTCGCGGCAGCGCTTTTGGGGACTACTCCCATCTTCGTTCCGACCCAGACGGACCGTACCATCTTCGAGCCGGATGTAGTGCCCCTCTTCAAGAGCCAACTAGAGTTCGGAGGTTACGAGGCCCATGTTTGGATTCCCAACTTCGAGATTGTCCACTGGTTGGCTTTCATTCGTCTCATAAACAACGCTCGCCATTTCTACCAGATACAAGAAATCGGAGAGCACGAGATTCTGGTGCTGGCGAACGAATTTGCTGAGCGGCACCTGTTTGACTTCGATGATCCGGCAGCCACAGCCTACAGCGAGTTCACCTTCACTGATTTTCGTATCGTTGTGGAGATCCTAGACAAACTATTGATCCGGTTCTGCGCAGCAGCGTACCCGTTCGACCTTTTCATCACCCCAGACAGCCCACTGGGACAGAAGAGACTAGCTTTCGACTCAGACCTACCGTTTGACTCTGGAGACCTCCTCGACGCTCCAGCTCTAGATCCTGGTGCTGACGGTTGGGTAGGTTTGTCTCTTACTGGCAGGTTCGAGGGGTTCGTGTCTAACACAGACCCCGTACTTTATGCTCTGGACTCTCTGTTTATTACACCTAGTCCCTCTTCTGGTCTGGAGGACTGTGTATACGACGGGTACTTCACACAGATCGTTAGCACGTTCTCTTCAGAGCAGACGTTGGACATTGACGTAGAGGCAGCGGGAGAGGTTAGCAATGAGCTGTTCGCTGTCGATCTGGAAACGCACGAGATCGAGACCAATTTGATGGACTTCAGCGATTTCGCGAATTTCACTATTGGCGGCATTACCCCCGGAACCATCTCTGCGGACACCGCCATTGCACTGGCCGGAACATCGTCTGTAAAGCACACGATTGTCTCGCCTGCCTCCAATAACTTCCCCACTATTGATTACACCGGGCCGACCCAGGACTGGTCCGACGCTGGGGGGCAAACTGTTTACCTAACCATCTTCATAGGGCCGGAAGCCTTCGGGACGGATTCTAATGTAGAAGACATACCCAACTTCCCTGGAAGCCTGGCGGGAGTAAGTATCTTCGTTAAGGACAGCCTGAGCAGGGAACGTGGCTGGCGTTTTGACAAGGAGGATCTCGTAGAGGGCGTAAACGTTTTGCCCATCTTTATCGACTTCCCGGACGCAGGAGTTTCAGACCCCGGCTTTGATTCTTCCGACATCACGATGTTCCGTCTAGTTCCGCAGGCTGTAGAGGGTAGTCCTGGCTGGTCTGACCTGTATTTTGGGCGGCTGTACAAGCTGGACGCTTCGGGCACTTATCGCCCCGCTCGTGCCAAGGTCGAGCTAGAGGACGTGGACAATGTAGCCCCAGAGAGCCTGTGGGGTAGTGAACTAACCTTTACTGACCGCTTTGGTGGCGTGCAGAAGCTACTGGCCGACCCCTCCTACAACGTGGACGGAGATACCATTTACATTCCGGGACGTTACAAGATCCAGCGGACAGCAGGCGAAGGATTTGAGGGTTTCAATCGTGAAGAAACAGTGGAAAATCTCCGAAAAGAGGGTGGCAGGTTCATCGAAGGTCTGGTAAAGACCAGCAGTTACGTCAACCCCGGGGATGAGCGCTATGTGAACTTTTTCACGTCTCAGTTCTCCCCCACGGGTGATGAGATGGAGCTATCCTTCACAAACCCCAACCCGGGGCCTGATCTGATCGACATCACAGGCTTTTCTGGAGGCTCCGTCGGCTCTTCAGAAGGGCTCATAGGGGGCCTGGGATCGGCTATGGCGCAGCAGTTCGAGCTGGCCGCGCCAGGTACCGTATCGTACCTAGAACTACATTTACACCGCATTGGGGACCCCGTAGGGGGCATTGCTGTCTCGCTTCACGAAGACAACGGTGGCAAGCCTGGAGACCTGATCGAGCGAGCTGACGGCATTCAAACCCGTCTGATTCCATCAGGGGTGCCAAAGTACACGAATTTCCGCTTGTTTACTCCGGTGGCTTTGGCGGCATCCACGCCTTATTGGATTGTGGTGGCTGGAAATTCCACATATTCCCTCGAAGCAGGCCCTCAAGATCAGGTCGTATGGACTAAAGAGGCCGGAGGGTATCTATATCCTCGATCTAAGACCACGGAGGACTTGTTACCAGTGGCTGGAAGCCTTTGGGTGACGGACGCTGGGGAACATCATTACTTCCGGGTCATTGGCTCTTAGGGCTAGCCCAGAATACAAAATGCCGGGTTATCTCTAAGAGAAGGAACCAGCCCGGGCCGGATTGGGGGAATATCGTGCGAACATTCGTACTTGACACAGAGTATAAGGCAGTTACAGGCCAGCAGACTCGATTTTTTGTGATGGAAGAGGCCATTGACGCTGCCAGTGTGTGGACACGGCAGTTCAATCGTCCTCTGAAGATTTGGGAGTATCGGAATCAGGTTAGAGCACTGGCCGGACTGGTCCAGCCCGATGGCACTCTCGTGGTGCCCAAGAAAGACGTTACTCAGGTAGCCGCTGACCTCTACGAGAAGGGGCACAAGGATCTGGCGGACGAACTTCTCGAATCGTAAGCAGTAGTTAGGAGTCTTAGACATGGCAATTTCCGTTAAGGCTGCGATCACGGATCGTGGTCGTGCAGCTTTCGCTGACCTGACGGTCAACGGTACTTCCTTCGCAGTCACATCTTTCAAGGTAGGAAACGGCGGTCACGATGTGGGTAACCCCATTATCGCCTTGACCCCAGACACATCTCTTAGTGACCTACCCGGTGTGACGTTCGGCCCCGAACCAGTTGATGAGGCTAATCTACCTGACCTGTTTACACCTACGTTCCTGTGTATTCTACAGCAGAATGAGGCTGTTGGTGAACTATCCAACATCGGCTTGTTCGCTACGTACCCGGACGACGTAGACCCCGATCTTGCAGGTACTTCATTTCTGTTCGCCATCGGAAACTTCCCTCTTCGGGTAAAAGTGGACACAGAAGTTGTCGAGTTCACGGTCTCAGTAATCTTCTAAGGGAACAGAAACTTGCCGCTACGACCTCTTCTACAGTTCCAGAATCCTGACAGTACCCGGGACATCAATGATACCAACCTTGTATTCAACAAGGGTGTGTTTTCTGGTGGACAGGTACTTGCCGGAACCGTAGCCGACGGGCTTGTAGTTAGCCTAGAGGCTTTCGCTACGGTTGGCGCTGATGGTATGTTCGTCCAAGAGACGGATATCACTACGCTAGCAGTTGTAGATGGTGTTCGCAACTTCATCGTACTGAGATCCATCTACAAGGACAACGCTGAGCCGGTGGTTCAGGTCGAGAGCCTTGATGAGGCAGCGTACCTGGGAGACGCAGAAATTGGGTTCCTGATCGTGTTCGCAGTGGTAGATGTACCGCTATCTGGCACTTTCGTTACCCAGTCGATGATCTCCTATCTAGAGTCTGACATTGTAGACACTTTGGGAAGGCTTTCTCTTCGAGGCACTATCACCAATGCAGGAAATCTCCCTGCTGGATCTCTAAACTCCAACCGTCCCGGCGACTTCTACATCGTCACCAGCGGGGAGAGCGACGTGCCGGAGATGTACGTCTGGAACGGAGCCGACTGGCAGAACATCACCCAGGCACAGGTTCTATCAACACTCCTACAGGAGCACATCGACAACCTTTCCAACAACGCGAAGCATCTCACAAACACTCAGTTCGAGGCGGTCCTTGGTACTACAGGAACCCCGAATAGCTCTAACCGCTTCGTGACAGAGCTAGACGCACGCCTCCCGGACCAGAACGAGAACGACGGTATGACCGGCGATCCCACGATTCTGTCCGGTAGCAGCAACTTGGACCAAGGAGCGGGATACCGTGGTTCTGAGCCGGGCCCAGACAACCAGTTTACCTTGAACTCAAAGGTCTTCGCGGTCCCTACCGAGAAGTCGTTCGCTGGCAGTGCTGTTATCGAGCTTCTTGAGTCCGATGGTCCAATCTACGTGGGTAAGGGTGCCGTAGGAACGGCGCAGCAATGGTTCAACATTTACGCTGACGACACTACGGGTACCAACCGAGACAAGGAACTCATAAACTCACAGGGTCGCCCTGTGCGTGTTACCGGTGTCTTCACTGAAGCCAGCCTCACGAACGAACTAAACCCACAAGACCCGCAGGTAGACGCCCTGGGTTTCTGGCGAGACCTAAGTGTGCAAGGCAACCCGGGCGGTCCCTTGTATCTTCAGGTAAGCAGCGGAGATATCGACGGCCAGGCCGATGTAGGCTTCCGAATCGGGTACGGCAAGCGAACCACTATGCAGGACTTGCTGCCCCAAGCCTTTATCGAGCGCGGACCACAGTTTGGACAGATTGATTCGCGTATGAATCAGGTCTTGGTCACCGATACCACACCGAACTTCCGAGACTCTGAGTGGGACGGAGGCACTAGCCCTGGTGACGTTATCGCTTACGATTCCATTAGCGGAGACATGGTACAGCATGACATCCCTGGCAATCTATTCCCGGTAGGTATCCGAGGCAACTTCAACAACTTGATTCAGGACGGTATCTACGAGTTTCCTGCGCCTTCTGGCTTCACGGCAGGCGACGAGGTTTACGCCGACCAAGTTACAGCCGGAGCCATGACTGTAACACCGAATGATAGATTCGTCGGTACGTTTTTGACCACCACCAAACTGTTGGTTAGCATGAACTCGATCGGCATTTCCAGCACGGTTATCCCTCCCGGAATACCGTTCCCCGGTGGCCTCATCAACGCATCTCCCGGACAGGTTGTTGCCTGGAATGCGGGTACCTCTATGTGGGAGCCGTGGGAGAAATCCTTTGCCTTTGCTCCTCAGGGCATTCTCGGTAACTCGAACAACATCATCACCAACGAGCAGTGGGTGCCCGGCGGAGCACCGTTCCTTAATGGTGTGCGTTATTACGCTTGGTTCTCCGGTGCTCCGGGAGGTGTACTTACTCCTGGCGATCTTACGACTACGCAGAACGATTTCTTTGTTGGGCGTGCTACCACTACAGACAACCTAATGCTTGAGTGTGTAAATGCTCCCTTGTGGGAGACAGCACGAGCGATCGTAACGTTCGAGCACGATGACGTAACAGGTACCCACGACGAGGGCTCTGCCCGCTCTTGGGTCGGCCCAGAAGCCGATCGTTTCGCAGCCTCTAACTCCCAGGCATCTTCTACCGGCATGCTGTTCTACGGTTCCGATACGGGACGTGTGTTCTACTGCACCAACGGAGCGGGTAATACATGGATTGAGCAGACTCGCTTTACCGGCCCTGTTACGATCGACAACAACCTGATTGCTAGCTCTCAGATTCGCATGCCTGCAAAGATTCTACACGACAACGTATCTGACTCAATGAACCCGTTCGAGCATGCCTCTAGGCATTTTCTCGGTGCTGAGGATTACTTGCGAGGACGAGTTGAGCAGATCATAAACTCCGGCAACGATGTCCCACAGGTAATTGCACAAACAGGCGGGTGGCCGCTACCTGTTACCGTCATTCAGTCTTTGGCGTTCGACTTCACAGGCCGTACTGGTGTTTCTACCATCCAAATCTATGCTCCCTGTTACTTCAATAGATCAGGTGACGCAGTAGACATTTCCGTAGCATTCTTTATGGATGGCACTGAGATTACCAACCCGAACAGTATTCGTGCCCAGCATGAAGTTTCCGAGAATGGAGAAGCTACGATTACACTGGTAGGTTTCTTGAATAACGTTGCAGCGGCAGCGCATACCCTGGAAATACGGGTAGGGGTGGAACAGAATAGACCGCTAAACGCCAACGACAGAATGATTATGGTTACGGACCTGGGATTGTCATAATATGGCTAACGAACGAGCATTACTAAAATACCGGAATCCTGACTCTACTCAGGACATCAACGATCGCCTTGCGGGCCTCCTTGTAAAGGGAATCTTTGAGGGCGGGAACGTCGCGCCTGTGTCTGGTGTTCTTAGAGTTACGCTGTCTGACTTCTCCACGGTTGGTTCGGACGGCATGTTCGTGAAGCAGTCCAACTCCCAGAATTTAGACATCGTAGCCGATCCGCTGGTAGACATCAAAACCTATATCGTAATCCAACAGCAGTATCAGTCGAATTCCGACCCCACGATCAGTGTAGACGCTCTTACTTCTGACGTGTTTGCTGTTACGGGACCGATAGGTCAGCAAGGTGCCGACAACCCGAACATGATCGTGTTCGCTACTGTCATAGTGCCCGCAGGTAACACAGCAGTTAGCTCTGCGGATATCTCATTTTTTGAACGAGACTCTATTGATGTCCTTGGCCGCTCTGCTTTCCGTGGCGTCCTAAATGACATTTCGGAATTGCCAATCGCAGGACTCAACGCCAACCGTGTAGGTGATTACTTCACTATTTCTGATGGCTCTGGCGGCGCGAGCGTTCCTTCCTTTTTCACCTGGAACGGGTCTGCTTGGGTCAACAGCACGGACATTTCGGCCCTACAGACTGAGCTAGACGAGCACCGTGGTAACATGAACGAATCAGGTACGGAGCTACACGTCAGCACAGAGCAGGCTGCTGCGCTCTCCGGTGCCGGTGTAGACATGCCTTCACTGGCGAATAGGTACCTTCTTGAAGACAGCCTTTTGCTGCCCACAGCGGACCAGAGAGCAGCCCTAGAAGGCAACGGCCTTCCTCTTGAGGACGAGACTCCCAACGCTACTAACTCTTACGTCACGTCTACCAAGGTTATAGCCACTCCCGATGAAGTTACAGTAAACTCGATCAGTGTTGATGGCTTAAACTGGGTTGAACTGGGATCGGCACAAAACAGCGATGGGTACTTCGTTGGGGCAAACAATGACGTATCTGCCGCCATTTCTAAGCAGTGGTTCGCCCTGTACTCTTCGGTACAAGAGGATGACGAACGGTACATTAACGACGATTTCGCTTCTGTTGTTGTCGAGGAAGTGCGAGTAGGTAGCGCAGGAGGAGTCGGACCTTTCACTGCGATTACTCCCGGTGATACACACATTGACGATTTGGGCTTCTTCGTTCCTAATGCGGGAGCTGGAGGAACACTATACCTGTTGCTAAGCAACAGCATTAGTGCTGGAGGGGCACGAACTTCGTTTGGTCGCAGAACACACTGGGGAGATTTCCCTCCGCAGTTTATGCTACAGCGTGGCCCGCAGCACGCGCAGATCAATACTGAGATCTTGCGTCTGCTCAATGGGACAATCAACGTACAGTTCTCGGATGACACTAAATGGGACAATGTAGCTCCCGGACAAGTAGCTGCCTGGAACACCTCTGGCTCGCAGTTCGTGGTTGCTGACCCAAATTCTATGCGAATGCCTATTGGCGTTCGTGGTACTGCCAACAATCTAATCCAAGAAGGAATGCTAGACCTCTCTACAGGAGGTTTCCCGACTGGTTCTCAAGTGTACGCCGACAAAGCCAACCCAGGTAGCCTGACCACTTTGCCAAATGAATGGTTTATTGGAACGGCCATTTCTGACACCGAACTTTTGGTGAACATGAATGGAATACCACTACAAGCGAGTGGGGAGGTGACCCCTGGGGTCATCTTCCCCTCGGATATTTTCCTGGGTGTGCAAGAGGGTCAAACGTGCGCGTTTGAGATTGCCTCTGGCAAGTTCGTCCCGGCAAATACGCAGGACCCGCTCAAGCTCCCTACCGGCTTGAGAGGTACTGGAAACAACGTAATCATATCTGGCCTGTACGTAGCGTCTTCTAGCACCCCGTTCGTACCGGGCCTTAAATACTACGCGGACCCCAACACTCCTGGGCTTCTAACCACGACGGAGAACGACTGGTATATTGGGATTGCTACGGCGAACGATACGCTTCTCGTTAACATTACGTCCGTCGCTATTCCCCACAAGTGGACACAGGAGCACGACCCCGTTTCTGGTCATCATGCCTTTTCTTTTGGGTCGGAGGCCAATAGACCGAGTGACCCTGCGGCCGGAACTCTTTTTATAAGGACGGATGAGGACCCCAATGCCCTAGAGTTTTGGGATGGCGGTAGTTGGGTATGGATAGGCAGGTCATAAGAGGTGGAAAAGTAAATGCCGTTTTTCCCGTCACAAACAGACGACCCGATCGCTATTTTGACCCTAGAGGGTCGAAATCTGCTCGCTAGGTCCATTATAGCCCGTTCCCAGCTCACTGGGAACGAACCCCTGCGCACCCTCGTGTCTTTCCGGCTGTCGGGATTCGCTATGGGTGACGGCGGCTACAAGCTGGACAACCCTCTACAGATTTCTTCTATCTCGGACGCCACTACCCAGGCGCTCGCTACAATAGCTATCACGGATAACCGTTTCGACACTACTGACAACATCAGGATCAACGGGGTGGACTTCCCTGTTGGCATCGTAGTTGTAGCTACCGGCACAGCTTCGGGAGGAGGCACGGACGCTGGTGGACCTACCTCCGGCTACAATGACGGGGTGGTGGACAACCTTGGAGGCGGAGGTGGTACCTTAATCACTACGGGACTCTCCATTAACGCCCACATTGGCCAACGCTTGCGTATCGTCTCAGGTACCCTAGCGGGCCTGGATGAAGAGATCGTATCCAACACGCAAACTACCATCGAGATTGGTATCACGGACTTCAACGGTGCCCTGTTCCCTGTTTCTCAGCCCCCGAACCCTGCCGATGGAACGGACGTTGGTAAGAGCTGGGACCAGTCTGGAAGCGACGGGACAGTGGTTCCCGACATCACCACTACGTATCAGATCCTAACCGCTAGCCCTGGTGCGGGTACTTGGGTTCCCGGAGACACGGTTGAAGATACTGCGCAGAACCTCGCTGACGCTATCAATGCTTCTACGAACCCGCTGATCCAGAACGTGGTGCGGGCTTCTGTTGTGAATGCCGTTGTTACCGTCGCAGCTTTGGCTGCCGGTACTGCGGGCAACGAGAACACTTTGGTCGAGTTCGATGCGGGCGGAACAGGCATCAACAATTTCGACGTCCTACCAGGAACCGGGTCCCTGGGTGGAGGCGCTAGCCCCTCCCTAGAAAGTGCCGCATTCCCTGCTGGTGCGCCCAGTGACGTAGAAGCCTTCCTAGACATAGAGCGCCCCAACGCAGAGGCCGTGTCTCTAGTGTGCCGCGTCCCACAGGACGTTGGTAACGTTGGCTTCGGAGAAATTGGAATCTACGCTGACATCACTGACTCTGTAAACCCTTTGGAAATTGGAAATAGAATTCTATACGCCGTCGGTCATTTCCCGATCGTTGCCAAAAACACTAAGAGCGTCTACGTGACGAGAGTGATTACACAATACTAATATGGACATAAACACACTTCTCTCAGAACTGGTAATCCTTGCGAATGATCTTGATGGAAAGAATCAGGACATTAGCGCAGACGTGGACGCCGCCATTTTCATCATGTCGTCGGACAGCGCTCTTCCCCGGAACAAAAGCCTCGCTGCTGTGGTGCGCGAAAACTACGCCGCTGTAGGGGACATGGACGAGCTTACGATCGAGGATCTGGCTGTGTCGGCTGCGGAAGAGATTGCAGAGCTTACCGAGGCCGTTCTAGAACAGCGGGACTCGAAGGCTGTGGTGGCTGTGCTGACTAGCATGGCCCAGAGCCTGCGGTCAGTGTTGTACCCCAACGGAACCATGTCACGAGATGTGGCCGAAGCCGGAGCCCGCTTCTTGCAGGCGGCTGAAACTAAGCTGTCCCAGGACGAGGAACTCCATTCGATTGGCTATCGCATCGGCTTGGTGCGATCGAAGATTGAGAGTAGTAGTTAATGGCTAGAGGTCGTCTTACAAGGTACAACCAACTCGTTAGTGGGATTTCTCCTCACTATAGCAATGTGATTGTACAGCCGCGAGGCTTTCCCATCTTTTCAGATCCGCTTCTAAAGGGACAGGTGAGGTTCGCCCGTAAGACAGGAGCCGATTTTGCCATTATCAACCCCGACAACGAAATCCGCCTCAAGGAAGCAGCTCCTAGAAACACCAAGACGCTGATCTTGGATCGACCCAGCCGGTGGCTGGAGATCGGTGCCGTTCTGTCTCTGGGACCTGACGAGGAATTTGCTCTCGTGAAGGACTTCGGGGACGATTTCATCACCCTACAGGACCCGATTCTGGGCGACTTCACGTCAGAGAACACCGTGAACCTGTTCGCCACGCCGATCGAGCCTGCCCTGGACGCTCCTGCTGGCTCCACGTCGATTATCATCCGAAGCCGATACCACGTCCTCGCAGGGGACAATCTTTCCGTAGAGACGACTCCAGGGCTTCTGACGAGCCTTCTGGATGTGAAGGTGGTACGGGCGCGCTTTCTGGACGCTATATCGGACGGATCTACCGAATTCACCATGATCTATGAGATTCTGCTGGAGCAGCCCCTCACCGTGGACCTCGAAGAAAGCGGCACGAACCTTTTCATCAAGGCCCAGCCCAGCTACCTCAGCAATCAGGTATTCATTCCCCTGGTTCCTGGCTTTTTAGACGATATCGGTCCGTTTTTGCTGGATTACGTCTCCGGCGTGCTGTTTGACCGTGATAATGTAAATGAGCAGTTGTCGATCACCGTATTCGACAAACTGGGTGCTCCGATCATCCACGACGGGCTCGCCCCGCTCCCAATCAACAAGCAGTTCCAAATCACGGAAATGCCTGTGATGGCAGATGTTATCTGCCTTTGGCAGGTGGCTGACGGTTCCATTACTTTCTCGAAGCGCGGAACCACCCAAGAAATCAATGCAGTATCTCTATGTAACGACCTCGGGCAGTTTCAGGTGACGCAGGAGATGATTCCGGTCATGCCCCCGGGGACAGAATGGAACATCCCGGTCGCGGCCAATCTACCCTGCACTTTGAAGGTGCGCTTCTACCCGAACGAATGGCGAGAGTTTGAACTCCCGCCGGTCACCCCACAGCAAGTTCTCATTGGAACGACGACCGATGACTTGCCGACAGAAAGGATTGAAATCGTAGTGATCGGGACGCCCGAGACAACAGTGGAATTTGGGAACTGGGTTCCCACCGAGAATCAGGCGTTCTCTCTAATCTACGGAATAACAGCAGATGTTTTTGGGGACGCACAATGGCAGGCAACGAACATGTTCCAAAAGCCCATGTTTTTGAATTTTGCCATGGGCCTCAAGGGGCGTTTTGATTCCAATCGAACGCCAAACCGTTTCGACGGTGGCATGCTTTTCCTTTGATACTATGAAGACTTGCAGAAACGGACATCCCAGGACGCCTGAAAATACTTATCTCTCTAAGGGACAGGTTAATCACACTATGTGCCGAGTTTGCCGACGGGCTAGGGAAAAGAGACGTTACGATAGAGATCCTAAAAAGTTTCTTGACAAAGACAAAAATGGTAAGTCTGCGCGAGGATGGAAGGTAGAACCCACAAAGCAAAGAGCATACAATCTCAAAACCAAGTTTGGTATTTCTTTAGAAGAATATGGTGATATGTTGGAAAGACAAGGAGGGGTCTGCAAGATTTGCAAAAATGCTTGCCTTTCCGGTAACAATTTGGCAGTAGACCACAACCACGATACGGGACAAGTTAGAGATTTGCTCTGCATAGGCTGCAACACGGGACTCGGTTCTTTCAGGGACAATAGAGAGATTTTGGAATCTGCCGTAGCCTATTTAGAAGAGCACAGCAGCAGCATTAAGGAGAACACCCATGGTGGCTAAGCTTCCGGGAACTAACTTCCAAGCCCCCGTTGCAACCGACGACCTGGAGTTTCAGCAGACAAGCAACGGTCAGGAAATGCAGGAGCGCACCCGTCTAGAGATCGGTGCCGTCCAGAACAGCCTCGGCCGCTTCGGTATCGTTGATGATACTAATCCCCAGGATATCTCTACTACGGATATTGACCGGCCCCTCAACGTCTCCGTGGCGGCAGACAACGATCTCCGGGTAGATGTCACTCCCGGTACGGCTGTAACAGCCTTCGGTAATTGGGTCAAGCTCCTAAACAAGATCACCAGCCTAGAACTGGCCTCTACGGCTGTCGGCGCTGTAAACGTCGTCTTCATCGAATACTTCACCGAAGAAGGCGCTGAGCGCCGGGTGAGTAAATTCAACATCGACGTTGCTGTCCGAAACCAGAGGCCCGCAGACAACGATACGGTCATCAAGGTAGACATTCTCGGTAACTTCAACGACGCCGCCCAATTTAGCCCGGACCGCTTGAAGGACATCGTAATTCTGTCTTACGTTACGGTAAACCAGCTTGCTGACCTAAGTCTGGATCTGGCTATAGACCTTGGTGGAAACAACTTCCCCACTAACCGACCTTGGTTCAGCCCGGTCGATATAGAGCACCGTAGCAAGGTAGGTACGGCCGACCCCACAGATACCAATCCCCACGGAACGAGCCTGAACGACCTCGCTGCTGGTCGCCTCACCCTGTACCAGCAGGCTGTAGCGCATGGTATGGTTCTGTCGAAGGACTCTTCCGTTCCCCGCTACCCCGGCATTAAGACCTCTGAGGACATTGAAGCAGCTAGCTTCAACTTGGACGGTTCTGGGTCGGTTACACGTCGCAGCACACAGTTCGGAGCAGCAGGCTCTAGCTACGCAGCCCTACAGCACTTCCCACTGTCTATCGGTAGCGCCTACGCCGTGGGCAACCCTGCCCGACAGATCTCTGTGGATTTCGTGCCGGATACCAACATCCTAGTCATCCCCGCCAATGAGCCCATTCCCACGGAGGGCATCACGGTAGAGTACATGTTCGCACAGGCTGGTGAGGGTCCAGTAGATCCCGCAACCAATGACCTAGTGTTCTTGCAGCCTGCGGGCAGTGAGTTGGTCGTTGCCGATGGAATCGCAGTGTCATCCATTCCTACCCCTATCATCTCTTTCGACGGCTCTGGACCCATTCCCCGAGATTTCCGGGTTCTTCTTGATAGCGAAGGCGATCTGATTTCTACTCCTCAGATCTTGCAACCGCCCATCAAGCTGGACGCCATGGGCAGCGCCGATCTACAAATCACGCGCGCCATGCGTGGTTCTGCCCCCATTGAGATCGGACTAACTCGTGCTAATGACGTAACGAACATGGAGATCATCCTGACATGCACAGGTACCGACGCTGACGGTAATGCTGTGAGCGAGAATCTCACTTTCAACTTCGCCAACTGGAGCGACACCCCCGTCCCCGCTGCCGCCGAGAACATCGACCAGTTCCAACGCACCACGGCTTTGTTCTCTGAGCTTAGTACGGTTCGTGTGGCAACAGGCGGACGAAGTAACGACGGAAACGACTCCACCATTATCGTATATGCCGACCAAGAGGCGGCTGTGACCGACACTTTCAAGGAGAAGTGTCCCCTAGCTGACGTATTCTGGGATGGCCTCGCTGTAGAGAATGTGCTCGACGCGCGGCCTGTATCTCTTGATCTTGATCTTCCCCGAACCCCCATTTATAACGGGACGGGCACCCCAGAAGGACAGGGCGCTAGGGCTTGGCTATACGAGGACTTCCGCAGCCCTCGCTACGGAGACATTTTCGAGGGCGACGAGGGTCCGGCTGAGGCCACGGGCTCCTTGACTATCGTGCAGAACGAGCTGATATCCAACAACGATACCATTGACCTGGGCAATGGCAAGATCCTAATCGCCAAGACCCCCGCAGCAGCCAGCGGCGTTCTGACTGCCTTGCAGTTCGGCATCAACATACTTATTGGTTCCACCAACCTCACCATCAACGAGCAGACTACCGGTAACAATATTTCGGTGTCTACTGGCAACGGATGGCAGGACCCCGAGGTTCTGGCAGCCGATATTGCTTCTGGTCTGACATCGAATTCGCTATTTATCAACGGTGTTGCTAATGCCATCGAATACATAACGACTGTGACCACCCAACGCGCCATTAGCATCACGGCAGTTGGTAGTAACCCATTCACCATAGTAAATAGCTCTCTTGCCACGCTTCTAGGTTTCGATACACTGGCACCTGCGTCTACCATTCAGGTCTCTGATAGTCAGATCGGACTAAACGATCAGGATACCTTCACTCTGGGTGACGGAACCGACACCGAAGTATTCGAGTTTGACACAGGGGGCGGTGCCCTGTCTGACATCACGCACCTTCCTGTTAACGTGGGTAAGGACGCCCAGGCTTTTGAGACACAGGCAGCTATCATTTCTGCAATCTCTTCATCCTCTTTGGCGGTTACAGCTTCGATCGGAACCGGAGACCAAGTAGACATCGTGAATGATGCTCTTGGCGATTCTGGTAACGACAACATCGTGGAATCAGTATCCTCCGGTTACTCCCTGTTCCCCTCCGGCATGGCCGGGGGAACGGACGGCAGTGCTGTCACCGCCAATGGCGAATTTAACGTAGGCGCAGGAACGGATTTCGAGACCACGGGTGACAACATAGTAGTTACTTTGGCTGACCCTATCTTTGATTCCGGCGTAACGGGTGTACGAACAGACGAGGTTGTGGACCTTACCCGAAACGCGGGTGGTGTGGCCAATAACGTGATTGTAGGCATCTTCGTAAATACTGCTCCCGAGCCCATCGACATCACCGGTTTCTTGGGCGGTGCAGGCCGCTACATCGCTACGTCGGCCGATGCTTTCTCGGAAGGTCTTCGTACACGAATTCCCGCCAGTACCGCCGATCTAGACTCGGTACGGAAGAAGTACCGATCCCGGTCTTTGGGTGTCCCTGTTGGTCTACAGGGTGCAGACGTGGAGAAGATCGCTGTTGTCATGCACAACCCAGAGAACGTAAGTGGTGGCGCGGCAAGCACCCCGCCAGAGCCTCTATTGGCCTCTTCAGTGCGTGTACAGGCTGCTCTGGAATCTGATCCGGGCAACTGGAAGGGCTTCTCTGATATGGCGCTGATTTCCAAGAACCCGAACTTCGCAGTATTCGAGCATGACTTCGGCGAGCCTATCGACAAGGTACAGTTCGAGATGTTCGGTATCTTCACGGACTTTGCTTTGGCCGACACTACCAGTGTTGGCCCCATCGGTCAGGGTCCGACAGGAGTCGCCGGTTCGGACGGAGCAACTGGTGATCCCGGTGCGGACGGTCTTGACGGAGCTGTCGGCCCGACAGGGGTTGGTATCCAGGGTCCGACAGGCCCCGCAACCAACGTCTTCTCGCAAGCCTTCGCAACGTCCACCGTATGGACTGTTACACACAATCTTGGTACCACGGACGTTACTTGGGCGGCATACGACACATCAGGCGATGCCCAGTTCCCTGTCGTAAATATTGTTGATGCCAATACTGTAACCATGACCTTCAATCCGGCTGAGGCCGGTACAGCGGTCATCGTAGGAGCTAGCTAATGACTATTAGGCATCAGAACCCCGACTTGAGAGACGCAAGTGGAAATAGGATTGTACCTAGGGTGCTGTTGGAGACGCAGACTGTTGTTTCCCCCACGGGTACCGTAACGCTGACTCTTCCGGCCACACCCTACAACCGCTTTCAGATTGAAATCGACCAACTAAGTTCGGTTGCTAACAACGTAGATCTACAGTCTCGAATCGGAGTCAACGGAACCTTCCCGGTTGGGGCCAGCGACTACACTTGGCTGTATCAGGCACACGCCGCCAACGATAACGGTAGTCTTTACGAAGATATCTCTGACGATTCCATCATCATGTCTGGAGGTTCCGGTAACGCTAATTTCGGGAGTGCTTCAAATTCGACGTTCAACTATTCCTGCTGGCTTTACCCAGGAACGGACGCTACGGACTTTCCTCGGATTGGGTTTGAGGCCGCAGGGTGGAGCGACACGTCAGTGCTTGCTCGCATAGACGGGTTTGGTATGTACAAGGGACAAACCACTCTCCAGTTCGGACGAATCGAGAATATTACCTTTTCTATGACTTCTGACAACATCGAGCGAGGAACGTTCCGCCTATACGGCACGGAGTAGCATTATGGCACAGACACGATACGTAAACTTCGGGGATACAGTCCTCGCCCAGAGAATCAATGAGATTTCCACATCTATCGTCGTACCGGCGGTACTCGAAGGCGCAGAAATGTCTGTTGGCCTGGGTGGCAAGAGCGTGAATATCGCTCCCCACAAGGTTATGCTCAACGAGCTTCTACTGATTGAAGATGCTACGATCAACCTAGTCGTGGGCGATACGCTTCCCGTGGACCCCACGGACTACACTGTAGTCTACGAGCACAATAATCAGCAGGTCCAGGGTGGCGTACCCGCCCTCCTTCTAATCCGAGAGGGCTTGATTGGATTCGACACCATCCCTAACACGGTTGTTGTTGGGTGGATTAGGTGGACCGGTGCAGGTACCGCCCTACAGCCGGATATGTTCATCGAAGCTCCCAAGCTCCAAATTACTAACCCGTCCGAGTTCCCTGCCGATACGATCGTGCCTCCATTCGTTCCTCGCATCTACGTCCGCTCTGAGTCTCCCGTAGTGGGGGCTGTAGTCGCCACAGACGTATTTAATGTCGCGGCCTTCGAATCCGGTCAGGTAGGAGCTGCTCACATGGATCTGGATAACCAGTCCGCTTCCATTAACACGATCAAGCATCTGTTCCCGTTTGTATCTAGGCTACAGCCGCCTAACCGGATCATCATCGAAGCAAACGTACCACTAGGCGGTAACGTAACGGTATCTCTGGTAGACGAAGAGGGTACGGAATACCCTGCTATATCCAACGGTAGCATCACCAACACGGCATCTCAGTTTGAGTTCCGAGAAGTACAAATCCTCAATGTGGACACCACGAAGTTCGCCCAGAACAGGCCGTATTACGTACAAGTGTCCACACAGCTTAACCCCGGGAAGCAGGCGCAGATCTCAATTGTGGGTGCGTCCTCTAACTTCCTGCCTGTATAAGAGAAACAGATTTATGAAAACCGTAACCGGAATCCGAACAGTAGTGAAGTTCTTCAACAACGGCCAGCCTCAGGGTGGTGGTACGATCGGCGGCAAGCCTAAGATCCACAACCATTTGATTACCCGCACCTTGGGTAAGCTCGGCGTCATCGACTCTAAGTGGGAGCCTACCGACGAGTCCCCGAAGGATGGAACTTTCTGGCTGGTAGAGATCCTTCGCGAAACGAGCCCCTCGAAGGCACAAGGTGTTTTCGTGCTGGCCCCCATCCGCCCCGTAGAAGTCGGTGAAGTGCAGAAGCTTTCCCCGGGGATGTACGACGAAGAAAGTGATGAAGGAACAGTCATCATCACACCGAAGTTGCGTGAAGACTTCTACTGGATGTTGCCCCTATCACTGCGCAAGTCCATGACAAACGTCAACGCAGTGGTAGTTAAGTACCTCTGGGAGTAGCCGCTACTCTAAAGAAGTCGCATGGATTCAGGAATTCTGAACTTCACATGCGAGCGAAAGGAATGCTCTGCATACGCAGATTGCTCCCTTATTCCCACACAGTTCCGCAAGGGCAAGTCTAACCCCGACGAGACCGTTCTCTTCGTGGGCGAAGGTCCTGGCCGAGCTGAGTCTGAGAGCGGCCTGCCATTTGCTGGTAGGGCTGGTGATCTCCTACGAAAGACTGTGCGCCGCCTCAACGTCAGAGGTGTCTCAGTGGCCTACACGGAGCTTGTTCGTAACTGGGATGAGCTAGCCGGAACCGGAGCAGCTTTGGCTCCTGAAGTCATTGAGGAGTGTCTGACGCACCTAAAGGCGGACATCGACACCCTGAAGCCCACCAAGATAGTTGTCCTAGGGAGCGTCCTAAAGTCTCTGTGCCCTGAGACCCCTAACATAGCCAAGGCGCGTGGCCAGCATTATGACCACCCAGTATTGGGTAAGATCTTTAGCATCCACGATCCCGCTTACATTTTGAAGCGTCAGAGCTTCTTTGACCAGTGGAAAATCGACATTCAACTGGCTCTTGGCACCTCAGATGCTCAGAAGAAGGCAGATAAGTGGTCTAAGCCCTCGAAATGGCGTCTCCTTACGAAGATCGAGGACGTTGAAGAGTACGTTGAGCACCTTCTGACCGATCCCAAGATCAAACTCATAGCCTGCGATACGGAAACCAAGAACCTCAACAAGTGCTACGGGAATGTGCTTGGAACTTTCCAGTTCTGCGAGGACGGCATTACAGGCACAGTAATTCCCTACATGCACCCAGGTCACGGCTGGTGGCCGGACGACATGAAGCGGTTGAACGCTGCCCTGACACGACTGTTCACAGAGCCGAACCCGAAGTTCCGCTACTGGGTCTTCCACAATGTGGCGTTCGATTTCCGAATGATTATGAACTTCGGTCTAGGTATCTGTAAGTTCAATCGACCCCTGCTGGATACCGGCATGATGGCGTACTGTCAGGATGAGAATCGTGGTAAATCCGGCATCGAGAAGCCGTACTCCTTGGATTCCTTGTTGCGAGACTACCTGCACGCCGTTAAGTACGAGGATTCGGAAATTGAGTATCTCAAGAAGCAAGGTAAGCTGCTGGAGATCGACATCGAGCGCCTTGCCAAGTATGGTGCTAGCGATGCTGTCTACACTTGGAGGCTGTTCTGGTTCATTCTGGAGCGAGCTGAGAAGGAGGACTATAAGCAAAAGCTCCTCAAACTGGTCGAGCACTGGTTCGAGCCGGTCAATCGCATGATTGGCGTCATGGGCTCCAACGGATTTTGGGTAGACATGGATCAGTTGCGGGAACTCAAGAATCCAAAGACCAGTCCGATAGTGAAGCGCATGAACGAGCTTACCGAAGAGTGGAAAGACAGCGCCCCGGCAAAAGAAGCGAACACGCGACTACTGAGGAAAAAGCTCGGCGGCAGGATGAAGCCTACATTTGGTGGCGGCGCTGATGCCTGGATGTTCGATATTGATAAGACGGAGCACAAGCAATGCCTCCTACTAGATGTGCTGGATCTTGCTCCTCTCGACTACGGTAAGAGCACTCGTGTCCCCATCGTAGAGGCGGGTTCTGGTCAGGAAGTCAAGCTGACTCCCGTAGGTAAGCTCGATAAGGCTTTCCAAGAGCGCTACATGCACGTACCAGAAGTAGAACGTTTGCACGAGCATTCTGGCCTCAAGAAGCTCAAGACCTCTTACGTTAAGTCGATCTACGAGTTCCTGGACCCGAAGAACGGGCAGGAAGGTGCGATCGACAGCCGTGTGCGGCCTAGCTTCTGGGTGACTACTACAGATACGGGCCGGTCGTCTTGTACGGACCCCAATCTTCAGCAGGTGCCCCGCGCAGACAACTGGGCCAAGACAGAGATCAAGAACATGTACGCGGCTGAGCCAGGGTGTGCTCTCATTCAGCTTGACTTCATGACCTCTGAGGTTCGGTGGTGGGGAATCCTGTCTAAGTGCCCGAGCCTCGCAAAGGCGTTTCTTGACGGCAAAAAGGCCCGGGACAACTACTCTGTGGCTGCTGCGGACTTCTTGAAGCGCAAGCCCAAGATGCGCTACGAGATTCTGGCTGCGGGCTCTGATATGCTCAACCCGGAAGACGAAGACGACAAGGGTCTCTTCAATTACAAGAAGAAGACGGGACCAAACAGCTTGGAAATGCTGAGGGGGAAGCACGCGACTAAGGTCATGAAGATCGCCTGGAAGATGCTACACACAGATATGGTGTTCCGTGCATTGTGTCAGGCCAAGATTTTCGCTGGGATCGCTGGTGATATCCACAAGTCTACTGCTAGCCAGATGTACAAGGTTCCTATCACACAGGTAACGAAGAGTCAGCGTACCGATACGAAGTCCATCGTGTTCGGTACCATGTTCGGCCGTGGTGTCAAGGCCATTGCTGCCCAGCTACATATTGAGAATATCGCTGACGTTCAGGGACGAATTGACGATTTCTTTGCACAGTTCCCCGGCGCTGAACAGTGGATGTATGATATCGAGAAAAAGGGAGAAAAGGACGGATATGTAGAGAGCCCCATCGGACGTAGACGCCGCTTGTTGACATTCCAACTTGGTTACGGCGATGACGGAGAGATTGCGAGAGCCAAACGTATCGCCCGTAACGCACCGATCCAGGGAATTTCGTCTGACGGTGCCTTCCTGGGAGCGGCTATGTTCTGTGACTGGCTGATCGAAGAAGGAAAATGGCACCCGCATCCCACCAAGGAATGCTGGCAGCTACAGGACGTGGTTCACGACTCTCTAGTGATTCAAGTTCCTATCGAGGATGTACCGGAAGCGCTGAGAGAGCTAAAGCCCTGGTTCACCAACAAACTGATGGAACGTATGGTTGATATCTGGGATGTAGAATTCAACATTCCTTTGGAGATTGACTTTGAATTTGGCCTGAAGTGGGGCGAGATAGACGCCTGGGATGGCACACAGCTTCATCTCGACTACCTTATGAACCACCTACGAAAAAACGAGACGGCACGTACATTGGAAGCAGCATGATAACCCCACGCGGCCCAAAAGAAGGAGTGCGTAGGTTTTGGGTCATCTCTTCCCTCATAGGACTCTGTGTTTATAGCGCGCACGTTGGAGGCGGCATGATGCTAACCCTGTGCGGCTCTAAAGAGGGCATGCATAGGTTTTGGGTCATCTCTTCCTTCATGGGACTCTGCGTTTGCGGCGCGTTGATGTTGTTCTTCGCTATTGCAGGTTACTGGGAAGAGGCGGGTGTACTTGCTCTTTTTCTTGTGCAATGCCTGGACGTTTGAGATAAAAAGGAGAGATTAAATGGCAAGTAAAACTCAAAGAAAGATATTCGAAGATGAGCTGAGATTTCTGTATCTGGACAGGGGGATGACTGATAGGGAAATCTCTGAAAAGCTGTTCTGTACAAAGCAGGCTGTTTACAAGGCTCGAAAGAAGTTCGGCATCAATGCCATTAGTATTGTCGAGAGAAACCAAGTTCTGATTAAGGTTTCGGGGAGGCAGGAAGACATTCTGAGAGGCC
>LAZR01000356.1_pt1 | contig 40908 bp, 48 predicted proteins | sample 329461 | NCBI WGS metagenome assembly LAZR01 (sample SAMN03002196, study PRJNA259156) | marine sediment metagenome | biome: sea floor; feature: Hydrothermal impacted sediments; material: marine sediment; isolation source: Loki non-amplified sample from Loki's castle hydrothermal vent sediment ...
AGAACGCCGTCATATCCGACACGCGCCGTCAGCGCCGTACCGCCAAGCTTGATCTGAATGTCGCCGATCATTGGAATACCTCCGCTTCCGCCATAAAATGACGTCGCTGCGCGGCTAAATCAAGGCAACCGCAGACGCCACCACAGCAGAACCGGCGCGCCGCCGACCATGGAAAACCTCACAGATTTTTACAAGCCCCAGCCGACCAGCGAGCGGCGGAGACGGGCGCAGGCTCTGGCCGATGCCATGGGGCCGGGCGATCCCGGTTTCGACATGAAGAAATTCACCGACGATATGTGGGGCGAGAAGTGATGCTCGCCGGCACCTCCATCGCCGAAATGAAAGCAGCCTAACTCCCGGGCCCCGGACCCACGCTGACGGTGCAGCTCTGTGTCTCGCCGGTTTGATAGACCTCCTGACGACAGGCGTTTAGCGCCTCGCGGTTGTTGTTCGCCAGTAACCAGGCCGATTGCAGGAAACCCCAGCCTCCAGGACTATCGGCCGCCATCATGTCCATGCCGGCGTTCCAGCGATCTTCGCCCACCGTTATCGCCGCCATGCGAGAGCCGATCGCGATCGGCAGGATGTTGCCGAGAAGAGGAAACAGCGCGAGGCCGGCGAGGAGGCCCGCCGCCGCCGTCCATATCAGCCATTTGCGCTGCTCGGCCTTTTCTCGCGACATGCCAATGATGCGGGCGAGCTGGCCCCGCTCCTCGGCGCTGGTCCTGATCGCCTGATTGAGGTTTGAGACGGTATCGCGCACCATCCTCGTGCCGATCTGCTCGATGGCCTGGGCTTGGGCGGCGGGTGTCGTCAGAAGCGCCGGGTGCTTCTCGATTACGCCGAGCCGCTGACTCACGTTCGCCAGCTCCTTGGCGATGCGCCCGAGATCGGGGCTGTAGTCCGCCGGCTGCCCGAATTTCTCGAACTGGTCGAAGGCCGCCTCCAGCCCACGCCGGATGACGGTCATTTCCGCACCGAGCTGCGCGCCCTGTTTCTCGACGGTCTGCCGGAGCGCATCGAACACCTGGGCCGGGTCGCCCGCCTCGACGGACGCGTCCTCTCCATAGCCCTCGCGTTCCTCGATCCTCATGGTGTCCAGTCTCCTTTCGGCATCCTACCTCGACAGGCCATACCCCTGAGAGAGGCCGCGCGTGATCTTTTGCTCCAGCTCCCGGCCCATGTTCTGGCCCTCTCTGACCATGCTGATCCCTAGCTCCTTGGCTCGGCTGCGCACGATGGATTCGGCCTGCGGGTCGCGCTCGATCGCGCCGGCGAGCTGGCGCATCTGCCCCTCGACCTGCCCGCGCGCCTCATCGTGCTTGAAGCCGCGAAGCTCCTGGCGCTGCGCGCTGAGGTCCTGCCAGCGGTCGATGAAGCGATCCGCCCTGACGTTCGGGTCTGCGAGGCTCGCTCGCTCCCTCTCCATGCCGGTGGCGAGCTGGCCGACGCGCTCCCGGCCGACCAGCTCCGTCATGGCGCGCGGCATTGTGCTGTCATGCTGCAGAGCCGAATGCAAGACGGCGAGCGACCCCGGCCGCGCCTGTTCGAGCTGCTTACCGGCGTCGCGCAACGCGATCTTCTGATGCTCGAGAACAGGCAGGCCGTCTTGGCCCATCTTGTCGGCCGCGCTGTAGGCCCGTGCATAGCGGTCGACCGCGCTCTCGAATCCGGACAGCGGTCTCAAACGATCGCCTCCTGAGCTATGCTCGGGCCTACCCTGTTCCAGATTGGCCGGCGCCGGCGCCGATGCTCGCGCCTCCACTTCCCTTTCTGGACCCTGGGAGTGCTGGGGAGCGGCATTGAGCCGAAGACCGTCGAACATACCGCGCCGAAGTGCTTCGGCTTTCTCCGGGCGTTCCTGGCCCTGCTCGCGGGCTGACGCGCCCCGCGCCTGGCTCTGCTCGGCCGGATCAATGCCGCGGTTTAATTTCAGCCCTGCGAACATACCGTGCCGCAGGACCTCGGCCTGATCCGGCGTGAGGTTCCGCCCGGCGGCGCGCGGGGTTCCAATCTCGCTGCGAGTTTCCCTTGTCCGTTGGGCGGCCTCCCGCAAGACGCGTTCCGGCACCCGGATTTCGCTCTCCGTTGTGATCCCGCGCCGCTCGGCGAAGCTCTGCGAATAATCCAGCGTGACATCCTTCGCCCGCTCGCGGCTGAGGGTCCGCACGAGCTGGCGATGGTCGGCCAGGTCCTCGCGGCCGTAATGCAGCTCCACCCCCTCGCGGTGCCGCGACAGCCCGACATAGGCCGCGTGCCGGTCCATGTGGCTTGTCGCCAGCACATGCGCCCGGTCGACCGTCACGCCTTGGGTCTTGTGAATGGTCGCCGCGTAGCCGTGGTCGATGTGGTCATAGTCGCGCAGCTCGAACGCGACTCGGCGTCCCTCCTGGCCGTCCAAGCGCACTGTGAGCCGTGCGGAAGCCTCCTTGCCTTCGCCCGCCCGCTCGATGCCCTCCACCGTGCCGAGCGTGCCATTCTTCACCTCCATGGAGCGCTCATTGCGCAGGAACATCAGCCGGTCGCCTATGGCGAAGGACCGCTCCCCGCGCTCGGTCTGAACGGCATGATCGGCGCCCAGCTCGCCGGCCTCATGCAGCTTGGCGCGGGCGCCGGCGTTGAGCTCGCGCACATCGGCGCGCGTGTAGGCCAAGATCACCTGCGACTGATCCGGCTGCGCCTGCCGTGCCTCGTTCCACCGCTCGACGAGGGCCGCCCTGGCGCCCTCGCGCGTGGCGTGGGCGTGGACGGCGCCGGCGGCCTCATAGCGGTCGAGGGCCTTGGCCGTGCCGCCCGTCGCCAGCTCGCGCGTCGCGTCCTGTTGCCAGAGGGTGCGCTGTCGGCGGATCTCCGTGATCTCGGCCGCTCCGTGCCGCTCGGCCAGCGCCCGGAACGCCGCCCCGGCCTCGATCGCCTGGAGCTGCTCGGGATCGCCGACCAGCACCACCTTGGCGCCAGCGTCACGCGCGGCCGACAGCACCCGTTCCATCTGCCGCGAGCCGACCATGCCGGCCTCGTCGATCACCAGCACGTCGCGGCTCGTCAGCTCGTCCCGGCCGCGCTCCCAGGCATATTCCAGGCTCGCCAGCGTCCGGCTCTGGATTCCGGAACCGCCTTCCAGACCCTCGGCCGCGATGCCTGACAAGGCGGCGCCGCGAACATTGTAGCCCTCGGCCTCCCACGCCTCACGGGCCACGCCGAGCATGGCGCTCTTGCCCGTGCCGGCATAGCCGACGACAAGCACCAGGTCCTTATCGCCCGTGACATGCGCCAGCGCCGTGACCTGATCCTTGCCGGGCACCATGCCCCGATCGTTCGCTGCTTCCAGCGCATGGACGAGCGAGGCTCGGCTGACACGGTGCCCACGGCCGTCGGCGAGCCTGTCGGCCGCCCGCTCCATCCGCTGCTCGACGGCCATCATCTCGCGCGTGGTGAAGCGCTCACGGCCGCGGCCGTCCTGACCGAGCCGCACGATCTCCGGCGAGGCTTCCACTTGGGCCATCACCGCCCCGAACTGTTCGGCCCCGTCCGTGTGCCGATTCACGAACCGGGCGAGGTCCTGGCGCGTGAAGGTCGAGTGCTGATAGGTCATCGACCTCAGCGCAATCTCCGGCTCGGCCAGGATGCGCTCGCCGTTCCGGCGCGCAACATCCCGATGCTCGGCTGCACGCTCGGCATCCTCGCCGCGCGTCTCACGACGCATCCCCGCCGGCCCAATCTTGCCTTGCGGCTCCAGCTCGACACCCTGCGCCGCCAGTGTGCGATGGTCGATCCGGACATCATGGCCCAGCTCGGCGCAGCGCTGGTTGACGTGATCGGCCCAGCGCTCGCGCCAGCCGGTCAGCTCGGCCGTAGCGTTCCACTCCCGCACCTTCTTGCCGAAGCCCTCCGGCCCGACTTCGCGCATCGTCAGCATCACATGCGCGTGCGGCTTCGCCTGCCCCTGCGCATCATGATCCCAATGCACGTTGAGATCCGCCACCATGCCGCGGTCGACGAACTCGGCTTGCACGAAGTCGCGGGCGAGCTGCACGCCATCGTCGCGGTTCAGCTCGCGCGGCAGGGCGAACTCCACCTCACGGGCGAGCTGCGCATCCTTGCGTTTCTCCGTGGCCTCGACCTCGTTCCACAATGTCGTGCGATTGGAAAGCCGCGCCGGTGCCCCCTCCGGAGCCAGGATCTCGGAATGAACCACGCCCGTCTTGGCGGTGAAGTCGTGGGCGCGGCCGAGCCGATCGTCATGCAGTTCTGAGGCCGAACGATACGCGGCCGCGGCCACGGCGCTGCGCCCGGCGCCCCGCGATATCACCTTGGCCGAGAAATGATAGATCGCCATGCCGGCGCTGCGTCCCCTCGCAAATCACCGATCAAGGTAGCTGTAAACTACCGTGAAGGCCAGTCCAGGTCGCATCGCCCAAGCGCACGTCGCGCAGCGACGTATAAGCGCGCACTCAAGTTCTGACGGCTTTGACGTGACAGGCGTCGTGCTGGTGGCTAGATTGGCGGCGAGTCGGGGGCGTGAGGGGCAGCTAAGCCAATGGTGACAGCTCTTGCCTATGTCGGCACTGCTATTGCAGAAATTGCGGGATGCTTTTCGGTCTGGGCCTGGTTGCGGCTTGGTGCGTCGGCTTGGTGGCTTGTGCCCGGCATGGGCCCGCTGGCGATCTTTGCGTTTCCGCTGACGCTCGTCGACTCGGACGCCGCAGGGCGAGCCTATGCAGCCTATGGCGGCGTCTACATCGCAGCGTCGATCACATGGCTCTGGCTGATCGAAAGCCGGGTGCCCGATCGCTGGGACTTGATCGGGGCAACTGTGTGTCTCGTCGGTGCTGCGATCATCTTGGCGGGGCCGCGCTCGGCAGCAACTTGAACATCATCACAGGGGGATGAACCATCATGCGCAAGCCTCGCGACATCGACGCCGAACTGAAGGCGCTTCAGGAGAAGGCTAAAGCCCTCAAGGCGCGGCAGAGAACGCAACTCGGCGAGCTGGTCATCGCGACCGGCGCCGATACGCTGGACATGGAGACGCTGGCGGGTCTGCTGCTCAATGCTGTCGACGAGAAGCACTCCGACAAGCGGGAGGGCTGGCGCCGGCGCGGCGCCGAGTTCTTTCAACGGCGCGCGCGCCGGAACGCGAACGGCGCCGGCGACACTGCTTCGGGAGCTGACGGCAACACTGGCGGCGCTGCGTCGCTCGGCGGAGGCGCAGAGACGGGCTGAGGCATGGCGCGCGCGCATGGACACCCGAGACTGGGCCAAGGCGCGCCGCGATCGTACGCGTCACCTCATCGAGCTGGGCGGCCTCGTCCAGAAGGCCGGCCTGGTCGAGCTGACCGGAGACGATCGCGGCGCTATGCTCGGCGCCTTCCTCGATCTGGCGGGGATGCTCAAGACTGAGCAGCCGAACACACCCTCGCGCGCTGAAGTCCTCGCCCATTGGCGGCGGCAAGGACGCGCCGCGTTCGAGGCCGATGAGGCTACCACAACAACGAACGACGCCGAGGAGCGCTGATGCGCGGCTGTCTTTCGCCTTTTAGCTCACTTCATCCAGCAGCTGGGAACAGCCGATTGCCGCAACCGTCTCTCGTGTCGGCAAACGTATAGAACATCGGATGTTTCACTGTGGAGCCGTAGAACCGTCACGCGATCCGAATAGACAGCCCCATCAGGGTCGCCGAGCGGCCTCTCCGATTTGAGGGATGGTTCCGATGTTCAACCTTTTTCGCCAGAAGCATGACCCGACAATCGTCTGCGCTCTCCTGGATGGAGCGACGCCGCCTTCGTTCTTGACCACCGTTGCCTGGGAGTACGAAGGCAAGGCCGACGAGATCCGGAGCGAGCAGCTGGAGTTCGACAAGCCCTCGCTCGACGCGGTTCTTCGGCAGAACGGCTTTTACCTGTTCACCCGCCATTGAGCCGGACGCATCGGATAGGCACCTCGCTAGGCACCTCGCACAGCTTCACCTCGGAAGATGGAGGAGAAGTCCTCTGCCGGCCGTTCTTGAATGTAATGCATTGTTGCATTACTTCTTGGGCACTGACAGGAGGGTATGGCCATGACGACGCTGACCGTTACCGCGCGGGGGCAGGTCACGTTCCGCAAGGACGTGCTGCAACATCTCGGCATTCGGCCTGGAGGAAAGATCCATCTCGATCTGCTGCCAGACGGTCGGGCCGAGTTGAAGGCCGAACAACCGAAAGGCTCCTTTCGCGAACTGCACGGATTTTTGAAAGGCAAGACCAATGGCAAGCGGCTGACCATCGAGGAAATCAACGATGCGATCGCCGAGAGCGGAGCACTGGCCGGTGCCGGCAAGGAATGAAGATCACCGTCGATACAAACGTGCTGCTGCGCGCCTTCATTGAGGACGATCCCGCACAAAGCCAGACAGCTATTGAGACACTGGAAGGCGCTGAAATCGTCGCCGTCAGTCTGCAGTCTCTTTGCGAGTTCGCGTGGGTGTTGAAACGCCAGTATGAAGCCTCGCGCACGGACATCGCCTCCGGCATCCGGGCGCTGCTCGACACGCAAAATGTTGTCGTCAACCGCCCTGCCGCAGAAGCAGGCCTGACAGTGCTGGAAGCTGGCGGCGACTTTGCGGACGGCGTCATTGCCTACGAGGGCAACTGGCTTGGCGGCGAAACCTTCGTCTCCTTCGACAAGAAGGCGGTCAAACTCCTGACCGACCAAGGACAGTCAGCCCGCCTGCTGGGATGATCGGATAGCGCCTGAAACGGTCAGGGCGTCAGGTTTGTTGCTGATCCTGAAGCCTTAGCCGGTACCCTCAGCAACAATCCACCGCCGCTTGACCGAGGTTCGCCGTTTCGCTGCGGCGGGAGCGCGGAACGCCGAGCAGCGGCAGGCGGCAGAAATGGCCATCAAGGGCAACGAGGCCAAGATCGAGCGCATCGACGCGATGATGGAGCGTAGCCTGCAATTCAAGACCCTGCCCGATGGCAGCTACGTCTCCTTTGACCCCTCCTCTGGCGAAGTGCAACAGCTTGGCTCCGCGCCGGCTGGGGCATCCAATGGCACCTATGGCAAGCCGCCCTCTGGCTTCATGTACGATCCCGAAGACCCGACGCGCCTGACATCCATCCCTGGCGGCCCCGGTGAGCAAATCTCCGGGGAAGGCCAAATCGGCCCGAAGCTGCGAAAACGGCCAACTTGAGGAACGATGGGTGAACGTGGCCAGTGAGATTGACTTGGCTGCGAGCTGCTATTGAGATTTCCGCTTTTGCAGGAGCGGGGCGGATGGACGGCAGGATTTCAGCTGAGGATCTGGCCGGCGCCTGGAGCCTGTCCTTTTCCGACATTGAATTCGTGAGCACCAAGCCCCTGGTTGCGAGAGTTGGTATCGCCGTCCAGTTGAAGTTCTTCGCCGCGCATGGGTTTTTCGCCGAAGCGGCCGACGGTGTGCCGGACGATGCGATCGGGTATGTCGTTGAACAGCTCGGCGGCGGCGATCTTGCCGGTTACGATTTCGCAGGACGTTCAGGCCGGCGCCATCGCTCCGAGATCCTTCGCTATCTCGGCTTTCGCCGCATCAAGCCGGCGGACCGCGAAGCGCTTGCGGCCTGGATATCAGCTGAGCTTTGTCCGTCCGGCATGATGGTCGGCGCGATGATCGACCGGGTGTTTCTCTGGTGTCGGGACGGCAAAATCTTCGCTCAGTCGCGCAAGGAATTGGAGCGGCTTTCGCGATCGGAACGTCAGCGGTTTCTCGATGTCTATCTCGGCCGTGTCGTTGATCGCCTTCATCCCGAAGCCTAGGCTCAAGTTGGCCGAAACGGCAGCTTCGGGCCGATTGGGCCTCTCTGACCAAAAGATCGAAAGTGCAATTGTGCACACATGCACCATTGCACTTTCGATCGCCGGATTTCCGCGCTGCTGTCAGGGTTGCGGGGCGACACTCTCGCCCGTGCTCGGCACGAGATGAACATCAATACGGCGGCCGAGCGCCGCTGCGTATCGCGCGACCATATCGAAGGTAGGCATGTGCCGAGCGTTCTCCAGGCGGGCAACTACCGATTGCGACGTCCCCATGCGCGCCGCGATCTCTGCCTGTGTCAGGCCAGCCTCTTGCCGTGCCTCGATCATCTCGCCGACAACTGCGAAGATGGGTCCTAGCCGATCATATTCGGCCCTGACCTCCGGGTCCTTCAGCAACTCATTCCTGAGCTTCGCCAGGCTGGTCATCGCTCGATCTCCTTGGCTCGTTGCTCCGCCAGATCCAACGCCGCACGAGGCGTTTTCTGCGTTTTCTTTACAAAGGCATGCACCACGATGACACGTCGCCCTATGGCGGTTACGTAGATGGCGCGGCCGATGCCATCGCGGCCGCTAAACCGCATCTTCCAAAGCTTGCCTCGAAGAGGCTTCACATGGGGCTGACCGATCCGCTCCAGCCCAACCGCCTCGATCCGTTCCGACAATCGCAGAAACGCCGCTTGCATGTCCTTCGGTAGAGCTGCGATCTCGGCATCGACAATGGCTCCAAGGGTTTCCACGGTCCACGTCATGGAATTGGGTGCTCTGGCGGCATGTGCTTCACGATGGCCTGTAAGGATTTATAGCAAGCGTGCTATAATTTTCAACTCTACCAACCGGGTAACGGCATAAGTGCAATTGTGCACAAATGCACTCTTGCACTACCGATCGCCGAACTTCCGGGCTGCGATCTCGCGCCCATAAAGCTCCTCTACGGCCCGCTTGATCAGTTGCGAATTGTCCAGCGCCAGGCGGGCACGGAGGAGGGCGACCTTCTCGACCATATCGCGGTCGAAGTAGCCGCCGATATGCTTCAAGCCGCTGCGGCCGCTTACCGGCATCGCCTTCTCGGCCTGGGTAGGAGCGGATTTCGCCGTTGGCTCCTCCTGGCCGATAGACATCTTCGACAGGAAATCGGCTGACGCCTTTCCTTTAGACATGAGCTTTCCTCGTTCTCTTCTGCACTTGTGCACCCGTGCTCAGTTGCAATTCTGCACTTAACCAGTGCCATAAAGCTTCGACCTCGCTCGCAGCCTTGCCCTCGGGCTCCAGCTCCTGGGCGGTGAGACCTTCCCGGCTCGCGTCGCGATGCACCTTGAAGCGGTGCAAAGTCGCCGGCGCCATGGGGATCTTTACCGTGTCGAAGACGGCCCGCGCGATCTCCTCCTCGCTCCGGCTGTTCGGCTGCGCCAGGGTGAGGACCGCCGCGGCGGGTGCTCGATGCGATCGGGGTGATCCGCGCCGCCGTCGACGACAGCCGACAATATTACGACCTCGCGGATATTGCGGTGGACGGTGTCATCCGCCCGAAGTGGCGTGACATCGTCATTGAGATGGCGCCCGATGGCAGCCGGCGCGTGAACCGCATCAATTATGAGATCTGCATGCTCCAGAGCCTGCGCGAACGGCTGCGCTGCAAAGAGGTATGGGTGATCGGCGCCGAGCGTTGGCGCAATCCCGACGACGATCTACTTCGCGGAAGTGAGCGCGTTGAAACAGAATTCTGGTATTCTGTTTCATATCAGATCACCACCCTCTCGACCTCATCGAGCGTGACCTCATCGCTCCGCCGATCGTAGAGCTGCGTCGTTCGCGTGCTGGCATGGTTCGCCATCGCCGCGGCGCGCTCGAGCGTGCCGCCGTTTTTGAGGTAGGCGGTGATGCCGGTGGCGCGGAAGGTGTGATTGCCGATCTTCGTGCCGATCCCGGCTGCCGCAGCGCGGCGCTGGATCATCGCATAGGCGTTGGCCTGGGGCAGGGGCGTCATGGTCAGTTCTCGCGTTCCCCGGCCGATTGTCCGGAACAGCGGCCCCTTGCGATCCTCGGCAATGCCGCAGCCTTCGAGATACGAATGTAAGTAGGTTTCGAGATTGTGGTTGCAGGGCATTTCATGGCGCTTGCCGCCCTTCTCGTGCAACCGCACCCACAGGCGGCGGTTCTGAATGTAGGCGTCCTCGACCTTCATGCTCAGCGCAGCGCCAATGCGTGCGAACGAGTAGACCATCAGCCCGATCAATGCCCGATCGCGCAGTCCGATCGGCGTGCTGACATCGATGGCATCGAGCAGCTGGCGGGCTTCCTGCGGGTCCAGCACCGGGGTTTTGCCGCATTTGACGCTGTGGGACGGCCCGCGCACCGAAGCGGCTGGGTTGACCGGCACCACTTGGCCTACCACCAGCCAGTCGAACAGCATGCGGATCGCGGCCAAGCGCTGCTTGACGGTCGGCGCCGCCAGCTCCTGCGTCAGGATCTCGATATAAGCGGCCACGTGCAGCGGCTGAACGGCGGCGATCGACGGTACTCCCGCCTGGTCGCACCAGGCGAGGAAGTCGCCAACCGCCCGGGCATATGCCTCGCGCGTATTCGGATTACGAATGTTCGAGGCGAAGAACTCGAAGAAAAGTCGCTGCGCCTGGGCGTCAGCAGCCGCCACAAGAGCGGGCAGAGCAGGGGAGTGGCCGAAAGCGACAAGCTGGCTCATCGCATCACCTGATTCCAGTCGATGGCATGCCCCGCCGCCTGCAGCTCCCGGCCGAGGCTCGACTTCCATCCGCCTGCTGCATCCATGGGCTCCCAGACAACGCCCGCAAAGTCGCTCGGGATCTCGACGGCGCCCTTTTTCAGCGCACAGACGTTGGCGCGGCCAAGCTTTCCGATGAAGTAGCCGAGTTCCAGCAGCACGTTCTGGCGCGCCCGGGGCTCGACCGCGCCGCCTTTAACGCAACCCTCATCGTCAGGGGTCAGCAGGACGACGGCAAAGCTCACATCACTGTTGGCTTCGACTTTCTCGATTACGGTTCGCCCGCGATTGGCCTGCTCGTGCAGGATGACCGCTTCAAACCCGATGCGCTCGAGGAAGCGAGCCACCGTTTCCCGTGCCCCGTCGTCATGGCCATGGACAATGAAGATCCGTTTCGACAACGGGCGGACCACCTGCAGCGTCGTGTTTCCCTGGCTCAAGACGTAGGCCTTATAATCCCGGGCGAAGGGAATGATGATTTGGCGCGTGACCCCATGCACGCCAGCCATGATCTTCGATCCGCTGTAGAAGAAAGTATGGCCGAATTGGGCAATTTCTTCGGGGTTCTCGGCGAACTTCGCGATCAGAAGCAGGGTCAGCCCTAGCTGTTGATCGCGGCTTTCCGGCCAGACCAGATTGGCACTGCCCACCATGCTGCCCTGGGTCGCCTCGCTCTCGGCGATGAAGGCGTCCAGATCCACCCCGTCCGTCAGCTTCCTATTCGCTGCATGAAGCTCTTCGTGGTGCAGAAGCTTATTGAGAGCCCGGAGCGGGCGGTCATAGGATTGCAGGTCAGCGGCTTGCAGATCGAGGACCGCATTATTGATTTGGGTGAACAGATCGATGCTCATTATTCGGCCTCGTCCTCGCCGAGACGTGCAGCAGCTGCCTTCTCCAGAAGACTCTCACGGAAACTTTCCTTCATTTGCTCGGCCATCGGCCCGACGAGAGAGTTGGACGCATAGCGTCCGACCCGTTCATCGACCAGACGCTCCATTTCCTGGATGGCGGCATCAATGCTCGCCGGATCCTGGGGGTCGAAGCTGACCTTTCCAAATTCACCGTCCATCCCAGCGAACGCCTTTTCCGCGTCCTTGAGCTCGCGAGTGAGTTTATCGAGACCTTTTATCTTCATCGCCAAGATTGCCTTTCCTATATCAGATAAAGGGCATTATCACATATAGGCTGATCCTCGTTGTGATCACCACGGCAACGACACGATTAGATAATCTCTCGCTGGGTCACCTTATCCAATCGCCGTTCTGCTCCAATCATACGGCGAGAACGATTTCCGAGACCAGTTCGGCGGTGTTGCCAACCTTAAACTTCTTCATCAGCCGTGAACGGTGAACCTCGACCGTCCGATGCGAAATACCGAGCGCCGTCCCTATCTGCCGAGAGGTGAGACCGTTCACAACAAAATTGGCGATCTCGCGCTCGCGAACAGTCAGCTTCACCGACCGATACTGGCGGCTGTCGATCCGGTCGAAACTCCAGATCATAAGGGCGAAGGGGTCGTCGGGGGTCAGCGTTGTACCCCGCGCGCGGGCCCAGAAGATCTCGCCCTTGTTCGTCTGCATGAAGCGCTCGTCCTCGTAGAAGGTGCCGCCGCCCTGCCTCAGCACATGCTCGCACATGTCTCCGATGCGTTTGAAATCGGCCGCCGAGGGATAGAGGCGTTGGACGGAGCAGCCCACCAGTTCGCCGCGCGCAAAATCGAACAAGCGCTCGAGCGCTTCGTTCACCTCGATGACGCACCGGTGGCGCACGATGAGTTGGGCCGCCGGCGAATGACAAAAACCGAAGCGTGCGGCCCTGTCAGGGGTCGAGGTGTCGAACATAGCGGCCTCTGGCGCATGCCTCATCAGGTAGCACCACGTATTCAACTACGTAGTTTCACGGATTATCAGACCGGCGACGCTGTGGCTATCTAGGATAGGAGTGGAGGAGATCATCATGACGAACACAATCAGCATCGTCGGCAGTGGCCACACCAAGTTCGGTCGGCTGGAACAGAATCTCGAGGAGCTGATCGTCGAGGCAACGCGCCAAGCTGTTGAGGAAGCAGGGCTTGATCCTAAGGAGATCGACGCCGTTTTCCTTGGCCATTTCAATTCGGGCCTGGTTACCGACGGCTTCGCCTCATCTCTCATTCATCAGGCCTATCCAGAGTTCCGCTTCAAGCCCAGCATGCGTGCCGAGAATGCCTGCGCCTCCGGTTCCGCAGCGATCCATGCCGGCATGAACGCGATCCAAGCTGGCAAGGCGAAGACCGTTCTCGTCGTCGGTGCTGAAAAGATGACCCACCGGCCGACCGCTGACGTGACGACGGCGCTCGCCGGCGCCAGCTATCAGAACGATCCCGGCGAAGCCTCGCTCAGCTTTCCCCAGGTCTTCGCGGTCGCCGCCAAGGACTACGAAAAGCGCTATTCCAGCCCGATGGACGCGATGGCGAAGATCGCCGTCAAGAACCACGGCAACGCTATGAAGAACCCGCTTGCCCACATGCAGCGGGAGTTCACCTTCGAGGAGGCGAGCCAAATCAGCAACCGCAATCCCGAGATCGCGCCGCCGCTGCGGCTGACGGACTGCTCCCTCGTCACCGACGGCGCCGCGGCGATCGTCATGACAACCGAGGAGAACGCAGCCAATTTCCCGAGGGCCGTGCGCTTTCGTTCGGCGGTCCATGTGAGCGACCTCATTCCGATGTCTGCCCGCGACTTTCTGCTCTTCGAAGGCCCGGAACGGGCGTTCCGGGAAGCGATCGAGAAGGCGGACATCACCATCGACGATGTCGATTTCGCTGAGGTCCACGACTGCTTCACCATCGCCGAGTTGCTGACCTACGAGGCGATGGGCCTGACTGAAAAGGGTCAGGGCGCCCGCGCCCTTGAGGACGGTACCGTCTACCGCGACGGCAAGTTGCCGGTGAACCTCTCCGGCGGCTTGAAGGCCAAGGGGCATCCGGTCGGCGCCACCGGCGTCTCCATGCACGCCATCTCCTACCGGCAGCTTACCGGCCAGGCGGGCGAGATGCAGAAGAAGGATTCCAATATCGGCCTCGTCTTCAACATGGGCGGATCGGCCGTGGCCAATTACGTTTCGGTGCTCGAAACGCAGAAGGCTTGAAGCCCGTGAACCTGGCGATCTGGCTTCATCAGACGGCACGAATTCGTCCGGACGCGCCCGCCATCCGCCTCGGCGAGACGCTGCATACGACCTATGATGGCTTCGCGCGCCGAAGCGCAGCGCTCGCCGGTCATCTCACCACCCGTCATGGGATCGAACGGGGTGACCGCGTTGCTCTGTTCGCGAAGAACTGCCCGGAATATCTTGAACTGCTCTATGCGGTGCTGTGGCTGGGCGCGGTCGTCGTGCCGATCAACAACAAGCTGCATGCGAGAGAGGCAGCATGGATCATCGGCAATGCGGGCGCGAAGCTTGCGATTACGGAGACCGGCGCAATTCTCACGGACACGCTCACACCAGAATGGGGCGTTCGAGAGATCGGGATCGGCGATCCGGAGTTCGCCGAGGTGATCGAGCGGGCGCAGCCGACCGACTATCGGCCGCCAGTGCCGGCGGACGATAACGATGTCGCTTGGCTCTTCTACACCTCGGGCACGACCGGCCGTCCCAAGGGCGTGATGACGACGCACATGATGCTGCGCATGATGTCGACCAGCTTCGCGCTTGATGTCGACACGGCCTCGGCCGGCGATCACTCGCTCTACGCCGCGCCTATGTCGCATGGTGCCGGGCTTTACAACTTTCCCTTCGTGCGGGCGGGCGCCTGCCACGTCATCCCGCGCTCGAAGAGTTTCGATCCAGACGAGATACGCGAACTCGGCGAAAAGCTCGGCAATCTCGTCTTCTTCGCCGCCCCGACCATGGTCAAGCGCCTAGTCGTCCATGCCAGGCAGACCGGCTACCGCGGCGCGGGCATCCGATCGATCATCTATGGCGGCGGGCCCATGTATCTCGCCGATATAGATGAAGCGCTCTCCGTCTTCGGGCCAAAGTTCGTCCAGATCTACGGCCAGGGCGAGAGCCCGATGACGATCACAGTCCTGCCCCGCGATCTGGTCGCTGACGATAGTCACCCGGAGGCGAAGGCTCGTCGGGTCTCGGTCGGCTATCCGCAGTCCTGCGTGGAGGTTCGTGTTGTCGACGAGGCGATGACGGAGTGTCCGGTCGGCGAGGTCGGGGAGGTCGTCGTCCGCGGCGACACTGTGATGCCAGGATACTGGCAGGACGAGGCGGCCACGCGCTCCACGCTTGTGGATGGCTGGCTGAAGACCGGCGATCTCGGCCGGCTGGACGCCAACGGTTTCCTAACGCTGACCGACCGCTCCAAGGACGTCATTATCTCCGGCGGAACCAACATCTATCCGCGCGAGGTTGAGGAGGCTCTGCTCGCCCATGAGGCCATCTTCGAGGTCTCGGTGATCGGCTGTCCCGACCCGGAATGGGGCGAAGAGGTCGTCGCCTTCGTGGTGGCGACCGATGGCGCGAGCCTCGGCAAGGCGGAGCTCGATGCCTGGTGCAAGGCCAGCATTGCCTCGTTTAAGAAGCCGCGGCGCTACGTCTTCGTCGAAGACCTTCCTAAGAATAGCTACGGCAAGATCCTCAAGACAAACCTCCGCCGAATGGCCGAGGCCCGCGGAGAGGCGGACGCCTGAGATCTATCAATCTACATGAAGCCAGGAGGAAAAAAGGTGGAACGCAGAACATTCCTGAAATCGACAGCCGCGACGGCCGGCAGCCTGCTGCTCGGAACACCGTCTATCGTCTCGGCGGCCACCCCGCTCAAGTTTGACAGCTACGTCTCGGAAACCGCCGGTCCATCCTGGATTGACCGCTGGTACCTCGACGAGTTGGAGAAGCGCACCAATGGCGAAGTCACGGTGCGCCGCTACTGGTCGGGCTCGCTCAACAAGGTCGGTGAACATCTCTCCGCGGTCCGGGACGGCACCTCGGAGATCAGCCTGATCTCGCCCGGCTATTACCAGGCCGAGCTTCCCGTCACGCGCGGGCTTGAATGGTATTACCGCATGAACCATGCCGACGCGCTGCAGAAGGTGTGCCGCGACGTCTACGCCCAGTTTGAGCCGCTGCGCGCCGAATGGGAGCAGCGCCATCGCTCGAAGGTCCTCTACTGGACCAACTGGAACTACGCGCCGCTCGTTCTGCGCGAGCCTATCCAGTCGCTGGAGGAACTGCGCGGCAAGCGCATCCGCGGCTACGGCGTCGCAGTCGACGTGATCGAGGCGCTCGGCGGCACCGCCATCCCGATGGCCGCACCGGAAGTATACCAGGCGCTGGAACGCGGCATTCTCGATGGTGTCTACGGCTTCGACTTCGTCACCGCTATCGCCTACAATCTCCATGAGATCGCGCCGAACTTCTACGATATCGGCGACGGTCCGCACGCCCCCGCCGCGACCATCATGAATCTACAGGTCTATGAGGGTCTGCCGGACGACGTGCGCGCCGTGTCGGATGAGATCGTCACAGAACTCTATGACAGCCAGTTCAGCACGATCTACGAGGACGTACTCGCGAGCTACGTCGAAAAGGCGACCTCGGAGGGGGTGACGCTCGGCACCGTACCCAAGGAGGAGAAGGAGCGGGCCCGCAACCTCGTCCAGCCGAAGCAGGTGAATGCTTGGCTCGAGGGACCGGCGCAGCAGGCGGGTATCGATGGCGAGCGGATGCAGGCTCTCATTGAAGAGGCGATCGCGAAATACGATCCACAGGGAACGTTACGACGGCCCTACGAAATCGCGCAGTCGAACTGAGACGCGGCCCCGCCGCCCGGAGGATGTCCCCATGAGAGCCATACAGGCCATCCTGCGAACGCTTTCTGACATACTCGGGGCGGCCGCGGCTCTGTTCCTCGCCTTTCTCATGCTCGGCACGACCGTCGACGTGATCACTCGCGCGGTGACGGGCCAGCCGATTTCGGGAATCTTCGAGCTTACCGAGCTCAGCCTCGTCATGCTCGTCTTCCTCGGCGCGATGTGGGCCCAGCGCGACGATGCGCATATCCGGGTGACCATACTGACCGACCAGCTGTCGGGCGCGGCGCACCGCAGCATCATGGCCTTTGCCTGGTTCTGCGGCGCGCTGGCGCTTGCCATGCTTGCTTGGCCGGCGACAAACGAGGCGATCTATTCGGTCTCAATCTGGGAGTTCCGGTGGGGTTTCGTGAAGGTCCCGATCTGGTGGACGAAGATCGGTGTCGCGGTGGGCCTCTGGCTCGCAGCGGTGCAGATGGCGTTCTATGCGCTGACGGCGCTGAACGAGCCGGCTGCGCGCTGAAGCGGGCGGGCCCAACGCGCCTCCAGTCGACATCGCATCTAGAAGGACGCAGAAATGGATCCTAGTCTTGCGTCATATGTCGCAGTCGCGCTGATTTTCCTGCTAATGGGACTAGGCGTGCCGGTCTTCGGCGCGCTCGCCCTGGCCGGGGCGGCCGGGATCATCATGGTCGAGGACTTGGCATTTCTTCTGGCGCGATTGAAGTCGCTTTCCTATGCGACGACGGCGGTCTACACGCTCACGATCATCCCGCTCTTTATCCTCATGGGCAGCTTCGCCCATCAGGCCGAGATTGGCAGGAAGCTGTTTGACGTAGCGAACCGCTGGGTCGGCCATCTGCCGGGCGGCCTCGCCATGGCCTCCATCCTGACAAGCGCCGGCTTTGCGGCAACGTCGGGCTCGAGCGTGGCGACTGCGGCAACCGTCGGCAGCGTCGCTATACCGGAGATGAAGAAGGCCGGCTATGAGCCGAGCCTGTCGGCCGGGGCCGTCGCGGCCGGCGGCGTCCTGGGCGTACTCATCCCGCCCAGCGTGCTGCTGATCTTTTACGCCGCGCTGACCGAGACCTCCGCCGGCAAGATGCTGATCGCCGGCTTCGTTCCGGGGCTGCTGACGACCATCGTCTTCATGTTGGGTATCTTCCTGATCGCCCGGAAAGGCGCGTCGCGTAGGGCGGTTAGCCCGAGATCATCCTGGTTGGAAGCGGTGAAATCGACCACCCAGGCGTGGCAGGTCGTCGTCCTCTTCCTCGTCGTGATGGGCGGCATCTATCTCGGCATCATGACCCCGACGGAGGCGGGCGCGCTCGGCGCCTTCGTTGCGCTCCTGATGCTGCTCGGTCGACGCGCCGCCTGGCGGGACGACATGTTCAGCAAGGTGCGAGAAAGCTTTCGCTCGACCATCGACACCACCGTCATGATCCTCTTTACTATGATCGGCGCGGGCATCTTCAGCTACTTCCTCACCCTGATTCAGCTTCCCAACCAGCTTGCCGAGGCGGTCGTCCAGTCCGGCTTCTCGCCCCATGTCATCATGGCGCTTCTGCTTCTCGCCTTCGTGCCGCTAGGCATGTTCCTTGACGCCTTCTCGATGATGGTGATCGCCATCCCGATTATGTTCCCGACGGTCCGCTCGCTCGGCTTCGATCCGATCTGGTTCGGCATCCTCACCGTGAAGATGTGCGAGATCGGCCTGATGACGCCGCCCGTTGGACTGAACTGCTACGTCATCGCCGGTATCGACCGGGAAACCCCGTTGCCGCTGATCTTCCGGGGTGCGCTCTGGTTCGTCGCGATGGAGTTCGTGACGATAGCCATCCTTTTCGCCTTCCCGTCCATCATCACCTGGCTTCCGGCCATGGTGGACGCGGGATGAACCGTCATCGTACGTCCCAGGCCGGACGGCAGGCGCGGTTCGCACCAATGGCATGGAGAATGCTGGTTCGCAACGCAACACGTCGAAGGACAGGGGGAGATTAATGCTGGAATTTGCGGAGGGGGTCGCCCTCGTCACTGGGGGCGGCTCGGGTATTGGACGGGCGACCGCCCTCATGCTCGCAGGCCTGGGCGTTCCCGTTGCCGTCGCCGATATCGACCGCGTCCGGGCGGACGAGACGGCACACGCCATTACTGAGCGGTCCGGCGAGGCTAGTGCGGTCAGCATCGACGTCCGAGACCGCGCATCCGTCGATTTGGCCTTCCAGACCGTGGAGAGTTGGAAGACCTCGGTCTCCATCCTCGTGAACAGCGCCGGAATTTTGAGAATCGAACCGTTTGACAGTTTCACGGCGGAAACCTTCTCTGCCGTGATGGAAATCAACGTCACCGGCAGCTTCCATTGCGCGCAGCGGGCGGCGCCTGCCATGAAGAGCCGGACCTATGGCCGCATCATCAATCTCTCGTCGGTCTCAGGCTATCGCGCCGGGGTCGGACGGACAGCTTACGGAACGTCGAAGGCCGCAGTACAAGGTCTGACGCGGCAACTCGCGCTCGAACTCGGACGCCATGGCATCACGGCCAACGCCATCGCGCCCGGCGCAACTGTCACAGCGATGACCGAGGCCGCCTATACGATCGATACGAAACGCTCCATCCTGCCGATGATCCCGTCTGGCTTTCTCGCCAAGCCGGAGGACATCGCTTCGTCCATCGTGTTCTTAGCATCGAAGCAGGCGCGCTACATTAACGGCCATGTTTTAGTCGTCGACGGCGGCTATCTCGCATCCGGCATGCTGCAGACCGGCAGGTTAGAGGTATAGTCGTGGCTGGCTTCATAGAATCTGAGCAGCGGGTGCGAAGAGGGTAGATGCGAGCGGTGCTGGTGACGGACCTGTGTCCGGCGTGGACGCTGGGGTCCCATTCGGATCGGAAGCCGCCTGTGACCTTACAAAACACCACGGAAGGCCGGATCTCGCGCTCGGCAACGTTGTTGGTGGCACTGACGCGCCGGTCTTCGATGAAGACGAAGAACTTGTCTCGCTAGGCCTTCACCTGCGCCTGCAGGGTGCTTCCCGCCGGATGGGCTACTGGCCCCAGTGCATTATTGGGACACAGATATACGGTAGGCGCGCTGGCTTGGTCATGACGCGCCGATCCTGAGCGGCAGGAACCCGTCGGCATCGACGGCGAGGCTGTCGGACCAGACGTAGTCGCCAGTGAAGTTGATATGATCCCAGCCGAGGGGCGAGAGCTGTGGGAGCAGCCCTTCGTCGAAGGCCATGCCGCTGTGGCGCATCGCATCGATGACGCGGCCGAGATAGCGGCAGTTGAACAGGATGATCGCGGCGGTGACGAGGTTGAGGGCGGAGGCGCGGGTGGACTGGTTCTCGTGCCCGCGGTCCCGGAAGCGGCCAAGACGATGGAATGCGACGGCCCGGGCGAGCGAGTTCCTCGCTTCGCCCTTGTTGAGTTCGGCGGTGACGAGACGGCGCAGTTCAGGATCCTCGAACCAGCGCAAGGTGAACAGCGTCCGCTCGATGCGGCCGATCTCGCGGAACGCGGCAGCCAGACTGTTCTGCTGCCGGTATGCCGAGAGTTTCTTCAGAATCAGCGAAGGCGTGATGTCCGACACGCCGCCGCCATCGACATGGAGCGCGGCGATATCGACGCTGCTTTCATGGCCGAGAATTCCGTCCATCGAATGGATGGCCTCGCCGGCGGTGCCGGAGATGGCCTTGCCGTGCAGCGGCGCCTGGCGTCCGGTGATCGTGGTGTAGATCTTGACGATCGCATCGCGCCCGTAGTGGGCGTTGACGACGCCGCCGGCCTCGCCGGGGCCGCCGAGATAGAAGGCCTGCCCATCCGCCGACGCCCGCCACCCGTCGCCGAACCAGGCCGACAGCGGCTCGGCGTGGATGGCGTCGGTGAGGGAGGCGAGGGCCGCCCGGAACGTCTCCTCGCGCATATGCCACGTCTGCATCCGCAACAAGGCCCGGCGCGAGCCGGCGCCGCAGACTTCGGCCATGCGGGACAGGCCGAGATTGGTCGCCTCGGCGATGAGCGTCGCCATGAAGGCCCGGGTGTCGGTGGGAGGCAGACCTGTCGAGACATGGCCGAAGTGGCTGGTAAACCCCGTCCAGTGATCGACCTGGTCGAGCATGTCGGTAATCCGCAAGCGTGGCATCAGCCGGTAGATGGAGGCGGACGCTGCATCGTGGCGGGCGACCTCGCCATCCTTGCGTTCCTTCGGGAACCGGAGCTTGCCACCGGCGAACATCGCCGCGTCCTTGCCCGGCAGACCGCGTGCGGCCGCAAGGAGAGCCGCATCGAGTTCGGCTGATCGGGTTTCGATATAAGTGTCGGCGTCGATCACCGGCATGACTGGCAGCCGCGCCGGATTGACCGGTGTTGCCGACGTAGCCGGGCTGAGCAGCGCATCGAGCGAGCGGTGAATCCGCGATGTCGGAACCCACACGTCGCCGCTGGCAAGGGCACTGGCCAGCGCGAAGAACGTGGCCAGTTCGTAATAGGTCCGGTTGATCGAGCCGTTGTCGAAGACATGCCGATGCCAGCGTCTTTCGATATGGCCGAGCGGCAAGTCCGCCGGCAGCGGTTTGCGGCCATCACCCCCATGATCGCGGAGCACGGCGGCCGCATCGAGCAAGGACCGGGAGGCACGTTGGCCCTCGAACGTAAAGCTCGCCAGGAACCGAGCGCCGATCTGCTTGAACACGCGGTGCTCGTGGGACAACTCGCCAACGACGTCGGACTTTCCGGGACGGACGGTTCGCCGGATGAGGGCGGCATCGGCTTCGACAACATCGAGCGCGACAATCGCGGTGACGGCGGCGGCAATATCGCCCTCCACCCTGGCGGCCTGCACAAGAGCATCCAGAACGTCGGCGATGCGGGTCAATCGGGCGCGGCCCTGTTCGGCCGAGGCGGCGATCATTTCCTCGAGCCGCTTGCGGGCATGAAGGTTGGCGCGGCCGACGAGCGACTGGAACATGGAAAGGACGGCATCGGTCAGCGTGACCTTGAGCTCGATCAACGTCGCCATCATGACGGTGTGTCGACGGGCCTGCCCCATCTGCTGGAAGGCCTGCGCCGTAAGGAGACTGCCTTCCCAAGCCATCTGCGCCATGCGAGGACCGAACTCGGGCGGGTCGATAGCGACGTCGCTGGCGATCGTCCGAATGAGGGCAAGCTTGTCGAGGAGCTCGAGAAGCGGCCGTCCGCCGACCCGCGAGGGCGGCTCACGCAGCCACGAGAGACGGCTTTGACGAACATGCATCTTATCCGACAGAAGGGTGTCCAGCGCCAGGCGCTGCGAGTCCGATCGACGGGAACTGACCTCGGTGATCACCGCCGCGTCGGCCGCATGCATCGCCGCGGCGGCCATGCGTTCAATCACGCTGATGCCGGGAATGATGATCCGCTCGGTGCGCATCCGCTCGATCAACCTGTCGAGCAGAATACGGCCGTCAGTCAGACCCATCGCTTCGCACGCTGCCCAGGCGGCGAACTCGCCACGGACCGGCCCAATGAAGTCTCGGAAGCCATGGCGCTGGCGGATCGTGGCCAACTGCTCGTATCGGGTGGCGCCGCGCCGGGCAAAGAGGGCGATGGCATCACTGTCGGCGCCGATCTGTTCGGCGATATGATCCAGCATCATGCCCGGCAGCAGTTCGCCGCGGCGAAGATATCGGCCGGGATAGCGCAGGCAACAGAGCTGAAGCGCGTAGCCGAGCCGGGTCTCGGGTGTCCGGCTTGTGGCGATCGCCGCGAGATCGTCTGCGGTGAGGCTGTGATGCCGCACGACGTCGTCTTCCGTGTCCGGCAACGCCAGCAGCGCCTCTCGCTGCGTCTTCGTCATCGATATCCGCGCCGGCATCCCTCATCCCTTCACAAACCTCTTGCCTTACGATGCCATAATGAAAGAGGATTATGAAAGGCGCTGCCTCCTGGAGTGTCATCGATGCTGGCGGCCTTCCATAAATGACCGTTTGCGAAAGGAACTATCGTGCTGATCGGCTACGCCCGGGTGAGCAGAGGCGACGACCAGTCCAACAAGGCGCAATCCAAGGCGCTCACGGATGCGGGCTGCCAGCGCATCTTCAAGGAAGAAGCCTCCGGCGGTCGTTGGGAGCGGCCCGAATTGCACCGGATGCTCGACCAGCTGCGGGACGTCGACACCATCGTCGTCTGGAAGCTCGACCGCCTGTCACGCTCGCTGAAGGACGTGCTGAACATCATGGAGCGGATCAAAGCCGCCGGCGCGGGCTTCCGCTCGCTAACCGAGGCGATCGACACGACGACGCCGGCGGGCCGCATGATGATGCAGATGGTCGGTTCCTTCGCCGAGTTCGAGCGCGCGATGATCCGCGAGCGCACCTCCGCCGGACTGGCGCTGGCGAGATCGGAAGGACGGGTCGGCGGCCGCCGTCGTAAGCTCACGCCGAAGAAGCGCCTGGAGATCGCCGAAAGCGTCCTGTCCGGCCGCAAATCCGCCGCCGAGATGGCGCGCCTTTACGACGTCAGCCAGCCCACCGTATCCAGGATCGTCGCCGAACACCGCCAGACGAGGCTCGTGCATGAAGACCACCCATGACCTTCTCGGCCTCATGAAGTTCATGGGCCGCGACAATTGGCAGGGCGACCTCCAGGACGTGATGGATGCGCATTTCGGGGCTGTCCTGGACGAGACGGACCTCGACTTCGAGGAACTCGGCGACATCCTCGGCGATCACTGGCAGATGACCCTTTGGGGCTGCGCCTTCGAGGACGCGCTCTCTCAAGAGTTCGAGGGCGGGCGCAACCCGATCGACGACTACCTCAAGCGGCGCGGCTGGAAGGAGAGCGCGCAGACCAGAACCTACATGACAGCCCTGCGGTCCTCGCTCATGAGCCTCTACGAGGTGAGCGAGATCGTGCCCGGGCAGTCGTTCCTGGCGCGCGACCTCCTGCGTGGCGGCGATCCGGTCCTCGTTCACGAGGGCACCGCCACAAAGACGCTGCACCTCTGGGAGAAGATCGCCGCGCGGATCGTCGAGATCGGTGGGCGGCGTATTCTCGCCGGCGGGGTCCTGCCTTTCTCGTCCGAAGCCACGGATTTTCTGATGGACGGCGTGAGGGAGATCACCGGCAAGTCGAAGCGCTCGCGTGCAAAGCTCCACCTCGAGGACGACGCCCTGCGCATGGCCGCGCCGTTCTTCACCATCGCCTGGCTCATGGACGCCCTGCCCAAACTGCTCAGACAGACCCTGCCCGAGATGCGCAATCGGGACGGCGAGGCATTTCTTTTCCACGAAGTGCGCTTTCCGCTCGCCGAGGGTGCCGCGCCGGGCGATGTCGCCGCCAGGCTCGCGACCGTCACCGCGCTGGAGCCGGCGAGCGAGCGGTTCTGGAACTGGCTCGAAACGAAGCCGGCCAAGCCGATACACAGGGCCGGGAAACCGGACGTCCTGTCGTTCGACGTTACGATGGAGGGCGGCGTTCCCGTCCTCGGCAACATCGAGATGAAGGACGGCGTCCTGGTCCTGGCCGTGAACTCGGCCGCTAGAGCAGCCAGAGGCACGGAGCTCCTGAGCGAGGCGTTGGACTCGCTGGTGCGAACGCCCCTGACCTCGATCCAGACGGTCGAACAGTTGATGGCGTCCCGTCCCCCCGGGCCGGGACCACGTCAGTCCGATCTTCCTCCCGACGTGGAAGCCAGGCTCGTCCACGAGATGTTGGACCGGCAGTATCGCTCCATCCTCGATGAGCCGGTCGGAATGCTTGGCAACAAATCGCCGCGCGCCGCCGCCAGATCCAAGGCCGGTCGCTACAAGGTCGCTGAGTGGCTGAAATATCTCGAGCTCCAGTCCGCCCGGCACCCGGATCCTGCCGACCCGATGGCCAGCTACGACTTCACCTGGATCTGGCGCGAACTGAAGGTCGAGGACCTGCGACGTTGATCCCTACCGTATATCCGTGTCCCAATAATGCACTGGGGCCGTAATGGGCATTGAACAGTCGCAGCTGCTGGGCGCCATGGACGGCATCGAAGGTGTCGTCGATGTCGAGGATGATGCGCTTCGGAATCTGCGCGAACGAGGCGCAGTAGAGCCCGACCATGGCGCGGCCCATCTTCAGCAGCATGCGTCGATCGGGCAGGTTCTCGAGCCGGCTGACGGTGGACTGCGAGCAGAGGTCGCGCTCGCCCGGCAGCCGCTCCAGCGCCATCTTGAACACCGGGTCGGCGCGCAGGGCGTTGGCGTCGATGCCGTCCTCGTAGCCCGCCGCGATCATCAGCATGCGGAAGCGCAGGATGTCGGCGGCGCTGTGCAGGGTGCGGGCGGGATCGCGGGGATCGTCGATGCAGGCCGCGAGCTTGCCGGCCACGTCGAGCCGTCAGCGCACGCACCTCCTGCGCGGGAAGGGACTTGCAGTGCACCGGCCTGAACCAGCCCGTGCGCATCAGATGCGCGATGCCAAGCGCGTCCTTGCGATCCGTCTTGATGGTCATCGCCTTGAAGGCGGAGCGGACGTGCCGGGTCTCGAGCAACTCGACCGGAAGATCGACTGCCTGCATCGCAGCGTAAAGCCATTGCGACAGCGGTCCGGCCTCCAGGCCGATCCGCGCCATCGGCGTGCCGTGTTCGCGGAACCAGGCGATCAGCGCCTCCGGCTCGCTCAGGACCTTCGTTTCCCGCAGGACGCGCCCCGATCCATCGACGATGCAGACGCTGGTGCTTTCCAAAGACACGTCCAATCCGGCATACTGTTCCATGGTCGTCCCTCCGTGATGCTTGGCGCGCGCGAAAGCACGACGCCGTTGATTGAAACAATCATCTTGAGGGACGACCACCTTACCGCCAAGTCTGGCTCGAACGGCTCGCTCGGCGCCGGCCCGTTACCCCATCTAGATTGGCAGTTAATGGGCGTAATCCGTCGCTCAGGCGCTGCTATAGGCCTCGTAAAAGACAAAGCTTTGAAAGCTGTGGGGTAGCAGCGAGGTCACTGAGGCGCAGGCGGCCGCCACATCACAGTTCTCGAAAGCCATTCCTTGCCCTGTAAGAGAGAATCTTTTTGGGATTCGTTTTTGGGTGTCAGGAATGTCACCCTATGACCTGCAGGCTTTGAAGCGGCAAATGGCTTGAACGGCTCTGTCTCCGCAAGCCAGCGAGCAAGGCCCTTGGTCTCGGCGAAGAACGGTAGCGTCTTCTCAGTGATCCTGATGACTAGACCGGTGTGCAGTCCACGAGCGGTGCGGCGGGTCTCAACCTCTAGATAACCCCAACGAACCAAATCGACGAGATAACGGCGGATCGTCCGCGCCGACCGAGACATGATCGATCCAAGCGTCGCTTTGCATGTCGATGTCTCGCGTCCCTTCCCGCACCTGGCACGGATCACCTGGAGCATGGCTTTGGCGTTCGGGGTCAAGCGATCGTCACGAGCTGCCGTCGTTGCCATAGTGCCGGCATACTGACGGGAGGCGTTTGGAGCGGGCCGTGAGTGGCGAGGACGAGCCGGCGCAGAAGATCGGGCGGGTGATCCCTTGGCGCGTGTCGGCGGGGCTCCTATGGCGGCAGAACGGCGTTGCGCCTCAGCAATCGAGATCAGCCCATTTGCTTGGTCCCGCCATATCTTCGCCCGAGCCTCGAATGTCGGCGAGGTCGGTGCAGGCTCTTCAAGGTTGAAAACTCCCTGCGCAAAACTGCGGACGTCCTCACCCCTCCACAACGTTTCCGCAGAGCAGGCACGTCCGAGCGCTCGCACGCCAGCAGGCGCACGCCATTGATGTTCCGTCATCGTGAATCCTTGCGCGGGGCAAAGCTTCGCCGTGGCGGTGGACCGCGATTTGTATTGACGATGTCGCTGGAGGGCCTTATCCGTAGAGTTGCTTATTTCACTTCGGAAAGGCTCCGCGCGGTCCCCCGCTCGGGGCTTTTTCTTTGCCTATAGCGTCCCTCTCTCAGTGGCAGCGGTGTCCGGCATCACGCGGCGCTCTGCTCAAGCTTCGCGACGTCGACCGGGGTGATTGCGTCGGGATCGGTCCTGGCTATTAGGACGCGGATGGCGTCTGATCGCGAGGCAAGTCCAAGCCGATCCTTGATGTCATCGAGGATAGCGATTTCCCGCTGGTACAGCACAGCTTCCGTAGACCGCATCCCCAGCGCCCTGCGGCGTGCCCGAGACTGAGCGGCGTATTCGGCCATCTTCTTTTGCGGCATAGGAATCACTCGTCGCACGTTGACTAGTCAGCCACGCTACCCGAGTCGCGGGAAACCGGCCATGCCCATGGAGACAAGGATGGTCAGCTTCGCGCAAGCCCGGGATGGCCTTAAATCCTTCGGACCTCTGGAGGATAAAAACCTTTATCCCTAGGTCCTTCTGCACTTCTAAGGTTTGTACCTTAGAATGTTCGAAGTCTAGGAGGAGCTAAGGTGCGAACGTATTCGCTGATCTCGCAGAAAGGTGGAGCGGGTAAATCAACGATCATCCGCCAACTGGCCGTATTGGCATCCGAGAACGGTCCATCCGTCATCATCGACCGCGACCCACAAGGCACAAGCACGAAGTGGTGGCAGCGCCGACAGGAAACCGATCCTCCCTTAAAATATCCAGACCTCTTAACCTCTGAAGGTTTGGACCTAACAAGGGCAGTCAATGCGCTGCACGGCAAGCCCGGCGATTTGTTCATCGACACTCGCCCAGCAGTCGCAGAGCCTGAAGCAGAGGCCGCCCGAGTTTCGGATGTTGTCATCGTCCCGGTTCGTCCGTCGCCTGACGATCTAGAAGCAATCGGCGACACGCTGAAAATTATCCGCCGCCTCGGCAAGCGCGCCATCGTGGTCGTCAACGCAGCCAGGAACGAGGCGAGGGCGACGAGCGCTAGGGCAGCATTATCCCGATATCCCGTCCCTGTCTGCCCGCATCATCTGACCGATCGAACAATCTACCTCGATGCAGCTCTTGAGGGTCGAGGAGTGAGCGAGATGCGCGGAGGCCCTGCAGAAATGGCAACAGCCGAGATCCGAAGAGTTTGGAACTGGATCAGGACGGAAGGAACCAGCCATGAGTAAGAAGGGACGAAACCTGGCCGACCTTATCGGAGGCTTTGAGGACGAACCGCAGGAAGCCGCGCCCGCGAACGAACCAGCACCACAGCAAACGACCGAACCGCCGCGCATCGTCCCACTGAGTGTTTTGGTCGCTACCGAGGACCGGCGCCGGATGCGTCAGCTATCGCTTGATACCGGGCTATCGTTGCAGAAATTAGGTCATGAAGCTTGGAATATGCTCCTGCAGTCGCGAGGCCTTGAGCCACTTTCACCCGTGACGGCCAACGTGCCGAGCGGAAGGCAAAAGCGATCTATCTGAATGTTTAGTCAGAGCCTCAGTGTCCGTTCTGGCCTCTGCAGGGGAGTCCACAATGCGGGCTCCCCTTCTCATCGTCGCCTGGGAGTTGCCCAGAATGGATTTGACGCCGAAGCGGAGGGCAGATGCCCGCCCTTCGGAGAAGAAGATGCTTTCTCACCAGCTTCGAAAAGCGGTAACAGACTGCCAGAGATCGCAGCTCCCGCGTGTCTCCTCAGCAATCTGGAAGGCCTACGCCGCCGGTCGGCTGTCCGACGCCGAGGCCGAAACTCTCTCAGCGCTGATCGAGACCAGGAAAATCGGACCAGCGCCGAAACCTGGACGACACCGGATAGGTTCGCAGCCCAGAACGCCAGAGAGCCTTTAGAGACGTCGTCGGTGGGCCGCTGCCGGTCGAATGCCGCCAAAGATAGCTGCACATTTCACAATGGGAGAGGGGGCCGTCTTGGCCCTCATCGGCGCAGAGGTGACCAAGCGAGGAGATTGCCGATCGCCTATCGGTCAAATTGCAGCCGTCGCAGGCGTCTGTGTTTCGACCGCTCGGAATGCGCTTCGCAAAGCCAGAGTGCTAGGGTTGCTGACGGCGTTTGTCGAGCCAGCGACGCAGCGTCGAAAACCCGATACCGAGGTCCTCCGCGATCTCGCACTGCGTTCGCCCGCTCGTCTCGACCAGACGCACGGCCTCCGTCTCGAATCCTTGCCGAACCGACGATGTGGCTTGCCCGAATGCTCCTCCTTCCATCAGAGAGCTCTCCAGTTTTGCGAGGCAAGTCCACGGTCGTCTCCACCGCCATTCGGATCGCGTGTCGTTTCGCGAGGGGGTTCAAGGGTGGCTTGGGCGCCAGGATAACAATATCCGCTGCCCATCCACCCCACGAGCGCCAGCACGAACAGCGTCGCAATCCAGCCGGCGCGCGACTTTGCTTCGTGTTGAGGTTTCACGACAGGATGCTCCGGAGCGATCTGGTCAGCTGACATGCTCGCCCGACGGCTCGCGTGCGCAGAGTTTGGTCGTCAAATCCGCCAAGGAGGCGACGGCCGTTTCAAAAAAGTGCTCGGCCTCCTGCAGGCGGGCATCTTCGCGGGTGGCATTCGAGGGAAGGCTGGCGCGGGCCTCGGCGATACTCTTCAGGGTCTCTCCCATGCGCGCGGCGACCCCCCGCATCATATTGACATAGGGCTGCTCGGCCAGGCGGAAGAAATCCTGACGCTCGCCTTCCATCGATACGCGCTCGATCAGCCCCTTGGCCTCAATGAGCCGCGAGTTCGTGCTGATCGAGCCACGGCTGACACCCAGCCGGTGCGCCAAATCTCCGAAGCTGATTGGTTCAAGCTCGAGGATCATGAGCCCGAAGAGGCGCCCGGCGATGCGGGGCAGACCTTCCGTTTCCATGTGCGTACCCATCTGATCGATGAAGCGCTTGCGCACTTCTTCTAGGCCCAATCGGCCCGAAGCTGCCGTTTCGGCCAACTTGAGGAACGATAGGTGAACGCGGTTTCCTGACGAGTCGAGCCAATCGTCCGTTTGTCTCATAATGCTGAAGCGAGGGCCTTTGCCATACATAGACAGAATGACGGGTTTAATGACAAACTCGGCTGAGTTCGAGCCTGCGGTTCGATTTGCTCCATAAACGAGCGTCTATGTGACAATTCTCATCGGATATGTTCGCGTCTCCAAGGCGGATGGAAGCCAGGTCCATGATCTCCAGCGCGATGCTCTCATCGCCGCAGATGTGGCGGCCGATCAGATCTACGAGGACAGCGCGTCTGGCCGTCGTGACGATCGGCCGGGACTGGAAGCCTGCCTGAAAGCCTTGCGACCCGACGACACGCTGGTCGTTTGGAAGCTGGATCGGCTCGGACGCAACCTTCGCCACCTCGTCAATACGGTGTCGGACCTGACGGCGCGCGGCATTGGCTTCAAGGTCCTGGCCGGACAAGGGGCCTCGATCGACACGACGACAGCCAATGGGCGCCTGGTGTTTGCGATCTTCGCCGGGCTCGCCGAGTTCGAGCGCGATCTGATCGTGGAGCGGACCAAGGCCGGCCTGGCGTCGGCTCGCGCTCGAGGCCGCAATGGCGGGCGACCATTTAAGATGACCCCGGCAAAGCTGCGGCTTGCCCAGGCGGCGATGGCGCAGCCGGAAACGAAGGTGTCGGACCTCTGCGAAGAACTCGGCGTCACGCGGCAAACGCTCTACCGCTTCGTTGATCCGACAGGAAAGCTCCGGACGGACGGCATAAAACTGCTGGCAGCAAGTCGCCGTTAGATGCTTCGGGTTCAAGCGGCCCGACGCTCAAAATCGATGCGATCGTTCATGTCGAGATCGAAGCGGCCATAGGGGTTGGTATGACCGTAGATCAGCGGGTTCAGGCCGCGAGCCGCTCTCGCCTGTCGCGATGCAGCGGCTCATATCCGGAGATGCCCTGGGCGAATAACAGCCCCTTGACCCGGTTGACGTGCCGGACCCGCTCGTTGATCAGCACTTTGCGTTCGCGACTGACGCGGCGGTTATCTTCCTCTTCAGGCGTCGGCACTTTGACCATCGCACAAACTCGCGGTTCGCCGCGCTTGTAGGCCAGCAGCGCACGGATCAGCGCTTCGCCGTCAATCCTGTCGGTCTTCGCCCGCCGGCGTCGACGCGAGGTCGCAATCGAAGCAGGATCGACGACGTGACTTTCAAGCCCTTCAGCTCGCAGCACACGATGGATCCAAAATCCGTCGAGACCAGCCTCCTGGATCAAGATGATCGGAAAGCACTGACCCGTTCGCGCCTGCGCTTTCTCCCGAAGCTGCGAAAAGCGCGCGAGCAGCCCGGCAATGTCGCCGCCGCGCACGGCATGCTTCGACATCTTATCTCCGTTGCCGGGCGACAGCGACGTGATCAGCCAGTTCGATCGGCTCAATTCCATTGAGACGAAAATCGCACCAAGATCGGTGCGGATGGCGGTCGGTTCTTCGGGGCGGTCAGCTACGAATTGCATGGTCGTCTCCAAGTGGTCGGTTCAACAACACCACTCTGTCAGAGAGCGGGCCGCTATCCACTCACCCCATGGGATCTACTTTCTCACCGCCCTACACATGCTGCGTAGCGAAAATGTCACTCCTTCGACCAAGATAGCGGAGATTAAAAATGATGCAGTTTCGGACGATCAAACTCCGATCTAGTATGGGAGATATATCCTCACCGACCAGCTGCGAGTCTTCATGCGAACTTCAACTCAACTCGCCGCAATGGTCGCTTTCTTGGCCCTTGGCTCGTACTCGGCGGCGGCTGGTGAGGCTGGCTTCTTAGGCGGCATCGACATCGGCAAGAACGCCGCGCGCTACGAAGTGCGTGCCGGCGGGGCGGCCTATGATGTTGGACCGTTTACGCCGGATACCTTCGACGGCGGCGTCATCAACGGCGAGGTACTAGCACCCTCGCCAGCCTTCCTCGCCGTCCTCGGCTCGCCGCGGCCCTATATCGGCACCGACATAGCCATCTCGGACGATCCGATCGACGTCTTTTATGCCGGCCTGAACTGGGAAGCCTACCTGACCGACCGCTTCTACCTCGGCTTCAGCTTGGGCGGTTCGGTCAACACCGATCAAAAGAAGCGCAACGACGAGGGCGAACTTCGCGATCTCGGCTCGCCCGTGCTGTTCCATCTCCAGGCCAGTGCCGGCTTAGATTTCACCCGCGATATTGGCATGCAGGTCTATCTAAACCATATTTCCAACGCCAACCTCGCTTCGTCGAATGACGGCCTCGAGAGCACTGGCGTGCGATTGATTTATCGTTTCTGACGTTCTGGTATGGCCCGTACTGAAACAGAATTAGCAATTCTGTTTCAGATCATAGGTGAGTGTGGAAAAATACTGGGTTAGGCCTTTTGACGCAGAGTGAAAGTGATCCGCGCCCCTGGCTCGACCGTCGCGACCGCGACCAGTCGGCAACTGGCTGTCGAACCGCATCTTTGCCGACTACGACGACATCATCGCTCACTGCTGCGGCGCCTGGAACAAGCTCGTCGATCAACCGTGGAAAATCATCTCCATTGGATGCGAGATTGGGCCCGTCCTGAGTTCCATCGCCTTGATCCCTACGAGGACACCCATTCCTGGACCACTTCCGGAAGCTTGAACTCAGCGAGCCAGTTGGTCTGCTCGGGTGCCAGATTGCTGGTGTCGACCTTCGCCACTACGGAAAGGCCCGGGCGCAGACGATCAGCTTCCGGCTGGCCAGGATCGATGGTGATCCGCACCGGTAAGCGCTGGACCACCTTGGTGAAGTTACCGCTGGCATTGTCCGCCCGCAGCACGCTGAACTCGGAGCCCGTGGCGGGCGCGAGCTCGAGCACCGTGCCCGTGAAGCGCCGGCCGCCGAGTGCGTCCACGGTGAAGGAGGCCTTCTGCCCGGCGGCGATGTAGTGGGTCTGCGTCTCCTTGAAGTTTGCCACCACCCACAGTGTATCGGGCACGAGGAACATCAATTGCGAGCCGGCGGAGACGTATTGCCCGGGGCGCACCGTCGCTTCCCCGACCTGGCCGTCGCGCGGGGCGCGAACGACCGTGTTGGACAGGTTGATCTCCGCCAGGTGCACCTGGGCCTCGGCAGTGCGGACCGCGGCCGCCAGTCCCTTCTTCGAAACCTCGGTGGCGCGCAGTGTTTCCTTGGCGATGGCTATGGTGGCCTCGGCCCGCCTGACCCCGGCTTCGGCGGAGCGCAGGATCGCCTCGACCTCGCCGGCTTCGGCACGCGTCTGCAAACCCTTCTTCGTCAACGTGGTGGTTCGTTCGCGGGCCGCCTGCGCCCGGGCGAGTTCGGCCTCCGCCTGGAACAGGTCGGCCTCGCGCGCGGCGATCTCGGCCCGGTTCTGGGCCATCGTCTGCTCGGCATTTGCAAGCTGGGCGGCGGCCTGCTCGCGCCCGGCCTGCGCCTGCTCGAGCTGCTGGCGGTAGATGCGGTCGTCGATCTTCACGAGCGCGTCCCCAGCCTTCACATCCTGGTAGTCGCTGACCAGAACGTCCGTGACATAACCGTTCACCTGCGGCGCGAGAACCGTCATCTGCCCGCGCACGTAGCTGTTGTCCGTCGTGACGTTTGCGGTGGCGAAGGGGGGAAGCCGCCAGGCGTAGAGGATGACAGTGATGCCGACGAGCGCGACGACCATCATGACGAGGACTGTCGACAATCTTGGGTAGAGCTTCTTCGGCGGACCGGGATCCTCCGCCCCGGGCGCGGGCGTGGGAGCGGTTGCCGGACTTGCGCCTTCGGCCGGCTTCGGCTCCCCCGTGCGGGACTCCACCGGCGCGGCATCCGTTGCAAGCGTGTTGGGGTCCTCGCCCGGGGTGAGGTTCCGCTCCCTCTCTGCCGCGAGGTTCCTGTCGTCGATGCGGTCGGCGTCGGGGTTTCTGTGCATGATATCCATGGTGATCAGTCGGTCCCTTGCGCGGCGGGAACCACTCGAGCCGCGGTGATGGCCTTCCAGCTTGCAATCAGCGTCTGGAAGAGCGACCAGGCGAGAAACGCCAGCGCGATGAATGTGTTGAGGACGACGACGTCGTTATAGGCGCGCACGTTGGCTTCCCGGGTCGCGGCCTGGGACAGGAGCGCGATGCCCTGCGCATTGCGCAGCACCGGGTCGGTGATCACCTGGCCATAGACCTGTCCCTGGATCTGGAGGCGTTGGGCCACGATCGGATCGGTGGGGGCGATCTCGGCAACGATCTGGGCGGAGTATTCGTGCTCGCGATACTGCTGGAACGTTCCGAATATGGCCGGCCCCAGGAGACCTCCAACGCTCTGGGACACCGAAAATAGGATCACAAAGGTGACGATATAGTCGGCACCGCGCGTCATCAGCACAGGCATGACCGCCTTGATCATGAGCGGACCCAGGAACATGCCGCCCGCGCAGGACACGAGAAACTGACTGAAGAAGAGGTCGTGCGGCCGCGTCTGGCTTGTCGCGCCCTGGTCCATGGTGCTGCCGACAATGATTAGGACGACGGAGGCGATCACTAGGAAAGTCAGCCGCTTCGGATCGAACAGCAGGGCTGCCAAAACGGCGCCCGCCGCCGTTCCCAACATAATCACGAGATACAGCGGCTGAAGCTGATCCGGTCCCATGCCGAGCGTGCGCATCAGCCCGGTTGCCGCATAGGTCTGCTCGGAGAGAAGAAGGCGGATACCAAGCGCGCCCAACAGGAAGCGGAATACCTCTGCCGTGCCGAGCCAACGGGTCTGGATGAGCGGTCTCTCGCGGTGATGCTCGATGAAACCGGCAACGAGGAACAGGAGAAGGGCCGCGATCAGCGCTCCCGCCATCCAAGGCTGGTCGGGCCACCACTGTATCCGTCCCTGCGCCAGGACCGCAGCGACAAGCGCCATGGCTGGCGCGAGCAGCAGGAAGGTCAGGATGTCGAGGGGCTCGAACACGCGGATCCGCATCCCGGGCGGGAGCTTGAGCACGACCACGGCTGCCATAGTGCAGAGCGCCATACCGAGCTCGAACAAATAGAGCCCGCGCCAGTCTCCGATGTCGAGGAGCGCAGGGGAGGCCAGCCACGCGAGGGGACCTGCAATCTGCGAGATCGCGAGTCCGATGCAAAAACCCGAACCCATCTTCGCCTTCGGGAAGGCCTGCAGGATGTAGTAGAGCCCGAGCGAACTCATGGGCGCCGCGGCAAAGCCGCTGATGGCCCTGGCGAACAGGGCGGTCGAATAGTCTTCGGCGACGACGTGCAGGAGCGTCACCATCACGTAGGCGAAGATCCCGAGTTCGGCGAAGCGACGGATGCCGAACTGTTGGCGGAACTTGAACAGGAGAAGGTTCGAGGTGACGTTGACCATCACGTAGGCAGCGGGCAGCCAGGCGCCCTCCGAGGGCGTCAGGCCGAGTTGCCCCTGGATCTGGGGCAGGTTCGCCGAGACGAGAGCGTTACCGAGGCCTCCCGTGATGCCGACCAGAACGCCCACTGCGGCATAAGCGGCGCGAACGGATGGGCGGTGATAGATCGCCGCTGGCGAGCCGGGCAGCATCGGCCGCTCCTCCGGAGTCCAGTTCGGCGGCGGCTCCAGGAAGACGGGTTGCTTCATGGCCTGTTCGTCCCGGGCCTCAGCCCCTCGATAATCAGGTCCAGAGCGCGCATTCCGAGCCCGACCTGCTCGTCGGGTGTGCGTCCACGCAGCGCCGCACCGAGCATGCTGGTCAGCAGGGAGATGTCTTCGTCGTTCAGGTCCGCACGGCAGAGCTTTGCGCTGACCGCCCGTTCGAGATGCGGCTTGATTAGGGCATGCATGCGCTGGCGTGCGCGACGGATCTCCGGAGCCTCGCGATCGATGACGCGCCAGTAGTCGACCAGGGACGAACGGGCGCTGATCCGCTCCGCCTGGAAGCGCAAGAGCTTGAAGAATGCGTTCGGCGCCTCGCCGAGCGACCTGGCCTTGTCCTCCATTTCGTTGATGGAGCGATCGAGGAGCGCTAGCAGCAGGCCGTGCCGATCGGGGAAGTTCCGGTAGAGCGTGGCGCGCCCGACACCCGCCTGCTTGCAGACAAGGTCGAGCGGCGCGGTGACGCCACACTCGGCGAACACGAGATCGGCGGCCGCCAAGATGTCGGCCCGGTTCTGGGCCGCGTCGGTACGGAGCTTGAGCATACGGGCAAACTGCAAACGGACAAAACTGTCCGGCCAAAGGTGGGCACTTTTGTCCAGATGTCAAGCCCGTGAGGCCTTGTGGCACTTTCCTGTTCCGCTCAGCCGTACGCGCCTAAACTGGGCGATCGACAGGCGTTCAACATGGCCGAAGGGTGGTTGACTTACAGCGAGTTAGGCGCCGTCTTGGCGTGTCACCTGAAGCGGCGAGACAGAAGGCGATGCGGCTGCGACTACGACGCCAGACCGCGAACGATGATGCCTCTCTGTCCGTGATCGTCGCAAGCGTATTGAGAAGATCACGGGTTGAGCGGGCGAGCCGCGTCACCATGAGAACGTCGCCGGGATGAAGGGCAGCAATGGCGCGGGCAAGCTGGGCGCGGTCGGACTTCGCGCCGCTTGCCACTTCCCGAAGCACCTTCTCGCAACCGGCATCCGTCAGTTGTCGCACCTGTGCGTCAACGCTCTGGCCGTCCGTCGATACCCGCGCATAGCCGTAGACCGTCATGACCGGCGCGCCTCGGAGAGGGGCCTACGGGCTGCGTGACGAAGCCGGGTAATCACCACCTCGTCGGCCGCGATGCGGTAGAATAGGACGTAAGGATAGGGCGTCAGGGCAACGCGCCGTGTGTTGGGGCGGCTGGTGGCCTGCGCGGCGCGTGGGTGATCCTGCACCAAGGCGGCGGCGGCAAGAATGCGCTCGCGCATTCCGGCCGCTCCCTGCGGCGAACGCACAGCGGTGTAGGAAAGCGCGTCCTCGATCTGGCGAAGCGCAGTTCTCGTGTAGCGCAGCCTCAAAGGCGATATTTCGAGAAGACGGCTTCGACCTCGGCAGCGGTAGCGAACTCGCCGCGCTCGATCTCGGCTTCGGCCTCGATCAAGTCGGCTTCTTCCTCGGGTCTTAGTTGATAGACGGCCTCGTCGTCCCCGGTGAGGCGCAGAAGGACGCGCGCGAACTCGTCCTGTTGATCGGGGGGCAGCGCACGAACGCGCTCAACGGCCTGTTCTAGTAGCTCTGTCATGCCCTATTATGCACGTCATTTTCGCACAAAAAAGCACGGATTATTCAGCTACTTGGCTCCCGTGCAAAACTGTTATTTATGCACAAACACTAAAGGAACGCAGGACTTCAATGATGAAACCCGTGCGCCGCGATCCATCGCGCCCATGGCGGCCTCCGGATCAGGCGACGGCCCAGCCGGCGTTATCCATCGCTGCCTTGGCGGCTTCAGCTTCCGGTAGCTCTCTCCTCCAGCGTGAGGCATCGATCCGGCACCCTGTCACCCCCTCTGATGCCTCCGAGGCAAGCCAGAGAAGTGGCGGGATGACGATTGCAGGATCGAGCAGTTCGGTGCGCACCTCCTGAGGGAGGTCGTCCGGAATCATGCCTGTCGCCGTCGCGCCGCCGGGGAGAAGGCAGTTCACCATGATACCTGTGCCCTGGAGATCCTGCGCCCAGATGATCGTCTCAGATTCAAGTGCCGCTTTGGATGGGCCGTAGGGTGAGAAGCCGCGCCGTCGCATGGTGGCGTGATTCATCGTGACATTGACGATGCGGCCGCGACCTGCCGCAATCATTACCGGGGCTGCAGCTCGCGCCATCAGAAAGGGACCGTTGACGTTGGTGTCGATCACCATGCGCCAGACATCAGGATCGGTTTCCCAAAACCGGGTCGGGTCAGTCAGGAAGCGCTCGCTGACATACTTCATCCCCCGACCGGCGTTGTTGACGAGCATGTCGAGCCTGCCGAAGCGATCAAGCGCCATTGCGACGACGCGGGCGGAGTCTTCCTCGCGTGAGACATCGGCGAGCATCGGAACAACCCGGTCGTCACCGGCTTCGCGGGCCACGGCCTCGACTTCGGTCGCCTCGCGCGATGCGGTGGTGACAACCCGCGCGCCCGCCGCCGCGAGGCCCAGAACCATCGCCCGGCCGAGCCCGCGCCCGCCGCCCGTAACGATCGCGACCTTGCCTTCGAGTCGCTCGCCGCTCACCGGTTCAGTGCCTGCATCTGAGGTGCGGCATAGCGCGTCCCTGCGGCAGCGCCGGGCGGCAGGATGCGGTCGATCCGGGCGCGATCCTCAGCGGTGATCCGCACCTCGATCGCCTCCACGTTTTCCTCAAGCCGCGCGCGCTTCTTGGTTCCCGGGATCGGAACGATGTCCTCGCCCTGGGCGAGGAGCCATGCGAGGGCGAGCTGGGAGGGCGTGCAGCCCTTCTCGAGCGCCATCGTCTCGATCTCGGCCACCAGATCGAGGTTCTTCTGGAAGTTCTTGCCCTGGAAGCGCGGAGCGTCGCGGCGGTAATCATCCTCGGCGAGATCCTCGATGCGGCGGATCTGTCCGGTGAGAAAGCCCCGTCCGAGCGGGCTGTAGGCCACATAGCCGATGCCGAGTTCGCGCACGGTCGGCAGGATCTCCTCCTCCGGCTCGCGGCTCCACAGCGAATACTCGGTCTGGAGAGCCGAGATCGGATGCACGGCATGGGCACGGCGGATCGTCTCCGGCGCCGCCTCAGAAAGCCCGAGGTAGCGGACCTTGCCAGCCTTCACCAGCTCGGCCATGGCGCCCACCGTTTCCTCGATCGGTGTTTCGGGGTCGACCCGGTGCTGGTAATAGAGATCGATATGATCGACCCCGAGGCGCTTGAGCGACGCGTCGCAGGCCTGGCGCACGTATTCTGCATCGCCTCGAATGCCGAGATATTCACCGTTCTCGCCGCGCACGTTCGCGAACTTGGTCGCCAATACGACCTTGTCGCGGCGATCTGCGATGGCCTTGCCGACCAAGACCTCATTGGTGAAGGGGCCGTACATGTCGGCGGTGTCGAGGAATGTGACGCCAAGGTCGAGTGCCCGGTGAATCGTCGCGACTGCCTCGGCCTCGTCGCGACTGCCGTAAAATTCAGACATCCCCATGCACCCGAGGCCGAGTGCTGAAACCTCAAGTCCTTCCGAGCCGAGCTTGCGAATATGCATTTCTTGTTACCAACGTTTTGCGCCCTGACACGATGCAATGCACCCTGGCCATCGCGGTTCCCGCTGCAAAGGAGTTAAAACGAGCGGACACTCTGCAAACTTGAAGATCCCTCGGCAACCGGTATCCTATCCCGCAGGGATCGGCTCGGCCGGTCAGCAGGATATGGGAGTTTCGAGTGTCAAGACTGAAGATAAGCATTGTTGCCTTTGCAATCCTGTCCCTTTCAGGCGCCGTGGCAGCCTCTCAGGAGTCGCCTGAACTCCCGGCCGACCTTCCGCCCAAAGGCAGCGTCAAGCTTTCACAACTGATCTCGGAAACCGAAGGGCGTGCAGGATTTCACGCCATCAAGAGTATTTCTTACTCACGCGGGGAATACGAAGTCGTATACTATATGATGGATGGAGCCGAAGTACGGCTGAATTTTGATGTGAAGACGGGCGCGGTTAAACCTCCCAAGAGTGGAGGACTGTTTGGGGGATAACAAATACAGGCAGATAGATGATCAGTGCTGATGCCACTCTACTTGTCAGCAGGCAAAAATTGAGCGGGGCCACTCCATGGTTGGTTTGGGTCCACGGAGGGCACAACCCCGATGATGGCTGGACGTCTCTCAACGGCCGATTACCGACGGCTCGCGACCGTGCTGCGGATCCTCGGAGAGGCCGGCCTTAAGCCTACTTTGGCTCGCCTCGGGCTGATTCGAACCCAAAATGTACAGTCATTTGACGATGCGGAAGCGGAGGCTTTCGTCCGCGCACTGGAGCGTCTCGGCCCCACCTTCGTCAAGCTGGGGCAGATCATGGCAACGCGCGCGGATCTGCTTCCGCCCGAGCTGACGGAGCGTCTGAGCCGGTTGCACGACGCCGTCGCGCCCGTGCCGTTTGAGGAAGTACGTTCCCAACTCATTGATGACCTCGGCGCTGATCCGTCAGAGGTGTTCGCCGAGTTTTCGACCACGCCCATCGCTGCCGCGTCCATTGGTCAGGTCTACGAAGCCCGGCTGCACACGGGCGAGTCTGTCGTCGTGAAGGTACGACGGCCGGGCATAGAGGAGGTGATGCGCGCCGACCTGCGGCTGCTCACGGCCGCCGCACGGGTGATCGAACGGCGGGCTCCAGGACTTAGGCGACATCAACCTGTCCGCGTGGTCGGGCAGCTCGCGCAAGCGCTTCTCGAGGAGATCGACTTCAGGATCGAGGCACGCAACCAGGAGGATGTCCGTTGTCGGACCAGCGTCTTTGTCGTGCCGCGTGTCCATCCGCAGTTCAGCACGAGCAGGACTCTGGTCAGTGATCGCATCGTTGGCAGGACCCCCAATCAGGCATTCAGGCTTTCGGAGCCGGCGCTCGCCCGCGCACTTGCCCCGGAAGCAGCCCAAGGACTGTTGGCCTTGATGCTTCAAGAGAGCGTGTTCCATGCCGATCCTCACCCCGGAAATGTGCTGGTCACGTCGGAAGGCCGGCTCGCCTTGCTCGACTTTGGCTCGGTCGGGCGGCTTTCAGCGAAGCGTCGCGAACAGGTGCTCGTCGTTCTCGGGTCCCTGGTCGATGCCGACGTCGGGGCGGTCACGGACGTCCTGATGGACTGGGCTCGCCGATCCGGCCCGCCGCCGCCAGGTCTCGAACCGGCCGTCGATCAGTTCTTTTCGCGCTACGGTGCTCAATCGGGTCGCGATATCCGTCTCGCCGAGGCGATCACGGAATTCATCTCGATTGCCCGGGAAAACGAACTTGCGCTCCCGCCCGATCTCCTCCTCTTGATGCGAGCGCTTGGTATTTCTGAAGGCTTGGCCAGAACACTGGACCCTGACCTGGACGTGGTCGAGGCCATCACGCCAGTCATGCTGAAAGTCTTCGCGCAACGCTTCAGCTTTAAGGCGTTGGCGGCGCGAGGGTTTCGGGCATTCAAGGAGCTCGATCAGCTCGCCAACATAGCGCCCGAGGCTCTGCGGAAGGTCGTGGCTCGACTGAAGCGCGAAGGAATCGCCGTCCAGGTTTCAGTTGCGAATCTAAATGATCTCAGCGTCGCCCTGCGCCGTGCCGGCGACACCTTGGCTAATGCCGTGGTGGCGGCGGCACTGATTCTCTCGGGCGCTCTCTTCTCGCTGTCGTCGGGTGAAGACCCGACGCGATCCGTTATTTCCCTGGTTGCGTTCGGGCTAGGCGTGATTATCTGGCTGCTCTTTGTGCTGCGCCGTCGCAACTGAAGGATCAGCCTTGATGGGGACGCGGCGGGCCTTTCCCTGGACCCACGCAGCTTTTGGAAGATCCACCGTCAGTAGACCATCCTGAAGGGTCGCTGTGATGCGCTCCGGCTCTACAGCTTCGACCAAGGGCACGAGCCGGTCAAGCGCCCCTCCGCTCCGGCCTTCCGTCGAAAGCTTGGGGCCGCTCAGTCGAACCGAATGGGGGGTAGCCTCCAGCAACAGCTCGTCGCGGCTGTAGCCGGGGACTCGGAATACGACGGTCACCTTCTCCAAGGTTTCCAAAACAGAGAAGTTTGCGTCGGCCTGGCCCCTGAACTCGGTGCTGCGGACGGACCCTCGCCAAAGCCTGCCGAGTCCGCGAGCCAGAACGCCGTCATATCCGACACGCGCCGTCAGCGCCGTACCGCCAAGCTTGATCTGAATGTCGCCGATCATTGGCAC
>LAZR01000357.1_pt1 | contig 40752 bp, 39 predicted proteins | sample 329461 | NCBI WGS metagenome assembly LAZR01 (sample SAMN03002196, study PRJNA259156) | marine sediment metagenome | biome: sea floor; feature: Hydrothermal impacted sediments; material: marine sediment; isolation source: Loki non-amplified sample from Loki's castle hydrothermal vent sediment ...
CTCATGCTGCAAACCCGAACCAGAGCTCTCGATGGCACCCTGCGCGCCAAGTTCGAGCAATGGCATCCGGCGTTGAAACCTTCGTCCGAAACCGAAATGGCTGCATGATTGCCCCACACTTTACGGTACTCTCCTTGATGTGGTTCTCAGCCTGACCGCGGGCGGAATAGACCTTCTCGTAAAGATGTTTGCCACGCCCACCGTCGAGATTGGTCACGATGTAGCGTGTGTCGCGCCCCCGAGAACTGACCTCGACGCGGGCGACCACGCGGCGGGGTTTGGACCAGGAGCCTGCCGCATAGCTGAATGTCTTGAACCGTCTGACCTTGTGGCCAGTGTTGCGGGCGTAACGCGCTGCCGTCGAAGCCTCCAGCGTCTGGACCTCCTCCTGAAGGCGCGTATTGCGGCTCAAGCCAAGCACATAACGCAAGCCCAGCTGGTCACACAGATCCAGAACCTCCGGCGTGCAGTAATGGCTATCCGCCCGCAGCAGGATCTCGGTCTTGGGCCAGTGCTTGCGGATTTCCCGGATCAAGCGACGCAGATGTGCGGCACTCTCCGCCCCTTTCGGCCGACGGGCCGGACGTAGCAAGGCCCCGACCAGCCGTCCCTCTCCGTCAAAGACGACAATGGGCTGGAAGCCGTATTCGTCATAGTACGCGTTGAACAGGCGCAACTGCTGGTGCCCATGGGCCGTATCAAATGTGTCGTCGATATCCAATACGATCCGTCCGGGCACATGGGCAAAGGATTGGCAGTAGAAACGGACCATCGCCCGCGCCATCCGGATCAGATCACGCTGGGTGGGCAAGTTCTCCATCCGCGAGATTGTCGGCTGCGAGCACAGCGCGGCACCTGTTTCCGGATTACGCTCGAGCGCCATCTTGAAGGACGGGTCATGCCGAAGACTGGCAGCGTCATTGCCATCCTCATACCCGGCCGCAATCATCATCATCCGGAACCGGATAATATCTTCCAGACTGTGCCGGACCTTTGATGGATCGCGAGGATCGTCAAGGCAAGAAGCCAACACGCCAGACAATCCCAGCCGGCGCTCAACTTCCCGCAGAAGCGTCAGGCCTGCATCCGAACTCATGTCCGCCCCATCGAAATTCATCAACACGGACTTGCCATTCACAGGTGACAAAACTGGTGCGGTGGGGATAGATTGCTTCATGGTGAGGGGGCCTGCCTTGGAAACTGTAGTTTTCGGTCGGAACAACCAAAAAATACAGCTTTTCATAAGGTTACGCCACCCTCACCAACCCCTTATGCATAATCCGGGTTAAGCGGTCAATTGCGGCGCAAGGGCCTGTCTGTTCGTCTGATGTTAGGCGTACAATTACATGATCTTGCCGATAAACTGGCGAAATCGTGCTATGATGCTGTTTTCGTTTCGTCATCTTTGGGTGAAACACTTGAATCATTGCGCCGGATCGTGAATGTAGTGCGGACGTCGTCGAAAAAGGCCGTTCCGGTCGTTATTGGCGGCACCATTCTTGAGGCCGAAACCAAGTACAACGTCACATCTTTGACTGGCGCGGACTATGCAACAAGCGTCCCGAGCGAGGCGTTAGAACTTTGCGGGCTCACAACAAAATACCTGAGCATCGCGCCGCAACAGCGCGGGGCCTAGCCCATGCAGATATATCTGCACGAAGGGACACCGCCATGACATCGCGCAGGGCGAAATATTGGACCAGCGGCGCAATTCCGTTGATCGCACCAGAAGTGCTTGGCGATATCATTAGTGATGTCGCTGATCTGGCTATAGTGATTTCAGAAACAGGCGAGGTTCTGTCTGTCATCGTCAATCCGGCGCATCCTTCGTTTCTGGTACTGGAGCATTGGGAAGGCAAAGACATCCGCGATTCGCTGGCTGTCGAAAGCTTGCCCAAGTTTGAAAAGCGGTTTGCAGAGTTTCTGTCAGGGCAAACTGACGTCAAACCGGTCGAATTGAACCATTCGCGCGAAGTCAGCGATTGGGATGCCCCGGTGCGTTACAGTTTCCACCGGATCGCGCCAAATGGCGCTGTGCTGATGCTGGGCCGCGATCTGCGCGCAGTGGCAGAGATGCAGCAACAGTTGATTAACGCACAACTTGCCTTGGAACGCGATTACGAGGTGCAGCGCGAATTCGACACCCGATTCCGTGTCTTGCTCAGCAATATGTCCGAACCGGTGCTTTTCGTTTCTGTCGAAAGTGGCGACATCACCGAGGCGAACGCCGCAGCGACAACCTTGATGGACCGGTCCCGCGATGACCTGATCGGCAATCCGCTGGTCAGCTGCTTTGAAAGCCGCAAACGCGGTGATCTGATCGAAGCTCTGACCACGCTGGCGATATCAGAGCGCGCTGACGGTATGAAAATCGAACTACGCGGCAAGACAAAACTGGTCCAGATCGCGCCGACTTTGTTCCGTGCGGCGGGTGAACGTATCCTGCTGTGCCGTGTCATACCGACGGATGAATCGACGCTGAACGCCGACAATCTGGCCCGCAACATGCAAGACCTGTATGTCAGCGGTCCAGAAGCCATTGTTTTTGCAGCTGAAAATGGTGACGTGTTGTCTGCCAATGATGCGTTTCTTGACCTGATTGACGTGGCCCATGACATCAATGTCCGTGGCCGGTCATTGGCCGATTATTTGCAGCGCGGCAGTGTCGACCTGAAGGTCATGACAGAAAATGCCACCCGTGCAGGCCGGATGCGGATGTATGGGACCAAAATTGCCGGTCAATACGGCAGCCCGCGCGCGGTCGAGATTTCAGTGACCAAGCTGCATGCTGGCAATCATTCTATCTTTGCCTTCGTAATGCGCGATTCCAACCATGCCGAGGCCAGCCGTGGCGCGATGTTGCCCAGCAATGACGAAAGCATGCGGTCGGTTGTCGAACTTGTCGGCAGTGCCACGCTGAAGGATATCGTGGCCGAAACCACGAATGTCGTTGAAAAGATGTGTATCGAAACAGCCGTTTCGTTGACGATGAACAACCGCGTTGCCGCAGCAGAAATGCTGGGCCTGTCGCGCCAATCGCTTTACGTCAAACTGCGCAAATTCGATCTTTTGACCCGCGACACTGACGACAATTAACGCGGACTGCGCTTTGCCAATATCCGCTGCAACGTACGCCGGTGCATCGACAACCGCCGCGCTGTCTCAGACACGTTGCGGTCACAAAGCTCGTAAACCCGCTGGATATGTTCCCAGCGCACGCGATCGGCGCTCATCGGGTTTTCGGGGGGTGGCGGCAACCCGTCAGTCACCGCAAGCAGGGCGTTGGTGACATCCGTCGCGTCAGCAGGTTTGGCCAGATAATCGGTGGCCCCGATTTTTACCGCGGCCACGGCTGTCGCGATGGCACCATAGCCGGTCAATACCACGATTCGGCTTTCGGGGCGTCGGGCGCGCAGGGTTTCAACCACATCCAACCCGTTTCCATCCTCGAGCCGCAGGTCGACGACGGCATAGGCAGGCGGACGGGCCGTCGCAATAGCCTTACCGGCAGCAACAGAGCCTGCCATTTCCACCTCGAACCCGCGCTTTTCCATGGCCTTGGCCAAACGTTTCAAAAAAGCATCGTCGTCATCCACCAAAAGAAGCGATTTGTCATCACCCAGGTCCAATGGTTCGGTCGTCATGCTATTCACCTCCGATACCAAAACACGCCGCCAGATCATCGGGCTCAACCCAAGAAGGCGTACCTTTAGCTGATAGATTGGAGAAGCGGATGACATCCAAAATCCTTGCCAGCATCAATCCCAAAATTCAACTGCCCCACACTTTACGGTACTCTCACTTGAGGAGGACTACCGTCGCGACACTGCGGCGCGTTGGGGCGATGCTGTTCAGGATCTGAAAAAGTCCCTGACGATCTACCGGGACACGATCACGCGGATGACCCAGGAGATCAACAAGACCCTGCGTGATGTGACCTATGATCCGACCACGGGTACCCGCGCGCAAATTTCGATCACACCGTCTAAATCCCCGCTCCTGAAGGACTTCCTGAAGGCGCTGGATGAGGCACTGGTCGAAGTTGCCACCGGAGAGGCCGGTGACAGCGCCAAGAAGGTCATGGGCTTCATCGAGGAGACCGAGAACAAGAGCCAGGACGAAGACCGTCAGTTCCTGATCGATCTGCGCAACCATTATTACACCGAAGTGCGTGAATACCGCTGGGAGAACGATGATCTCGGTGCGCTGGTCAACACGCACCGTAGTGCTGGCGCCGCCTCTGGCGGCCAGGGCGAGCGCCTCACCCTGCTGCTTCTGGGTGCTGGCATCTCCTATGCCTTTGGCCAGCGCGATCCGCAAAGCGCGGATCGGGCCTTGGGTGTGATCGTGCTGGATGAAGCTTTCCTGAAGTCATCGACCACAGCGGCTACGGCGGCAGCGGAGGTGCTGCGGGCTTTGAACCTGCAGATTATCATCGCAACACCGATGACCCATGTGGGGGTTCTGTCCAAACACGCAAAACGCATCTTCAACATCACGAAGATCAATGAGCAGTGTCAGGTGGAAGAAACTCGTCTGAGCGATATCGTTGGTACGGCGGACGCCGCGGCATGATTGCGAATGGGCTCTTCAACGGCCTTCAGCGGGATTGCGTGCGGTTCACGGTGGATTGGATCGACGGAAAGGTCGATCCAATTTCCTACTACGCGAAGCTGTCGGTCTTCAGAAAGCTGCCCATCGGGAGGATGGCTGCCGAGCGGAACCGCTTCACCGAACTGTTCGGCGACCGGGTAGAGATGGTGGACCAGTCCCTCCCCGGCGTCCGCGGACAGCCACCGGTACCGATGCCCAATCATGTGACATTTGCTGGACCGGATGATCTCCTGAGCTGCGTTTGGAGTGATGAGTGGCCTGCCATGAAAAAGCGCTTCCTGCTTTTGAAGGAGACCATCGGACGCCTGGTGGCCTTGCGCAACAACGCCCACAAGATCATCAACCTTTCGGACGCTGATTTCGAGGCCCTGGTGGCCTTTGCGGCCTGGCGCCGGGCAGAACCCGAGGCGCGGCCCTACCTACGTTCATTAAACCTGCCAGGGGTTGGCACGAAGTGGTTGGAGCGCAACATTCGCCTGTGCCGCTTGGTCTGCGCAGACCTTGGCCTTGAGGGATCGCAGGACTGCCACATTGAGGCTTGCGGTCTGCACCGTGAAGATCGCCGTGAAGCAACCCTGAAGTGGAATGAAGACGCCTACCCGTCCCCATTCGGAAATACATCTATGACGGTCAGGATTTCTGAGGTTAAGAGCAGCCCTGTTTTGGCGAAGATTGGCGTTGTGATTGTTGTCGAGAACCTCGAGATGCTCGACAAGATGCGCCCGGCCCCGGATGTTCTTATCCTTTTCGGCGCCGGCCATGCTGTAGGACCCATTCTGGCAGATATGGGTTGCCTTGCAGGCGCCGAGATCATCTATTGGGGGGATGCAGACAGCCACGGTTTTGCCTGTCTTTCTGAGGCGCGGCGCGCACGCCCCGATCTGCGCTCCCACCGAATGACGCCGGAGATCCTTGAAAACTGTGCGCATCTGATGCGGCCCGAGCCGGATGCGGCACGGCTTCTCAACGCCCCGTCAGGCCTAACCCCGGACGAGGCGCGGTGCTGTGAGGCTCTCAAGGAGAAATGGCTGAGGTTGGAGCAGGAGTTCGATGAAGATGGCGTAGACGAACTGGCTGCGCGCGGTTTGGTGGACCCTCTCACCGAACGCCACATGGCCGCGACCACGGAACCAGAACCTGAGCCTAAATCAAAGCTGTCAGCACTGCGAAAAATTCTGTCCGCCCATTAAATTCCGGTTCTCCTTATGTAAGAGAAGGTGGGCATTATTTTTATCTTGCGCCGACAGAACCACATCGCTAACTTCAAATGAGCGCTGGACGAAAGCGTGATTCCATTTCGGTGGAAAGCCATTGGGGCCTCGTCACAGATTTCAGAAACTAGAATTGCTATCGGCTGTGAGCGCTCGAAATGCGTCTGCGCCCTGCCCTTGGCTACAGTGTGGAGACACGACCATGACGAAGATCTATTGCGTGAACGGCAAACCCCTCGACATCGTTAAGCGCGAGGCCAAGGCCTTGAAGAAAGAGCGCGGCTTCAAGCTCGGAGAAGCCCAGGCGGAGATTGCCAAAGGCTACGGGATGCAGAGCTGGCAAGAGCTGACAGAAGCGAACGTCGAAGTTGACGATCAATTTGTCGAGCACTTCACTGTCGTCCGCCGTAAGGGTGTAGATGAGGTGCGTTTTTGCGCCGCAAGCCTGGCCGAAATGCTCGAAGACGGCGCCTTTGATGACGGTGCGATGCCTGATCTCTATTTCCGCTACGAGCTTTACGACAACTTGGAGCCAGGAACGGTCAGCCATAATTTCGATATCATGGGACATGATGAAGCCACAGATCGCGGCACCCCTGCCCCCTTCGCGCGCAAAGGACAAAATGGCGCCGAAGACTTCATCACGGCGATTGAGGCGGCATGGGAAGGCCAGCCCGGCCTTCTGATCGGCCTTTTGAATGATGAGGGTCTCTTTGATCTTTCGACTGACGTTGAGCCTATGGAGGCGGAATTCGAAGCGCTTCTCACGCTTGAGCTGCGCAAACATGGCTATGCTCTGGGCGATCGCATCCTGTTCAACACCATGGACGGCCCTGAAATCGATGAGGTGACCGATTGGACGCGTCGCATCTTTGTCCATGATATCGGCGATGGTCTCGTGGTCATCTCAAACGGCGCTGGCAGCATCGAAGATCTACGCTCAGTCATCACGCCGAAGACGCGCCTGGATACGCTGACCGCGGAAATGGAAGATGAACTTGGGAGCGCAGCCTACACCACCCAGAAAGGTGAAGTCTGGATCCACGATCGACTTCTGGGTCATATCCCCACGCACGATCAGTCGCCACAGGTGTCAGCGAGCATGTAACGGGCCTTCAAGACAAGCTTTGACCGCTACCTCAAGGGTGGCGGTCGCAGCGCTTAAGAATGCAATCGAAAACAAGGTCAGCTTGTTCCCTTCGCCTTCTCCTGCAGATTGATCCGCATCTGAGCGAACTGACCAATATCCTTGAGGGTGCATTTGATCTCTTCGCCCTCCTCGAGCTCTCTGAATTTCGCCATTTCATCTTTTGCCAAGAGGAATTCCGAGAAGGATACCAGTTCACGGACTTTCATCACTGCGTTCCGAGGCAGACCCTTTGTGGCGATTTTGTACCCTGCCATACAGACGGCGGCCCAGCTCGCGTTTGACGCGGATTTGCGCTTGTTGCCATAGAAATACCCGATGCGCAGGAGAGGGATAACGACCTCATCACCAGATCGCATGGCACTGACTGCGGAGGCGCGTGTCTTCTTGTGGGAAAAGCGGATCGAGCTCTCTTCCATGGCCTCAACAAATTCATAGCAGGTCAGGATTGGTGAGGTGATATCCGTTGTCATGTCATAGGGGGCGACCTGATCGAGCCAATCCTGGAGCCTCTGGCCTTCCATCGACCGACAGTCAGCGAGATCCGCTGCCATTTCACATAGGAGGCCTTGGTTTTTACTCAAGACATCCAATGCACGTTCACTGGCGGTCGCAATGCGGGTTTTGACATAACCTGAAACTGCATTTTCATGCCAGTCAGAGACCTTGAGGTCCGCATAGAATGCCCCTGCCTCCCCCATGCCGTAGCGGGTCTCGATCGCGAGGGCGATCTGGGTTGCCTTGGCCAGATCGGATTTATCAGATCCCCCTGCCCCAGAGGATTTGCTGCCAAGGCAAAGCTCTTCAGCAGCCCGCCCAGCCATGATCATCGCCAGGCGTGCATCAAGCTCCTCGATGACACCCTCGGTGCTTTTTAATCGGCTCTGCGCAAAGCCTGAGCCTTGCGCGTGCATCAAGACGCGTTCGACAGTACCAAGGCCCAAGGCCTTGCCTGCGATGGCATGACCGCATTCATGTAAGGATACACGCTTCCAGATCGCCTCGCGCATCTCGGGATCAGGAAGAAGCCTCTCCTCCAGAGCTTTGAGAGAAAAGTCAGTCTTCTTGCGACGGCATTCAGCCTTCATCTTGCGTACCGCGCCGTCGATCGCCGCGGGTGTTTCGCCGGTCAGCATGCGGGCAGTATTTGCAATGTCTTCAACATTGAAATCCGGTAGCTTGTTTTGGAGGATCTGCGCGATGAACTCAGGGCCAGGCAGTTCCATGTACAGGGTTTCATCAAACCGTCCGTCCCGCAGGATGGCCGGATCGATGCCCGACACATCATTACAGGCGCCGATCACAAGAACGCCTTCCATGTTGGAGACATCCATCTCCGCAAGAAAAGCGTTGATCAAACTGCGCCAGTAGCTGTCGTTGCGGCCTTGATCATCGGCATTACGGGAGGAGAGTGAATCGATCTCATCAATGAACATGATGCTCGGGGCTTTGTCGCGCGCTTCTGCAAAGCTTTCTTTCATCGCCTTCAAGAGAGTTCCCAGGTGGCCGGTGCCCGAGGATTGCCAATCAGCAAAGCTCGTGATCACGCTGTTCTCTTTGCCGAGGACCTTGCCGACCTGACGCGCGAGATAGGTCTTGCCGGTGCCCGGGGCGCCTTCGATGATGAGCGAGGGTGAAATGTCGCCCCAAGCAAGATCACCGTCTTTCCAGGCTTTCAGGTCGACCACCATTTGCCGCACATGATCATAGACCTCGCCCACGCCGCTGATGGCACTAACATCCCAAGCGTTGATCGAAGGCTCTTTGGTTTCACCCATCGCGGGCTGGTCCCCGGATTTGCCCTCACGCCATTCCTTCATGTCATCCGCGATGCTTGGTTTCTTCTCTTGGACGGTGTCGGACATGGGGGAACTCTCGGCATTGTTTACGGGTCAGCTACAAACATAGGCCCTGCGCCGGCGGCATGCTGTATGTCCAAGTCCAATAATTCGGGTTATCCACATTATTTTCGCAAATCCGACCGGGCCGTCCGGCGAAGTTTTCTCGGCAACGCTTATACTGAAGGAAAGGTTAAACTTATTCATCGTCTTAGGGCTGCTTAATGGAAATTCTGTTCATCTGTGCTGCTGTGATTTTAGTGGCTGTCGTCATCATCGCCAAGCTCAGCTCTGGCAGTACCCCGCGCGAGACTGTCGGGAAGGATGTCGAAGACAGTTTCACGGCAGTGAGCCTGCTGAACCAATCTGAAGCCCGCCTGCTGGTCGTGCTTGATACTGTGGTGGGCCCGATCTTCGGTCCGAAAGCCCGGGTCTTTGCTCAGGTCTCCTATGGGGAGTTCCTAAAGGGCAGCAGCCGCAGCGCCTTTGCCAAGGTAAACCAGAAGCGCGCGGACTTCGTCGTGGCGGATGCCGCAGGCACGGTCCTTTGCGTCATCGAGTATCAGGGCGCCGGTCACTACGGCCGCGGTCCGGCGGCGCGCGAAAAAGCTGAGATGAGCGATAAGGTAAAGCGCACCGCGCTGAAGTCGGCCGGCGTGCCGATGGTTGAGGTGCCGGCGAAGTTTACCGTGGAGAGCGTGCGGGGGCAGCTGCAGGGCGTACGGCCGCTTCAGGGCGTACGGCCGCTTCAGGGGATGTGAGACAAGAAGCATCTGATTGGGCAATATTTCGAGGCGGATGACTGGGAATTTCGCAACGGGTGCCATATATCCAGACATGATTGCAGATGCGTACAAGCCTTTCTTTCAGACCTTCGTTTTGGTCTCGAAGACAGATACGAATGAAACCAATGACTTATCCGAAGTCTGGAATATAAAGGTGAAAATGGAGAATAGCAGATAAGGCACTGATATTTCGCCATTATGCGTGAAGATGGCACTCCTATCCGCCGTATAGGCGGCTGAGAAAGGGCAAGTGCTGTACCTGCCCGCCGAGGATCCCCTATCCGCCGTATAGGCGGCTGAGAAAATCACGGCATAGTCTATGGAGATATCCTCAACCCTATCCGCCGTATAGGCGGCTGAGAGATCGTAGTCAGTGTGGTTAGCATGGGCGTTGGACCTACCCGCCGTATAGGCGGCTGAGAGGCTTGCGTGAATAGTCGTGCTCTAACCCCTGCCTCTTCCCGCCGTATAGGTGGCCGCTTCAGGGGATGTGACGCAACACTTCCAGTGCGGTCATAGGCCCATGCCTTCGGGTTCTGATCTGTTTTCAACCTCTTGGTCGAACCCCATACGATAGAGTATGCGGCTGTTGTCTACCCGCTTTATACGAATATCACGGACCGCCCCCATTACCTCATAGGAAGCCTGATCGCCGCGCTGATGACCCATCACAGCACGCGCGATCGGAGTATCCGCGTTAAGCTCATTAGGTCCGGTGTTCTTTTTGCCATTGGTTATCGTGAATGTTGCTTTGGCCGATACGCCTTCGATATCCAGCGTGACTTTCGATCCGACCATGATCAGCTTGTCCCGTGCATCCATCTCCAGATCGAACGGGTCTGACACCACAACATCATTGCTGACGTTTTGCCGCGCGATCTTACGCAACGACATTCGGGGCTTACTGGCCAGACGGTAAGGTACGAGAGCGCCCGGTACCGGGATGAGGTCGCGCGGCGGGTCCGCTCTGAAAACCACTTCGCTTTCACCTGCCCCGCATCGCAATGTCACAGGAAGGTGGAGGGTTCTGGCGATCGTTTTGATCGCCGAGATCATCTGTGCGTGATTTGGGCGCTTAACCGAGGCATCAATGTCCGGCAGGTAAAGATACCCATCGTATTTCTTGCCCGGCCAAACGGAGGCGCCCGATGCCGTTTCCAAGCTGGCGTTGTTCTCAAGACAACGCTGCGCGGCCGTCATCGCGATCGCGTAGACCTCGCTCCATTTCGTAACGCTTGATCGCTGGCCGATGATATCGACAAATACAGGCTTATGACCCAAGCAGAGGCTTTCCAATGTTGCTTTTCGCACATTGGGGTTTCTCCCAAGCGCCGGGTCGAAGTAATCTTTGACTGCCTGCTGTGGTGTGTTCTTCGGCTCTTCAGACTTAATGTAGTGCGCCTGGTCACTTGATCGGGCCGCTTCCCGCGGCGGCACTTTAGGAGTAACGGGTGATCGGGGCTGCTCAGGGGCGGCAGGCGCTCCAAAGAGTCCACCGAAACGTTCCCCAAAGCTCTTCTTATTCGATTTCATCTGATGCGAACCTTCAACCTGCAATGAGATTCGCAAGATATCCCCGTCTTATGAAAGCACGAAGGGCATGACGCGAGCTGATGGCTGTCGCTTCCTACAACCCTGCGTCGTTTGAGCGGGCTCTCTCATCCTCATCTGGGCTGTCCTTGCCTCGGTTCGATATGAACGAAGGCTGCACCACAGAAGCAGTATCCTGAACTTTCCGTATTTGGCGGCTTCGCTGAAATCCTAGCCAAATAAGATGGATGACCGAGACGATGAGGTAGATAATACCAGTCGAAACCGCGAGGAGAAGCAACAGCCCCCCGGTGGTGCCTGGATTGACCCAGAGCGTGAAGATCAACCCAAGGGCAATCGCAATGAGGAGGCTGCGGGAAAGTTGAGCGATACCCATATGGCTATCCCGCCCCAATCAAGACGAGAAAGGCCTGACCATGTTGGTCGGACCAGTCTCGCACCAACCGGCGCAGGTTCTCTATGGAAAGCCCATCCTGCAACAGTTCGGGATTGGTAACGATCTTCTGTTGCCAACTTTGCAACTGGATAAGCGCTTGCTCATAGGTCGAGACACGCGACAGATCCAGCATCAGAATGAGCTTCCCGGTCTCGTCGAAGTCGTCAGCCGGGATCCAGCCAAAAAGGTAAGGACCAAGACCGTCCAGAGCAAAGCCTTCGTTCTTGCGGATCTTTGTGAGGATATTACGCGCGTGATTGGCATCATAAGAGTCGATCGCCTGCTTGCATGTTGATACTGCGTCCGCGCGCTGGATGGTGCGGTTTAACCGTGCAGAAAGATCCGCGTCGGTTAGCGGCCAGACGGTCACGAACTGATCCCCCGGCAGCTCAGCCACTGAAGCGCTCACCGGAAGACTGTTCATATAGGCTTGGCAGAAAATCATGTGACGGCCGAAGTCATATTCTGAAGCCGTCGCGATGAATGTCATAACGCCATAGCCACGGAAATTTTCAGGAGGGAATTGCCCAGGCCCGGCGAAGACCCGCGTTGGCACCGGCGGCCCCCCGGCGCTTGCAGGCTGGGTTTCCGCTGAAATCGTCACGTGAGGCGCAGTAATCTGAACAGCTATGTTGGGCAGTTTCCTTAGATCATGCACATCTCGATGATACCGTGCCCGAGGCGTATCTTGCACGCTTTGTGCTATACGAAGGATATTCTGAATTTCCGAACTGCTAGGAGGGAAGCTTGTGGGCTTGCCATGCGCCATTTGGAAAGCCTCAAATGCGCGGGATGTATTGGCCCCATATATCCCATCTGTGACACCGGCATCATAGCCAAGGATGTTCAGTGCAGACTGAATATTGCGTACGGTTTTCAGATCCAGGCAGGCCCCCTCCTCTTTCTGCACGCAGTGTTTCATCTTTCGAGGCAGTGCGACCCGCCTCTTCACACCAGGAGCTGTCGGAGGGCGTATCTGATCGATCTTTATCCTTGAATTGTTCACCCCCTGCGCAAGCGCCACAGGTGCCACTGCAACCGCGAGGACAGTGAGCAATGCCGTGCATCCGGATCGGAGGGCTGCAGCATTCATTCGTTTTTGACCACTTACATCGAGGTGCCGGGGGCAACCCCCGCCTTCGGACGCCTGAAATGCCATGCGTTATGCGCTGACATCAGGATTGCTGGGCACCTACGTCTAAAATCGCCTCGAAGTGAGACTGCCCGAGATGGGTCGTAAAATCAAGCATGGCAAGCTCCGCGCAGATGGCGCCGGAGCCCCGGTTAGACCTCCGGCCCCACATCAATACACAACTGCCTCTCCTTGGCAGCCTCGATCATATCCTCAAAAAGCTCTTCCACATCACGTGCCTGACCCGCAGGCACGTCAACATGGCGGACGAGGGCAAGCTCAAGATCGCCGAAACTTTCCGGTAGGCAGCTGCCGGCGGGCACTGTCATTTCGATCTGCAGGGCCTCGACCAGCAGCTCCACCTGATCTTGGGTGGCACGACCGGGGAAGACGACCTCATGAAACTCCTTACCACCCTCTGGTGGGCGCCGCAGCGCGCGCAGCATGGTGTTTGGGCAGCCCTCATTCTCGTGGAAATCGAAAGGCAGCGTGTCAGGCTTACGCTCAAAGCCCTTCAGACTGCAGAAATCCAAGAGATGGGTCATGTTCTCAGGGCTGAGCCGGGCATTGCGATGCTCGCGGGCATGAACCACCACACCGTCTGCAACGAGCACCGTGGCTTCCGGTGCGTCATCCCCGCTGCGCAGGCTGTAGATGTCGCCCAGGGCGCTGTACTTGTCCCAGCTGTGCCCGATCGAGTGGCGCATGTGCCAAGCTTCATGATCTGCCTGCGCAGGCGTCTCGATCTTGCGCCAGAGCAGCGGGGCATGGACTGCGTAGCCGGCGAAGGCCGGATGGCGGTCACGACCGGTGGTCGCTTCAAGCCATTGCCAATAGGCGTCGACACGCGCGTCTTCCGCGGCGGGATCTTCCAGCGGGCTGCGCCCTTGTGTCCAAGTGCTCATGGCGAAAGTCCCTCTTCTTCGATCGGGTGGTCTTCCTCGAGGCAACAGGATGCGCTTGAGGTTATGCGGACGGCATCATTGAAGGATGTGACAGTTCGGCTTGAATACTCATCGCTTGCCGATAAGATCTTGGCGTTCCAGGTGCCGTTCTCATCCTGTTCTACCTCGAATGAACCCAAGCCTTGCTCGCGCGCGCAGTCATGCACCAAGAAGGTCCCGGAATCCTCATCATGGACAAGGCGGTATTCACCGTTCTCCGTTCTCAGGTGAAGAGTCGCGATATCGCCGTCCCGGGTGACGTGCAAGAAATCATCCATATCGTTGCAATCATACTGCGTCTCGGCATGATCGAAGCCAAGCGCCGGAAGGCGCGTGATCAGGGTTCGATAGTCCTCCATGACAGAGGCGACAGACTTCTCGGCCGCAATGGCGGATACTGTGGCTAAAACCTCCATAACGCTGTTATCGAGGAAACCCTTCGCCTCGCGTACTGCGGAGAGGCCAAGCTCTTCGAGCAAGATCGCCCTGCCCGTACAGGACGACCAAAAGCCTTGCTTGACGTATTTCTCCATCGCCTCGGAGACCTGAGCTTCTTTGCCAAGTTCTTGTAGGACCGTTGACAGAACGCAGAGCACTTCCGGCCCGAGGAAGACGTCAGAGCGCCCCAGATCGCCGCTGGCGTTAATGGCCCGGTCATCCCAAGTGAGGGGCGCATGCGCCGTAAGTGCGATACCAGGCCAGTAGATTTCATCAGGATCAAAGGGACCCTGCGCGTCTGTGCAGTTGAAGTTACTGATCCGCGCCGGCGGTCCTGGCGGGACATCGGGGAAACTCCTCAGCGCGGTGGCCGAGATGACACTGAACTCATCACCGCGGCGCGGCGCGCGGAAGTTCCCCTCCTTTGCACGGAAGGCCGTCTCTTCCGTTTCTTCGTCGTTCAGTAAGCGCAATACAAGCTCTCTGGGATCCATCTTGGCGTTCTCAGCGTCCAGAGCCGCGCGTTTGATCTCGCCTTGCTCGCTGACCTCGCGTTCGAATCCCACACAGACCTGCCAGCACCCCGGCGCGCCCGGCCGGGTCATGTTGAAGTGAACCTGCCCTTTGCTCACATCTCCAAACCACTCGATCTTCCAACCGGCGGCTTCGATGGGCCGATCTTGCTCCATGAGGTCCATGGCGAGATCCGCGATTGCCGGCGCCATGGATTTTCCCGCCAGCGACATGGCTGCTTCAGCTGTCGGCCGTGGGTCGCTTGAATACCAAAGACGGCCAGGCTGTTCGGCATGGACTTCTTTCAGGCATGAGGAGACGGAGAGCGTTTCCAAAGGACGGATGCACCAGCCAATATCACGCCAGCCTTTTTCTCTTTCAATGGTCAACCTGTTCTCCGATCCTGCTGTTCTTAGTCAGAATATGGGGTGTGCGGGAAACTAGAAAGAATCTTTGCGAATTTGGTGAGGATAGAGGTATACTGAAGGGGAAGACGCCGGGATCAGGTCGGCAGCGCGCATGCTCGTGACGGACCCCTGGCGTTATAGATCAACTGCGGGCGGCAGAGCGATGTTGCCGCCTGCAATGTCTAAGAAAAAGCCTTTCGAACCAGGTTACTGGATGTCAGGCATGTCATTTTCGATCTCATCTTTATCGGCACGCGTCTCGCAGAAAGCCTTTGGGTCGACGAGGAATTCATCCCATGCCGCCTGCCCGATTGCCTGCTCGATCAACAGGTCCACGTCTGGCATGTGGAGCGTGGTTTGTACGATATCGCGGGTCTCAGCGAGGACCTTATCCTCTGGCGGGATCGGCGCAAAGATCGCTTCAGCACCCTGATGCCGCAGAAGGAAACGCGATCTCCGTTGAGCCATCATACCACGATCGCGCTCACTTAATTCCCGTGCTTCGGCGCCCGTGTGCATGGCCAGCGGTGCAAAACTTGCGAGATCCTTGCTGTATTGGTTCATGTGAACTCTCCCTGCCCTGAAGGACGGGGCTTCAGGGCGGGGAGAGTTCACAACTATAAAGGAATTGCACCAACCCACATCTTTCATTTTCGCAAGACCTAGCTTATAATCTGATGATGGATTTGAGCGCAGCTTCGTGACCTTCGTCCATACCTTCGATTTCCTTCGTGAATTCGGAGCCATTAAAATCAATGACTTAGCTTGGAGCCGGAAAATGAAGGTCAAGACGATGATTTAAAGTTAAGTCCCTGTTTTAATTCCACTTTGCGTGGTGAGGTACCTCCTCCCCGCCGGATAGGCGGCTGAGAGAACAATCTCTCGGAAGCCGCAGAGAACAGTATCCCTCCCCGCCGGATAGGCGGCTGAGAGATTTCGCGGCACGCTGGAAGATATCTTCGATGGCCTCCCCGCCGGATAGGCGGCTGAGAGAAAGATGGAGATGGTGGACGCGGGCTTTGAGCTCCTCCCCGCCGGATAGGCGGCTGATAGAGTCAACGATCAGATCGAGGCGGCCCATGTAGACCTCCCCGCCGGATAGGCGGCTGATAGAGGGGTCGTGTCGGGCGTGAGTAAGATCATGCACCTCCCCGCCGGATAGGCGGCTGATAGATGAATTCTGGGAATAGTGAAAGAGAAGAGATGCCTCCCCGCCGTATAGGCGGCTGAGAGAACAGTCGCATATCTCAAAGATCGAGAGCAACGCCTCCCCGCCGTATAGGCGGCTGAGAGAAAACTGGATGTCGATGCCGTATTTCTTGAAGACCTCCCCGCCGTATAGGCGGCTGAGAGATCCATCGAGGGGCGGAACTGGCCAAACTGGATGTCCCTCCCCGCCGCATAGGCGGCTGAGAGATATCACGACCTGGAACCCATGCTCCATAACGCCCTCCCCGCCGTATAGGCGGCTGAGAGATCGATCGACTTGAAGCTGCAGGGGTCTCTGTGCCTCCCCGCCGTATAGGTGGCTGAGAGATACTGTCCAGTCATGTGCAGAGCATATGCTCTTTCCCCGCCGGATAGGCGGTTGAGAGAAGATGCGCGCCGAGTGCTTCGAAAATGCCGATCCACCCCGCCGGACAGGCGGCTGAGAAAATGGCGGCGGGTTACGGTGTGACCGCAGTCCCCCTCCCCGCCGGGCAGGATCATACCGGCGTGCAGTCAAATACCGCGGCACCTGCATCAAGCGATACAACACTGGCGCGCACCATCAGGACGGACCCTGGGACCAGTTCAGACAACGCCCCTGCGCTCGATGCCGGAGCATTGCAGGTCACCTTCGGCTTCGAAGAAGTGCCGATTGACTGGCTCCGCTCCATCCAATCCGCCCAGCCGTTGAAGCCTTTCTGCATGCGCTTTGTCTGGCGATCGAAACCGGTAACAGAAATCCTGATCTGATCTCCTGAAACCCCGATACTTGATACGATTGCCCCTATGTCCTGATCGAAGTCATACTGCATGAGCTCCATGGTAGACTTCTCCGCAACGAGGTTGCCGAGCGATGGGGTAGACTCGTAAAGCTGGCAGTCAGGGCCGTTCGGATCTTTGAAGAAGCTGTCCTGCCCCTCGTAGAAATCATTTCCCATTTGGTTGCAGAGCAGGAGCTTGTCGTAATCCTCAGATGCTCGAATGATGACCACCTCAGGTGGGCCGAAGGAGTTTCCGCCAGTGTCGCTTATTGGGCTGGCCACTTCTGCGTAGAGATCGGGTAGATGCTCTTTCAGCTGCTCATACATACTGGCGGTTGCTGTCCCGAAAGAGGTGGGGTCAGCATGTCCATTCTCGAAGGTCGAGCGGGCCCCTGAGGGAAAATCACTATCGTAGAGATAGGGCCTCACATTCCACATGAGAGAGAAGTCGTATTGGGTTATGAAGACCTTCGTGCCGTCGTCTTTCTCCAGGTAGAGCATCTCTCGGGCGATGAAATAGTCTTGGGCCACGGGGCCGCTCTGGGCGTCAGCTGCGATGTAGAGGCCTCTGATGAGCTCATGGCCGCTATACTTAGTGTCGGCCGAGAGCGTGGTGCCTGCGGTCAGGAGGGGCAACGCGAGGGTGAGGACTGCCGCGGTCTTGGGGGAATGTGCCATTAAATGCTCCGGATGAAAATCGATGAGGTACGAGAAATGGTTCTTGTACTGTGGGCGACATCCGGTTTTGGATCAATGGTGGTGGAGCTTCAGTGAGATGTTGTGCCAAAGACAGTTAGTTGCAGGAAGAAGAATTACAACTTCCTAAGGTTTCGCCTCAGCATGTTATAAAGTAACGGATCGCAATATGAGGACGAATCATGAAGGTAAATCGTAACACCCATTGGACTGCGGAAAGTGCGGCGACGAAGATGGCGCGCATTATTGTTGAACATCCAGATATGGAAAGCATCACGATGTCACAAGCAGATTTGGGAATGAAGAAAGGGGCATTGAATGGTTCAATCTTCTGTCACGCGGTAGGCGTCCTATCGAAAGATATTCCGGGTATCGGAACATACCTGGAGACAGGAGCTCGAGGGCCCTCACGAGTGACCCTAACTGTCACCGATGAAGCTCGTGAGGAAATCAATCGGCGCCTAAACCGACCTCGGAAAAAGAGAAAGCTATTTATCCCGATCAGCAAAGTCTTCAGGTGAGATGTCGTTCTGATCGAGGTACAATGACGGGGGCCGTGGCCCCCGTCTGGATTTATCTGTTAGGCTGCAACGAGAAAGCGTATGTGGCTTCCTCATCGCTTGGGTACCATTTGCCGCATTCGCCAAGCTCGTCTCGGTTACGGCAGCCAGATACAACGAACTCAAAATTCTCCCACATCAAAATCTTCTGGATCATGGCGTTCAATTGAACTCGATCAAGCCCTGCACCATCAATAATTTCTCGGACCTGATCCTTGTCGTTACCCATGATCTTTTCGAATAGTTCATCATCGACTTTGAACAGGTCTTCCACGCTTGCCTCTCGCAGATCTCCTATGTAGGCGAGGTGACCAAGGCTTTTGATGAAGACCAGCATGGCCTCTTTGATAGCTCTAATTTCATCGTTCTTTGGATTCTCATCTGCTACCTCTGTGCTCTTGGCGGATTGCTTGCCATTATCACCTATTATGGTTCCAGGCGTCTTGGATTTGAACAGTGACGGATCCAAATCTCGCATTGCATGATGCGGTGATTTGCTCTTCCCGGCCTTGACGAGCTGAGCGCAAAGCGCCTTGTTTAATCCGCCGGCAGAGATCGCATCTTCTAGGAGCCGCATGCTGTCCGACATCAGTTCGGCAGGGCGTCTCTTGAGTAGATAATTATTGAGCTCGTTCTCAATATCGCTCACGTTAAGTGGAATGTGACCGTTTTTCTCATCATCAAAAATGACCGTGGGGAAAGCTGCATTTGAACGATCGTCCAGTGGCGCTCCGCTTCCCTTAAGGCTTTTGATGTAGTCCCCCATGACGACCAGCATGCGGTCCGGATCGTAGTCGAACACAAAGCAGTTGGTCTTCACCTCTCTATCGCCGTTCCGGAGGTTGATCGATCCTGATGACTGACATCGGTAGGACGCTTGAAGGTATGATTCCAGCGACGATCCAGCTTTCAAATGGAACACAGCGGTCCACTCCGGAACGGTTACGCCAGTCGTGAGCTTTCCTACGGAAAGAGTAATGCTTCTCTTTGCGGCAGCGATCTTGTCCCGGACTTTCTTCGTGATCTGAGCAGGCTTCCCAGTTTCACCCTCAGAACCCGAGACTTGGATAACCTCACCTTCGCCGCCTGGAAACCACCCATCCTCCAATAATCTCTTCATCGCATCGCAAGAATGCTTCGAGGGCAGAAGCCACAGTACATGCGATAATACATCACCAGTAAAGTCGGGATGGTAAGGTGGGGGTACACCCCCTGCCCTTCGAGCACTTCCGGAAAGGGTGCTCAGCGACTGCAGCCAGTCCTTGACTGCCTCGGGGTTCTTGAAACCATCCTTGTCGGCCTTGAAGATGGTGGTCGGGCTATATGTCAGATCACAATCTCCATCGACACCCGTCAATGCCGCATGAGGTGGAAGCCTGTATCCCACAAAATGTATCGCCGGCAGCTCCTCATAGGGATTGGCCTCACATGTTTCCTTCTTAGCCCAATCCGCAAGCGCCTGACGTTCGTCAAGGTATGTCCAGTCGAATTTATTCTCAGTCGCAAAGTCGCCCTTAGCGATCGCGCGGAATGGCGTCCCCGAAAGCGCTAGGATGCGCTGCGTTTTCAGCGAGGAAACGAACTCACGGCGAGCGGGGTGATGGGCGCCGTGATGGTATTCGTCAATGATCACCAGATCCCAGTTGACCGCGGCGATTTCGCGCCGCAGTGCGTCAGCCTTGGTGTTCGCGTTTTCACGGTTCTTACCTAAAGTTTTGTGTTCTAACATTTGAAAGGAGCTGAAAGAGACCTGAACTTGATCACCATCCTCATACGAGGCTCCGTTCTCAGCGTATTGCCATTCTTCGAAATCGACGTGATCCTCGATTTCCTCAGACCAGCCATCGTCGACTGCTGGGAAATATGTGAGAACCAGAATCCGCTTAGATCTCAAACGCTCTGCCAATTTGAATGCTGTAAAGGTTTTCCCAAAGCGCATTTTGGCATTCCAGAGAAACCAACGGTTGCTTGGATCTGCTTCGTAGTATGTCATCGCAGCATCGATTGCGGCGCGTTGTTCGCCGCGCAATTCATAGCAGTCCTTACCCTTAGGACGTGCCTTAGGGTCATTTTTAAGAACCTCTACGGCTTCCCAAACAGCTTCTGGGTCAACCTCAAACCATTCTGTGTCAGGAACGCGACGATAGCGCTTGGAGAGATACCGGTGAACCATGTGGTCGGTTATCCAGGTACCATCTTCTGCCTGCGCATCCCACTCTCCACGAGGGTACCACGTCCTGTCAGTTGAACTTGCGCCAAATTGTTCTCGGATGCGCTCTGCAACACTTCTTGTCGTATGGCCGATTTTGACCCGGCCATTTCCCTTACCATTGAGCCAATCTACAGATTCCTCAGCCGGCGTAGTATAGGCGTAAATCTTCCGCACGCCCTGTTTGGTTTGGACTGAGCTTGTGGGGTCGGTCATCTTCACCGCTCCACGTGCGCATCCCAAGCAGCAACCCAGCCGCCTGTGATCTCCCGGTCCCCAAGGTATTCAAGCGCATTGTCTTCGACGTTCTTGAAGGTCCGGATGGCCTCGTTCATGAATTCCGCCTGAAAAACACCCAGATCAAGAAGCTTCCGGAAGTCAGCCTTCGTGATGCCGGTCACCTTCTTGAACAGCGCGTCATCGGTCGTCTCGATAACCTCGAGGGCCGTTTTTTCGCGCTCATCATTGAGGTACATAAAGACCGGAAGACGGGTCACGAACTTCAGGAGATTGTCTCTGATCTCTTTAAGCTTCTTCTTCACCTCTTTATCGAGAGGATCTGGTTTCTTTTCAGGCTTTTCATCATCTGCGCCACCGTCGCCCTTATCTTTAGGCACATGACCCTTTTTGACCTGTTCAGAACGAATTGTTTCCAGGTCCGCGGATAGGTTCCTGAAGCTTTCGATCTTCTCCAGCGCGCCTACAAGCTCTTCGTCTTCACGAAGGCGGTTGAGGGCCAGTACCGTAAGGTCCACCATCTTGGGGGACTGGAACCGCCGCGCAAGCATGGCCGTGCCGATGCCAGATGTCGCAAGTTCAATGGCCGCGCCAGGGTCGAGCTCAATCATCACGCCATTGTCGTGGCAGAGCACAGGCATGTATTCGAGGAACTCGCTCATGCGGGTCATCAGGTCGCTCCTAGTGGTCTCGCCAGCTTCTCTCGCTTGGTCCAGCTGGTAGCAATACTCCGACGCCAAGGTCAGCGCGCGGCGCGGGTCAAAGTCAAAGACGTAGCAGGTGTCCTTGATACCTCCCTCGATGTCTTTCCCACGCTTGTCTTTCTGGATCAGAACGGTCCCGGGAGACTGTGCGCGGAAGGCTGTCTGGAAATAGCTCTCAGGGCTCTTCATGCTGCGCAGCATGAAGACTGCCGTCCATTCAGGGACCGTGACCCCCGTGGTGAGCTTGCCACAGCTCAGCGTGATGGTTTTGGGGTGGTTCTTAATGGCGTCCTGAACCGGTGCCAAAGCATCAATACCGACCCCGGCTTCCTTCCCGGCCGCCACAACGACGTCGTAGTTGCTCAGCACGTGGTGCTTGCGCAAGATATCTGCCATGGCCTTGCAGGCTGAGACAGAGGGCATGTACCAGAGGCTGTGGTTGATATACGGGAAGAGCCGCGCATCCTTGAACGGCATAGGTGAGCGGTTCTTTTCCTCCTCCACGAACTCATCGCGCGCCAGACCAGTTCCGGTGATGAAGTCTACCCAGAGCTTTACCTGGTCTTCATTCTCGAAAGCATGAACCGGATTGCCGTATTCATCCATCTCGTCAGTCTTACCAGCCTTGAAAAAGGCATCGAGGTTCAGCTCGTCGCCTGCCTCCTCGACCACCCCTTCCGGCAGCTTGTAGGTCATCATGACCATCCGAGGCAGGTCCTCGTAAGGGTTCTTGACCTCAGGGTCGCTCCAGGCGGCCTTCGCCTTCTGTTCATCCGTGTAGGTCCAGTTGAAGATCTGGTCTTCTGTGAAGTCCCCGCGGTGCAGTGCCTTGAAGGGCGTGCCCGAGAGATGCAGGTAACGGCTGGTTTTCAGGCCGGCCTCGCCGCTCGCGACACGCTCCTGCAGATCGAGATCAGAAAAGCCGTCAACATCGTCGCGAAGGATATCCGTCGCAAGCTCCGAAGAGGCGCCATAGTGAAACTCGTCGATGACGATGGCATCCCAATCGGTCTCGAAAATCTTTGCAAGACGACCATTGCCCTCTTCGCTGAAGAGAGACTGGAAGGAAGAAAACCAGATCGTCTTATCACCAAACTCCGGGTCGCTCGCATGGTTGCCGATGAACGTCCAATCAGCGAAGTCGACGTGGCTTTCGAGGTCTTTCCGCCAAGAGTCCTCGACGGCCGGCTTGTATGTCAAGACCAAGACCTTGGACCAACCCATCTTCTGGGCGAGCTTGTAGGTCGTGAAAGTCTTGCCAAAACGCATTTTCGCATTCCACAAGAAATGCGCTTTGCTGCCCTGCCCCTCCTGGCGGCGGAAAAAATGAAACGCCTTATCGACTGCAGCTTTCTGCTCCGGGCGCATGCCGAAGGTCTGATACCTGACTTCGCTCAGTTGCTCGCGATCGGTAATGATCCTCACAGCACGCTTTAGGTTAACGATCGTGGCCTTGAACCACTCGCGCTGCTCACCTGGGTAACGGTGACAACCAAGATAATGCTCAAGCACCTTGTGGATGTCGTGGTCCTTCAGAAGGCCCTCTGCCGTGATTGCGGGGATCTCGGCTAGAAGCTCATAGTTGTCAGGATCGTACCCGTGGGTCTTCAGATACTGAGGAATGCGTTCCGCAACCGGTTTCGAGGTCTCGCCAACCTTAATGTCGCCTGGGCGGGATGGGATGCGGAAGGCATAGATGGCGGGGCGCCGGGGCGCGGGTTTCCAATCGCGCATTATGGCATTTCCTTAATTGTTGAACAGATGAGTTCGATCTCTTCAATTGACAGGTCAAAAAATTCAAACAGCTCGGCATCACACCAGCTCCTTGACATATCGAGCAAAGGGATAAGGTCGAATTTATCTTTTGAAATATTTTGCGTATCAATTCGACAACCCGCAAGATATCTTACGAATCGAGTGCGAAGAAATTGCATCATGTTATTTGCTGAATTCTCTTCATCGTAGGATCCGATGGCGAGGTATGTTTCGGAGCAAACTTGGTTTGGTTCACCTACGATAATCCGAGAAAAAAGCCTCCTAGCTCCGTCAGAGTTTATTTTTCCACCATTCTCGGATGTCGTTTTCGAGAGAAATATCTTGTACTTACATAGGTTGCTCATCGGATCTCTGATCAGGTCTGCGTCGGCATATTCAATTCCTGATGAGGTGATGACCTCAACACTATTATGAAGTCTTCCAGGTTGAGCGGGGAAATTATTTCGTAATCCATATGGCTTTTGAGAGCTCACAACGGTGTTCATACTGTCAATGCATTTTGACTTAACCTTATTGATAATTGACGAAGACCTTGGATCCCTGTAGAAATTTTGCGAAGGATTTTCTACGTTGCTAACGCTACCGGTAAACTCTGCACTGTGGTACGTGTATTCGAACCCTCCAGTGTACTGCCTATCCAAAAGGAAGTAACATACACCTCCCGGAACTTTGACACCTGGAAAGATATCACCCTCAAATCTATGATCTACGAGGTGACGAGTTTTACCACTTCCGAAAACCACATCACGTACTGTAGACACCTCATCTCGCCCCCCATTCATCCATCGAGAAGGAATAATAAAGGACAAATATCTTGGTCGAAGGGAGTCTCCCTTCTCCACGAAGCACTGATAAATACTTCTTGCAGCGTTGTTTTTATCCGCACTGTTTTTCCCAATTTGATATGGAGGGTTTCCAATCACGACATCAAACTGCATTTCTCCAAAAATCTCCTGAATATCCATATGAATGAAGGGGTAAGCGTAGTTCTCCATCCCCTCTCGATCGTCACCGGTAAAGTCGGAATATTTCGCCCCACACACAGCACAACTTGTACTCGGGGCAATGATGCCCTTCTTTTCTGGCCAATTGTGGCCGACCAAGGGAAACGCGATGTTGCCCTCCGGCTCATCAAACTTAACTGCCGAATAACAATTCTCCGGGAAGTCCGGGTTCGGCTCTCGCGTTGCGTCCGACGAGCAATACACCGTTCGCCGCGACATCAGGGCGGTCAGCTCCGTGATCGCAATACCGTAGATCTGGTTGCGCAGGATATGCTCGCGCCGCTCCACAACATCCGGGAATTCGTCCTTCAACCCCACCATCAGCCGCTTAACGATCTCCCGGAGGAATACGCCCGTCTTCACGCAAGGATCGAGGAACTTCAGAGAACTATCCGACCAGACATGTTTCGGCAGCAGATCCAGAACCTGGTTCGCCAGCTTCGGTGGCGTGAAAACCTCGTCGTTTGACAAATTCGCAATGGTGTCTAGGACGTCTGCAGCGCCCATCTTTCTTACGGCGGATACGGTGGTCGTGGGGGTGTTGCTCATGTTGATGCCAGCTTCTGATAATGTTTCGAGGGCATCCGCTCGACGGGCTTCAAGGGACCTTTGGTCCCTCCCCCTGTTTGAAGCATATCGTCCATGCGGAAGGTTGCGCGGGAGAGGTGAAGTCGCTTTGGCGCCTTCCACTCAGTGATGATGAGACCGGCAGTGCCGTTGAGCATGTCGCCTACCTGCACGTTGGTCTCGAGAATGAGATCCAGCGTGTCGTAGAAGCCCGGCTTGGCCTTCCAAGTATTGAAGTGCTCTGAATAGAACTCGATCACATCGGACTTCATGCGAAGGCGTGCTTCGAGCACATTCTCTTCGCAGATGTCGATGCCGTGGATCGAAGCCGCGGCCTGCAGGATCTTGAACTCGATCTCAGCCTGCTTGGCGCTCCCCTTCAGTTCGCGGATCACCTTCAGCTTTCGCTCGAGGATCGCCACCAGGAAATTGCCGTTGCCGCAGGCGGGTTCGAGATATGTCGCCGTGATGTTCGCGTTGACCGGCCCCAAAAGATCGAGCATCGCGTTCACTTCGCGCTCGGCCGTATAGACTTCGGCGAGGTCGCGGACGCGATCCTTGGATTTGATCTGGGAGGCTTGGGTATTCATCTTGATCCTGCATTTTTCGCAAGATCAGAATATCGCAGGCATATCGGGTATGCCGGACGTGAGCCTATCTCAGTTGTGGATTACCTGAATTAGCATCGATAACCTGCTCAAAGGTCGAGTTGTCCACATTCTTTAGATCTTCATTCATCAAAAGAACGGCGCCTTCGGTTAATTTATTTCGATTACTGCGCCTGAAGCAGCTGGATCCCATACGTCCAAGATCTGGATGTGCCTCTCTTTCGATGCAATGCCGATGTCTACGCTGTCGCCGGGCCCTAAACCTAACGCCGCTGTGGCGAGAGGCGAACCATTGGCGATCATCTCGGTGCCATTCGTCATGACCTTGTCGTCATCAGCGCCTTTGGCGACGTAGTAGCTTCTGATCTCGCCTGTGTCAGCATAGCGGAACCGGAAGATCATGCCGGGGCCGCAGACCGGCTCATCAACGCTCGCGCTTTGAGCGGGTGCGTGTAGGGCCTCGGGGTCATAGGTATAAGAGAACCGCTCCGGGACAGCTGGGGGGATAGCCCCTTTAACCACACCGATTTCGACGGGAAGGCCCGCAGCCCGCGCCATGCGGAAGACCGCGCGCAGAAGTTCGTCAGGTCCCAGTTTGGGAAGAGTTAGGCCGGTCTTGCCGTCATAGCAGTACCCCCTCAGATGCATCTTCTTCTTACTGATGGCCCTCAGTCCTGCATATTGCTGAAGTGCTCGGACGTCTTCCTCCACCGTGGAGGAGATTGAGGAGCAAAACTCGTAGACCATATGCGCGAGAAGATCTTGCGGGGCGTTTATGGCAACGTTCTTGCCTGCGACCATAGCAAAGGTGAACTCAATGCCCTTCAGATCGTCCAAAGGGTTGAACATCCGCATGGGTGGCGATGGCGGAGCCATCGCACCACGACGCTCGAGGCGCTTCATATGGAGGTCGCGTGGCCTGTAGGTTTTTTGCTCTTCGACTTCGGGCTCTGGCGGCTCTGCTTTTACTTCACCAGACTCGACTTGAAAGCTCGCATGATCGGCCACACCCCCGTCGGCGGCTTCAGCCTCTTCACCTTCGGCATCAGGGCATTGATCCATCTCGCTGGCGCCGGTCGCCACTTCAAGCACGGCATCCATAAGCTTTTGCAAGATCTGGTCGGCCTGCTTGTCGCTGAAATGAACATCACGACCGAGAAGCTGGCCAAGTTTCTCTTCCCGAATGCGAGTCTTTAGAACGCTGGAGATTTCGGGCAGATCACATAGCGCTGCGGCTGCTGCACGTACGCCCTGCGCCATACCTGCTTCAAAAAAGTCTTCGTCGGCCAGAAATCTCTTCGCAGGGCTCATCTCCTTGCTCCCCTCGGATCTTCCCCAAACTTGTTCTTCCCCTCATCCCCCGGCCAAACCAGCATCGCCACCCAGGCAGCCGTCCCCGCATAGGGCAGGCACAACAACAGCGCCGCAAAGCCACTGAAGCCCGCATCCCGGCACCGCTGCGCCGAGGTGATCAAAGAGATGATGGAGATCAGCAGAACAAGAACCACAATCAGCACGGCTGCCGTAGCGCCCGTGCCACCCAAAGCCTCATCGAGGATCAATATGATCAAGCCGAGGCTGACACCGAAACCATAGAGCGCCAGGTTCAGCAGGGCATAGCTTTTGCGGTTACGTCGACCGTGAAATGCAAAGAGGTCATCGAACACTGGCTTGGACATCTCAGGCCTTTAACCCCCGAGGATCGGCGCCGAACTTGTTAGGCCCCTTATCGCCCGGCATCACCAGGATCGCGATCCAGGCGGCAATGCCCGCATAGGGCAGCATGATGACAGCCGAGACCACACCGGGCATACCCAAGTCACGACAGCGCTGTGCGGTAGTGGCAATGGATGACACGCCCATGACGCAGAACATCACGATCAATACGATCAGCGTGCCGAAGGCCGTGTCCGGATCGCCGCTAAGCTCCGCTTCGATGATCCATAGCACGGTTGCGGCCATACCAAAGCCAAACATGGCTAGGTTCAACAGAGCATAGCTCTTTCGATCGCGACGGCCGCTCCATTTAAAAAGGTCTTCCAGTACGGGCTTGGACATGGGCACTCTCATTCTTGCAAGTTCCTTGCATGATGAAATGAGAACTACGCACCAAGAAGCTATTTTCGCACCTCAAGCAGCCATCTAATAGGTTATCCACATAGAAGCAAATTCTGGGCCAAATAGAGACTTGATATCCGGGACTTAAACTTCGTTATTCATATTTTTTTTGAGCTTTTCATATATCGGATTCAAGTCAACCAAAGCTGCAATCTCTTCGAACTCATAGATAAGAAACGGATCATCAATGAGAGGGAAGCTCCCCTTCTCTGGCCGATGCGCGCTATGGCAGAACATAGACCCCTTCTCGGCCTCATTCTTGCAGTGCTTGCCTTGCTTGGTCAAAGCCGCACAGCGCGCGACGATGCGCTCTTCAACAAAGTAGTAATCCACGCCCGGTCCAGACGAAGGCGCGCGCTTTTCGAACGTCTTGACGTGATAAGCAAACCAGTGGTTTGGCTTGTGCGCTTCCACGAACGAGATGGTGTCCGAATTCAGCTTTTTCGTCAGGGCCAACGTGCTGGGGACGCTCAATGTCGGAAAGATGCGGTTCGTAGGCATCTCGGTGGTGTCGATCATTTCGCCTTTTGCATTGTGAAATCTAGCTTGGGTATAGCCTCTGGGCATGACGTGTATCCTTCTGAGCGCAGCAACCGCAGAAACTGCATTTCCAACATAACAAAGGTCTATGTCAGCTTTTTCTAACCGCAAGGGGTTGGCAGCACGACTATCGTTTAAATCGCAATGGATCGTCCCCATGGTGGTTCATCCCGCTCTCGCCCGGCATTATAAGGGCGATGAGCCAGACGAGGCCGCCCAGATAGGGCACGTAGATGAGCAATGCCCAATACCCGCTCCACCCGCAGTCATGACAGCGCTGCGCGGCGGCCATCATCACTGCCACCGACCAGCAGACCCCATAGAAGATGATTAAAACCGCGGGGATGCCGGTCTCACCGAACCCCCAGCCAAACTCGACATCCAAGAGCAGGATCAGGATGCCTTCAAAGAAAGTCAGGGCCAGCAGGATATTCAGCCACAGAAAACTCTTCCTGTTCCGCCGGCCGTGCGCTGTGAAGAGATCATCTAGGGCGGGTTTGGACATCGCCCCGCCTCAAACGGCAGACATCAGATCACGCCCCGCGCGTGGCGGCGGGTCTGATCGGGCGAAATCTGGACTTCTACTGCGCTGGACGTTTTCATGGCGGGCTCATCTGTTTCGTATAGATGACCCATTTTGAGGCTCTGTTTTTCGCACCACAAAGATTTTGAGCCGAAACCCGCCAAAACGGCGATGAAGCCGCCAATCTCGAGGCGGCTTCACGCGATCTGCGGAATACTCGGTTAAGTTAATTGGCTGGACAGCCCTCCTCCAAACCGAGATCTTCTTCCGCTTCAGGTCTCAGGCATCAGGTTATGGTCAATGAGATCCCCAAGCGGCTTGGAAACCTGCATCGAAAGATACCCCCACTGGTCCTCGGTCCTCTCTGGGATATTGGGCCAAGCCTTGCCCTCGCGCTCTGGCATACCGGGCAGAGTCTTCAAGAAATTCCGCGCCATATCTGTGTTGGGGCTGTCGGGGAAATGCTCTTCACAGGTAGCCAGCCGCTCCAGAAACCCTCCCTTCCCGGTCAGGCTGAAAGATTGACGGAACGAGGAAGGATCGAAAGGGCACTCTTCGCGTTCCTGCGTTTGGAAGAAGATGGCTACAACAGCCTCTACGCATTCTCGCGCGCGGTTGCGCCACATGCCCTCATGAACCTGCAGGTAGCCCCCGTCCACGAGATCCATCACTGCTTCGCTGCAAGCTTGCTCCCCACCCTTGTAGAAATGCAGGATCCGACGGTGTTCCGCTTTGGCGATATCTGCCGCCGAGACCCTTGGGGTGCTGAGCTCCGCCCGGAAGGTATTCCAATCCTTTGCCCCAGCAGCGCAGGAGAGCGCTTCCAGGGCCTGGGCACGGCTGAGCTTGAGCCCCTGCCCTGCCAGATAGGCCGCAAGGCGCCCAGCGGCGTCTTTTGCGTCACGCACCGCTTCAGGCTGCGCATCGCGTTTCAGTTTGGTCGTCTTGGTGCTGTCTTTGGACATCACATCACTCCTCATATCAAACGAGATCGGTTTGACAGCTGGTCCGTTGCCGCGGGGATCTCATGATGATCAAGGCGTGCGATTGTCAGGGCCCGTAAGGGCGACGCAGGTTTACCACGCGGAGGTATTCCGTGGACCGGGCAGGGCTGCATCCCTGCGTCCAGTATAGGCATTGCGAAAAGCAAGGCAATAATCCAGAACACCTATCCTGACCGTTAGCCTCTCAATACATGTGGAAAACCTCAGCCCAGAGCGCCGGCCCATAGTGCTGCCGTCTTGTTTTCAATATGTGAGCGCGTATCTGGTGCCTGAGCCAACCACGGAAGAAACAGCTGAAAGATTTGAGCGGAAATCGCTCGGCAGAGTAAGTCTCCCCGCCGGATAGGCGGCTGAGAGAAACCTGATCCCCGTCATCTGTGAGATGAGCTCCCTCCCCCGCCGGATAGGCGGCTGAGAGAGTAACTACATGCCTATGCAGATGGGCGATGTGCCTCCCCGCCGGATAGGCGGCTGAGATACTGTGAGCTGCAGCGGAGACCCCGAAAAATGGCCTTCCCGCCGGAAAGGTGGCAGGTTTTTATCATCTTTTTTGACATCCAAACATTGCGTTGCGAAAAACAGCGCCTAACCTACCCGTATCGCATGACGCCTCCAGTGAGGCAGAACCTAAAAGATTGCGAAAAACGAGGTATATATCGTCTCTATGGCACAGACATCCCCCCTGCCTGAAAAAGGCAAAGGAACGAAGAAACCCAAAGCGCCCAAGCGCGATGAACTGCTTTCGTTCAAGCCCACGGGCCGCATCCTGAAACAGACCGAGATCGCTGGCGAGTATCGCCTCATGGCAGAACTGCTCAAGACTGAGATGACGGCAGAGAAAGTCCATGACATCGCCACTCAGAGCGGGACACACCTCCTGAAGCTCATTACGCCGCGCGCTGAAGGAGGCCAGGCTGTCCTTCGGATCGAAGTCTCTACTAAGAGCTCGAACGCGCCCGTCGCGGATCTTTATCCTTCGGTAAACGCGGTAGACATCCCTTTCGCCAAGATCCTCTTCCGACCACTGGAATTTGAAGACCAGTCCCCTCAGTCCGTTGCCGATGCGATCCGCAATCCAGGCCTGATGTCAGAAGCGATCATCGCCGGCTTTACTGAGGTTTTCGGCGATGATTGCATCGAGGCTCTTAAACTCGCCCTTGAAGAGGGCCCAGAATGCATCGTCACGGTGCCTTCGGCCGAGTTCCCCATCATTTTCCTGCCACGGAATACTGAAAGGGATATTCAGGTGACGCCTATCAGCCCGGTCGAGTCCTACATGGGTTTCAAGAAGATGATGAACCCCTACTTCGATAAGGACAAAGCAGACGCGCCGCCCCTCCCCCGGGGAAAGTGGATCAGGCGGTCGGTCTCCTCCAAACCGCAAAATATCACAGGCAAGATTGGCGGGCCCCGCGCGCGGTTTCTTGCAACCATGCCTCCCCATATGGCGAAAGAAGATGCTGAGATTTTCCGGTTCGTTAAAGGTGGCCGCTTTCCCAGCTTCCGCGATGACGAGATCGAGAAATGGATCCTCAAATACGCAGACTTTGCTGAGAAACTGCAGACTGTCCGCAAAGAGGCGATCAAAGACGCAGCACAGCGTATCGCCAAACGTCTTATCAATGACGCCCTGACATTCACTGAAGAGACCCTCGATGAGGCGAAGATTGTCGCGATGGATTTAGGCATGGACCCGGAAGCTCTCGCTGAGCCCCCAGCCCCGGCAGACCTCCTCTACAACAGGCGCTGGAACGCCGCTGACCGTGATCGGGTTCGGAAGTTTCTGTCAGCAGCGCAGTTCAACAGTATTCAGTACGACATTCTCAAAAATAGGAAGCGCAAATGATCTTCGTTGCGAAAAACCTAAAAGCTAATAGCGTGAACCTGTTGATGAACGACTACGCGGCCGGTCTACCCAGCCCGCTCTCCTTTATCGGTCTGGCTGATGTTCTGGCGCGCGAACTGGGCCTGAAGCCCTGGAGCGCACGGATTATTCCTATCCTGCATGCCGTCCATGTCAGCAAGGGCCGTAAAAAGCCTGAGATGCTCCCCAAATCGGGAAAGTTTTCCCCGATCGAGATCGTCGAGGGCATCACCGGCAGCGCTGAAGTATCTCTGATCATCGACCTGCCTGGGTTCGACGACGAGACCCAACTTGCAGAGGCTCTGATCGGGAAGCGGATCGCTGGAGGGCTAATCGCAACAACCAATATCACGGTTCGTCAAGTCACCGCTGATGGGAGTGCCTTTTCAGGCCTGCGCCGCGGTTACGCTATGGTTCGTCCCGATGATCATCGTCGCCAAGGCGCCAGCCGCGGTGACTTGGAAAGCCTCCAGCAGATTGCGAGCACGCTCTATCCTGCCGAGAAAGGTGAAGGCTTCGGATGGATTGTCCCCGCATCGGTTGGGTACCGCCTGATCGAAGATCCCGACACCGTTCCAGCGCGCCAGGGAACGCGCAGCGAAACGATCCCCCATGTCTTTGCAGAGCCGCTTGTCGGCATCGCTGAGCTGCTCTCCGTGCGCAACACGCGCCTGCGCAACGCCTCGACTGAATACCTCAACGATCTCTTCTGGGGCTGGGTCCCCAACGATGACCTCATCACTGGGCATTCTGCCTACTTCATCCTCTGAAAAGGGAAATACCATGACGACCGTAGCCAAACTCAGCCTCGAAACGGGCAACATCACCTATAAACGTTCCATCGAAGTGACCGAGGCCTTCCTCTACGCATATGATCCTGAGGGGGACCGCCGCACACCCATTCTCTTGTCGAAACATGGAGCCAATGGTCAGACCTACGCGGACGGTGCAGATAATGTTGGCCTGACCAATCTTCAGACTCAGGATAAAGCCCTGTTTCCGATGGGGTATAAAGAGGCTGAAATTTCCTTCTCTGTGATCGTGCTCGGCAACAGCATGAAACCCAACACCACCGACAACTCGGAGGTTTCGCGCGCCTATCGTGAGATTTCTGAGGCTTACGCAGATGTCGGGGGCTTCCAGGTGCTCGCAGAGCTTTACGCTTGGAACATCGCCAACGCGAAGTTCGCATGGCGCAACCGCTACATCTCCGATGAAGCCCGCGTGGAGGTAAATTTCGACGGCGTCAATATGACCTTCGACCCCCTGCTTTTGTCTCACGATACCCCTGAAGGGATCGATGCGATGACTGTATCTCTCATTGAGGGCGACAAAGATGATCTGACCGATTTCATTGAAGGTCTGAGTGATGCTCTTGCCGGTGGCAAATTCACATTCGATGTCATCTGGCGCGCATCGGTCAAGCCTGGTCAGCATCTCTACCCTTCTCAGCTCTACCTCTGCGATGAAGAAAAAAAGAAGAGCGAAGATAAGAAGGAAAACTACACAAAAGTGCTGTCAAGCCAGCCTTATTACGCCCATGGCAAAGAGCTACGCCATGCGACGATGTCTTCAGAGAAGCTGAACAATGCGATCCGCACCATCGATCACTGGCATGGCGTCGCTGGATACGGGGCCATTGCCGTAAACGCTTTTGGCGGCGTGAAGGAAGATTCTGCCGTTCTGCGTAAGTCGAAAACCTCCTTCTACGCCATCCGAAAGAACCCCGCAAAGTTGCTCGCCGGCATCCGCGACGCTGAGACGGTGAGCGACATCCCCAATGACGCCCACTTCTTTATGGCCAACCTCGTGCGCGGCGGCGTTTATGGCAAGAAAAACGCTGCCCGGACAGAAGCTGCAGCCGAGAAGAAAAAGGCTGAGGAAGAGAAGAAGAGGGAAGCCGCCGCTGCCAAGAAGGCGGCCGCGGAAGCGAAAAAGGAGGCGGTAGCATGAGCGACGCGTTGAACTCCGGTATTGGTCTGTGCCAAGGCACAGACCGCCTCACCCTCCACCCCACTGCGATGACCGCCGAGATGGGCGCTGGCCGTGATATCGTCCTGATGATCCTGAACCTTGTTCACCACATCAACCGTCAGGGCTCGCCTGACGATTATATCGCTGTCGGCCTGCCGGAGATGCACCTTATGAAAAAACGCAGGCTTGCAGGCCATACCGTTGATCTCATCGGGTCTGAGGCTGTCTTTGAGGCGATGATGGCCAGCACCGGGTTTACCAAACTCCAGCGCATGCAAGCGATCAAGCCTGCCGTTCTGTCGAAAGCAGAACTTCCCTCCGGGCAGTCTGGGATGGCCTTCGTGCGGGATCGCAGCACCGCGAAACTTGGTCCCGCAAAACTGCGCCGCATGCAGAAAAGGGCCGGAGAATTCGGACGCAGCTTTGAGATGCCAGCGAACATTGAGCGCTCTGACAGAACGCTGCATGCCCTGCACTACGGACAAGCTGTACTCCGCATCAGAGAAATTGATGGCCCTGTGACAGGCGGACCTCTGCAGGTCACCACATATGGGTTCTCGCATCCCGCAGCGCCGGCATTCCTGCCGATCACGCGCAAAAAGCCTCAGCATATTCCGCTCGCCGCCTGATTGAAGCGGTAGGCTTACGGCAGACCTCAAATCTGCCCGCACCTGCTCCGTCACTCGGGGAGGGCTTTGCGAAAAACGAGGATTTTGAAGTGTCACCCTACCCTGATCACATCGATCATGGCGCCCGCCGCGCTGTGGTACAGATTGCTGCGCTCTTCCATGATATGGGCAAAGCCACCAATCTCATGCAGCGCAAACTGCGCAGGTCGCTGACCTCACCCTCCTTCGAGGTGGATGCGATCCGGCATGAGGTCTTCTCTGCATTCGTATGGGATGAGATGTTCGGGGACCACGATGATGCCAAGATCGTGGCTGCCTTGGCCTCCTGCACAGGGGCACAGATCGATCGTGTCATGCGACCCGTCAAGAAACGCCTCCAAAAGCTGCACAACGACTGCCGAAAGGCAGATGGCGATGCCCCAATAAAATTGAACTTCCTCGAAAACGACGGGACGATCGCAATGGCGGTGGGCCATCTGATCTTGAGCCACCACAGGCTCTGTGATGGATCAGACAACTACCAACGTTTCATGGCCGGGGCGCATGTGCGTGGAGATCTCGATCTGACCAGAGAATGCCTCGACATCGCCCCAGGTGCCCCTTACTGGCACGAGCCCTGGTTTAAAGATGCCCTGCAAGACGGGGTGGACCAGCTGCGGCCTGGTATCATCAAGAATACCGCCTCCGTCGAAATCGCCTTGAGAACCTCTCTTATGTTCGGAGATCATATGGGGAGTGCCTTGAAGGCGCTTGCCGCCCAAACGCCTGATCACCTGGCCAACACAGGTAGCGGAAGGCCTATGGACAGCCTCTCTTTGCACACGCAACGCGTGGTAGAAGAGGCAGGACATGCATATGAAATGCTCTATGAGGGTCTCAGCGACATTCGCGGGCTGGAGGCGAAGGAGCTGCCGGAACAGATTGTTACGCCTGAAAACGACTGCGGTAGGTTCGCATGGCAATCCCACGCTGCCGCCTCAGCGCGCCATGTTGTGGCAACGCAGGAGGGGGGCTTTTTTGGCTGTCTCTTTGCCGGTACCGGAACGGGAAAGACCCGCGGCGCACCGACTGTGCTGACAGCTGCAGTTATGGCAGACCGGCGTGAGAGCCGCCGCAATCTCAGGGCAACCCTTGGTCTGGGCCTACGCACGCTCGCAACTCAGTCAGCGCAAGAATATGTTGATGATCTGGGCTTCGATGCTGGTGACGTATCCATGGTTATCGGACAGCCTCCGATGTCATTCGAAGAGTATTCAGAGGCTTCTGCAGAGGGATCTGAAAGCCATACTTCCCTCCCGGATTGGCTGAATGTGCGTATGACAGATCAAGCGGCATTGCCTGAAGCAAAGACGTTTCCGTCTTTCTATGATCGCTTTATCAACCATACCGGCAAGCGGGCAGCCAACGCACGCAGTTTGATCGAGCCTCCGGTCACGGTCTGCACCGTTGATCATCTCATGTCGATCGCGGACCCTGCCCGCTCCAAGCACATGCTTGCAACCATCCGTATGATGTCATCGGACCTCATCCTAGACGAGATCGATCAATACAGCCCGGAAGACATCGCGGCGATCGCGCGGTTGATCTACCAGGTGGGTGCTGCGGGGCGGCGGGTGATCATCATGTCTGCGACCATGACCTGCGATATCGCCCTCACGCTGCATGATACCTATGCACGTGGCTGGGCCCGCTATGCGGCGCAGACCGGTATGAACGACCATGTTCACCTCCTCTGCACAGGCGATACTCCAGACAGTTACAGAGACAACCGCACCGGCGCGGCTGCAGAAGCTGTCATTTCAGACTGCATCGCGCATGTTCTGCAGGATGTCACGAACGCTGACGTTTTGCGAAAAACGGAAATTCTGACACCTGTTGAGGGATGGGAAGACTTGGTAGATCAGATCAGCACGTCATGTAGCCACCTGCATGACAAGAATGCTGTAGAAGTCGCCGGGTACTACGTATCATTCGGTCTGGCGCGTATGACGCGCATCAGCCACACGGCGGCCCTTGCTGTGCAGCTGCCTGCCGGAGAGTTCTCTGATCGTCTCAGGGTCAAGATCTGCCTGCATTCCAATATGCCACGGGTCATTCGAAGCTGGATTGAAATGCGCCTGAAAGCGGCGTTGACCCGCAAGGGGGGTGCTCCGAACGCGGGCATCGAAGCATTCTGTCGCGAAGAAGGGCTCTTTGAACAAGCCGCGCGCGCCGGACTGCGTGATATCGAGATCGTTCTTGTCAGCTCTCCTGTTGTTGAAACCGGGACAGACTATGACTTCGATTGGGCTGTGCTCGATCCATATTCGATCCGCTCTCTCATCCAGACCGCGGGGCGCGTGCGCAGGCATCGTTCTGTCCATGATGCTGTGAACGTACACGTTCTTGGGCGTCCAGTTGCCGCAATGCAGGGCGGGCGCATTGACATGCCAGGGGTTGAAACCCAACAGCGTGCAGCACGCGTTATTGCGCCAAGTCTAGAAGCCTTTGAGGGGCGCCATATCTGCGACCTCATCGGCCCTTCAGGCCTTGAATGTCTCGATGCCTCATTGATGCTCGACATGACACGCGACGTGCCATTGCGCACGGCCGAGATGGGTCTTTGCACTCAGATGATCGACACGAATGAAACGTCTCCCGGTGGACGATACCTTGCAAACCTGAGGTCCCGTATGAACACTGCCGTCAGCAAACGTCGCAAGTTCAGGCGCTCGGTCTCGCGCGATATCCTCTACACTTTGGTCGGTGACGATCTCGATACTGCTGTCTGGCATATCGACCTCGCCCCAGGCGGACGAGACAGCCACTTGGGGCTCGCCTCAGAACGCGGTTTCCGCCTGTCAGACAGCACAGTGAAAGGAATGGCCTTTGCTGGAGATCTGGCTCGCCGTGCCTTTGATGCTTATACGCAGGCCCATCCTGGCTTTGAGAAATACGGTACTTCCGAGGCGTTCGAAACCTGCATTGCAGATTATAGCTCACCCGAAGATGGTTTAGTGCCGGAAGTCTCCTACCATGCTTTCACCGGGCTTACGCGGGGCAGTTTTGAGAGCCTGTTGAAGCCCTTCGGCCGAGACTGAACATATGATGAACAGCATATGCGGCTCCATCTCTATTTTCCGCCATTTTCATCGCGCTTCCTGGTGGATTGAAAGATGCCAATACGTCATTTTGCGAATAGTGCGAAAATTATTCCTACATGGTCTTGTCGGGCCGCTCTGCTGGTGCTAGATCAGGATCAAGGCGCGCAGCCCCGGCACTCGCAGGCCGAAATCGCGAAGCACTTAGACGATCCCTACCTCAGTTGATCAGCCTCCCTTTCAGGCTCCGGACCAACTTGCGAGCAGATGAGCCCTTAACAAAGGAGATGGACAATGATCCTCACAAAAAGTTCCCTTCGCGACCTCAAGACGGCCCTGATGGCCATTCCCGGACACCCTGGCTCCTCGCGGATCAGCGAAGCCCTGGCACGCGGCTTCGGTTTTGACGACCATCATGCGTTGAAAGCAAATCTCGATGCCTATGAGGTTTCGATTTCGGATCTACCGTCAGATCTGGACTTCGACACAGCCTCATTCATCAAGGCAGTTGGCGCATCCGAGCGTCAGACCATTCTCGATCTAGCAACAACGGCGCAATACATTGCAGACGGTGGGATCTTCCTGGATGATCTCGAAAGCTATCCCGAACTCCGTGGTGGTCGGGTCATTCTCACCGGATGGACCAGCAAGGACTGGACATTGGCCGCTTCCGATTTTGTTGAGCGCATTGGTTCGATTATTGGGACAACCACCTGGGTGCTCACTATGGTCGATAGTCTATGGGACATTGAAGTCGCCGTCTTTGGTGACAGCGAGGCTTTGACCTTCGACGTACACGACCCCGAAAAAGGAGTGCGCAGACCGACACTTCAAGAGCACTACGCGAGCGATAAGCTCGAAGAATCTACCGGTGTCACAATCATGGGCTTTATCGATGGGACCTTTGCCCGGTTCCGCGACATGCTCCCGAAGCATAGCCAGCCGAGCGCGCAGTATTTGGCAGCCAGTGAAAAGGGGGTCCGCATGGTACATGGGGATGCGGAATACACCGTCGAGGTGTGGCTCTTGATCCGCAGCGGTTCTTAAAAGTCCAGGCGCCGCGTCCGCGGCGCCAATACACGTTAGAAAAACACATAGGTTATTCTGACACAGCTACGTCAGATGCGACGCCCACAAAAGCGATGAAAGAAGGTCCTGCTGCAAATGTAACAACTCTGCCCCCTGAGCTGTATTTTTTCGTACATGTCTTTCTTTCTCGCATGGCTGGGTTTATCTTTGAGCCAAAGGAGCCTCTGCCACATGAACACCCTCCACTTCTGCCGTGATGGCATTCTGCGCCGCACCATTACGACGCGCGTGCCTGAAGCAATGGATGACCGCCGCTTCGAAACCCGGCTGATCCCGGTACAGGCGTGGGAAGCTTCTGCCGATCCTGACATCTTCCTCAAATCACTGCATGATGTAATCATTTTTGAAAAGGGGCTTACCGTCGCCGATCTTTTTGAAAACCTGGCTCCGTGGGCGGAAACCTTGCGTGGCGTTGCCTGTATGGATTTCCCAGCGTTCCTGACGGAGATGCGCAGCATCCCGGAAAATCCGGACGTCGAGATCGAGAAGATCTCTTTGTACTATCACGCCGAGATCACTGCTGTGCCGCTGTTTGAGCGCGATACGGCAAAAGGTGAGACCGGCCTCCTCGATTTCGGCAACCCGGCCTACACCGGACGCTTGAAAGTAGAAGAAGGTTGGCACATGACTGCCTATCTGAAGGAGGAGAGCCGCGATGAATACGATGGCTCCGACAGCGTTTCCATGAGCTTCACCCCCCTGTCTGAGTGGAAGCACCTCGAGATCGTCATTGATCCCAAAGCCTGTCTTCGGGATTCCACCGCAGGCGATCATTCTTCAGTCTATCTTGGTACAAAAGAAAGCATCACGGATCAGGGGCATCCAAATGTCGCCATCGTCAACGCCTCGAACGGTGATGTCTATGGACATGACATTGCGATCGACCCCCCTGCCCCGACCTTCTTCGATGCACTAGTGCGCGGCTTCCTCTGGGATGTCGGCTTCCATTACTCTCCAGTACAGCGCGATGACAGTCGCGACAAAGTTATGGAAGCCATGGACGAAGTGATTTCCTCGAATGATGCTGACACCGATATTGATGCAGAAGATGAAATCGACGCGGAAGCCCTTGCTGAGATGCAGATGATGCGAACTCTGCAGGCAAAATCCGCTGAGATGGGCTTGAGTGTAACGGAGCGAGAAATTGAAGATGAAAAAGACTGAACGCTCCACCTATCCCGAACGTCGTGATATTGGTCCCCTCCGTCAGATCCGCGGCTATTTTCGCAAGCAGCGAATGGCGCGACGTGTGGCCCTGGTGGCGCGTTTGCGGAGCCAGATCGCTCGGGCAGACGCCGAGCGCAGCTCAGGTGTGGCGGCCTCTGTGGGCCGCTGCCGTCTCATCGAGCATTAAGGAAGAACCGGGCAGCGGGAGTTGAGACGGGATTAATGGCGCCGCTCGCCACTCTCTTCCAGCAGAAGATCCAGAAACGGATTACCAAGGAAGGTATATTCCTTGGCATCGCGTGCATCCTCCATCTCAGGTGTTGCGATCGAAAAGAGCGCATGATGCGCATCACATTCACCGCAGTTGTAGCTCAGGACCGTGCGGCCGCTGTCGGTATCAAGCGACAGGCTGCAGCTGCCATCCATCATTGCCTCCAGAGCTGTCTGGATGCACATGAAGACATCATCAGGTGTGGTCTCCGGCTCGAAGGAACGTTTTGCAGCGCGCTGCGCGATCAACTGCGCCGAATAATGATAGGGCTCTGCAACCAGATGACCTGCCCCCTGGCTGGCCTGGATATAGGCCATATAGGGAATTGATCCCAAAACCGGCAGCAGGAAACGGCCTGTCCCCTCGATCTCCGTTTCCTCTTCCAGATACTCGATATCCACGATCGGATGATGGTGATCGCAGTGCTCGCAAACATAGGCAAGAAGCAAGCCGCCCGTGCGTTGGTTGCGGTAGACCTCGACCTCGCCAACAGAGATATGGACCTGTCGCGCTTTCGTGCCGCCCCAGGTGCTCGTTTAGGCCACCTTGCGTTCGAAAGCGACAGGGCTTTTCCAACCCAATGCTGAGTGTCGGCGTCGCGGATTGTAGAAGCCGTTGATGTACTCAAAGATCGCTATCTCAGCTTGCCTGCGCGTTTCCCATGACTGCCGCCATATCAGCTCGGCTTTTATGGTTTTGAAGAAGGTCTCGACGGCGGCATTATCATAGCAATTTCCCTTGCCAGACATCGACACCTTGAACCCGTGCTGGCGCAGGATCTTCTGGTAGTCGTGCGAACAATATTGGGCGGATTCAACCGGTCGTCGCAACACTTTCGATTATATGCTGTTTGAGCAGCTGGTCGAGTGCCTCTGCAGGTGTGCGCCAGCCGAGGGTTTTGCGGGGTCTTGTGTTCAAAGCATGTGCGACTGCGCTCAACTCATTGACACCGTGCCGGCTGAGATCTGTGCCTTTGGGAAAGTATTGCCGTAGCAAGCCATTGGTGTTTTCGTTGCTCCCTCGCTGCCAGGGGCTTTGAGGGTCGCAGAAATAAATTTCCAGACCCGTATCGACTTGGAGCTGCGCATGTTGGGCCATCTCCGCACCCTGATCCCAAGTCAGAGAACGGCGAAGAGCCGCAGGAAG
>LAZR01000358.1_pt1 | contig 40739 bp, 60 predicted proteins | sample 329461 | NCBI WGS metagenome assembly LAZR01 (sample SAMN03002196, study PRJNA259156) | marine sediment metagenome | biome: sea floor; feature: Hydrothermal impacted sediments; material: marine sediment; isolation source: Loki non-amplified sample from Loki's castle hydrothermal vent sediment ...
TGCCTTTGTTGGAGTTGGTTTATCCCTCTCTGTATCTCGGATAACTCCTCCCCAATCTTCTGAGCCTCAGTCTTTAGTTTTGCTTCCTGTTCCTTTATATCAATTTCCATAGTTCCTCCTTTATGTTATTACCCCCCTGCTTGTCTTAGTTCTACTTTTAGGTTGTCAAACTCAGGAGCTAAATCTCTTGGTATTAGCTCCTCTAAAGCTGCCCTAGTTACCTTTAGAGTAGTCAATTCCTTATCAGTAACAGTATCACTATCAATTGTAACTATTCCCTTGGGTGTGTGAAACTGAATTATCATGCTGTCCTCCAAAATGCTATTGAGTGAAGATTTATATAGTAGCTACTGGAACTCCCATTCTTACCATCCACTATTATCTTTATATCCTTGAATCCAGATGTAGCCACAGAGATAGAGGTCTGCGAGAATACCACAGCTTCTATAGTAGAACCACTATACCAATCAAAACTAGCTACCTCCGCAGCATCAATATAGATGTCTCCTATGCCATACACATTTTGGGTTCTTCCTAAAATCCGTAGAGTGTATGTCCCTGCTGCTAGATAAACCTTATAAGTGACATTATCCCCATCAGCTTGAGTGGGGTTCCAAAACCTAGTGTTTAAGGCAAAGACTGAATCTATAGAAATAACCCAAGTGCCCTGTCCAATACTATTATAGTTCCATGGCAGTAGCGTAAGATGCCCCTCAACAGCCTCTCCACCAGCCTCATCAGCCTCAGCAGGAACTCCTGCCACACCCTTCCATATCTTGCCTGTTGTGAGTGTCGGCATCTCAGCGATAAGATGCCTTGTTCCCTTTATTAGTGGGTCTCCAGCAGCACCGGGAGCGGCAAACTTGGCTCTAGCCGACCCATCCCTGATTACCAACTTACTAGCTGTTGCTACTGAAGTAGCACCTGCTTCGGCAGCAGCTAGGGCTTCTGTATCAAGAACATGTTGGTCATCGGCTAGTAATCCTGATAAGGCAGCAACACTAATCTCATCTCCACCTATGTCCTGATGAGATGCCTTATGAGCCTGTGGAGCATTAGAACCAGTAACATCTGCCCCATCAGCTACATTAAGGTCTCCTAGTATCTCAGTCTTGTCTCTTCCCTCTAATCCATTAGCTGTAAATCTAGCATAGTCAGTAGCAACAGGGGTAACTTGGTCTACCGTAAGAATAGCATTATCAGTTATCGCCTGAGCATGACCCGTAATAGCAGCAGCACCCATCCCAAAGGTAGGCATAACAAGGGCAGCACCAGTATTCGTTACCGTCCCATCCAGTACAGGTGCGGTTATGGTTACACCATCTATAGTCCCACCATTTATGTCAAAGGCACTGCCCTCTATCTCAATAGCACCAGCTGTTAGCTTGCCTTGTAAGGTTGTAGCACCAAAGTTATCTACTGTAAACCTTGAAGCAGAACCATCAAAGAGACCATATCTTGTTTGTTTACCATTATAGATGTCAACATCCCTAAACCTTGTAGTTCCGCCAAGATAGCCATTAAAATTTAGGGCTACAGTGCCTGCGTTCCCATTAGTTGCGTGCTCCTCTAGCTGGTCGCTAGTTAGCGTCAGGCGAGCTGTTTTAAGCGTCCCTACACCAGTTATGTCATTAGTCCCCATAACTATGTTACCAGCCATTGTGCCACCAGCAAGCGGAAGTGCAGCTATGTCAGCAAGGATGGTAGCTGGTGCCTTCCACTCTGGGTCATTAGCACCCATAGCCAGTATTGTATTATCAGCACCTTTGGCTAACCTTGTGTTTACTGTGGCGTTCCTGAACATTATATCGCCACGAGTAGTGAGAGGTGATATAAGGGCTAAGGTCTCAGCCAGTGTTTTCTTGACATAAGCATCATTACCAGAGGCAACTAGAAAGTCATTGGCAGCATCGGCTAGGGAGTGTAAAATGTACTGGGTGTGGTCATCATCTCCTAGCCCACCAAGAGAGCCGTGGTCTGTAGCAAAGTTAGAGGTAAATACAGTAGTCCACGGGTAGGTAATAGTCATTGTGGTCTGACCTTGCTGTAAGATTATCTTGGCTATCAAGGCACAGTAATTGGTTACTATATTGGGAAGAGAAGAGGGAACACCAGCTTCCTCAGCTTCGTTAACTTTGTAATCTCCCTGCCCATAGACTATGTGGAAATGTAGCCCGTCTATCTCCATAAATACCCAGCTAACCCCATACCTGTTTGCTGTGAAATTAGCCAGCCCCGTAGCCACATCGTTATACTGGGAGTTACTTATCTGGGTAGCACCGTGTACTTCCACCCAAGCAGCAGGCCCTAAGTCTCCGTCATAGTAATGGTATGTCCAGAAATCAATAGTGTAGTTTTCAGTACCGAGAGGAAAGATATCAGCATCAAGGGTTAATTCCGTCGAGTCTACAAAGGCTGTTATAGTTCCATAAGTGTCATCAGTGGTGTTGTGAACTGACTTACCTACATCATTCACACTAAAGTCACCGCCAGCATCGTGTAGTTTATTGACCTCATTAAAGTCAGCCGTACCAGACCTTGATGTGTCGAACGGGAGAGAGGTATGTCTGTTTAATCCCTCATACATAACCCCTGCTGATATTAATAGATTGCGTGTTCCAGTTTCTGTGGTAGTTAAGCCTTCAACTTGATGAACAAGGTCTTCTTCTTGGTGGTGCATATCAACCGTAGCACCTAAGTCAAGTTCAAAGTTAGTAGGTTTATGAAAATGAGTCTCAGTCCCATCCCTGAATGCTGTGCCTATGTGGATGTGGTCTAACTTAAAGCCGTGAGTTAGGATGCTAGTAGAAACTACTAATTGGGGAGTACCGCCATTATAATCTAGGTAGATGTAATTTGTGGTTAAGTCAGTCAGAGCAGCCGTATTCCCCCCTGCGTAGGCAAAGACTCTCCCTACAGCAGATTCGGAATCAGTTACTGAAATCCAAGCAGTAAGAGAGGCTATGGCAACAGTACCATCTCCGTTATCGGTAATAGCTCCCCCAGCCAGAAGTGTCCTATCTCCAAACCACTTCATGTAGTCCTGAACGGTAATATCAGAGGTTAGCTGAAGTCCGCCATCTGGGTTGACCTTAGGGTATTCAGTTCCAGGTAGTAGTCTCCTACTCATATCTCTCCTAAGCTAAAAATCCAAATATATCTATAGTAGCAGTACAAGCTGCTGTAGTACCAGTAATAACCTTAATTCCAAAGACGCTAGCAGCGGCAGAGTCAGTATACTTAGTAACATCAGCTCCAGCTATCACCATGTAGTCAGTACCAAATGTAGTCATACTAGATAGGTCTATTGTCTGCCTCCAAGTATCAGCATCAGCACCAGTACCGAGGTCATAATCAGTACCTCCAGACATACTGGCTGATGGTTCTCTCACTACTACATGAGTTACATATAGTGTCTTGCCTGTAGGAACAGTATATAGATTAGTCTTACCTGCTGTCTTCATATCAACACCTGATACTGTTATCAGTCTAGCTATTGCGTTCTCAATAAGTTCTGCCATACTGCCTCCTATAGTTTGTAAACTGTGTCTCCGCTATAACTGATTACTACACCGTCATAGACTACTATTGCATCAGCTATAGTAGACATCATACCACCTACTGTTGAACCTGATACCTGAGTCACTAGTAGCTCTCTCTTTTCAAAGTCCATGCCAGTTGGATTAGTATGCACAGGCTCATCAAAAGGTCTAGTTGTAGTATGTCTAGGTCTAATTGTCATGCTCTCATCAGCTCCACAAGCTCTCGCTCTAACAGTATCCTCTCACCTGGAGGCAGATTACCTGCTAGCTGTCTTCTAACCTCAGTTACTCTAGCTCTTCTTCTCTGAACTTCTATTATATTCTGTAGTTCAGGAGGCAACTTACTAACTTGAGGAGCATCAAATCCAGCAGGTATATCTGAAATAGTTGGTATTATATCTGGCTGTTTTACTGCCTTATCTATCTGCTCCTTAACAGTACCATCAGGAGTCTTAGCAGTATCCAACTCGCTACGCACTGCTGTTTTTGCTATATCTATATCAAAACCTAAAGCACCGAGTCCTGCCTGCATTACAAATAGTCCAGGTCGGAAGATATGGCGGATAGAAGATGGCCTAGCTACGGCATCAGAAGGAAATATAAACTCGTTCCAAACGGTTCCAGATGCTATAACAAAGGTCTTAAGGAAACCATCACTCTGAGGACCACTATAGGCAATAGCATATACCCTAAGAGAACCAGGTCTATTTATTACAACTGGGTCGTTGCAATCCGCATTATCAAATTCTGCACTAGCAAGAACTGCACTGATAGTCCCATCTGGTGAAACCTGAAAAGTCTTCAACCAGCCATCAAAATCAACACCCTGATAAGCGACAGCAAAGAGATTTGCTGCCCTCTTAATAAGAGAAGGTACTCTACTTACCGTATCGTAGGTTAAGGTGCCCAAGACACTGTTGCCTATAGTACCAACACCATCAATATCTACTGTATATATCTTTCCTGTACTGCTTGTAGCAATGCAACAGGCAATTACAAAAATGCTTCCTGAGAGGTGAGCAATGCTAGTTCTCAGTCCGTTTGCTCCACCAGCCTCAAATATAAGTGAGTCAATAACAGTATCACCTATAGCTCCAGCATTAGTAATGCTCACTGTTGCTACTATTCCCCTCCGTGTTGGTAAAGTGGCTATACCCTGATAGGCTATGGCATAGATGTTTCCTGATACTAGAATTATCCGAGGCATAGCCCCCTCAGTTGTATCAAACTCCAGGCTTTCTATCTCTGGACTAGCATCTATAGTCCCATCCGCATTGATATTAAGGGTCTTCAGCCAGCCATCTCTGTTTGCATCATGGTAAGCAATAACGAACACAGTCCCAGAAATATGTATAATAAAAGGATAATGACCTTCCCCAGCCTCAAACTCATGGCTATCAACTACTGTATCCCCTATATTACCAGAGCTATCTATATCTACTGTGCATACCCAACCATCACTATCTACCCCATCGTAAGCGATAGCATAAATATTCCCAGAAACCTTTACTATAGTAGGTGTAGCTGCTCTTGAGGCATCAAACTCTAGAGTATCAACTACTGTATCTCCTATCTCACCATCTGAGTCTATAGTAACAGTACATAGCCATCCACCGCCAGGTCCTGTATAGGCTATAGCGAACACATCTCCTGAGATATGTATAATCCAAGGAAAGTTGCCAGTAGCAGCATCAAACTCTAAGGTATCGGTTACACTCCCTGTAGCACCTACAGTCATGAGAAGCCTCTCCTATCTCTAATCTCTATCCTATCATACATCTCTAGCCTAGCCTCATGAGGAGCATACATCCTGCCAGCCATAGCCTCAAACTTAGCTCTAGCTAGCATAGAAGCTGCTCTACTATTCACATTAGTCTGAGTTGTTAAAGAGCCTGCCAGTATAATCTTATATATATCATCATAAGCGTCTATCTCAGCTTGGTCTACTCCGTTAGGACTAGCACTGACTAGATAGTTAGACCACAGTCTATCAGAGCCTGCATTGCCATAGACTAGGAAGTGGTTAGGTATCAGTGTGTTTTCCCTCTCCAGATACTCATGGAAGTAAGGAACTTGGTCTGAGTAGAAAGTTAAATCTACAGCATCACTACTCTGAGGATACTTAATCTCAAACTCTAAATCATCTAGAGCCTTCAGGTAGCTAGCAGTCATATAGAGTAACCTATACAGCAAAGGAGCAGCATACTCAAAAGGCTGAGCATTGATGTCAAACTGAGGCTGAAGAGTATCTATAATACCATCATCTTCAACTAGAGCGTTTAGAGCCATAGCTACTCCTGACCCTTTACACTCAGCAATAATTAAGCCAAGGATAGTAAAGATGGTATCAGTAGTATAGCCCTTAGTATATAGAGGTGGATTGCCTAGTCTAATAAGTGTTTCTCTTAGCTTAGCCCACATACCTTCTAGTTCTAGCACTTCCCAGAGCTTACCTCCTGCTGAGATAGTCTGCTGATGCTTTACCCAGAGTCTAGGAGGTGCTGGCTCATTAGTGCCATCTCCGAGATACTCATTACCAGCACCAGTAGTATAGCCATAGCCAATCTCTATCCAATAGCCTTTGACTGATGGTATATCACGTTCTACATTTCTCAGGATAATAGTAGCGAAGTCATCATAAGACTCTTCAGTATGGTCTATCAGCAAGATGCGATTACTATAAGCAGAGCTGTCAGTACTAAGGTCAACAGTAGTCCCTCCACTCTTGCTAGTAAATAGAAGCTTACAGTATGGAGTATTGGTTGCTGCTTGCTGTGCGGCTAGATAAGTTGCCGATAATGACCTTGCCATTATTCACCTGCTACAATCTCAATCTCATTGATAGCATTTAAGTCAGTGCTTACCTTGATGAAAGGATAGGAGTTCTGAAGTCCTTTGTGTCTGTTATCTCTACCAGACTGATGAGGAACTGAGAGCTCATCAATCTGTCTCCAGTTCTCACTGTCATAACTGCCATAGACTATGAAATCACCAGAGGCTGGCGATGGGCTTCTTACCCATATATCCTTTAGAGAGTAGCCACCAGTGTCCTCAACAGATAGAATCACAGATAGCGGACCTGCGGCCTCAGCCTTTTCTCGGCAAGTCCAGATAACAGTACCATCTTGAACTATACTTCCTACTATATTAGTCCATACTGGTTCTACTGGAGGCACATCAGGAGGTATGCCCAAGTCAGAGGTTCCAGCCTGAGTGCACTCGTAGCATAGACCGTTGCCCTCTGTTGGGATGCAGAAACTTCCAATGACATAGACAGTAGATGGTTGCCAAGCAGCATAGTTAAATACAGATTTTCCATAAGCTCTGACTGACATATCTCATCTCCTATCTATTGAATCCCCTGACATAGAATGTGCGGTCTGCTGACTGGTTTTGACTAACATGAACCCTCACATACTCAGCTCCACCAATGCGGAAGACAGTAACTATACCTCCAGCACCAGATGAAGTAGCGTGAGCAAAGTGACCAGTTGCATTACCATCCATAGTTACCATAGCTACTGGCACTTCACCGTTTGCTGGAGTAACAGTATCTACCCCATCAGTCTTCTGGATGTAAGGTGTAACGATACCACTAGTTGACAGTGTAGGAACTATAACTGTTATGAACTCAAAGCTACCCTTAAGGTCCACCAGCTTAGAGTATCTATCAACATCATCACCAGTAAACTCAGTAGACCTATCAATATCTACAAGGGCTTCGTGCCACTTAGTTGTTATCATGTCTTACCTCCCAAGGTCTAGCTCTTTACCTGTAGCCTCTCTAGCCATACCGAAGGCTTTGCCAGCACAGGCTTTCTGGTCAGCACCAGGCTGAGACATACAGGTTTCTATCTCAGCACTAACTGCTTCATTTATTTGCTGGTCAGTACTGTTATTATTAAGTGCGTCCATTTTAGGATTAGGCATTACAATACTCCTTATGGTCTGTTTCTATTATAGTACACACCACCACCTCTGCCCAGAAAAACCCCATTGTCTCTCTGTGGGTCAATGTCACCTTGTCTTGCAGCTGGGTCATTATAGGCAGGAGTGTACTTGGATACCTGCTTCCTGGATACAACGTTACCTTTGCTGTCTGCCACCGTGAATACTTCGCTTTCTGTATTAGTAAAGGTAGACATTATCCTATCAGCATCTTTGCTACAGTTTGGGCAGACGGAAGGTAGAGCATACTCTGACATAGGTCTAACCTTCTCAAACTGCCTACCACAACTGCACTCGTACTCATAGATTGGCATTTCATTCCTTTTGAGAGGAGCAGGATATTACTCCCACTCCTCTCATTAGACTATTCTTTTTTCGTTTCCTTAGCCTTCTCGGTATCTACCTTATCTTGGAAGGCATACCAGTTTTCAGGACTCTTTGTTTCCTTTTTAGTTGTCATTCATTTCTCCTTAGTTAAACATTTTCAGGAAGATTGCAGGTGAGACAGTAATATTAGTAGGACTTCCCTCAGCTCCACCAATGTTAGTTGAGGCGTACTGCTCACCAATACGTTGTACGTTAGTACTTTCAATACTCGCAACAGGAGTAGTGTCTGTCGTACCCGCAGACGTTTCGAAAGTTCCCCCAACAGCGTAGCCAACATGCTCGTAGGCAGCAGCACCTTGATACGCTGCGTTGATGGGTATGAAGTTGCAAGGTCCGCCTGTCTGCACCCAACAGTACCTACTTGCATAGGATTGCTGGAGATAGACACCCAGTGCCATTCCATAAGGACCTGAGAAAGGTGAGCGAACTATAGCAAAGGGATGCTCAGTGATTACCACATCGTCGGCAGTGGTAAGAGCTATGACTAGTTCCCCGTCGATGGTAAAGGTACTGTAGCCACTACCGTCATTCACAGTGTTCTTGATTATCTGATACATACTGGAACGACCAGCGGTCTGTCTACCACCTACGCCCATCTTGATACCGATGAAGCCGCCTGCGTAGGCATTTACGGCTACAGTGGTCATGTTTATGATAAGAGTATTAGCACCAGCTGCACCACTGATTACCTTGTTAGTCTCAATCTGCATTTCGGATGCAGACTCAGCTATATACCCAGCATTGATTGAGCCATCACCTGTGCCCTTCTGCCCAAAGTATGTAGGGTCAGTCTTAGTGTAGATAAATGTCCTCAAGCCATGCCGAAAGATAGTACCTGTGGGATACTTTTGTGCTGTACTACTTTTGTATAGGTCTACACCTGGCAGAAGCAAGTTTCCGCTCCACACACCGTCCTGCCCTTCCTCCCAAGGTGGCAAATAGATAGTGCCACCATTGTTTACTCTAAGGTCATGGTTTACTCCTGTATAACCGTCTACCATTTTACTTTTCTCCTTTTATATTTTTGCTGTTTAAGGCACAGCGTTCAAAGCCTATATAGTGATTGCTGCATCCTGAATATCAAAGATTCTTCCTAGACACAGGCTTGAGCCTAGCAGCAGAGCGCTCCTATTAACCAGCCTTATACCGCCAGCATCATAGTCTTCTAATTCAGGAAAGCGGACGAGCTTATACAGGTCTCCCAGACCCTCAGTTCCACCAAAGGCATAGGTTAGACCTGGCTCCTGGTTCAGCACATTACCGTGCTTGATACCGAAGATAGAGTATACTCTGTCTCCACTTGAGTAGAGTGCTCTTGCAGCACCATCAGAGCCAGTACCAGTGTCATCGTCCTCGGCTACTAGGTAGTCAGTCCTGATGATAGGAATACCATCCCAGAACAGCACTCGCTTACCTAACTCATTGAAGCCCATTGTTAGGAAGGTTAGGTTAGTGGTATTAGCGGCAGCCTGTAGGATACCCCGCTCTTGGTAGGTAGCATCCATTCTGCGAATGACCTCGTAAGGTGCCCAGAGCTCATCTACACCATAGAGCATAGAGTCAATCATTACTCTTAGGTAGTGTAGACTTAGCCCTGCATCCCCGTTATCTATGTTCTTAGGGTCATTACCGAGATTAGATGAGTCGTAAGCAGTCCCATGCTCATAGGCTAAGGCATGAACTCCATCAAACTGCTTTGAGCTAGTGTAGGTGTTGTCAGCGTAGATAATCCTAGCACCTAACTTCCTCTTAAGCCCCTTCTCAGACTCTAACAGTACTCTTGCTTCATAGTTATTGTAGGTCCCGTAGATGCCTGGCAGGTAGTGGTCTAGCTTCCTCTGAATATAGCATCTACGAAGGGTCGATTCCTTCTCTTCATAGTCTACATCCTCTGTCCAGGACAGCTGTTCACCTATGTCTATATCTGCCACTGCGGCTTCAATGCTGGCTACTGCGGATGGTAGCTCTCTTAGCCACTCTATCTTAAGTCCACTGTGAGCAGCCTGACCTACAGTTAACCTGTCTAGTGGATTGTTTCTTTTAATATCTTCTTCAAAGACTCCTGGAATCTTCATTGACTGCGTTAGCTTCTGAGCAGCAGCCAGATTAATCCAGTTTCCACCTGAATCAGCCACTTGTTTTCTCCTTTAACTTAGATTCTTTACTGCATATCAGCGTTGCGGACACCTCGTACTGAAGTAGCGGCTATTACTGCGGTTGCTCTTTCTATAGCAGTCTGAGGAGCAGCTTCACCAGTTCCACCACCAGTAGCGTAATTACCTACACCGCCTTTTGCAGTTGCTAAGGCTTTAATAGCCTCCTCAAAAGAATCAAGAGCCTTCATATCCTTTTCTACGATAGTATCAAGAGCTACTCCATACTGGAGTAGCATATTAGCTCTCCTCAACTCCAGTGCTCTGCCAGCATCAGCTGTTAGAGACACTATACTGCTCTTAGCAGTCTCTAGCTCTGTCTTGATTCTCGCAGCTTCTTCGTCAGGAACTGCACCCGACTCACGGGCTTGCTCGTTCTCCTGTATCTTAGCGTTTAGAATAGCAATCTGTTTCTGGCTTTCAGAGTTCTCAAGTTTAGCAGTGTCTATAGCTGTTTCATGAGTTGTCTGTGCTGTCTTCAGTTGTCCTTCTAAACTGTTCTTAGCAGCGATAAGGTCAGACTCCAGAACAACCTTCTTGCCATCAAGGAAGGTAGCCCCGTCCTTAACTTCCACCCTGGGAAGAGTAGGAGTAGTCTTATCCCCTTCACCGCCAGAACCACCAGGTTTTACATCTGGTTCTGTTTCCATAACTTAGTACCTCCCATTATCAGTATAACACATTACTCTGGGTATGTCAAGGATAATCTGAAATCATATACTTTTTATTTTATCATCGCCTTTACAAGGTATTTCTTCTCTAACTCCTTATGAATCTCAGCAGCTTGTGTAGTCATTATCTTATCAGTAGTTCCAAAGAATGTAAGCCATGCGTCAGTCTCAGGGTCTAGTATGCGGAAGCGCTGTCTAGCTTCTCTGACTCTTCTCTGGAAGCCTGATATGAGCTTTTCTCCATCAGGACCTGTTACCTCCCGTATCTGGTCTCGTTCTGCTCCTCTAGCTACCTCATATCTACGGATAGTTTGTATCTCCTCAGGCTGATACTCCCTGAGTACTATACTTCTAATATTCCTATAAGGTCTAGCATATTCTCTACTAAACTGCCAGTAGAGCTTCTCCATTGGAGTCCAGTCAGATTGTATCCGCTGTAGTAGACGTTCTCGGTGAGGAACATCTAGAGACTCTAGTAGTATATCTATATAGGCGTAGTAGGTATCAAAGTCTCTCTCCATACGCTGAGACTCCCAGTTGAACTTAAACTCAGGACGGAGTTCATAGTAGTAGTATAGTAGTTCTTGGTCTGGAGTTTGAGTAGGAGTAGTAATACCTCTTTCCTCTAGCATCTTGGCGCGTTCTTCAAAAGTCTTAGGAACATCCTTGTAAGCAGGAGACTCTCCAAGGATACGTATTGCTTCTGATAGACTCCCTTGCATATCAGAGCGGAAGCTAGTCCACTGGTCAGGACCTATTGTCCCTTCTACCCACTGACGATTCATCTCCTCCATGCTAGGACGGATTAGCTCTCCATCCTCATATAGTCCTGTTCTCCTAGATACATCGTAGACTCGTTCTATTTCTTCGTAGTAGTCTCTAATCTTAACATCTAGCTGCTGCCAGCTGGAAGGATAGAGAGGAGTAGTAACACCTTGCCAGCGGCGGTAACTCTCCCACTCATAGAGGAGTTTCTGCTGTAGGATATCTAGGCTATAGTAGTCGCTGAACCTTTTACCTGTCACTGGATACTGGCGGTCAATCTGGTCTTGGACTGATACAGGAACCCCAGTAGCTTCTTCAATAGCTAGTCTAAACTCTCTACGCATCTCAGTGAACTCTGGAGGGCGGATGCGGAAGAGTCCAGTCTGTTGCATTAGGATACCTTTAACACCATCTACCTTATTAGTAGCATCTAGCCAGAGCTTCTCTTCCTCTGGAGTTAGTACTTCTTTATTTTGCTTCTTTCTCCATATCTCATCAGCATCATAGCCCTCAGCTCCGAGAGTAAGCATGGTCATGTAGTCTCTGAATCGGTCAGGATAGATGTGTTCTAGTACTGCTCCTATATGCTGAGGAGATAGAGCTCTTAGTGTTGATAGAGTAGTCTTCATCCAGTTAGGAGCTAGTTGCCCTAGTTCAGGTTTACCAGTAACAGCACCAAAGAGGACAATGGGAGCCATAACATGAACTCCCGGGAAGAAGCCTGCTCTACCTATATAGTCTATAAACTCCATACCAGGCATAGCATCATAGTACTCAGGAAAGTCTCGGAGGTAGAAGGAGCGTAGCCCACCCATCCAGACAGAGCCTCTAAGGATATTTATCTGGAGGTCAGTACCTGGAATAGGTAGATAGCCTTGGTCGGTATTTTCTACATATTTAGCAAGTCCTGTCATAGTGCCAGGAGTTCTCATGTAGGTTCTAGGTATCCAGCGCCAACGGAAGAGCTCATAGTTCCAAAATGGGAAGATAGCTCGCATAGATTCGTCTATGATGTTAGCATCGTCATAGGTAGGGTAGGATAGAGCATGTAAGTCACGAGCTTTAGTCATAGCAGATTCTTTAGTAGCAAACCATTCAGGAGTACCAGCTGCTTCCTTATACATTGGCAGTTTCTCTACATCATCTGCCACTGAGTTGATATACTGACGATACTTAACTACATCAGACTCGGGTATCTTATTAGCAGCATGTAGTCTAGTTACCTCCTGCCTTATCTCCTCTAGTTGCATTACTGTCGGAGAATCAGGAGTTAGGATAGTAGACTCTACTCCTAAGTTATGCCAGAGCTGGTCATAGACATCTCCGATAGCCTCATCAGTAAAGCCTATGTCAGTAGCAGTTTTACCTAACTTAGTAGCATAAGCATCTGCCTGTTCTAGAGTATGTAGGATGAAGTCCTCCTTAGGACGGACAGTTATGTGATGCTGAACTCTGGTAAGTCCTCTATATAAGTCATCACCAGTAGCACCGAATAGATAGGCTAGATGGTTAGGAGTTAGTTCAGTAACTACATCTGGCACAAACTCAGGAGTGAAGACTGGCTTATCTACTGACTGTAGGAAGCTACGGCTAGCTCGCAGTCTAAGACCTTTGAACTTCCTAGCATTAGTATCATACCCATCCCAGATGATAGCTTTCTGACTTCTCTGCTGTTGCCAGAACCTTTCATTTCTAGCTTTCTTAGGAGTACGAGGTATGACTGCTTCTATCTCAGCTATCTTATTGCGAGTTGCTAGGATGTTCTCTAGTTCTAATCTGGAGACAGAGTCAATGTCAGTAAGACGAGCAATCTGGACATCTGTCAATCCAGCAGTACTAGCATTATCTGTCAGCTGGCTCATTATCCTCGTCAAGTCTGCTTCAGCTGTCTCCATAAACTCTGCCAGTAGCTTAGCTGAGCCTACTTCAAAGTCATCCATCTCACCAGGAGATAGCTTAGCCTTCCTGAGCTCTGTCAGCTTCCTATAGTCATGTATCCTCTCTCCTGTACCTTCTACCATACTAGTTATATTCTGCATATCACCTAAGAACTCATCTAGATTCCTAGGAGGGCTAGCTAGGAAGGCATCAGCTTCCTTAGTTAGAGCTTCAATCTGATTCTTTAGACTAATCAGCGAGAGGTCTCTCTCCTCTGCTACCCTAGCAGCCATAAAGCCATCTATATCCTTGAAGATACTACCGTCAAGTATAGCATCCTGTGTAGTAGTCTTGGTAGTCATCCTCACATCAGTCATCTTGTCAGCAGTCTTCCAGAAATCCTTACTAATCTGTCTCCGTTCAAACTCAAGGACATCTATATCAGCAAGCGCCCTAATACCTTCAGGTCCTACAGTACCTTCCTGAATTAGAACTCTTTCTATGTCTCTAGCATCACTAGGATGAATAGCAGCTATGTTGTCAATCTGAGCACTCTTACCCTTAACAGCATTAACTATACTTCCCATCCCTTTAGGGTCTACTTCAGCAAGAGCTTTCATATAGTTAACTTGGAAGTCATAGGCTACCTGCATACTATTAAAGTGAGACCACATATCATAGCCGTCTTGGAAACTGCCCATCATGTACTCTCTGCCAGCTATGTTAATCTTAGCTCCTACTTTCTTACCGCCAAGAAAAGGAATCTTCTCAGGTATGGTAACATTACGAGTTACAAAAGGCACTTTCCCGCCTTGGAATACAGCTACCTTGCCAGTTGCTGGGTCTATCATAGCTTGAGCTAAGTGGCGCTCACCTCTCTCAAACAGTACTAGTTCATAAGGTGCATTTGTTAGTCCTTTGAATAGACGGTTAGTTTCTGCTACTCCACTATAGGATTTAGGATATAGTAGTTCAGCTCCACCTAAGAAGCTCCTCTGCATATTCTCAAGGAAGTTGTAAGGACCGAAGTTAGCAAAAAGCAGATTCCACCTAGCCATAGGCATTACAACTCTGCGTTCTAGAGCTACAAGTTGAGAGGAGTATAGTATCCTATCTGCTACTCTACTATGCCAAGAAGCTGCCCTGCCAGCCTGATTCATAAACTTAGTTAAGGGACTTTGCAAGTTGCTATAGCGGATATTCTCTAGCCTGTTAAACATACCCATAAGGACATCAGTAGCTGAATCTCCTTTGAGAGCAGCCTTAGCAGTCCCAGCTGTCTTCTGCCTAAAGGCTATTAGCTTAGCAGAGAGCTTTTCTACCATATCCTCAGTAGCTTCCTGCCCGAGCTGACTTATCATATTACCTGCTGTTATTCTCTCACCTTGCCCAGAGAACATATTGAGTACTTCATTATTAAGACGAGCTAAGCTGTTAGTATCAAAGGTTACATCCTCAACTATACCTTTAACTAAATTCCTACTAGCTGCCTCATTTATATAGTCAAACTCTAGCATAGGAGCTCCTGCTCTTACTGCCGCATCCCAGCCTTCCATAGGACGTGCTAGAGCTTGGTCAATAGCATTTGTGCCAGCATCAATAGCATCCTTAGCTGTAAGTCCTTTCATATTACGGACTTCAGGATATGTCCTTTGTAGTACTGAGCTGAACTTCATATAGCTATCTCTGGCGAAGTTCCTAGCCATAGTAGTATAAGTCTTAGGGATACCCCACTCAACTAATCCTCTAACTCCAAGTGCTCTAGCCCCTTTCTCAGTTAGCCAGTAGAAACCTTTAACAGGAGCTAAGACTCCCTTCACAGCACCTTTGAATATAGCATCTGCTCCTGATACATAGCCTTGCTCAGCAGCTGCCACCCAGGGACCTATACGAGTTCCTATTCTCCTTAGTCCTACCTTAGTAAGTCCCCATCCTATACTCTTAGCGGCTGAGGTAGCAAAGCCTAGTCCTATATAACTTACTGGGTCAAAGAATACTTCAGCTCCTAGCTTATACCACCAAGGAGCATCCCACTCATTGAAGGCAGTGGCATAAGACTCCCAGTTACTCAGCCCCATAGAGCGGAAGTAGTCATACTGCCCTTCTAGTCTAGCAGCAGCAGTATATTCAGGTGTATTGAATAGTTTATGAACCCCTATAATAGCTGCAGAGGCTAGAGGTCTAGGTAGCATATTAAAGTACTTATCCAGCCCGTATACAGTTGCCATCATAGGTTGGGTTAGTAGTAGCTTACCAAATTCAAATGGAGTTAGCTCAGGAGCTTCTGCCAGTACAATTCCTTCTCGGATAAGATTTAGTCTGGTAGTCTCCAAACGCCAGTTAGTAGCTCTAGCATTGAGCCAATCCTTAGCAGACTTCATCTCCTCATCTTCTAAGTCCATCTGACTGAGCATACTCCTGACCTGCTCTTCAGTCATCCCCTGAGGTAGTTCAGCTACACCGAAGGCAAAGGACTTGGCTATCTCATCTACAGTGAGATTAGCAACTGCTCTTAGCTCTAGCTTAGGAGCAGTCAGTATCTCATCTAATATCTTGGTCTGAGCTTCTATGGCGTCTCCATCAAAGCCCTCAGGTAGCACATTGGATAAGTGCTTTAGACGGTCAAAGGCAGCTGTTAGCCAAATCATGTCCTCATCTCTCACATTATCCAGAGGAACATACTTTAGCACATCCTCAGCAGTCTGAACTTTGTAGTCAGGAATTGATAGGTAGTTTGGTAGAGTAACCATTACTTCCTGTCGCCAGATGGTAGACTTTAGGTTTTGGATGGCTAAGTCATACTCCTGCTGAGCCTCCAGAATCGCTTGTTCAAGATTCTTTTCACTTATAATTCCCCCAACAGTAGGAGCCACAAAGCCCTCAGGAGGCCTAAAGCCAAATAGTTCGCTTAGTGGATGTTTAATACGAAGTTGCTCTACCTGTTTCTTCTTGCGCTCAGCCTCCGCAAGCCTCTTCTGAGCTCTGAACTGTCCTACTCCTAGCTGCTGAAGCTCCTTACCAAAGCCTGGAAAGAATTCAGGTATCTCTACTGGAGGAACTACCCTAGGCTTATCAGGTTCTTTTACTATTGGTTCTACCATTATCTAACTCCTTAATTAGAACCTATTCCAAGTTAATCTTACAAGCAGCACGTGAATACCATAAATAAACTTACTCTTATAAAAACTAAATTGAGGACTGTAATTATAAAGCTGTACTCCAAGCCTTCCAGTCCTGATAAGTAGTAGTCTAGTCTTGGATAGCGGATGCTTACTAACCACAACAGTCTTAAGTAACCTACGCATTCTGTGCTTCAGTTTATTATCATGAGCTAGAGAAAAGTTGAATAGTCCTATATGAGTACTACTTTCTATTAGCTTACATCCGTCTACATCTTCAAGAGTTATAGTATCTATTGACTGAGCCATTATCCTACTACCTCCCTAGTTCTACCTTCTCTAACTGGTAGTGGAGTACGCTCTGGGATAGCCCCAGTTGGTCTACCTCCAGGCTGTGCTGGCGGAGGCTGTTGCTGCTGAGGTATTAGCAGCTGAAGTGTAGCATCTGCTACAGTATCATAAAGGCTGGCAGTCTCCCTATCTCCTATCTTAGCTAGGTAAGCAGCCTGCTGGCGGTAGTATCTGACAAGAGCAATCATAGCGTTGCTTTCATGTAGTTCAGCCTTATCAGTCAGTACCCTAGCTCTCTCTAGCGCTTTGTCCTCTATGTCAGGGAAGAGCTTTTCAGATACATAAGTATAGCTGAGCCTAAAGTCAGGGTCAAGCATTCTGGCTGTAGTAGCTCTCTGCACTAGGTCGCCAGGTATTTCTACAGCATAGTCAGCAGATACATAGGCATTGTCAGGTAGGGTAGTAGGATATGAGAAGCCATAAGGCTTAACCCCTCTTTCCTTAATATCTGCCAGTATATCATTGTCCTCGTCCTCATACTTATTTATAAATGCCTGATGAAAGGGTCTCATTACTTGGTTAGCAGAGGCGGCTATCTGACTCATAACATAGGCTGTTATCTGTCCTTGAACATTACCATACATAGACCAGCTAACCCCACCTCTCTGCATCATAGCTTCAAGGTCAAGCTGAGTACTTCTCAGTTCTAGTGGTATAGGAGGAGTGCCTAGATACTCCACAGAATCTTCAGGACCTCCACGAAATATAGCTCCCCTACGGAAGACATCCTCAGGTTTTACTATAGCCTTACCAGTTCTACTCCGTTCAAATATCCTAGGCTGGGCAGTATCTCTTAGAAGCTGTAGGCTGAAAGTCCACCACTTATTCCAAGTACGATAGACATTCTCATTGGTAGCTATGATACTTTGTCCTAGCTCAGCCTTCCAGCGGTCAAGAATATTATCCTGAGTTTGTAACTTTAGCGTCTTAGTAGACTCAGTTACAAGAGTTCCTTCTGATAAACTGCCCATATCAGGAAGTCCGCCAACTGGAGCTACATAGATAGGCATTCTCTTGAATCGTGTCCGCTCAAACTTCACCAGTACTGTATCTACAACTACAGCATTCCAGATAGCCTTACTGAAAGGAAACTCGTCTGCTATCTCTACCCACCAGTAGTCGTATATCTTAACTGCTCCACCAACAGACACTCGCCACTGACGGAAGTTATTTGTCAGCATCCATCCATTCTTCTTACACATATTGACTGCTTGGGAAGAGCCACAGTTATAGATATGAGCTACTTCGGATAGTCCTAGCATAGCATCCCACATAGGATAGACATCTATAGGATTCCAAGGCTCATTATAGCATCTAGTACCATCATCAGTTACCATAGCAAAGTCGGCATACCAGCCAGTTGCTAGCATAAAGGATAGTGATGTTCTCTGTAAGGACTGACGAGGGTTATTCCGCCTAAATGTAGTTTGCACATCCTTCCACATAGTTTTGAAGAACCTACTAACAGTTCCTACAGCGGCTACTACTTCTGGGTCTATAGAGTCGTAGTCCTTTATCCTATGAGGTATGTCAGCATCTAGGAGATGGAGGACTAAGTTAAATAGAGCCCTAGGGTCATTACCTACAAAGGACTCCATCTTTTCAGTCTTGAGCTCATCTACCATCTCAATCATTCTATACCAACGACGCATAGCATCGTCTCTTGGAGCCCAGAAGGTCTTTAAGTCAGCGCATCTAGTAGTTATAGCAGAAGCATTTCTATCCATTTAAGTCTCCTTCAAAGCTCTCTGAACTGTTCGGATATGGACTCCAAGTTGATTAGCAATGCTACTAGCAGAGTTACTAGTAGCCATCTGCCTTATCAGCTCCCGTCTCTTCTTAGCATTTCTGTTTACATTTCTCTCAGCAACATAGATACAATCAGGTAAAGGACATGTTAAGCAATCATTATGCTCGCTACAGCCAGTATCAGCAGCCATCCTATCTAACTCGTCTAAGGTCATTACTTTCCCCATGAGTCTCCCCATCCGCCTTCTGTAGCACTTCCTACATATCCTCGGGCAATAGGCATAGCATAACGACATACTATTGCTATTGCTCCAGCGTCGTGATGGTCATCAGCACCTACTACCAGTATGCCACTTTTTACATTAGCATTTCTTCTAATGTTCTTACACTGAGACCAGAAGCGTATATCCTGACAGTCTATGTCCTCTAGATGTCTGCTAACCTCAGTTATCATATAAGGTTTAGTAGACACATTAGACTGCCAGCCAATAGCCTTTATCGTCTTCCCTGTCCTTACATCCTCACGCCAATAGAGGTCAGAGTATCCTCTTAGATGAGATACTATGTCTAGGTTATCCTCTGGACAGATAACACCAGTATTGTAGTAGTGTCCTACCTCCATCATCAGTAACGCCATCTCCCACTCATCATAGAATCCTGCTAGTGTAGCACAGTGTTGCATTACTGGAGGAGTCTCCACTCCTTCATCAGTCCTATAGCCTTCAACAAAGTTCCACACATGACCTACAGATTCTGAAATCTTACCTTTGCCTGGGTCAATGCTAATAACATATCCTTTGCCTTCTTCTACATCACGCCAGATATCTAAGGTAGCAGTTGTAATAGTCTTAGTATTACTATCAACTGCAGTAATGTTCTTTTGTATAGGTGCTGGGATACAACTACGAATCTTATCAGATATAATATCAGAACTGTATGCTTGGTCTCCTGCTGTCATAAAGCAAGTTTCATCATCCTCAGGAAACTCCTGTGAGAATATAAACTGAGTCTCTCCAGACCTGCGAAGAGATTCTACTTCAGCTACCTTATACCTTTTCCAGCGAAGTTTAGCCATAGCCACAAACTCATCATAGCCATAAGAATCTACTAATAGTCTCAGTAACTTAACTTCGTCAGATTGGATATTAGGTAGTGGGTCTATGTTGTCGCCTGGAAGGCAGAATATATCTTCAGCATACATAACATACTCAGGATGTAAGAACCAAGGATAGAAGTGATGCTTGTATACTGAGCCACCTATTGCCTCTCCTTCCTTAGCTGCCCTATACATCTCACAGTGAGGATTGTCCTCGCCATTTGCTGTCGAGCCAATCCTTATTTTAGTTCTAGGAGATAGTGGCACTCTCTGTATTGCTGATGCCATTATGAGTTCGTGAGTACCTAGTTGCCAAAAGGCATACTCATCTAGTAGGAGGTTATGTATAACTTCACCTCTACCAATGGTATAGCTTCTACTACTGAAGATATACATAGTGGAGTAGAAGTTAGTAGCCTTATTCTCCCAACTGAGCTCAGTAGCAGACTTATGTTCTAGCTTAGCGATTGTAGGAATCATCCTTTGTAGACTCTGGTGGTAGCGCTTAGCCTTCAGTATCTGCCTCTGAGCAGAGAACTCGTCATAGCTGACAATAACTGATACAGTGCCATCAATAGTAATATTGTCCAGGAAGAAGTCTGCTACTATGATAGAAGTAAATCCTATCTGGGCAGGCTTGACATAGATATCCCGTAAGCCTGAATTAGTAATAATATCATCTTGAATAGGATTAGGCGTCAGAGGAACCCTCTGCCTGTCCTTATCGTCTATCTCTAGGAGCGTGCTAAGGGTAAGTCTCCTATCAGAGAATAGAGTCCTCATTGCTTCATCTTGTATCTGAGTCGTCATTCTACCACCAGCCTAACATCTTACCAATAGTAGTCACTAACAAAGCAAGTAGTGTAACTACTCCAGCACTACTACCAGCTACCTGCTTTTTAGATAATCTAACACTAACTCCACCTTCTAGTGTGCTAAGCCTATTATGATTACGGTCTATGTTTAGAGCATTCTTAACAACCTTCTCATTCAGCTTGGATAGATGCTCCTCCTGTTTCTCTGTAAGCCTAAGATTCTGCTCTGTTCTCTCATCAAGTCTAACTAGTAGAGCATCTCTCTCTGAAGAATTCATTCATCTGCTCCTTAATATTCTTGACGCAGTAGAGGCAGGCCTGGAATAGATAAGTCTACTTCTAGTAACCCTGCCCACAGACCTTGGTTCTCTTGTTCCTATGCGACTCATCTGAGCTCGGCGTATATTCCTTCTTGCTGCGTGGGATGTTTTAGCGGTCGTAGGACGCTTAGCCATCAGTACCTTTCCTTAGTGTCATAGTTCTAGTTTGGCTTACTTGGATTACTTCCTGATTCTTACTGACCCACTCTGCAAAGTTAAATCCGTCTGAGCCTCCAGATGCTACAGATTTCAGTAAACCTAGTTGCTGAGGAGTATAGGCACTTCTAAGCTTGAGTAGATAGGATTGGTCAAACATAGTCATCTCAGCTGCTACCAACTCACCTGTGTCTTCGTCAGGTATCATGTCCATGCCTAAGGACCTTTGTAGTATCCTATAGTCTTTCTCTAGCACCATTCTGAAGTTGCGGTAGAAGTCTATCTCGGCATACTCCTGACTAAGCTCTTTCCGAAGTTCAGGAACTCTACTTTCCCAATGTAGGAACTCCTCATCCTCCCGCTGAAGTGTTAACCAAGCATAAGGAAGACCTAAGACGAATAGTGCTTCCTCATCTGAGAATCCGCAACATACCCAGCTAAGATACTTACATCTATTATCACTACGGGAGTATGGGATAAGAGTAGCTGCAGTAGATACTTCCTTAGGCTGGGTACTTTGAGATAATAGTTTAGGTTCTGCCATTAGAGCCTCCAGTATCATTGTAACATACAGTAGTGGGTATGTCAAGGATATTCCGTGTAGAGGGTTATTGTTTTACATAGTGTAATAGTAAGGTTGACATTAGGGATACTATGTGGTATAATAAGGTTATAATGATGTATGAAGAAACAAATATAGAGAAAAGGGAAAGTATTATTATAGCTCTTGATGAGGCAGTGAAAGCAGGAGCAAGTAAAGTTAGGACTAATTTTTTATTAGAGCAACTCCATAATGTAAAGAGAGAGCTATTCTTTGATAATCTCTTAGCTGGAGATAACTTAACAGATGAGCAGTAATTCTATAGGTAGTTGGGGTTACTTCCGGCAAGGCTCAGACCAGATGCTAGAGATAATGGAGTTAGGTGAGAAGCTAAACTTAGCTATCTCTTGCCCTATACACTATCCTGCCTATGGTAAGAATATATTTGAGTGTATGTGTAGTAGAGCATTTCCTGCTTTTGTAGTAAGAGGTAATAGTCCAGAGAAGCTAAAGGAGATACACAGGGAGGTATGATGGACAATAGCGAAACTTATATCAAGATGTGTGAGAAGGCGGTGGAGATACAAGCTGATAGACCATTCCCAAGTACTCAAGTGGTAGATGAGAAGCTGGTGGATGATTGGGAGATGACTTATTTTGATGAAGGTTATCTCATTGATAATAGAGGTAACTGGTGGGCAGATACTCATCCTGATACTACCTGGCTACCACGCCAAGACCAGTTGCAGGAGATGATGAAATGTAAGTATCCAGTGCTGAAGGAGCTGCTATACAGATTTAGTCTATGGGCTTTGTTCTATACTAGAAAGTACACCTCAATGGAACAAATCTGGTTCGCCTTTATTATGATTTCATCTCATAATAAAGTTTGGAATGGATGTGATTGGATAAGTAGTAACTGATGAATATTTACCTTAGCATCTGCCGTAAGACTGTTCCTAAGTGCACCTACTGTGGAGAGACTATAGAGTTAGGCGAACTGGTGGTCTGCGGTAGAGCGTGGCAGAAATATAAAGAGGAGGAAGGTGAGAGAAGAAGATGGATGAACAACTTTCGATGGCACGGGAGGAGGAAGAGAGACTCCCAGTGTTGCTGGTTGGAAAGTCAGGCAGAGAGAATAAGGCAGGAGCCAGTAGTAGAGACAAGGGGAAGGAAAGCCATGCTCCTATCGGAGTCAGACAGAGAGGCAAGGTTGAAGATATTAAGAGCAAGGGCAAGGGCAGTAGCAAGGCTGAAGGAGATAATGGAGGACCCTCTAGACCCAGAAAACACAAACGAGATGATAAAGGTAGGAAGTCAGATAGAATACTTAAAGGAGAAGATAGCCAAGGTAGGCGGAGTGCCTCCGAGTTGGCTATAGTTCATCCTGGCAGTTTCTGTATTGATGATGTTATTACTGGGAATAATCCTCACTATTGGGAAGGAGTAGAGACTATACACGGAGGAACTCTATTTAGATGCGGTAGGTGTCATAAGCATCTATGGTTACCTAATGGAGAGGAAGAGATTTATCAGTTGGGCAGTTTAGTAAATAAGGTTGGAATTACTAACGGTTACTGCCAGTATCTAGACCTTACTAAGAGACGGCCTGCAAAGATAATGATGGCTAAGCTACAGTTGATAGAAAGGGAGAGTGTAGAGGTAGAGGATAGGATGGAGTTTGCTAGGAAGATTGATAGGATACTATATAAGAAGGATTATGATAAGAAGGAGGTATAGATGAAAGTCTACTCCAAGCAGAACGCTAATAGATTAGCCACTCGTATTGTTATTACTGAACATGAACTGCAAGAATTGACAGCTGGTAAGGTAGTTTACTGCCAAGACTACAGCTCAGGCTCACTATCGTTAGTAGTACTAAATCTAAAAATGCCTAGTGGCTCGAGCAATTTTACCAAAGGAGGTAGTATAAGTGGATAAGGACTTTAGTAGACAGTTCACCAAGTGTCCTCAATGTGGCTCTGAGGAGAGATTCTTAGAGCAATTAGGACAAGAGTTAAAGGAAAGAGGACTAGCTAGACCTGAGTGGAGTTTTCATATGGATGTTAGGGAAGGATTAGTGATAGACCAGACTAAGGAAGCTGCTATTCCTATCGGGTCAGAGGTGCCTAGCTATGGATTTAAGACAGATATCTGTATGGACTGCGGTTGTATGTATGCTGTGGATATTACTAGAGGAGATATTAAGAAGCCGCCACCTCCAACTCAAATAATAGCACCGCAAAATAGAGCACAGAGGAGAAGGGATAGTAGAGAAGGCGGACAGCCACCATTTAGTCTATCATAAGGAGATATAATATGGTAAAGATGAAAGCTTCTATATGTCCTGAGTGTAGGAAGTCAATACAAAGGCATGATGCTAATAGAATCAATGTTAAAGTTGCAGACGGTAGTAATGGCAAAGGAGTCTATAAGGAATATCATCTTAACTGCTATCAGAGTAAGTAAGTAGCAACTTTCAAATATGAGAATTCTCCTTCTAGGAGTAGAGATAACATATACATAGCAAAGAAAGGCACCCGTCCCCTCTGGACTATTGGCACCTGGCTGGGTATGTTCTGGACAGCTGGCACGCCTACCATTATCAGTTACTTGCAGATGGGATGCAACTGCAGGTGGGATGGTAGTGCCAGTAGTTCAATGAGTTCAGTACCTACTGAGTGTTCAGTACTTACTCAATAGATAGTAGAACATATGTTCGTACGGCAAGCGGCAACCATCTACCGCCTGCCAGTTGTGATGGAGAACATCACAGTACACCATTATAGATATGCTAGCATATCTATAATCATCGATAATGGTAGTATGTGTGAGTATGCACTAGCCCAATGCCTCCCAGTCCCTGTCAGTGAGGTTGACATAGTATTGATAGTATGTTATTATGAATACAATGATGGTGAGATACCAGCTAGGACTGGTAAATAACAACTCACCACAACTGGAGGTGTTTGTATAGTGGCAACGATACAACTCTCTGAATAAAGGGAGATAATATGGCAGATGAGATAGAACAGGGAGCTGTAGACCAGCAGGAACCAGTACAGCCAACTGAAGCTGAACTCAAGGCAGAACTGGACAAGGCATATCAATCAGGCGACTTCAAAGCAATAGCAGTTGTCGCCAGAAAGATAGACCAGGCTGTCAGGACTGCTGAGAAAGCCGAACTGGAAGTCAAGCGAGCCTCCTTAGATGGCATCAAGAATAAGGTAGCTAAGGCATACGAGAAAGCTATCAAACCACTATACGACTCAGGTGAGCTAAGTTCAGAACTCATAGATGGTATCTGGATAAGTCACGACTTTGGAGATGTAGCTCCAACAGTAAGGCTGACGAAGACAGCACCCAAAGGCACTCGCAGTTCAGGCGGCGGAGGTGGAGGTAAGAAGTTTGACATCTCAACTACTGATATGCTCGCAAAGCACGGGGAAGAGGAGTGTAAGGACGGACTGAACTTTAGTCAGGCTTGGGAGTCAAGCACAGATAAGAACTGGAGATACGGCATAAGGCACAAGCTACTAAAGTTGGAAGGCATCATATAAGTAACTGAAGCCTGGAAGTAAAGGGAGTAGTTAGTTGCCAGCTGCTCCCTTTCTTTTACTCAAAGTTAGTAAGTTAGTAAGTAGCCTTGTTGCACCAAGCAACAGAACAGTTGATGGCACAATATAGGTCAGGCTATCGGACGCAACAGGAAGGTTGACATAAGGTCGGAAGTATGGTATAATAGAATATACAATGAAATAGGAGTAGAAAGGAGGTGATACAGATGAGACGGGTACTAACAGGAATACTGGAAGTCTATTGCCTAGAAGACAATGACGGCAAGGCTTGTGTGGATGCTAAAGACCTACAAGGACATATACTCTATATCCAAGGTAATCCAGTAGTGCTAATTCTGGAAGGCACTGAAGAGCCTGAACTAGGCTTACTAATAAAGACAGCACTACCTATAGTCAAGGAGCTCTAATGAGATGAAAGCTCTTATATGCGGAGATAGGAACTGGACTGATAAGGAGACTATCCGTCAGTATCTATCTGAACTGAAGGCAGCAGGATATACTGAGATAATTGAAGGTGGAGCAAGAGGTGCTGATACCATAGCAAAGGAAGAAGCATTGAAGCTCCACCTTTCTACTAACCACTTCCCTGCTCAGTGGGATAAGTACGGCAGGTCAGCAGGTTATATCCGCAACCGAGTGATGCTAGACCAGAAGCCTGATATAGTAGTAGGCTTTCATAAAGATATAGCTAATAGTAAAGGCACAGCTGACTGCCTGAAGGAAGCAAAGCGTAGAGGTATAATCACAGTGCTAATTGAGTATAAGACTAACTAACAAGGAGGTGATTAAGAATGAGTATCATCCATACCTATCTAACTACCAATGAACTCCGTCAGTACCGCTTGTCTGAACGAGACCACTCATACTTCAAGCAGAAGCTAGATGAGAATGACTGGTTTAACAGGCTAATGAGTAGACCAGTTAACAGGATACTACTAGACGAACTGCGATGTCTGCTGGATAGACAGCATATACCTAGACGGGAGATAGAGCACAGGAACGGAAGGTTGTTTGTTAAGGTAGTAACACCTGAGTATATGGAGGTACTATGGGAATAGATATAATAGACATAGAGGAAGGTGTAATGATGATAGGGAGGATAGATGAGATAACTGACCTACTTGAGAAGGCTATAGCAGCTGGCTATGGTGAGCTGCCTATGCACTTATGTATGAAGCTATATCTGAGTAGAAACTAAGGAGACAGAGAATGGTATATAAAGTAAGAGATAGAGAAGTCAAGATATGTGACGCAACTGGCAACAGAGTAGTAATGGAGTACATAGGTAACGAATATGCTTCTAAGAATGGACACCCTGGCTGGTTATGCTTACACGAAGAAGATGAAGATGATATGGCAGAAGGAAGTGGTGATGAAGAGGCAGTTGAGCAATTTCTACTAGACCAAGAGAGTAGATAGATGAGTTATACTAGCCACTACTGCCATAGCTGTAGCCATTGGAACTGGACAGGCATAACCAAGTTCTCAGGTGAGTGCCTGCTATGCTCTGTTGAATGTGCTACTGCTATAGGTAATAGCGAGCGTCCACCCTATTTCTTATCTATGGAGGAAACATATGAGCAAGTCGACGAGAGCACAGAGGCGTAGGTCTAAGAGGTCTAACCTATCTAAGAGTAAGCGAGATGAGATGGCTAGTCAGCACTTCAATGAAAGAAAAGCAAGACTATCATCTACACCTGCACCTACTGATAATGACAGACTAGGAGAGCCTGCACCAGGTGCTATAGAGAAGATAATGGAAGCAGTGAAGCCTGTATCATCAGCAAGGAGAGCATTTCAAGATGTATAAGGAGGAGCAATGGTAAAGACACAAGTACACTCTATAGAAATGGTAACAGCCTCAATCAAGATTGGATTTCCTAAAGCCGACATCCAAGGATACCGAGACCACTCGGAAGATGGCTTAAAGGACTTCTCTGATAAGGAGATAGCCAACATCCTACTAGAAGACATAGTTGGAAGATACTTCAACGAGGAGTACTTTGACTTGGAAGGACTATATCAGGCACAAAGCTAAAGGAGGACAAAGGATGACTACTAACAGACTACATATCACTAGCAGCTGGCGTCTACCTCCTACTGACAAGCAGACCCGTGCTATCACTCAGCTCTGTATAGAGCAAGGTATCAAGGAACCACTAGAGAACAGACCTAGTAACAGATGGGAGGCGAGGAAGGTAATGCACGACCTAAGAGCAATGAGGAAACCAAAGAAAGGAGGTTAAACAGAATGGCTGAAGAGTATATCAAGGTAACAGAAGATGGCTACTTAGAGTTAAGGAAGAAACTTACTGACCAGGGTGCTAGCTCTACTGGTAAGTCTACCATAATGCTATCCAGTGGTGGTTGGCAGACTCTTACTGAGGATTTGTCTATAAATCTAGTAGTAGTCAAGCGTAAGCAGACACAACAGAAAGGTTGGTAACTGTTAGTGGCAACTGACGACTTCCATATTCCTCTACCAGCAGGTAAGATACTACCTGACCTTAGAGGAAGTGGACAAGCTAACACTGAGGACACTCCAGACTGGCTAATGATACTATGTCCTAACTGCAACTCTGATAATGTAGTAAGCATAAGCCCAGTCTTCAATCCTAATGAGTGCTATGACTCAGTGCTTAACAAACCTACTAAAGGACTATGGTTCTGTATCAGTTGCCAAGATAGTTGGAGATATGGATTTGACCCAGATAGAATAGACGAATGGATAGAGCGTAACTTAGCAGATATAAGGAGAAGGAATGAGCAATCTCAGTTGGCAGAAGACCCACATCAAGGAACTCCTATGGACTATGATACAGAAGCACCAGTCCAACTGCTTCCTATGCCAAAAGCCTTTCATTCTCAAAGAGATATTCCCTATCCGCAAGACTGACCTTATAACAGAACATCATATAGACGGAGACCATACTAATATGAGACCAGAGAACAGGACACTAACTCATAGGACCTGCCACAAATCCTACCATTTAGGTCAAAGGCGTAGGCTAGGGCTTGTATGACCTCTCATCACTTTGTAGAAGTAGAAAAATCAATCTCGTAGATAGAGGTAAATGGATATTGACAACTCTGATACTATATGATATAATGTTTATACTAAGGAGATATGATGAGTAAACCAACAGACGAACAGGTAAAGGAGTTTTGGGAGAAGTGCGGGTTTAAGCGAGACTCAATAATTGAGCATTGGGATTATCCTGACGGCTCACCCTATAGCCAGCTACCTCCCACAGACCTCAACAACCTATTCAAGTATGCTGTGCCGAAGGTGTATGAGTATCTATGTCGGAAGGGAGACTACTACAAGATGAGGCGTATCTATAAATCTATTGAGTACCAGGACAAGCTAGGAGAGTACAACCCTGCCCTAGCTCTATTCTGGGCATTGTGGGAGGTAATGAAGAATGGATAAACCCTTAGAATTAAAACGGCTGAGTGAAATAGACATAGGTATAATAAAGTCGCAGCATGTTAAGGAAGCAGGTATTGACAGACCTGATATTAGGGATTATGTATTTGCAGTAGCCCGCAAAGCTGAGGATGAGATAGCAGGAGAGGTGATAAGCAACTTACATATTTTAATAGGGAATGTCAGATTGAAAGATGGGTTCAAAGAAGGTGTTAGGTTGGCAGAGCAACTACACGATTTACTAACTGAACTCAAGAAACTAGCCCTACCCATTCAACAAGAGGAGGATGAGTAGATGGAAGTAGGTGATAGAAAGGAACTGTGTAAGTGCCCAGCTTGCCCCATTGGGAAGATATATCTGATTAAATTGAAGGGCGATTTTAAGTTTAACTTCGAGTGTGATAATTCTAAGTGCCAGACTAGGGGGCAAAGTAATGGCTGAACAGGCTGAAGGACGAGAATATTGGGCTGGAGAAAGCGAAAAGGCTATCGCTGACAATGAGGCTAAAATAGAGGCACAACACCAAAGGGAACAGGATGAAAGGTTGCTGACACCAGAGGAAAAAGAAAACAAACTTGTTGAGATGCTGTGTGCGAGAAATGGCTGGGACTTCCCTAGCGGAAATGCTGACTGCGAGGACTATGATACGGCTGTTAGAGATGTGAAGTGGTTTATTAAAAACTATTCCCAACTCGCCAAGATTGGGGTATGCCCTGAGTTAAGGGAAATTTTAGCTTTGAAACGCAGGGCGGATGGTATCTTTGAAATCTATGCCGATGGTAAGTTGGTTGAGGAATATGAGATTGATGAGTATACGCAGGGTGCTGTGCTTCCGATTAAAATGTGGAGGCATTTTAACTCAATCATTGAGAAGCGAATAAAGGAGTTGGATAATGGAAACTGATTGCCTATCAGGCGGAAGAGGTCATTGTAATAATGAGTGTCCCTTTTGGAAAAACAATAAGTGCTCTCCACCCGAAGCTCAAGGCACAGGGAGGGAAACTAACAAGGAATTAGTAGCGTTTTCTACTATGAATGAGTGGCTTGATGCTCATAGCATTGACCGAGCTTATAAAAAAGATATGAAGGAAACCTACCTAAAAGAAAAAGAGGAAGATAAGCAAAAGATAGAAACATCTGAAGAAAACGAAAGAGCTTTTAAGAATAGAATAGCTAATCCACCAGAGGAGATTTATCAAGACATAGACACTTCGGCTAGGCTGGAAAGACCTAGCGTTCTATTCCATAAGGTAATTCATCAGCCTGAGCAGGACATAGTAGCCTCTATCAAAGCCAATGGAATATTACCTCAGCTTGCCTCAGCATATAAAGACTTAGTGCCAGAGACTATCAGTGCCAAGCCTGTTATATGGTTAGCCAGTAAACTCCACTCTTACACAGATGCTCCAGTCTTTTTAATTGAAACTAGCGCTTTAGATATGAGTAAATTACATCCTATGGAGAATAACAGCCTTGATTGGTGGGTATATGAAGGCTCAATTCCAGCTACGAACATAGTGTTACTATCTGGAAACCCTAAAATCGGGAAGCAAATATGGAAAGAGCAACTATCTATTACTGATGGTATCAACCAAATCATAGCATTGAAGGGGGCTAAGCCCCTCTTTAATGAGGAAGCAATCAGGGAGAATGAGAGGGAGAAGATATTTATTAAACTTGAAAGTGAGTTCGGCTTTGAACTATTGAGTGTAATCCCCCTCCGAGAATTACAATGATACACTTAAGGCACTTGACCAAAAAAGAGAGAAATGGTCTGAGTTTAGGCAAGCCCTAAAGGAGTAGATTCAGGAGAGGAGGAATGATGAGAATTAAGGTATGGGGAGGTGGATTAAGAGAAGCAGATGCTATATTAGGGAATACACTAAATATTAAGGGCTGGCAATTAACTTGGTGGGGTTTCAGTCAATGGTATAAGTGGAGATGGCACAAATCACATATAGACTTGGGATGCCTGAGTGTTTACGGGTTTAGACATAATCATTGGTTTTGGCGGTTTGTCGCCCTTACTATAAAACCATTACGATGGAATTATAATCGTAGATTCCCAATACCCAGCCAAGGAGAAAGGAGTAAAATCTAATGGCTAGTATACATAAGGATGAACTCCTCTTAGCAGCTAAAGACCTTAAGCAGTCCAACTCTCTAGACTTCTGTTCTGGTTTTGATATGGGAGTTGACTGGGCAGTAAGGTATATGAAGGAGATACTGGATACAGAATGCAAGACATATCAACCAGAAAAATCAGAGAGAACATACTAAGAGAGCACGGTCTTATACCTCAGCGTCAGAAGAGAGAGAAGCTATCCACTCCTCCTTATGATGAGTCGGAAGTAGACTTTCCCAAGACTGACCTGATGAAGTATATTGAGACAAAGTATAATGTTCTCCTTAAGCTGGACATCTATCGTGGCAGTATCAATGATGTATGTAGTCGCTATAAGTGGGAAGTTGATAGAGCTACTATATCTAGATGGAGGAAGCATATCCGTAGGTATCTAATCAGGTTTAAGGAGAAGTAATGAGTACTGACAAGGATAACTGGATTATAAATAAGTCGGAAGAGATAGCACTCAAGCTGACAGGCTGGGAGTTCAGTATGTTAGGTTCTCATATGCAGATGATGTGCTTTATAAGGGCGGAAGAGGAGTATGCTGAATACTACGCAGACCAGCTTGACCATACATACGAGCAAGTCAAGGAAGAGAGAATGTTTAGTTAATGTCAGACATTCATGACCGAGATAGGCAGCTATTCACAACATCTGACCTACTAGACTGGACTCCTCCTAAGCATTACCGTATCATCTCTAGTGGTATCCTAAATGTTAAGAACCGTATGTTACTATTTGGAGATGAGGGTAGCTGGAAGTCTATCCTAGCAGTCCATACTGCCTATTGTATAGCCAGAGGTAGTAAGTGGCTAGGCTTTAACACTTATCCGTCTAATGTCTTAAGGTTACAGATTGAACTTCCTATGTATATGGACAGGGAGAGGCTAGAGAAGTATTGTATCAGTAGTAAGCAGATATATCTAGCTAGAGATAGCCGTAATAGCATAACAGCTGACCAACTAGATAGGCTGGACTTCAAGGCTACAGAATGGGCTTACCCTGAGAACGCCATCAACCGCACTGAGCAGTTCATCCATATAGACGAGTCATCTGGCTGGGAGTCATTAAGGCGGAATATTATCAACTGCATAGAGGTTCTACCACAACTTCCTTTAGTAGTAATCCTTGACCCTCTATATAAGATGTTTAATAGAGACTTATCTAAGGAGTTGGATGTTAAGCCTATGTTAGATAAGATAGACCTACTTATGGAGGATGCGTCTAAACTTATTCCTGGTATATCCTTTATTATAATCCATCATACTCGCAAAGCTCAAACAGATGAGAAAGGCAGACCTATAAATATGCTTAGTCAAGACGCTACTGGCTCTAGAGCTCTGCTCCGCTGGGTAGATACTATACTCCGCATAGACCCTGACCCTACTGATACTACTATGACTAGAGTGAGAGCTACATTCACTAAGCATCGTAATGCTGAGGAGCCTTTACCTACTCTCATACTCCGTTGGAATAGAGATACTTTACATCCTCAGATACTCAGCCGCATAATGCCTAAGTACGAGGATGAAGAAGAGTTAGAGTTAAGAGGAGAGCTAGATATAGCACAGCTAGAATAAGGAGGAGAAAGATGAACAATAGTATTGGTAGTCTAAAGAGCTTTGCCGAGGCAGACAAGGTCTATGAAGTTATGCTCAGAAAGACTAAGGACGGAATTCAGGTTGTTAAGGTATGTATTAAGAATAGACAAGCTTCTATAGAGGAGGAGCCAGAAATAATATACGAAGTATTAAACTCATCATCCATATACTATACTATACCAGCAAGACACGCTCAGAAGAAAGTAAATGGTAAATAAAATAACACCACATAGTATATTGTATATTATATATGTTTTCACAATGGTAGATACTCATAGTAGGAGAATCTATGCAAGTAGGATATAAGCCAAAGAGAAGTAGAATAGTCCGTATCCCTAGAAACCATCCTTATTATGAGACTAGTAATAAAGGTAACATATCAGAGACAAGACTAGCCTACGCTACATATCAAGGATACAATCTAACAAGTGAAGATTTCATAGTCTGTAAGGATGGAGACCCTTACAATACTGAGATTAGTAATCTAATAAAGACTACTCGTGAGAATGGTAATATGATAACTAGGAAAGCTAGATTCTTAAGGATAATAAGCAAGCTCCTATGGGAGATAGATATAATAGATGGTAGACTGACATCTGCTGGTATAAATCCTAATACATTAGAAGCAGATAGTGATAGGTCTCATCTGGTAGATGCTCATAGAAGGATAGTAGATACTACTAGATGAATGAATACAATTATATATTATATTATACTAAGTGATGTTATTTTATTATCCATAGTGAATACCAGAATACTACCCATTGACAACTTAAACCTAGTATGGTATAATATTATATAAATGAAGTAGGAGGTGCAGAAGGTTGAGATAGTAATAATTGTAGGTATACTTATCCTGTTCGTGACTATACCATTAGTAATGCTCAAAGTAATAAGTTATAGAAGGAGGAACTAAATGACATCAGAAAAGGCAATATCCACTAGAGGTCTTATTGAGTCAGACTTAGGTCCTTTGCGGAGGTTTACTGGAATACTTGACAGTATGCCTCAGGAGACAAAGACCTACAAGAAAGACCCTACCGACGAGACAGAGGTAGGAAGGGATTCTACTCGTGTCAGCTTCAATATGAAGGATATAGATGTAAAGGAAGCTGTAGAGCCATACCACTTTCCTATCTATACTGTTAATATAGGACAGTCCAATAGGAAGAAGTCCCGCTGGGGAGTTATGTCAGAGGGAGTTAAGAGTGATAGGTCGGTAGGCTTTAATAATATCGCCGACCAGCAGTATACTCCAGAGCAGTTAGACCCTAGTAATGCTAACTATGTAAAGCCTTCTGACAGGATGGATATGAAGGACTGTATAGGAAAGAGGATAGGCTGGGTTCTATGCGATAATGAGGATGGAAGACCTGGCAAGGAAGAACTGTTTGACGGCAGAGCAAATGAAGGAAAGGGAGGAGATGTTCCTACTGCAGCCTGGACAGTATATGAGATAGAGGGAGTAGGAGTGTCGGGCGGAGGAGGCGGAAGTAATGCACTAGACCTAGCTATAGGTATGCTAAATGGTAGTACTCTAGCAGAGTTCAATCCCAAGGCTCTAGACAATCCTGCTATTAGAGCTGATGTAAAGTTGCTACAGTCTATCAGTATGCCGCCATCAGCACCTACCAGCTTTGCTAATACTATGGTGAGTACAGGCAAGTTCACTGTAGATGGAGAAGGAACATATCATAAAGTATAGTATATAGCCAGTTCAGGGAGTCTGTCATCTAGCACAAAGCCAAGGGTGAGGTCGTCAAACCATAAAATACGGCTACCTAGCTGACAGGCTCCCTCTGGATAGGAGATGTAGCATTAAGAGAGTTGATAATCCTGAATTAAAGAGAAAGATAATAAATCATCTAGCTGACCTTTACAAGATAAGGGAGGTTAGGGAGCCTAATCATCTAAGCAGTTACATTACTTGCATAACTAAGTCCTTTCTAGACCAGAAGCAGACAGCAGAGCCTACTGACCAAGAAGTATTGCTATTTGCTTTAGGCTATGGACTACAGGATGTGCTTACTCCACCAGATGCTAGCGCTCCAGTTATAGAGAAGAATGGTATCATCTACCGTCCAGATATGATTCTGTCTGATAGGCTGAATGAAGTTAAGACTACAAGGAAGTCAGCTAAGTACCATTACCTAGATGATGCTCTACCTGTTACTTGGGTAGACTATATGCTAGGCGGATGCTATATGATGGATAGAACAGAGTATGACCTCATTATATTGTATATCTCAGGCAACTTCGCCCCGCCTTTTCCTCAGATATACGCCGAGACTGAACAGTTTAGCCAAGAGGAGATACGGGAGAACTGGACTAAGATTCTACATAGGAAGGCTATACTAGATGAAGCGCTAATACTTAACATTCCTCCAGAGCCGTTTCAGAATTGCTACGATTGGGAATGTAAGTACTGTAGGTATCAGCTAGTATGCCAGACACTGACCAGAGACTTGAATGTTAAGATGACAGTAGAACAAGCAGAGGAGGATAAGGAACTATGGAGCTAGACCCTATTATAGCAGCCCTTTGTGGAGAGGAATTTACATGTAAGACTACAATGGGTTTGTCCTTTCCTAAGCCGCTATCTCACCTTGATATAGATGTAGGAGGGTTCAAGAGAGCAGCTTGGCGTATAGACGCAACTAATATAGAGACCCACAGTTTCCCTAAGCCTCTAACAGATGCGGATATAGCTAAGATGAAGGGAATCGTCACTACCACTATATCTACCAGAGCTGTAACTGCCATACCTAAAAAAGTAGAAGGCATGAAGGAACTGTGGCAGAAGATTATAGACCAATTTGTTAGTGACTGCGTAGCAGAGGAGCTGAGGTCAATAGTAGTAGACTCAGCAACATTGCTCTATAAGATAGGTTGCGATGCTTACCTACAGGAGCTTCAGGAGAAGCAACTTATCAAATGGAAGTCAGCTAACCCTAATACTCAGTTCAATGAGAATGACTTTAGAGAAAAGCTACAACCTTTAGAGTACGGTGTAGTATATGATAGACTCCAAAGGATATATCACACTTCTAGGTCGTATAGAAAGAACCTAATCTTAATTCACTACCCTACTGATGAGTATGGTACTTTACCTGATGGAAAAGGCGGTATGGTAGAAGGTAAGACTGGCAGGACTGTTATGGATGGGTATAAGGATACAGGAAAGTTTTCGGACCTTGTTGCTTGGTTATCTATCAAGAGCCAGATGGTTCCTTCAGACCCTAAGAACCCACAGTCTCCAAAGAGAGATGAAAAGTATCCAGTAGCCAAGATAACTAAGTGCGGTATAGAAGGCACAGGATTAGCAGCCTTAGGGCTAGAGATACCTGCTACTTATGAAGGTCTAGTTAACCAGGTTAATATGCTAAAAGGAATAGCCAATGTCTCCTAGATTATATACTGACGCTAACCCTAAGACCATAGCATATGTATTAGATGGCGGAGGTAGCGGCTATCAGTCTCTGCCTGACGGACATACTAATATGGAGGCAGAGTATCTAGCTGTCATCTACGGACTTAATGAGTACTTCCTTAGTTGGAATAGAGAGCTAGATGCTAGGCAGGCTAATATGGATAGAGAGAGTCTAGCAGAAGCAAGTCAGACTGGAAGAGATGCTTTCTACAATGTAGGCTCTCCGTCAGATAGTACTCCTAGACCACTACCACCAGCAGTATTAGTATGCTGTGATAATGAAGTAGTAGTGAAGCAGCTTAGTAGACAGTATCATATAGGTAATGATAAGCTAAGGAAGCTAGCACAGAGAGTTTGGCAGATGACACAGAATGTGGAGGTGAAGTACCAGTGGATACCGAGAAAAGAGAATCTAGCAGGGAAAATGCTAAAATAAAGGAGGAGAAATGATAGTAGACGATAAACATAAACAAATGCTAATGGAGGTTAGAGATATTAACTATATCCTACCTGCCTATGTCAAGAGCTACCTATTTGTAGCTAAGAATGAGATGCCTGGAAAGATTATATTTCCTATGTTTCCATCAGTAACTGTAAATGGCACAGTCATACCAATAGAGTATGTGCCTCCACTAGAACAGATAGCTGTAGAGATAGGTAAGGATGGCGCTGATGTAGCTGAGGTTACAGTAGCACAGGAGGCAGCACTAGATGAGAAGGATGATAGAATTCAGAATCTAGAGAAGCAGCTAGCTGACCTTACATCAACCGAACGGGGAGGGGAGGATGGGTTGGGCTCAACTGAAGAACATCCTGAAGCCTTACAGGAAGAATCATCTGAACCTACTCTTGCTCCTGAGGACTTGCTCAGACAAGAGCAGGAGTCAGAGGCAGAAGTATCTCCCGCTAGACAAGCATTTAGCGAGCCTATAGTAGAACCATCAGCTCCTGTTCCTCATGACCGAGTACCTAAGCAACCGCCAGGAGGAGACTTAGGACCTGGCTCACCCTTGTCTGATATGGGACAGAGAGATAGTAGAGATTCAATCAGGACTAAGCAGGACCTAGCAGAAACTGGAGGTTCTGAAGGAGACGAGGAAAAGGAGAAGGAGTATGAGAAGACAATAACAAGAGATGATAAAGGCAATCCAGTAGTGGAGGACTAAAGGAGGTATAGCATTCTACTTGTTGACCGCAACGAACCTGATAACATAGTAAAACTACTACAGCAGTCATGCCCAGTAACAGTGGCTGACCTTAACATAGCTAATATGTCTGACTTCTTCTTCGGCAATTATGAAGGCAAGAGACTACAATTCAGCCGTAAGCAGGCTGGAGAGCTAGTAGGTGGTATAGATGAAGCAGAGAAGCAGTTAGCAGATTACTACCATAATGCTGATGAGAATTATCAGATAGTAGAAGGCATTATCAGTCCTGATAGACTGAAGATTAAAGGAGCAGCAGTACCAGTAGACGGACATCAGCCTATATCAGCTAGTACGAGAGACTTAGGCACTAAGCTGTTCTGTTATAAGATAGAGCCTGGAGGCTTTATAGAGAGAGGACATAGCTTCTCAGCAGTGAATGATTCTCTAATAGCAGCCTGGATTCATAGGTTGGCTAAAGTAGGAATACCTACATACTATACTATCAACTGGGTAGGAACTGCTAGGCTACTATCAGCTATATATAGGAACGAGCAGAAGCCACCAGAAGAGCATAGCACACTACAGAGGATAGTCAGACCTAGAATCTACATCAAGGAGCATGACCCTTTTGTTAAGTCTTTACTATTCCTCTCTAATGCTTATCAGCTAGGAGTAGGAGAAGTCAAAGCTAAAGCATTAGCGGATAAGTTTGTTAATATACTAGACCTTGCTACTGCCGACATAGCAGAGCTAGTAGAAGTAGAAGGTATAGGAAAAAGCATGGCTACCAAGATACTCAAATCTCTTGGAAGGAGTATAGATTGAAGGAATATCCTGACCAACCAGAAGAGCTTCTAGCACCAGATAGTAGAAGGGCACTAATTGAAGATGTACTAAAGGATAACTTGCCTGAGTGTGAGATTAACTTCTGGTTTATCCACTCAGTCTACTTTGCCAATATGATAGATGAGATAGCAAGGAAGGTAGCTGGTGATAATTAAGCAATTTGCTCCTGACTATGACCTTAATGATTCTGGCTGGATTAAGTTCCCCGCAGACTCCGATTATAGGAAAAGAATGTTTCCTCCTGAGGTAAATAGTCATCCTGCTAAAGCAAATGTCTACTTAGTGCAGGCCATCATAGAGTATGTATCTGAACCTGACCAGATACTGATAGACATAATGGCAGGAACAGGTACCTTAATGGTAGGAGCATTAGTAGGACGCTCTATTATCTGTATAGAGATAAGTGAGAAGTTCCACAAGATACAGGTAGCAGCACTAGAACATCTAGAAGGAATAGCACCAGGTATTAGTAATATGATTAGTCTAGTCAATATGCCCTGCCAGAACTACTTACCCATTCCTGACCTGGCAGACCATATCATATTCAGTCCACAGTATGCTGGAATACTGAAGAAGAATGTAGTCAACGACCAGTGGAATATAGATACTGGCTATGACTTTGTAGAGTATAGTAAGAGTCCACTAAACCTTGGTACTATGTCAGAGTTCCTCTGGGTTCAGGAAATGGAAGGAGTGTATAAGAAATGTTATGAGACTATAAAGCCAGGCGGTACTATGACCTTGATAGTCAAAGACCATATAGACGCTGGAAAGAGGATAGACTTAGTAGGCAAGGCAATAGCATCTAGTCTAAGAGTAGGATTTACTCATAACCCTACTGAGCACTTTAAGTGGGCAGCACCAGGTATGCCTTATACTGCCGCTAGGAGAGCTAGAGGAGAGATGACAGTAGATGATGAGAGTATTGTGGTTCTTAGAAAGACTTAAAGGAAGAACTAAGTGTAGGCTAGGATACCATGACGCTTATGCTCAGGTTCTATGGAACAGAGATGCTTCTAACTATAGTGGCATCAGGATTAGATGCTTTAGGTGTGATAAAATACTAAAGGAGGTAGTGCATAAATGATTAACTGGTGTCCTAAATGCAAAGCTTATGTTAGTACTGTTCTACACAAAGATAAAGACTCTCTGAAAGCCAAGCATCACCTTTGGGTATGCTCAGGTTGTTCTATGATACTGATAGACAAAATAGTTAAGAAGTAAAAGGAGGTAACATAATGAGACCAGACTGGGACGCATACTTCATCCAGATAGCAAAGGACATATCCACCAGAGCAACTTGCCCAAGAGCTTCAGTAGGAGCAGTTATAGTCAGGAAACACCGCATCATATCAACTGGCTATAACGGAGCAGGAGAAGGACTTCCTCACTGCATAGATGTAGGATGTCATATAGTCAATGAGCACTGCGAAAGAGCTACTCATGCTGAGGTCAATGCTGTGGCACAGGCTGCTAGATTCGGACTTTCAGTAAATGGAACTGTACTATACATATGGAGTCCTTATAGACCTGAAAACTGCCACAACTGTATTCAGATTATGAAAGCAGCAGGAATAACCAAGGTGATAGAGATGAACGGAAAAGTAATAAGACTAGATGAGGTAAACTAAACTTTGCCAGTTTACTATTATGGAGAAGGAGTAGCAAAGGAGCGATTCCAGCATTTCCTAGACAACCCTCCTGCTGTCATAGCTCTAGATGCTGAAACTCCTACCACAACTGAGAGGCTTCCTCTAGGCTTTGCTATAGCATTTAGTCCTAAGGAAGCCTTCTACTTCCAAACCTACCCAGAACCACCGCCCGAGCTAGACCTCCTCAAGCCTCTCCTCTTTAATCCTAATGTCTGTAAGATAGCTCACTATGCCTTGTTTGACTTAGCAGTACTACCACTTATCCCTCAGCTGGTAGGATTTGATAGAAGTAACATCTGGGATACTAATACAGCGGCTAGACTACTAGGTAGAGAGGCTACAGCATTAACTATCCTAGCTGCTGAAATAGATAAAACTGCTGAGGATGCTAAGTCCTTTATGAAGAGACACCATGTTACTAATATGATGGATGCTCCTCCTATGGAAGTAGCCAATAAGTGTCAGAATGATGCTAAGGTAGCATTTGCCTTATACCTAGAATACTACAGCCAGATACAAGAGCAGTATGCTAGTTACTTCAGAGTAGAAATGGATGTTATACCTATACTAATAGACCTAAGTATGAGAGGACTATCCATAGACCAGCCAGCTAGAGCAAAGTTAGAAGCTCAGCTAGAGGATGAGGTAGAGTTCTACCGCAAGCAGCTAGAGTCTTTTGGTATTGAGAAGCCTGGTAGCACGCAACAGGTAGGATATATATTAGGCAGAAGAGGCAACTTCCTTCCAATGACTAGAAGTAAGAAGCAGCTGTCTACTAGGGTAGGAGACTTAGAGTTCCTTGACGACCCTATGGCAGCCTCAGTATTAGGATGGAGGAAGAAGTCTAAGCTACTCAGCACCTACATAGCTCCTATAGCAGGAGATGATAGATTCTGGACAGAATACTACCTAGATACTGTAGTAGGCAGACTCAACAGTAGAAACAGAAACATTCAAAACATTCCGCCTGAGTGCCGCTACATATTCCTGCCTGACAATAGAGTATTCACTACAGGTGACTATGGTAAGGAGCATATGTATATCCTTGCTCATAAGAGTCAGGATAGAGACCTACTTAATATCCTCTACGACCCTGACCCTAAGAAAGCTGACATTCACCAGCACACTGCTGAGATGATGAGGATAGCTAGACCGCTAGCAAAGACACTAAACTTTGCAGTTGCTTATGGTGCTACCGCTAGGACAATATCTGAGCAAGCTAAGATAAAAGACGTCCGTAGATGTGGGGAGCTTTTGGACAGGTGGTTCAAAGCGTATCCAGGTGTGGCAGACTGGGTTATATCGGTTCAGCGGTCAGGTGTTAAGGAAGGGTGGGCTGAGCCTACACTATTCGGTAGAAGGATAAGGATACCTGAGGAGTTCAATCGTTGGGGTAGTCTGAATACAGATGCTATGAAGAGGAAGGCAGTTAAT
>LAZR01000359.1_pt1 | contig 40733 bp, 25 predicted proteins | sample 329461 | NCBI WGS metagenome assembly LAZR01 (sample SAMN03002196, study PRJNA259156) | marine sediment metagenome | biome: sea floor; feature: Hydrothermal impacted sediments; material: marine sediment; isolation source: Loki non-amplified sample from Loki's castle hydrothermal vent sediment ...
GCCTTACTGATATCAGGGATACGTAATTCTATATCCGTGAAGTTTAGGGGGACAAAGGTGATACGAGACATCGAACCACAAGCCCGTATCACTCGCTGGGCCAAATCATACACAGTTACAGTGTTGTGGGGATTGCCGATATTGAAAGCCAAAATGAAAGGAGACAAGCGATGAATGACGAGCGGAAGTTTAAGGTTGGAGATAGGGTTGAGCTTATAAATACAAGTGAAATTGGGAGTGTGCAACACTTTGACCCTCACGGAGTGCCTTACTATTTTAAACCGGATTGTCGAGGGGGTTTTTGGGTTGAAGGGAGGACTTTGAGACACCTTGACGACCAAAGGCCGCTCACTTTCCAATACGAACCTACCGGCAAGCTGATCTCGTTGACGTCGTTGTGGATGCGGGCAATGGCCACCATGATGGACTCCCTGGTACGTTCGGGCAGGCGAGGGGTGCATCATGCCGCAACGCCGCCGGCCGGGCGAGAGGAAAGCCGACAACGCCGGCCCGACCGCTTCACGATTTCCCCAAGAATACGGTTAGCGTCCCAGGTTTCCCTACTGCTGATCTCCAGCGTGTGCGCCTTGGGAGCTTTCGCCTCCCCGCAGTGCGTATATCACCTCTTCATTGCCCCCGTTTATTGCAATGCGCCGTGGTGTCATGCCATGGCCCATATCCAAATCCGGATCGGCACCGTGTTTAAGTAGCAATTGAACCATGCTTGCATCCTCATTCCAGATCGCGCCAGCTAGTGGGGCGGTGCTCGGCTCTACACCGTCGGGGTTTGCGCCCTGCTCCAGGAGCCACACAACAAGATCCTTCCGCTCCTTATCCACCGCATTCGACAAGAAAGAACCGCCGATCCACACAAGCTGGTCAACGTGCTTGCCCGAATTCTGCACCGCTTGCTTGATGTCTTCCAACGGGGCTTCGTCATATAGCAATGCCCACACTTGATCGTCTTCAGGTCCGACAAGTTTGCGTTCAACATCGAACGAAATCGATGGACGAAAATACACCACCACCCCAACCACGACGGCAAGACCCGCGGCGATGATCAGGATACCAGTCAGCGATGTCCTATTCCTCTGCATTGGCTATCTCGGGTGCGGATGCAAAATGTAGCTGTTTCGAGTGAAGACGACAACGGGATTGTGTTCCCCTTTCTTATAGGGGACAGTGCCAGAAGGCAGGGATTTACGCAGCTTTCCGTCTGAGTCAAGGTCTGATAGGCCGCTCAGATCGAGTCCGCGCTCACACATGCTATGCTTCTGGGAATTCAGTTCGTCGACTTTACCTTGTAGTTGACCCTCCGCTTTAAACACATCACATTGCGCAATCCAAGGTATTGTGTTATCGGGGACTTCAAGTTTGCCATACATGTAGACGCGAACATACCTGTCTTCATCTCTCCGGCTTACACCGCTTGGGTTGCCGAATAACCAATCCCAAGTGCTGTCGTACACATCGGACTCGATACAGCACTTCTGCCGTACATACACCGTCTTGCGGCAGAGCTTGCCGTTCAGAGCAGCACCGATCGCTTTGCCTTGAACCGCCGGACCAATGATGCGGCTACGTGGCAAGACGTACTTTTGCCTTGAGAACCGGGCTGTGAGCACGGTGCTGCTGTCCGTTGGTCCAGCAATGTCAATGTTGATGGTGTACTTCGTTATCAGACTAACTTCGAAATCTGCGTCCTGTTCCACCAACGTGTTACTCCACGGGAAGTTATACCTCGCCCCAAACTTGTGCACCTCATCGCGCCAAGCCCACTCCTGCTTGGCGTCGATGCTTATGTCACCCTTAGAGGAGACAATGCGAGAGCCCTCGCCCATAGGGTCGACGTAATTGACAGGCGCCCCCATCACATATTGATACAGATTCATCCCGTCGGCGTAGCCGATCGGGTCGCGGGTGATCCAGGTGCCTAGTGTCGGGTGGTGGTAGCGGTTGCGGACGTGGTAGAGGCCGGTTTCGTCGTCGTGGCGGTAGCCGGCGTAGAGGACCTGCACGTCATAGTCGCTGCCGCTGTAGCTGGTGAAGTCCGGGTCCAGTTCGGTCACCTCGCCGTAGGGGGTATACTCGAACCGCTGCTTGACGTTCCCGTCCGTCCCCACCAACGCCGTGACGTTCATGTTCGCGTCGGTGGTGTAATACAGCCGCTCCTCCAGCCCGCTGCTGGCCTTGCCGTAGGCGCCTGTCCCGGCGTTGTCATCGGCATCCCGATCGCGCACCACCACGGCATCGATATAGCGGAGGTCCCAGATGTACTGGCAGTAGATGTCGTCGGCCACCGCCGGCTCGGCTGGCGGCGTGCCCGACCGGGCAAGGGTTTCCTTGTCTTCCTGCAGCACCTGCCAGTTGGTGTTGTAGTAGAACTCCGTCACATCCCAATTGCTCTCGTTGGGCGTGAACTTGCGAATCCGCCGATGCAGGCCGTCGTAGCGGTACTCCGCCAGCACGTCATCGTCGGCTGAATCGTAGATGCCGTCGCCGTCGTCATCTTCCTGGACCTTCACCAGACGATTCCAGCCGTCATAGGTCAACAGCTTGGGCGTTGTCCCGAACTCCGGCAGACCCATCCTGGACCCCGTGGCGTTGCCGGCCTTGTCGTAGGTGGGCGTCTCCGGCGCGAAGCCCGTAACCCCCGTGATCTCATTGACCTTATTGTGGGTGCGGGCAGTGGCCACCACGATGGACTCCCTGGTACCTTCGGGCAGGCGAGGGCTGCATCATACCGCAACGCCGCCGCTCGGGCCAGAGCAAAGCCGACAACGCCGATCTGGCCGCTTCACGGTTTGCGTCTCCGGGTTTCCTTACTCCTAAGAACCTGCAGCGCGAGTTTTCGCACCCCTTCATCCGGGCTCTCATCTTTCAGACGCCTGAGTTCGGCTTCTATGAGGCGAGCTTGTTCCTCGGGCACCCCCTCGACTACCCAAATCCAGTAGGCCATGTTGATGCCCACTTCCTGCTCCACGACGTTCCGATCCGCCAGGAGCTTCCTGATGACCGCACACCCCTGTTGAGGATCCAAGCGCAGCAATGCGCGGCCCGCGCTGCTTCTCGCATTCGACAGCCCCTCTGACCTATTGTTCAGAATCTTCTCCAGCGTCCCGGCGGCGCCCGGTATCCTCCGTGCGGCAATCGCAGTGATCACTTCCTGCCGGATGAACCAGCTGAGCCTCCTTCGGCCTATTCTGTAGACCGGGACCAGCAAGGTCCAGAAGCCCGGATCGGACCTCTGGATGTCCCCCAGCGACGCCTCTAACGCATCGTCGGCCCGGGGATCGTCAAGGCGGTCCAGAGCGTAGAGCGCCGACAACCTCACCAGCCATCGCCAGTCACGGGTCTTCTTAAATACGAAATCCGAGGCGACGGTCAACTTGGTGTCACCTATGGCGCCCATCAGGGCGCACAGGCGATACTCCGGCATCCAAGTCGCTTCTCGCTTGAGAAGACTCCATGCCCGATCGCTGTTGACGGCCAAGACCAGGCACCGAATCGACCTGTTGAGATCATACTTCAGCCACTTTGGGTTCTCATCCAACAGGCGCGCGACATACTCCCCGTCGTATCGCGCCGCGAATAACCACAATGGCGAGCTTCCAAGATACCGATCTTGCGACACGTGACGACGCAGGCTCTCCCGCAGAAACTGCCTGTCTTCGGGCGTCAGGGAATCCATGACGTCATCCCCGTACCGTTTCTCCAATGCTCCCATGGCGGCGCCGATGATGCGAAAGTCTCGGCCGCCCAGCAAACTCTCCTCTAGCTCCATATCCGTCCGAGAGAAGAGCCTTACCAGAGTACTCGTCGGCAATTCAGCCAATTTCGCATGGAAGTCCTGCGGTTTCGCGTACAATTCCTCCGGTGGAAAATTGGACATCATGTCGAGGCCTTGTGCATCGCCACCGTGAGAATTGCATGCGATCGTGGAACAGATGATCAACAATAGAATGCCGATTACCCGCAACTTAGCCATGGTCTCTCCTGTTTGTATCAATCCACCAGAGGATTTCGCTTTGCATCCGGTTTTCCTGGTTCCCGCGCCAAATAAGCGTCCACGGCGTTCTGGATCAATTTCTCGTGCACGCGGGGGTCCAGCACGATTGAGCGCGGCTCCTTCGCCCCCCTGAAGAACGCGCCCCAATCTCCGAACAAGTGCCCCTTGTGTGAGACATTGTCTATCGGGTCATTCCGAATAAGACCGACGTTGAAGGTCACATGCCCTTTCCATCTATGGAAGCCCACCGTGTCCTGTTGATAGAAGTTGTCGCCGTCTACAATCAAGCCACCATCATTCATCGTTACCTGCTTGCCCAGCCGCCTGAGATAGCCGCCCTTTAAGATCAGCTCATCCCAAAAGCTTTCGCGCACCATGTCTATCATGCCGAGATACGCTATTTTGTAAGACCCGGTCGCTCCTTGGCGTTGAGTGGCCAGAGCATTTTGTATCTTTCCTTCCTGGAAAAGTTGGTATATTGAAGTCGCACCGTCGCTGAAGCCTACCAGTACTACCTGCTCATGCCAGCAGGGATCGGCATCCTTATTTTCGCGATATTTCACCAGCTCTTTCACTATTTTCGATTTGTGGCGGCCCATACTTCCATCCAGCATTACCAACTCCTCGCCCCATGCGTCACGAAGCCCGGGCTTTCGCTGGTTGATTTGGCGTTTTACCGATTCCAACATTACTTTTACGTAGGCTTGGCCCATCTTGGCCAAGCCGCCCAGGCCAATAATGATCCTGCCAGACGGATCTGTGGCGACAGTGGGATTGCTGGCCACATATTGATACAGATTCATCCCGTCGGCGTAGCCGATCGGGTCGCGGGTGATCCAGGTGCCTAGTGTCGGGTGGTGGTAGCGGTTGCGGACGTGGTAGAGGCCGGTTTCGTCGTCGTGGCGGTAGCCGGCGTAGAGGACCTGCACGTCATAGTCGCTGCCGCTGTAGCTGGTGAAGTCCGGGTCCAGTTCGGTCACCTCGCCGTAGGGGGTATACTCGAACCGCTGCTTGACGTTCCCGTCCGTCCCCACCAACGCCGTGACGTTGAAGTTGGCGTCGTTGGTGTAGTACAGCCGTTCCTCAAGGCCGCTGCTGGCCTTGCCGTAGATGCCTGTCCCGGCGTTGTCATCGGCATCCCGATCGCGCACCACCACGGCATCGATGTAACGGAGGTCCCAGATGTATTGGCAGTAGATGTCGTCGGCCACCGCCGGCTCGGCTAGCGGCGTGCCCGTCCGCGTCTTGACGTCGTCGTGGACTTCCAGCACCTGCCAGTTGGTGTTGTAGTAGAACTCCGTCACATCCCAATTGCTCTCGTTGGGCACAAACTTGCGAATCCACCGATGCAGGCCGTCGTAGCGGTACTCCGCCAGCACGTCGTCGTCGGCTGAATCGTAGATGCCGTCGCCGTCGTCATCTTCCTGGGCCTTCACCAGACGATTCCAGCCGTCATAGATCAACCAGCGTGCGGAAGCGGCCGTGCCTTCATCACCCGGCTTCGGCACGAAGCGCGTATTCCCGGCCGCATCGTGATCGGGTTCCGACGCGTGAGGCGTCACCCACGCACCGGACGTGTAGCCGGTCAGTTCATTGGCGTTGCTATGGGTTCGACCAATAGCCACCACGATGGGCTCCCTGGTACCTTCGGGCGGGCGAGGGGTGGATCATACTGCAACGCCGCCGGCCGGGCCAGAGGAAAGCCGACAATGCCGACCCGACCGCTTCACGGTCCCCCCCCCCGATCCCCTACTCCTCAGGTTCCGGCGGGGCCTCAGGATCTTCGGCCAAGACCTTGATTGCTCGGCGTTTCTCATAGGGCACGTTCAGGCGGCCGTCGGGAGAGCGGAACGTCGCCCGGTAGATCAGGTCCATCGTTTGGTCCTCGTCGATATAGGGCAGCGTGATCTTGTAAGACTTCGACTCTCCCCCCCTGGTGTGGAGGGCCAACGGGCTTCCGCTGCCGCCGGCCTTGATAACCTGATCCCCAAAGAGCAGGACCGGCTGATGAACTGTCCAGGAATAGAGTTCATCTTTGTGATAGATCCGAGGCGCCCGCAACTCCAGCGCCAAGACGCCGGGGTCGAACTCGAAGCGGAGCCGCACGGTGAAAAAGAAGCTCTCCTGCTCTTCAGATGGCGGCAGGTCGAACGTGAACATGTCGCGCGGGGGCGGTTCCTCGTAGATCTGCAGCATGTGGTGAAACAGCACCTCGGCCCGCGCCTGCGTCAATGCCTCGGGAAACTCCTCGTAGAACAGGTACAGCGCGAGCCCGGCCCGAAGCTGCTCCCAGGGGTGGACCTTATCCGCCAGGTCCGAGAACAGCTCATCCAGCAGCGCCTCCCGCTGTGGACCGGAGGTATTGGCAAGCTGCTTGAACAACCGAAATTGCGGCCATTCCCAGACATCTGGGCTCACCACCATGTGCCGCATCTTCGGCCCGGGTCCTTCGTCGCCCGCGTAATTGCAGGAAACTGCCCCGATGACGGGAGCGACCAGGCAGACGCCTATGGCGACCCGCCGGAAGAAGGACCACGATATTGAATCAACATAATGGGACATTTTCGTTGCCTCCTATTAGTCCGTCAGCGTCCTGGCCGGGTACACGCCATTATTCCTACGCGTCCCATGGTAACTCCCAGCGTTGGCGATCCAGCCGGTCTTGTCGGCTAGTTCCTCTTTAACGATCAGGGCGGCCTGATCCTCGCAGTACTTGACGTACTTAGGCCCCTTGCCCTTCAGTTCTTCTTCAACAAGTGTGACAAATCGTTTCCGGGCCGCTTTCGCCCTGATCTCGGCGGCCGGTACGAAACCCAGCATCCCTGCGGTGGCGTAGTCGCCCTCATCATACTCCACGCCTTGCTGGTGGACCCCAAGTGCGTCGTAGAACACGTCGCGTTGCGCTCCTGGCACCCCCGTCACATGCCACATCTCATGTTCCTTGGTTCCCGATATCGGGACGCTCGCCCCCGTCGTGTGTCTCAGCGGATGCGGTTTTTGTTCGTTGAGCAGGATGATGTAGGCCAGGAAACGCCACTTGGTGTCGCTGAGGTCGCAGTAGCACTTGCCGTTTTCCACTTCGATGGCCGCCTTGATGGTCCAGCCCATTACGAATCCACTGGCGCCGGCCTTGCCCTTGGGGAGCAACTGCTTGTCGCCGCGAGCCCACTTGGTGTGGGCGAACTTGCCCAGGGCGCTGCCGATTTCCGTGCGCGCCTTCGTGTTCAGCTTCACGTGGTCGACGTTCCCGTTGCTCAGGATCGTGTTGCGCTTCTTCTTGTCCGTCATGTAGTTGATTTCGTGTGGCGCCGTCACCACCGTTAGATTTGGCTTTCGGTCTTCGGCCGTCAGCCCTCGGGGGTCTCGGTATACTACCGGATTCCCCATCACATACTCATACAAACTCATCCCATCGGCGTAGCCGGACGGGTCGCGGGTGATCCAGGTGCCTAGTGTCGGGTGGTGGTAGCGGTGGCGGACGTGGTAGAGGCCGGTTTCGGTGTCGTGGCGGTAGCCGGCGTACAGGATGCGGTTGTCTACGTCGCTGAGCCCGTCGCCGCCGTCACTGTCGAGCGTGAAGTCCGGGTCGAGGATCGTCACCTGGCCGTAGGGCGTGTATTCATACCGCTCCACTACCGTCCCTGAGGCGTTGATCAGGGCTGTGACGTTCATGTTGGCATCGTTGCAGTAATAGAGCGTTTCGTCAAGCGTTTGGTTGCCGTCGCTGTCGCGGTCGCGGAGGATGAGGGCGTCGATGTAGCGGAGGCCCCAGACGTACTGGGCGTAGACGTTGGTGATGACATCTTCCTTGTCGTTGTTGGCGCCGGCGGTGACGCTGGTGGCGAGATCTTCGGCGCGGCACTCCTCCACCACGCGCCAGGCCGTGTCGTAGTAGAAGTCCGTGCGGGTCCAGTTGTCGCTGGAGACGAACTCCAGCGTGGCGATGCGGCGGTGCATGCCGTCGTAGCGGCACTGGGTAACGACGACCTCGCCGACCTTGACCTCCACCAGCCGATTCCACGCGTCGTAGGTCAGGTCGTAGGTGTTGGCCTCGTCGGCCGGGATGGGCATGACGTCCATGTTGCCGGCCTTGTTGTGGGTGCGGGCAATGGCCGCCACGATGGACTCCCTGATACCTTCGGGCAGGCGAGGGCTGCATCATACCCCAACGCCGCCGGCCCGGCTAGAGCAAAGCCGACAACGCCGGCCCGGCCGCTTCACGGTTTCCCCTCCTTAGAAGGCAGTGCGTCTTTCTTTACAACGCGCAGAGCAATGGGCTCCGCCAGTACCTGTCCATCATCAGTTGTCAGGAGGACGTTTCCTTCGCCCGTCGACAGCATCCGCGTGAGGGCCGCCCACTGAGGTCCACTCGATCGAAATACATGGACATAGTAGTACAGAACGAGCTTTTGGGCTGCAAGTTCGTTCTCCCGCGCATAAGCTGCACTGATCTCCACGCAGATTCGCTCCGCGGCTGGGCCGAGAATGCAGACGTTCCCAGCCGCAGGCGAATCGGCAATCCAGTAAACGACAAGATGGGCCGTCTCGGGGCGCAACACAAGGGCAGCCGTTGCCAGTTTCGGGCGTTGCAGCGATTCCGGAGTGGCGGCCCTTAGGGCCTTCACGATGCGATAATCGGGCGTGTATTTCTGCACGTCCTGAATGGTCGTCTGAAGCCGCTTTTTCAATTCGGCGTCCTTGCCCTTGCATCCAGGAACAAGAGGAAGAAGCATCAGCACTAGACCCATTCTCCAGACCATCAGTATCCTCGTCGCTCGGCCCTTCCCTTAATCAAGCGCATCGAGGGCCTCCTTTATGCACTTGGGCATCGCTCTAACAATTGCATCCGCCTCGTCCAAGGGAAACCCGGAACTTATCACGTCACCGTTGGCGTCCACCAACCCGCCTTTCGTGAGCGCATTGGGTGACTCTGCCGAACACCTGTGCCAGTAAACATCCTGCTCCTTCCACTCCTTGTTCTCAAAGAACAAGAAGCACTGCGTCTTCACACATTCCTCGTATTCTACGGACACCCAGATGACCACGCCCTGCATGCTTGCCAGTTCATCGTTGAACCCCAGTATCGTCTCAACCATTTCATCCGTGTCGGGCTTGGTCCCTTCTTTGACCATTGCGCGGACTGCCTCCACAGCTGCCTCTGTCACGCCGCCAGCTGTCGCAATGTGGCCCAGATGATAGAGCTTCTGGATGACCTCCGTAGCTTCGTAGGCTTTGACCGCGCTGCGCTGCGTACCAGGGCCGGCGAGCTGCATCGCCGGGCGCAAGAGGACCTCTAACGCTTTCTTCTTTCTCTTCTCGCCCAGCGTATCGCACTCATCGCAACAATCGAACCACGACAACCCCATCGGGTCCCGTCGAATGATCGCGTTGCTCCCCACATACTCATACAGATTCATCCCATCCTGATACCCGCCGCCCGGGACGTTCTGGTTGATCGGGTCGCGGGTGATCCATCGGCCTAGGGTGGGGTGGTGGTAGCGATTGCGGACGTGGTAGAGGCCGGTTTCGGTGTCGTGGCGGTAGCCGGCGTAGAGGATGCGGTTGTCATAGCTGCTGCTGGCGCGGCTGCCGAAGCTCCCATCCATGAATGAGACTTGCCCATAGGGCGTGTATTCGTAGCGCTCCACTACCGTCCCTGAGGCGTTGATCAGGGCTGTGACGTTCATGTTGGCATCGTTGCAGTAATAGAGTGTCTCGTCAAGCGACTGGTTGCCGTCGCTGTCTCGATCGCGGAGGATGAGGGCGTCGATGTAGCGGAGGCCCCAGACGTACTGGGCGTAGACGTTGGTGATGACATCTTCCTTGTCGTTGTTGGCGCCGCCTGTGACGCTTGTGGCGAGGTCTTCGGCGCGGCACTCCTCCACCACGCGCCAGGCCGTATCGTAGTAGAAGTCCGTGCGGGTCCAGTTGTCGCTGGCGACGAACTCCAGCGCAACGATCCGCCGGTGTATGCCGTCGTAGCGGTACTGGGTGACGACGGTCTCACCGGCCTTGACCTCCACCAGCCGGTTCCACGCATCGTAGGTCAGCGCGTAGGTGTTGGCCTCGTCGGCCGGGATAGGCATGACGTCCATGTTGCCGGCCTTGTTGTAGCCGGGCGTCGCCCATTGCGTTTGGGCGGGCGACGTGCCCTCGGTGATGGCTGCGGCGTCGGGGCCGTCGGCGTCGTTGTCGTTCGTATCGATCTCGTTGGCCTTGTTGTGGCTGCGCACCTGGTCGAGCTCGTCGGCATCGGTGTAGTCACCGTCGCCGTTGGCGTCCAGGTGGTAGTGGTCCCAGTTGCCGGTGGGCGACAGGGCCCAGACGTCGGGTCCCGTTTCGACCTTGCCCCAGAAGTCGTCTCGCGCGGTGAGGGTGAAACTGCCGGCCTCCAGCGTTCCCTGCTCGGCCCGAATCAGGCGATTCAGGTCGTCGTAGGTGAACCTGCTGTCGTGGTCATCGACGTCGTCGCCGGCGCCGTCGATGGCCATCACGTCGCGGGTGAGGCGGTTCGAGCGGACGTCGTAGGTGTATTCGAAGCGGTCCTTGTGCGTGTTGGCGGTGCTGATCTGCCAGAGCTGATCCTCCACGCGGCCGAAGCGGTCCAGGTGGTCGTAATTGCCGCTGGCCGTGCCGTAGGTAAGCTCCAGAGGGTTCGTGCTGACGGTGACACCGGGATAGGTCACGTTGACGATGGCGCCGGCGCCAAGGTAGGCGTACTGGGCGTGGACGGTCGAACCGTTGGAGTTTTCGATTTCCCCGACGCGCGACAGCCTGTCGTTGTCGCCGTCGGCTGCGCCGTAATCGAACGCCACCACGCGTGAGTTGGTGGGGTACGTCACCTGCGTGAGTCGTGCGCCGTTGGTGAGTCTGTACCCGGTGGCCGTGGTATCATAAGTGTAGCTGACGGTGGGGAACGTGCCGGTAGACGTGGCCGCCGCGTGGGACTGCTCCGATGAGGTAACGGAACTCACGAGGTCGTAGGCCAGTTCGATCTCGTTTCGGACGTGACTGTCGGTTGTGGGATCTACCCGGTCATAACTGGTGATCTTCTCCAGGCGTCCGCTATTGGTGTTGTAGGTGTAGCCGATCGAAAGCACGAAGCCATCTACGCCTGTGCCGGGGGTAGTGACATCATCTTCGGTCAGCCGGACGATGTCGTCGTAAACGTATGTGTGGACCGTTAAGTTCTGGTTGGTCCGCGTCCGCAGGGCGCCATTGACATAGTATGTCAGATCGACGTGATCCGTACCCGTAATGGGATTGCCGTAGGTGTCGCCGCTGTCGGGATAGATGATGGCCCGCAGCAGATCGTTGCGGAAGATGATGTTCGTCCCGCCGCTCTTGGGCGTGCCCTTGTCGGTCAGCTCGCGCGAGTAGACGTACCGGGTGGTCTGGCTGTTGGCCGTCAGCAACGCCGTCTGCTTGGTGAGCTGCGAATGCCCGTTATACTCGAACTTCGTGACGCGGTCGACGTGCGGCTCTCCGTCATCGCCGCCGATGCCGGTCGTGGGGGCGACGAAATCGTCCTCGTTCTCGACGATGTACTCAGTCCGGCCGAGGTCATCGTAGTAGTACTTGGTATCCACGGTGGTGCCCGTAGCGACGAGTTCCTGCACCTCGTCGACCTGGCCGGTGGGGTAGTAGGCATAGGACGTAATGATGCGGCCGCTCACGTGGTAGCCGGGCACGGTCGTGCTGGTCGGGTCATCGGTGGGCGTGGTGGTGGTTACGCCGTAGTTGACCACGTCTGTGGGCCGGCTGGCCTGGTCGTACCAGGTGTAGACGTAGGAGGCCTGGGCGTGGTCGTCGAGCGAAGGAATAGTAGTGATGTCCGTACACAGGAAGTCATCATAGTCCGTCGGATAGTCGACGTCATCATCGCGGCGATAGACGGCCTGTTTGATGACGTTGCCGTAGTTATCGTAGATGTTGACGGTCTCGGTGATGGAGTTGATGGCCGTGATGACGTCGTCAGTGACCGTCTCGGCCGTCGCGAGCATCGTGCGCAGAACGCGGCCGACGTCGTCATATTCAAACCGGGTAAAACTGCCGGTGGCGTGCGTCACCTTCGATACGCGGCCGCCGCCGTCGTACTCATACCGCGCCGTCTCGATGTACTGCTGGCCGACGTTACCGTAAGGCACCCCGCGAGCCACGATCCGATCGCCGCGCTCGGGCCGGATCCAGGTACCCGACTTCGGGCTCCCGAAGCGGGATCCGGGCGCCCTCTCTTCGACAACGACCTCCGCAACGCCGGTGCTGATCCGGACAACCCACGGGCCGAGTGCGGGCTCAGTCCAACTCAAGAGATAACGAACGCGCCGGTTGCCCGATCCCATGGCTTCGACGTTCTCCGTGAAGTCCGTGTCAACGAACGTCGTGAGGTCGGTGGCGGCGCCCAGGTCGCTTCGCGTCTTGAGGCGCGGCTGGGGCGTGCCGTCCTCTGCGCTGCCGTTGGAGTCATAGTAGAAGTACGCGGTCGTCTCGACGTTGCCTGACGTCGTGCCGATCTTGGTTTCGATCACGCGGCCGAGGCCGTCGTAGACTGATTCGGTGATGTCCTTGTTGGTCGGGGCATCCTCACTGTCGACACCGGCGTATCGGAGCACGACCCGGCCCAGGTTGTCATACTCGTCCACACCGGACTCGACGTACTTGCTGGCAATGTCGTAATAGCGGCGCGTGTACGATGGTCGCTCACGCCAGTCGTAACCGTAAGCCGTGCGGGATTTCTCCGCCAGCGTGTCCGAACCGTTCGGTTCGGTGCTGGTCTCCGCTAGCGCGCCGGACTTGGAGCCCGTCCACCGGCGCACAAGCTGGCCGTCGTCGTACCAGGCAACGTCGGCGACACCGGCCATGAAGTACGTGCCATCGCCGTCGTCATCATAATAGCAGTCGTTGTAGGTCCGGACCTCCTTGTACGTGCTGGCCAGCCCATAGAACATGAAGGTGAAGCGGTTGTCCTCGTCCAGCAGGTTGGCCAGGCTGCCGCCCGGCGAATAGGCTGGGTCAGCATTCGGCAGGAAGATCCGCGCCTTTGTCCGCCCAAGGTCGTCGTAGGTGTAGGCCACTGACGTGTAGTTGGTGCCGGCGCTGCCAAGGACGTCGGTAGCGGGAATGTTGTGATACGTCTTCCGCCAGTCGATCCGCCCCTGCATGTCCATGTGGGTCTGCGACCACGCGTACTTCTCATCGTTGTTGACCGGGGCGCCATAAGTACCGATGCTCATAACATCGACATCGTTGAGCTTGTTGTCGCCGTCGCCGGGGTTGTCGTCGTAGACATCGGAGGCGTCGTCCGACGATACCGTCATCCGCTCCACTTCGCGATCCATCTTGCACAGGCGCGTGACCGTGATCGGCCCCACTAGACCGGTATACGTGTAGTCGCCGTCAACGTAGGGCCAGGTCCCGCTGTTGTCGCAGTCGGCGTTGCCGATGGCCGTCCATATCTCGTCGTGACGTGATTCATTGAACTCCTTGTAGACGGCAAACCGCACCGTCCGCACAGACGTCAGCGTGCCGCTGATGTCGACACTATGGCGCGGGCCAAGCTCCTCGATCACCCGGCCGAAGTCGTCATAGACGTACTTCGTCTCCAACTGCATGCCGTAACCGGCGGAGGTGGTCCAGCCAGACGGCTCGGCGACCTCCGTACAGGTCGTGTCAAAGTCACGAATGACCAGGACTGGCTTCAACGGATTCTGCTCGATGTCGTACAGGCCATACGTGATCTCGTAGGTCGTGTCCGTTTCGTCATCGTAGTACTCGCGACTCCACGTAGGCCGACCGCGAGCGTCGAACTGTTCTTCAAAGGACAGCGTGGTCGGTGTGGCGCCTTTGGTGATGGGCCGGTTGGTCACGCGCTTGGTCATGATCCACGGATTGGTGCCGTCCCAGGTGTAGGAATAGGTCGTCTTGAGGGAGTTGGCGGCTGCGTCGTCCTCCTCGAGATAGGTGACCATCTCGCTGAGGACATAGACCTTCTTCGATTCGTCGGCGGACCCGTTATCGGTATATGCGTATTCGTGGAGCTTGAACGGGTCGGTGCTGGCGCCCCCATCGCCTTTTTGAAGCTCTTCCTTCGTCAGATAGCCCGAGCCCGACGGCCCGGAGTTGTTATAGGCGTAGTAGTGGACAACGCCCGCGGCGTTCTCGATGAACTCGAAGTAGTTGTATCCGTTGCTAGTCCCCTCCTTGTGCATCAGGTCCTTGAACTCCGCCTCGACCGCCGCCAGCCCCGTCTTGCCGTTGTATGTATGGTCGTCGATGTCGCTCCAGGCAATGGCCGAGCTCTCGGCATGCATGATCGCGTGCAGGGTCGACTCGTCGTAATAGTAGTAGTCGCCCCGCCGCTGTCGGCGGTTGCCTGATGAGTCATAGTCTTCCACGATCTTGAACATCACCTGGTCGTATAGGTTCATGTACGAGGTGATCTTCTTTCGCAGGACCGGCGTCCCGGTATGGTCCTTTCGCTCGATGATGAACTTCGTGTACCACTCGTTGCTCAGGTACGGCCCCCTGGAGGGGCCCGGGTTCTTTGTGTACGTGATGTGGTCGCGAATGTCCTTGCCGCCCTGAACGCTGTCGCAGCCGCCCTTGCGGACAAGATAATCAAGCTCCCCGTCGCCGCCGTACACGAAGTGATAGGTAGCGAATTCCTGCAGGTCGTTGTCATCGCCGGCCTGCGTGTTGGGCAACAGGTCCAGGGCATTATTACTGATTTTCAACTCATTCGTCCCGCTGTCGAACACGTCGCCGATCTGGATAACCTCCTCGCTCACCAGGCGTGCGAACCATGCCGGCTCAAGAATGTATTCGATCGTGCCGTCGTCGGCCGCCCCGGCCGTGGCGTCCTTGTGGCGGAAGTACCATACCTTCACGTTGGTCCAGTCGGAGTCGAGCGTCTTATCGGGGCTTCCAACACCATCCTTGGGCATCTGAACGACCATCATCTTCAGGTCACCGTCGTTGCCAAAGTCGTTGTCGTCCGTGTAGTCGTCATCGTCGTCGTAGTAGTAATAGCGCACACGACGGATGTTGTGCGAGTCCGACCAGTCTTCATCCCCGACATCCCCCCAGTTCGAAATACCGTTCCAGGGGGCGTCATCCCAACTCTCTTCGCTCTCGAAGGCCCGGCGCAGGACCGCCCACTTCACGTAACCGTCGAAATCACCGCTCGGATAGTAGCCGACACGGACCTCCGTGATGACCCCCTTGGCGCCGTCTGTTTCAGCACGGCGGAGCTTGACGACCTGTTGGTAGGGATCGCCGTAGGTGATCAAGGTCTCCCTACCGTCCTCGTCCTCGTGTCTGTCGCAGAGGCCCTGCATGTTCCACGCCGGGTCGTAGGTGTCAAAGAAGTACCTCTGGAGCTTCCCTGTCCCCTTGTCGCGGAAGCTGTAGACAAATTGGTCGAGGGTTCCACTTTCCCGGAAATCAACGTTGGCAGCCTTCGACCAGGCGGAGCCAACCCGATCGGGGGCTGTTCCGGTGATGGTGAACATCTCCATCGCGCGACCGCTCAGGAAGACCTGCGCCAAGCCACCCATGTAACCGCCTGTGCGAATGTAGGGCGTAGGGGAGCCCCAACCATGTCCCAGGCCGCCGCCAAGTTTGAAATCTGTTCGCGCCAAGGTCCATCTCAGCAGACCCGTCTCGCCCTCAAAGGCGTGCAGGCGGTAACGCAACAGCACACACTCCGGCCGGATGATCGGGTTGCAATCGTCGTCGGTGGCGGTCTGAGGGTTGCTGTAGGGGTCACCCGCCGGCGTGCCGTCGCCTTCCGTATTGATGAAAGGGCTGGGCCAGTAATCGAACGGGCGCTCCCGCGGTTGGCCTGTCGCGACTGAACCGTTCCAAAGCGACACGATAAGCAGCACGAACACTGTTCTGGAGATAACCTTGGGCATTGACATTCTGAAGCCCCTTCCTGCTTTCTTGCAAATGACCTGAATGCTCATGGCGACATTCCCGTCTGTTATTGACCCACCTCATACTCGAACCGGCCGTCATCTGCTCAAAGAAGGCCAAGATCGATCTTGCGGGCACATTTCTTTTCCCGAGGCACGGCCGGGCGAGAAGAACGACATTCTGGCGCTCGTCAGGGCCCCGGAACGATTTATGGCCTACTTCTCAGCCTGCTCAGCTCTAAGCTTTCCCGCGAGACTCGATTGAGCATTCAGTGCGTGAACTCGAATCGCGATGCATTCGTCGGAAAACCGTTCCTGCAGTCCCGCCAGGACGTTCTCCGTCGCAACACCGATCTCCCACAGGGCATTCACGGCATACCAGCGGACGTAAGGATCTTCGTCGTCCAGCACGTCCAGCAGCGGATCGACTGCGTCCGCTGCGTCCGGGCCCATCTCGCCTAGAGCCTTGGTTGCTTCTGCACGCACAGCGCCATCCTCAGAACTCAGCAGAGCTACGAGATCCCCCACGCTCGGCGGATCTTGCTCGTCGCCCGGCTGCGCCCTCAGTAGCCCAAAGGACAAGACGCCAATGACACACAATGCCCCGATCAGTACCACTTTCAGTGTTACGCTTTTCACTCGCATCCACATGAGATATCCCTTTCCTGCTCACATCCGTTCGCTAATGCTGTCGATTGATTCATGCCGCAAATATGCTGTGGAATGCTCAGACCCGCGCCGGGCTTGCGACGGCGCGCGCGCATGAGCTTCTATGTTCTCGACCCTTGGGATCATCCTTGACCCTCTGCGTGCCGCCCTGGCCCCACTGCTTGCCTTGTTCAGGCGGCTTAGCCCCCAATTCCTCCGCCCGGAGGAATTGGGCTTAGGTGGAGTAACTCTTACGGCGTTCGGATAAATCCCGTCAAGAAGAATCCGGCCGTCGCCATGTTTTTTTCTGGCCCCGGCCTCAAAGAGCGACCGGTGAATCGCCTTGCCCGTTCGGCAAAGCCAGTCGCCAACACGGCTAACGCAAGGAGCCCCAACGATGCCGACATAACCATTTTTTCAAGAATAAATTATTGACTTGCAGTTGTGCCCGTCATCTGCTATAGGCCTCATCTGCTAGATGTCCGCGGCAGAACAGAAGCAGGTAGCGCAAGGATGCCTACTGACGTTCAAGGATAGAACGACCATGTTCAGGGGTACTTGGCTTATTCACGGGACCCTACTGGCAGGAATCCTGCTGGGTTCGGGGCCGATCGGATTCGCGCAAGATACTGGACCCTCCACAGGCCCGCTAGCAGGCGCTGGGGAAACCACGGCCACTGCTGCCGCCAACGTAGAACCCGTAGACCAAGAAGACCCCTCCCGGGAGATGATCCAGTTGGCTCTGCCGAAGGAGGTGGAGATCAAGACGCTCGTCGAGTATGTCAGCCAGCGGTTGAGCCTGAACATCCAGTATGACGAGAGCATCGCCAGGAAAAAGATCACGCTGCTGGCGCCGGCGAGGGTGCCGAAGGAGTCCCTGCTCGAGTTGCTTCAAAGCGTTTTGAAGATGGCCGACCTGGCGCTGGTCGACGCCGAGCAGGAAGGCTGGAAGAAGGTCGTGCCGATCAGCGAGGCGGCGGCGGCAGCCGGGGCGCCGCAGGATTCTGAACAACTCCAGGCCCTCTCGCCAATCGAGATCGCCTCACAGATGTTCGTGCTGGACCACGTGACGGTGGCCGCCGCCCAACGGACGATTCAGCCGTTCCTGAGTAAGCCGGGCGGGACCATTATCGTCCTTGCGGATCAGAATCTTCTGATCGTCACGGACTTCGCCGGCACGCTCAAGCGTATCGCCGAGTTGATCCGTATGGTTGATCGGCCGGGGCCGAAGCTGTCGATGGTCTTCATCAACGTGGAGCACATCTCGGCTGCCGATCTCGCCAGGCGCGTTACCGAGCTTCTGAAACAGAAGCGTTCTCTTATCCCGGCGGATGAACAGCCCAGGCAATCCGAGACGGTTATCACCTATGAGGAGCGATCCAATCAGATCGTCCTGATGTCGGCCGGGCCTGCAGACCCCGAGGCCTTGGCGCTGATCGAGGCGCTGGACGTGCCGTCGGAATCGGTCACGCGAAAGTACCACCTGCGTTACGTCTCGCCGATGCGAATTGACCAGCTCATCCAGAAGCTCATCAGCACGGAAGAGCGAAAGACCGATTACAAATCCGCCATCGATGCCGAGTCCGGCCTGCTGGTCGTCTCGGCGCCGCCGCGGATTCAAGAGCAGATCGAGAACCTCAAGAAGCAGTTGGACGTCGCCGACGCCACGGCCGAGCAGGGCTACATGCAGTTCTACAAGCTCATGAACACAACGGCCATGGACGTGCTGGGGACGATCCGGTCCATGGAAGCAAGCGGCCTGGACCTGGCGGCGCTGGCTGAGCAGGGCGCCACCGGGCCCTTGCCCGGGCGAGAGTCGTTCGCCGGCCCGAACAAGCCGCCGCCAGCCATTGGCGACGCGCTGCCCAAGCCGCCGGTTTACACGCCGTCGGATTCTGAGCAGAGCGATGACAAGGAAGACTTGACCGGCCTGCTGACGACCACTCGGACCAAGGACGCCGTCATCACCGCGGACACAAAGACCAACACGATCATCATCATCGCGCCGCCGCCGGTCCAACGGATGTATGAAAGACTGATCAGCATCCTCGACAAACGGCAGCCCCAGGTGCTCATCGAGGTGATCCTGGTGACCATCGACACCTCCGGCGGTCGGTCGGTTGGCGTGGACATCTCCCGAAAGATCGATAAGGGCACATCGGAGATCGGCGGCGAGAAGGTCAGTGACTCAAAACTGGTTTTCAGTTCGTTCGGGCTCAGCGAGATCGATCAGGACACGGGCGTGTTGACCCTGACACCGGGCATCGGCTTCAACGGCGCGATGATTAACGTGGACCTGTTCAACATCGTCGTCAAGGCATTGGCCACCAGCGGCCACGCCACGGTCCTGTCGGTGCCCAAGGTGTTGGTCAACGACAATGCCACAGCCACGCTTTCCAGCATCAGCGAAGCGCCGTTTTCGAGCGTGAACGCATCGGACACGGTGGCGACAACGAGCTTCGGGGGCTATGCCTCCGCCGGGACGACGATTTCGGTGACCCCCCATATCAGCCAGGACGACTACCTGCAGTTGGAATACTCGATCACACTCAACAGCTTCTCGGGGGACGCCGGCGGCAGTCTGCCGCCGCCCCGCCAGACCAACAGTTTGAATAGCGAAGTGACCATTCCCGACGGCTGCGCCATCATTGTGGGCGGGCTAACGCGCGAGGACACAAGCAAGACGGCCTCGGTGATCCCCTGGATTGGTGAAGTGCGGATCCTGGAATATCTCTTCGGCACCCATGCATCGAGCAAGTCGCGAAGCACGCTGTTTGCGTTCGTTCGTCCCATCATCCTGCGGGACGACGAGTTTGAGGACCTGAAGTATCTGTCCTCACAGGATCGCAAGGCAGCCAACGTAGAACCATGTTGTCCGACAAGTGAACCGATGTTGATGGCATCGTCCTTCTAGGGGAGCACACTGACTTGGCCGACGTCTACAACAAGTTCGCCGCGGCGTTAAGAGCTGAGCTGAACGGTCAGTTTGACGCTGTCTTTGGCGACAGCGTGGCCTGCTCGCCGGCCCAGGCCCGACAGGCCGACCTTCCCGAACCGGCCATCGCCTTGGCCCTGTCCGAGACGCTCAACGTGCCGTTTCGCGAGTCGCTGGCCGATTGCCCGGTCAGCCACGAGTTCCTCTCGGGTGTGCCGATCTCGTTCGCTCGACGGCATTGCCTGATTGGTCTGACCAACGACAACGGGCATCGTGCGGTCGCCATCGCGGGCCTGTCCCAGTTGACCCAGGTCCAGGCCCTTTCAAGGGTCCTGGGCAAATCCCTCGAGCCGATCTTTGCGCCCCGTGATGAGATCCTTCGGGCCATCAATGCCGCCTACCAACAGCAGAGCGGCCAGGCCGAGCGTGTCATCGAGGAGCTGGACGGCCGGCAGGTCATGGGCGAGATCGAACAGGCCGCGAAGAACGAGGACCTGCTCGACGTCGCCAGTCGGGCCCCGGTCATCAAGCTGGTCAATCTGGTCCTGTTCGAGGCGATCAAACGCCGTGCTTCCGACGTGCACGTTCAACCCTATGAGGACCGGCTGATGATCCGTATGCGCGTCGACGGCGTGCTGCACGACGTCCTGACGCCCCCCAAGGCGCTTCAGTCGGAGATCATCAGCCGCATCAAGATCATGGGCGGCATGAACATCGCCGAACGACGCATCGCCCAGGATGGTCGCGAGACGGTCGAGGTCGGCGACCGGCTGGTGGACCTGCGGATCTCCACGCTGCCGACCAGTTTTGGTGAGCGCGCCGTGATCCGGTTGCTGGACAAGAGCATCCGCTTGTACAAGCTGGGCGATCTCGGCATGCCGCCTGCCATTCGGGAGCATTTCTGTCGGCTGATCCATTCCGACCACGGCATCGTTCTGGTGACCGGCCCGACCGGTAGCGGCAAGAGCACGACGCTCTACGCGGCCCTTCAGGAGCTCAACTCCAAAGAGCTGAACATTCTGACGCTGGAAGATCCGATCGAGTATCGCCTGGAGGGCATCAGCCAGACACAGGTCAGCGACAAGAAGGGCATGACGTTCGCCACGGGCCTGCGGCACGTTCTGCGCCAGGACCCCGACATCATCATGGTCGGTGAGATCCGCGATGCCGAGACGGCCAAGATGGCGATCCAATCGGCCCTGACCGGGCACCTTGTCTTCAGCACGCTGCACACCAACGATGCCGCAGGAGCGGTCGCCCGCCTGCTGGAGCTCGGCGTTGAGCCTTACCTGGTCGCCAGCAGCCTTCTGGGCGTTGTGGCCCAGCGACTGGTTCGCCGAATCTGCGCCGGTTGTCGCACGTCCTTCGTGCCGTCGCAGGCCGACCTGCAGCGATGGGATCTGAAGAAGAGCCAACTGCCCTCGGGGAAGCTCTTCCACGGGCAAGGGTGTGAGCAGTGCTTGCAGACGGGTTATCGCGAGCGCGTGGGCGCGTTCGAGTTCCTGGAGGTCTCCGAGCCCATCCGTGAACTGGTCAACCAGCGCGCCAAGGCCTCGACAATCAAGGCCGCTGCGATGGATGGCGGCATGACAACGCTGCGGGAGTGCGGCATCGAGAAGGTCGCCGAAGGCATGACGACCATGGAGGAGGTCATCCGTGTTACGAGCCGTGATGAGTTCTAACTGCCCGCGAGGAGGCTACGCAGCCGACGACTGATGGCGGTCTTTGAATACAAAGCGATTGATCTGGACGCCGGGGCCGTGGCCGGCACGATCACCGCCGACACGCCGCGACAGGCGCGCGACGTGCTGCGCGAGCGTGGGCTGACCGTCACCGACGTCGCCTCGACGCAGGAGGAATTGTCCAACCCTCGCAAGGGGCGGCCCAGGCGCCTGCGAAGCCAGGGCGAAGTGACGATGTTCGTGCGAGAGCTCAGTGCGCTGCTGACCACGGGCATTCCGCTTCTCCAGGCCCTCCAGACGCTCGCCAAACAGCACCACCGCCGTTTCAAGACCGTCATCCAGCGCGTGGCCGATCAGGTCACCGGTGGGTCGAGCCTGGCCGAAGCCATGGTCCAACATCCCGCCTACTTCGACGACATCACCACCAACGCTATCCGTGTCGGCGAGAACACAGGGTCACTCGAAGTCGCGCTGAAGCGATTGGCTCAGTTCAAGGAAAAAGGTCACCGGCTCCGCAACCGCGTGACTACGGCCCTGATGTATCCGATGGTCGTGGTCGTCATCGGCCTGGCCGTGACGGTGTTCCTGATGACGTACGTGGTCCCCATCCTTCTGGAAACGCTCACACAATCTGGCAGACCGTTGCCGGCGATCACCGCGTTCGTCAAGGCCATGAGCGACATACTTCTGGGCTGGTGGTGGCTGATCCTGTTGGCCGTCTCAGGCGCCGTAGCAGGCTTGGTGGCGATGAATCGCAACGAGAGAGGCCAATTCCTCTTGCACCGGTTCATTCTGTCCGTCCCGTTGGTCGGCCAGTTGGTGCGCAAGGAAAGCGTCTCCCGCATGGCGGTCGTCCTGGCGGCGCTGCTGAGGAGCAACCTGCAGTTCATCGACGCGATCGAGATCACGCGACGAACGATCCACAACCGGGTCTTCCAGGACGCCCTGGTCGACTACAAGGCCGCCATCGCCTCCGGCAAGGACGTGGCCGGGCCGCTGGAGGCCTCGGGCGTGTTCAGTCCGATGGTGATTCAGATGCTGGCCATCGGCCAGGAGACGGGCCAACTGGAGGAGATGCTGGATCAGTTGGCCGAGACCTATGACCGTGAGGTCGACACGGCCGTCGACCGTCTGACGGCCGTTCTGGAGCCTGTGCTGATTATCTTTCTGGCAATCCTTGTGGGATTCGTGGCGATGGCCACGCTGCTGCCGATCCTGGAGTCAAGCAATGTCCTGTAGACAAAAACACCGTTGCATCCGTCGCGCTTTTTCACTTGTGGAACTCATGATCGTCATCGTCATCCTGGGCGTCCTGTCGGCAGCCGTCACGATTAACGTCCGCAGCTACCTGTTCAAGGCCAAGCAGAACACGGCCAAGAGCGACATTGCCAAGATCGTCCTGGTCCTGGATACGTTTTTCGGCGAATACGGGCGTTATCCGAACTCCGAAGACGGGCTGGAGGTCCTGTCGAAACCATCCGCCAAATTCCCCGAGCCGCTGTTGGAGAGGATCCCCATCGACCCGTGGGGACGGCCATACCAGTACATCTCCTCCGGGCCGAGGGATTGTGAGGTGTTCAGCTTCGGCCCCGACGGCCAGGAAGGCGGTGTCGGCGTGGATGCCGACATCAGCAGCAAGAACCTGGGGGGCGAAGATCAGCCATGAGACGGCGCGGCTTTACACTCCTGGAGATCGTCCTGGTGCTTCTGATCGTCTCGATCATCGCCTCAGCGGTCGTCGTGAAACTCCAGAGCCCCCTCCAAAACGCCCGCCTGGAAGATGTCGTCGGCTGGCTCGGGCAGTTCGACCGCATCACGAGGACCTACGCGCATCGCCAGGATCGGCCGGTGCGAATGATCGTCGATCTGGACAAGCGGCAACTGCGGCGAATGGACTCCAGCGAGAGTGAGAATCTGGGCCCGCCGCTGCAGCTGCCCGCAAGATGCAGGATCGACGCCTTGCGGCTGCCGACGGAAACGCTCACCCGCGGCAGCATCGCCATCGTCTGCTCGACGGGCGGATTGATGCCCACTTATGCATTCAGGCTCGTCGAGACGGGCGGGCGCAGCCGATGGCTTCTGGTCGCCGGCCTGACAGGACACGTGACCACATTCGACGATGAAGACCGTTTCAACAAGATATGGGAAGGGCTGTTCGGGCGCGACGCTGGTTGAGGCGCTGGCGGGCACGGCCCTGCTTGGCCTGGTGCTGGCGACGCTGGTGACCGCCGCCGGCCAGATGAAACGCCAGGCCTACTTCGCCGATGCGCGGACGGAGGCCTGTGATGTTGCCGATGAACTGCTGACCCAGTGGTGGGCCGACCGGGACCACTTTCCCCGCGACCAGACCGGCATTGTTGGGGATCAGTCCCGATGGGCCTGGCGCACGCACCGGGTTGGAACGGTCACAATCGGCTCGGTCACAGGCGAGATCATCGCGGTCGAAGTCCTCGACCGCCAAGCGCCCGAGCCTGAGGTCGCAGTCTACATTGAGATCGTTTTACCCGCACCCGACGATGAATAGGCAACATGGCATGACGCTGGTTGAACTGCTGGCCGCGCTGGCCATCGTCAGCATGCTGATGGTCGCGTCCATGTCCGTCGTGACAGGCGTCACGCGGGTCGGCCGCCTCAGCCAACGACAGGACGAGCTCCAATCGCTCCAAGCGGGCGTGCGACAGTTGCTGGAACCAGACCTGATCCACGCCCGGCGGTATCGCAACACGACTGACGGGTTCGAGATCGAAACCCTCTCGGCCCTGGCGCCCCAGTCGCTACAGCGAAAGCACTGGCCCGCCGTTGTGACCTATCAGACCCGACAGATTGACGACCAGCCGTGGCTTTTCCGAACGCAGGTCGTCGGCGCAATGCCCCCGGTCCGACAGCTCGTGGGCGGGGGGATCAGCAACGTTGACCTGCAGGATGCATCGCTGCCTGACGTGTTGGACTACGACCTGTGGGGGCCGGCGCCTGAGGTGTGGTTGGTGACCATCCATTTTTCGGATGCGGATCGACAGCCCAAGCGGTTTGTCCTTCAGACCAAGTAAGTGTGCCCGATGAAACGACGATGCAGACAGTCCGGCTATGTGCTCCTGATCGTGCTGGTCGTTCTCGTCATTGCGACAACGGCCCTGACGTCAATTGCCCGGTCTTGCCTGAACAGGTCGGCCCGCGCGAGCCACCTCCAGCGGGGCCTCCAGATCCGCTGGGGAGCGATAGGCTGTCAGGCCCTCGTTCTGGCCGAGCCCGATCGGATACTTCGCGCCCATGAGAAGGCCATTGGCGAACCGACGCCCGTCATGCGTCAGACCATTCAACTCGGCGGCCTGGACTTTCACTTGCTCCTCGGCGATGAACAAAGCAAGGCGAACGTGAATCATCTGACCAAGGCCGGCGACTCGGCCGGGATGGTCGAGGCCCTCCAGAAACTCCAGGAAGAACTCCCCGAGCCACTGGGCATCGAATTGTCAAACACCGAATCGGCTACGCCCCTGCCCGCACGTGGTTCCACAAAGGTCCGCTCCTTTGATCAGGTGTTCCGCAACTCGCATCCGGCCAAACTGCTTGGCCTGGATAACCACGCAGATTCCGTCGCCGGCCGCGTGACGTTCTGGACCAACGGGCGCATCAATTTCCGCAGGGCCCATCCCGACGTCCTAAAGATCGTTCTCGACGGGGTCCTGTCACACGGACAGGTGCACGAACTGTTGGCCTTTCGCGAGCAAAGCCCCCACGCCTCCGTGGCCGATGCAATCCGTCACCTGGAGCTTTCCCGCAGTGAGAGTCGAAAACTTTCCGCTCACTTAACGGAGACATCCTCCTGTCACAGCCTGTGGGTGGTCGTGGAAGATGAGACCCGAAGCTGGTATAGGCTCTACGTCAAGATCGACACGGCCGATCGCAGCCAGGTGTTTGCATGGTGACCCTAACACGTCCAGCGCGACAGCGTCTGCTCCGCGCCGCCATCGGTGCGTTGCTGCTGGGCCTTCTTTGGCCCGCGAGTGCGATGCTTCTCGGGCCGCCCGCTCTGGTCGGCCGGCCCGATCGTCAGCGGGATCAGACAACTCGGGCTGCCGCAGCGGCGCCAACGACGGCGCCTTCGCTGGCGGTGATCGAAAGTTATGCCGTCATCTTCGGCCGCGACCTACGCAGGCCGCTCGTGGACCCCGTGCCTCCCAAACCATCGCCGCCGCCGAAGCCCAAGTTGGGCCTGCGCCTGGAGGGCACGGTCCTGGAGCCGGACCACAACTACGCGTTCTTCAAGACCAAATCCGGTGAAACCAAGATCGCCTCCGAGGGGCAGATCGTCGAAGGTGCCGAAGTGATCTCCATCAGCGAGGGCGAGGTGACGGTCAGCTTTGGCGACCAGATGATCTCGTTGAAGACAAAGGCTAAGGCCAACGCCGAAAGGGGCAACCGGTGAGATCGGGCGATTTTCTGATCGGCTTTGACGGCGCCGCGTGGTTCATCGCGCGACCGACCGACGAAGGCGTCGATGTCCACCGCATCCCAATCGACGCGGACGCCGCTCCTGAAGACCACACCGAGCGGGTCGCCGACGAACTGACCCGTCGAGGTTATCGTGGCGGCCCGGTCTGCCTCGGCCTTCCATCTGATATGGTCCTGACGGCCACCATCGAAACTGACAACCTTCCGCGCAGCAGACCCCGGACGGCCATGCTCTACCGCCTCGAGGAGCAGTTGCCGCTCGACGCCGAGTCGCTCACGGCCGACTTCTTTGCGCCGCTCGCCGGCCGGTGCCTGGCCGTCGCCGTCGAGACCGAGCGCATCGAACGCATCGTCGACGCCCTTGTCGACCATGGGGTCGACGTTGCGGCCATCTGCCCAACGGCCATGCTGACGGTGTTCGGGCTTCGCCTGGCCGATGTGTCACTTGGTGGCTACGTGGTCCTGGCGGCGCCTCACAATGTCGATGTCCTTCGAATGGCTGACGGGACCCCGACGACCTGGTACACCCCCACCGACGGCCCCGAGGACCTGGCGCGCTGCATCGAGGCGGACCTTCTCACACAGCCTGCGGGCAATGGGCCGGCGCCCGTCCACATCGTCGGAGGGGCCGACGACGCCAACGTAAAGCACCTCGCGGACAACGACTCGATTGCGGTTGAACGTCTCGATGAGGACCCCTTGGCGCTGGCCCTGCGAGCGGCTGAGGCGCTAACGGCGGGCCGAGGCGGCTGGATCGACCTTCGCCGAGACCAACTAGCGCCGCCCAATCCCTGGGGGCGAGTGAAGGGCTCTCTTCGGACCGTCACAGTTCTGGCCATTGTGCTTCTGGCCTCACTGGCGGGGACATTTCTGTGGCGATCGGGGCAGTACTCGTCCATGGCCGATGATTGTCGGCGACAGATGCAGACCGTCTACCGAACGCTTCACCCCAACCGTCGCGCGGCGACCAGCGTGCGGCGACAGCTCGAAGGCGAACTGAAGCAACTGGCGGGCCTGAGCGGCACGGGACAGGATATCCCTCCGCGACCGAACGCTCTGGACACACTGCGAAGCGTGGTCGCCCACCTGCCGTCCGACACGCGGCTGCGGATTACGGAGATGCGGCTGGACCCGATGAACGTCTCTCTGCACGGCGAGGTGCTGAAGTTCGCCGATGCCGAACGGATTGCCGAAACGCTCAAGGAGGCCGGCTTCGAGGTCGACCCGCCAAGGAGCGAGCGAAAGGCCGAGCGCGGGGTCGCCTTCACGCTGACGGCCAAGCTGCCTTCGAAAAGTCAGCACCTGCTGACCCAGAAAGCTGAAACCCCATGAACCGCCAGAGCCTTCTGATCGTCATGCTCATCGCCCTGCTGGGCGCCTCGGCGCTGTGGGCCCATCAGCGTATGGCCGGCCGCCAGCGATTGGCAGAGGCCGCCTACGATAACCTTCAGCAATCTCGCCGCTGCGCTGCCGAGATCGAGTCCATTCGCCGCCGGCCAGCAATCGCGGCCGACAGCGAAGCGATTGGCGGTGAGGTCCAAAGCGCTATCGAGCAATCTGCAGCAACCGCCGGGATCGAGGCGGCCAGGCTCTCTCGCATCACGCCCGAGTCGCCTCAGCGCCTCGGCGACAGCGTCTACAAGGAAAAACCCACGCGCGTGCGTCTGACGGATGTGACGCTGGAGCAACTGGTCACCTTCCTCCACACATTGGGCCGCCGTCACGTCGGGCTCAACGCTCGGTCTATTCAGCTTCGCGCGCCAAGGCCAGCCGATACCGGCAAACTTTGGATTGCAGAAGTGGTGATCACACACTTACTATACGACCCGCCTGAAACGGGATCGAATCATTGAAGAATTGAGGGCGGAACCATGGTCGGGAGAATCGTTGTCCTTGCAGCAGCCCTGCTTGTCACAGGATGCCAGATGATGCCGTGGGCCTCGCAGAAGAAAGAGCCCAGGCAGTACACCACAATCGCCGAGAGCCCCGACCGTAACAGGGAAGCGGCGGTCTATCACAACGCCGAGGGACTAAGGCTGATCGAGCTTGGCAGCTACGACCAGGCAGAGACCGAACTGAAGCTGGCCCTGGAGGCGGACCTGTTCTACGGCCCAGCGCACAACAACCTGGGGACGGTGTATCTCCGCAGGGAAGACTACTATCGCGCTGCCTGGGAGTTCCAGTACGCCGCCAAGTTGATGCAGGGACGGGCTGAGCCTCTTTACAACCTGGGCATGGTCTTTGAGGAGATCGGCGATCTCACGAAGGCGACCGAACGCTACGAGAAGGCCCTCGATATCTCCCCGGAAGAGGTCCGCATCGCCGGCAACTTGGTGCGAGTTTACAGGCACAAGAATCGAAAGGACCAGCAAACGCGCCAGTTGCTGCAGCAAGTGGCCATGCAGCACACTCGTCCCGACTGGCGCCAATGGGCCCGTCAGCAGCTTGCCCTGATCGGCCAGCCGGATCAGACCCCGGCCACTCAGCCCACCGACGACCCCCCGGCCGATTCCCCAGATTCCTACTGAGGTGCGCGGACAGGGCCGAGCAGCAAGAGAGGAAGCAACAGAGAAATGACTGCCAGAAAAAGGACCACCCTCCCAGCCGCAAGCAGCCCCACAGGATCCAGTCGACATATCTCCTGGCGAAAACTGAACCATCTGGCAATGGCCTTCGCGCTTGGGGTCGTGCTGACGGCATCGGCATTCATCTTCACGCCCCTGGGAAACCCGTTGAACAACGAGCCCAAACCTGCCGAGCTCCGCCAACCTGATCGCCGCCCGACAAGGACTGCTGCGAAGGCGCCGACGCGCGACGCCAGGAGAGCTTCCGCCCCAAGTCAAAGCGATCCCATGGCCGAGCTTCGCCGCATTGAGGAAATCAACGAACGCAATCGTCGCCTGATGAACCCCGCATCCCCTTCGGCGCCACCCGCAGGGCCCAACATCCCCCAACCCCCAGGCCTGCCTCAGCCGCCGACGCCTCACACGCCCCCGACACCCTAGAATCACTACAACCGACCAGCCCTCGACAACAGACTGTCAGAAGACCCCTTCCGGGCACTGAAACTCCGGTTGGGCCAATGCGTCGTAAAGATTGACCTTCTGTCCAGCCGGCAGATCCACACACCACACCCCCGCCTTGCCGGGCTGTTTGATCAGGCGACGACAAATCCGACCACACTGCGTGGCCCGGCAACACAACGTCAGTCGCTGATGGACCCTGTTCGCCGTGTCGTCCGAATCGCCCTCCTCGTGGACATATTCGCGGTCAAGTGAAACCCGCGCCGTCGGGTGATGGGCCGGCGCCGTCCACTGCTCCAAGACCAGCGCCTTGTTGGGACATCGCTTCGCACATCCCCCCAACCCATCGCACAACTCCTCTGCGACCAACCGGGCCTTTCCATCAGCCAGAGCCAACGCCCGTTCAGGGCAAAATGACACACATCGACCGCAGCCGTCGCATGATTCCCGATCGATCCGCACCACCTGCCGCAGTTGACTGATCATCTTCTGTCCCTTCCCTCAGACAGCCCCGAGGTCACATGGGATTGAGCGTGATTCTATCGCCAGCGCAACGAACGTCAAGCATCCAGCTCAGTCTTGGCCCGAAATTCTTTTCGAACCGTCACACCTGCGGCGTCGGCCCGACAAATCCATCACGGCCGACCGGTTCTTTGGCTGGATCAGAATATCCGTGTCGAAGCGCCTCATCTGGCTGGCAGACGCAGCTTGCCTGGTCTTCGCCCGTCCACCGACGACCTGTCGAGTGGTCGGATCTACACTCGGCCTCTCGGCATCGTTGGTGTCCTCGCAGCCGGCCGGACTGTACGCCGACTGACGCAGTAGGCCCACCACAGTGTGGCGACTGTTGTTGGCGGCCCGCCACCAGGGGGCAACCGGCGAATCTGGTGAGCCCACGGGGGCTTGCCTTTGGCGCCCGTTGGCTCGATAATGTCAGAGGGAGGAGATGGGACTGTGGCTTCTTCTGACGACAACATCTTCCGTTTGCCTGATGGCCGCGTTGCTCGCTTTGCGGCCAAGGAATCACTCAATCTCTTGGTCTTCAATGACGGCGGCTGGAAACCCGTGACAGGCCTCAAACTTGCCGCGGTCCTGGGTGCCACGCCACTCACTGCCGAGGAAATCCGGTGTTTGACACCGGCCGGCACCGTCTCCCAGTAGTCTTTCCACGCCTTGGCTGAGGCCCCCACCGCCGCTGACCGCGTCGGTGGGCGTCGTGTGCTTCACGAGGGTGCCCATAACCGTCCCGATATACCGTTCCGATCAACGCCGAGCCCTATGGCAGTCGAATGGCGAGTACAGCTGCGACCGCCATTCCGATCACCCAGGCGCCTACGCCAACGCAAAAGCCGATAGCCACAGAGGCCCTTAGCGACTTGCGTCGCCTAGCTAGCTGACCGCAAAGAATCCCCCCTGCTAGACTCAGACTGGCTATTCCCGTGCCTGTATAGAACAAGATATTGTTCACTGTACCGCCCAGCCTCCGGACATGAGACATCGACGCTCGAAGCGCCGTGATGTTGGCAAAGCACCAGAGGGTGCCGAACACTCCATACGCAAACACCAAGGACAGCAGTTTCCCTAATTTAGTACTTTCGCGCATTCGAGTCTCCATCAGCAAACGATAACTCATCTTCCCGTAACACCTCAAGTGATAATGCTCCACACGCGCAGTTTCGGGACGCACCCGAACAGATGCGACTCTGATTAAACGTCACCAAATGGAAGCACTTATTCATGGAACGCCGCCCACAGGGGACAATGATCACCATAAGCCGCGCGGTTCCAATCCATATCATCGTCGGCCGCTTTAGCCTGGTTGTACTCCGCCTGCTCTCGGTACTTCTTGGCCTGCTTGCGATTCCATTCAGCTGTGGCCTTGTCGCCAATCTTCTCACGGTGAGCTGCCCAAGCCTCATACCTGTCAGCTTGTTTTCTGTCATACGCGGCCCACGCTTCATATTTAGATGACTTGACCCCGTACTGGACCCATATGGAAACCATTGATCGGCAGTTGTGTCCCCAACTGAAACGAGGAGGCGTCTGTTCCAGGATGTTCATGAAAACGTGCAGTTTCTTGTCGGCTTCGCAGGAAGTCTTATGTTTCGTGCCAGTAATGGCGCTTTTGGCGATGGTTACGCATTCAATCTCTCCCGGAACACTCCAAAAGATCGAACCGGCAACATTCCTTGCCGTCTGCCCAACTACGCCTGCCTGGGTGGTTGCGTCAACCTTCGGGTAGAATTGACATTTTCTATACTTCTTGATGCGGTCCTGATCGTCATATACCGGATAGATGACGTAAAGGTGAACTGTACCAGTGACCCAGCGATCAGTTCCCTGTGGATCCACATATGCGAGTGGATTACTCCCGACATACTCGTACAGGTTCATTCCGTCGGCATACTGATCGTAAACGTTTCTGCTCTTCTGCCGCTTTCGCCGCATATTCTGGCTCCATCGCCCGGGGTCTCGGGTGATCCAGGTGGCTAGTGTGGGGTGGTAGTAGCGGTTTCGGGCGTAGTAGGTGCCGAAGGGGTCCCAGCGGTAGCCGGCGAAGAGGATCAGGTTCTCCCAGTCCGACCACTGGAACATGTTGGCGGCCCATTCCGTTACGCCCGTGCCGTCCCTGTCGCCGGCGGATTGGGCTGTGCCCGGGTCGCCGTTGAGGATCGTCGGCCAGCCGTACGGGTCGTACTCATACCGCTCGGCCACCCGGCCGGTGTCGGCCCGCACCAGGGCCGTCACGTTGAAGTTGGCATCCGTCGTGTAGTACAGGATGGAGTCGTTGGGATCATCGTAGTCGCCGTCGGGGCCGGGGGGGGCGTCGGTGTCGTAGAAGCGGACGATCGGCGTGTCGATGTACCGCAGGCACCAGATGTACTGCTTGATCGGATCGACGTCCCCGAAGCTCCGCGTCTCCAACTCCTGCCAGGCCGTATTATAGTAGTAGTCGCGGTGCACCCACAGCGCCTCCGGGTTGACCGAATCATGCATCTTGGCCGTGATCCGCCGGTTCAGCCCATCATACACGAACGACTCCGCCAGCCGGTCCGTCCCGTCATCGAACGTCTTGTTATTATCGAGGTTCTGCCACCGCTCGGTCAACCGATTCCACGCGTCGTACCTGGCCACGCGATGCACGCCGGACCCGAGGCCGAACCACGCGTACTCGGGGCTGGGAATGAACGTCATGTTCCCGTTGCCGGTCCCGGCGTCGTTGATGTCGTCCCACACGTCGTAGACCGGCTCGTGCCATGCGTCCTGTCCCTGCTCTTCACCGATATCGGTGAGCTCGTTGACGTCGTTGTGCGTGCGCGTCTGCTCGAAATCCCAGGCGGCGCCGCTGGTGGCGTCGTCCTTGAAGGTGGCCCAGTTGCCGAGCTGGTCCAGGCCGAAGAGCTGCGCGCCGGCGTCATAGGCTTCGATGCTGCGTTCGCCGGTGGCAAGCTGGCCGCGGTGGAACTCCAGGAGACGATTCAGGTCGTCGTACTCGCTGCCAACGGCGACGCTCTCTTCGTGGTAGAGTTCGCTGTGCTTGTCGGCATTCGTGCCGCCCTGGGCGTTCTTCTTGTAAAGGCGGTTGCCGCCGCCATCGTAGCCATAGTCGAAGCGATCGAACGTGGCGCTGGCGGCTGCGTTCTGCCAGATGATCTTCGCCACCCGCCCGAGGTTGTCGTACCCGTTGTAGTTGTTGGTGGAGTCGCCGAACATCAGCGCCAGCCCGCCGCTGACCGCCGCGGTGGGCGTCGTGCGCTTGACGATGGCGCCCAGGCCCACGTAGGTATACTCGGCGAAGGCCGTGTCCGATCCATCGTACTCACCGGCCGTAGAGCCGTCGTCATCATATATGCCGGCAACGATGGCCAGCCGGTCGGTGATGGTGTCGTCATCGCCGTAGGTATAGTGCACATATCGGCCGTTGGGGTAACGGACCCACTCCAGGCGGTTGCCGGCAGAGGAATCGTAGCTGTACTGGACGTAGGGCTCGGTCCCGGCCACAGCCCCGGCGTGGTCCTGGTATTCCTTGTCAATGTTGCCGTAGTTGTCGTAGACGTATTTGATCTGGTTCAGGACAGTGTTGGAAATGTCCTTGGAGGTCACCAACTCCAGCCGTCCTGCCGCATCATAGTCTCGCTCGATGTACTTGACCGTCAGGTCAACGTCCCCGCCGGTATAATTGCCAACTGTTTCCTCCGTCAGCTTTCCGGCGTCGTCGTAGGTGTACGCAATCGACACACCCCGCTGATCGGTTCGGATCATCGGCTGGGCGTTTCGCCAGTAGTAGAACAGCACCTTGTTGACGCTGTCATCGGGGTACTCGATGCTGAGCAGGTAGTCCTTTCGCTTCTGGGCTGACGTTGAGCACGCGCCGTAGGTATAGGTGGTGGTCTGGTCGTCGCTGGTCGTGTTGCCGTCGGCAGCGGGGTCGAGGGCCGTGATGGTGAGGATTTGGCCTGCAGCATTGTAGGTGTAGGCCGTGACGCGACATTCGTCTCCCGCCCGACTGGCGGGCGCGCTGGGATCGGTGGTCCAGTATGTGGTGCCGTTATTGGCCAGGTAATTCTCGACGACGTAGGTGGTCCGGCCCAGGTCGTCATAATAGCTCTTCGTCACCGCGCCCATGTTGTCGGTGACCGTCTCCATCCGTCCGGCGTCGTCGTAGGCGTAGGCGGTGATGATTTTGTCGTTGGCGCCGGACTGCGCCGGCGCCGAGCCCGGGGCCGGATCGCTGGTTAGCACACCGTAGTTGGCGACGGTCGTCAGGCGATGGCCGTGGTCATACCATCGGTAGACGTAGGACACCTGGGACGCCGGCGGCGAAGCATCCGTCAGCCGCTTGCCCGTGCCGGCGGTGGTGGCATAGGCATCGTCGTCGCAGCGGTAGAGCGCCTCTCGCGTCACATTGCCGACGCCGTCGTAGGTGTAGATGCGCTCCACGACGGCCTCATCGTTGGTTGTTGCGGGGGATCCGAAGTCGTTCCAGACGATCACGTTGGTCGCCCGGCCTGCGTCGTCGTAGACCGTCTCGGTGAAGCCGCCCGAAGGCATGAAGACCTTGTTCATCCGCCCGGCGTCGTCGTAGGCGTACGTCGTGTCGATCTCGCTGTTGGCGTCGATGGTCCCGTTGGCGGGGTTGACGGCGTACTGCCGGCTGGCAAATGGCCGATCGCCGGCCTCATAAAGGGACGTTGTCATTGACAGCATGTAGTACGGGCTGCTGCTATCCTTCGTGCGGGATACCCAATTCACGACGCCGTCGCTGAGTTGGTCCCGCCACGGGCCGTCGGCCGGCTCGGTCCGGCTGACACGGAACTTGCCGTCGTCCGTGCCGTCATCGTCCAGATCGACGTCTACTATAGCCGTTGCATGGGAGTTGTAGGTGTCCGATACCCATGTCTCGCCCATGGTGTCGTCCAGCCGTCGGCGCTCCCTCAGTTCGGGCACCTGGTTGCCGTCGGCTGCACTGCCGTTGTCATCGTAGTAAGACTCCTCGACCGCGATCAGGTCGCTCGTGCCGTCGCCCGGGTCTGTCCGCAGGTTGGCGGGCGTGCCATCGCCGGTCGTCGTACCGACCCATCTTTCCATCACTCGCCCCACGCCGTCGTAGACCTGGGCCGTAATCGTGCCCAGGGCGTCCTTCCGCCGCAACAGCCGGCCAGCCATGTCATAGGCCAGCACTTCGGATTCGTAGTAGTTCGCGCTCGTGCCGGTGTCCCAATTCGCGGGCAGATTGAAGTAGACCCGCGTCTTGTCCGGTCGCTGCTGTCCGTCATACGTGACGGTTGTCCGTGAGAGCTGCGTGAGACTTTCTGTGCCGGTCGGTGTGGTCCCTGAGAGCGTCGCTGTGGCAAGGAACTGACGGGTCCAGTCGCCGGCGGCGGCCGTCCAGCTAACGCTGATCGGACCGGCCAATTGGTAGCTGCCATCGACGTGCGGGTAGACGCGTGTCTCGATGATCGTCTGGGCTACGCTGTCGATGGTCTGACTGACGACAGTGTGGAAGGTGAATGTGTTCTTGCCCTCGGGGTCGGTCACCTTGCTGACGCGCGCAAGCTCGTCGTAGGCGTAGGTGGTCTCGAGGTAGTTCGTGCCGGAGGCGCCCTCGCCCGTGTCCAGGATAAGGTGATAGACCTTTCGCGATCCCAGCAGGCCGTCGTAGTCCAGCCACGTGACCGTCCAACTCAGATAGTCCGCCTGGTCGCTGGTATCGACGCTGTCGTAAGCGTTCAAGGTGTAGTCACGCCCAGTCTCACCCTCGTTGGTATCGGTCCAGTTGGCCCATGGCACGACGATGGTCTGGAGTACCCGGTCGAGCTTGCACAGCTTCTCGACCGTGATCGGCCCGACAACATCGCCATTGCCCGTCGCCGGCTTGTAGCCGGTGGCGCTCCAGCGCTCGTTCAATGAGAACGCATCGTTCTCGATGTAGACCGTCCACCGCGCCGTTTTGGCCTGTTCAAGCGCGCCGTCGCCGTCGGTGTCCACAGCGTGCATCGGGCCAAGCACCTCCGTCACACGCCCACCGTCGTCGTAGGTGTACTCGGTGATCAGGTGCAGGCCAAAGCCGGTGGCCGTTGACCAGGCGCCTCCGCCCGTTGGCAGAAGATCCTCGTTGGCATCGAGAAAATCATCCGTCTCCGTCATGTCGGCGTCATCGATCTGCTTGGTCAACTGGCCAAGATCATTGTGTTCGTAGTAGCTGATCTCACCGGATTCCGCCGTCCGCCACGTCAGCCGGCCGTCGATGTCATAAATCTCTTCCGAAACCAGGACATTACTACCGGGGCCGATATGGGGGCTAAACGCGGTGATTTCGTCGACATCCCGCGTGATCGTGCGCCTCTTGACAACATCAACATAATCGTCCGTATACCATACGTACGCGTACGCAACGAGGGTGGCGTAGGGGCCTGCGCTGGGACCTCCCATGTCCGTAAGGGTCTCCACTTGGGCCAGGCCATACACGCCCGTCGTGCCGTTCTCGATATACCAGAAGTTCTGCTGGTAGACAGGGTCGGACGCCAGCCCTTCTCCGATGTACGTCGCCTGGATATCTAGGCCACCCCTGACATTTCCTCGGATTGACGACGTGGCCGTTGTTGTCGTCGCGTAAGCCCACAGCTGACAGATGCCGGAGTTCGTGTGAATGTACTCATAGAAATCTGGATACCCGGTCTGGTCCATCAGGTCGTGGAACTCGGGATCATTCACTCCATCATCATCCTTGACAACCTCCTGCCAGGTATCGAACTCGCCCGTGATGGCATCATCTATGGCTTCCCAGTTGATCGCGGAATTCTCAAAATGCAAGTAGCTCTTGCCGCCATCGAAGAATTGATAGAAATCCCCGGTTCGATAGACGGGGGCCGCGCCGATGTGCGAGCCGTCCTGCGCTTGCTCCACCACGCGCAGCATCACTTGGCCGAAGGCGTTGTAGAACGTGGTTATTCGCTTGACCACGTTCTCCTCGCTGTCCTCATAGGAGACCACATATTCGGTATGCCAATGATTGCGGTCATCGCCAGCCATTTTCCCGGGAATAGCATCGTTGAGGTTGATTGTGACCGTTTCTTTCAGCACCCGCGACGTGGCGCCGCCGCAATTCCCCTTGCTGTAGGCGGCGGAAACGCTGCCGCCACTGTAAACGTATCGATAATCCAAGTAGTCCTTGAATGTCGTCCCCTTGGAAGTGGACACCACATCCTCCGTGCTCAGACTATCGATATACGTCTCCATGGCGCTAAAGGTGGTCTTCGCGCCGCCAGTCGGGTCCGCCGCCAGCCTGGAATACCACGCCGGCGTGAGCACCATCTCCAGCCCGTTCGAGGCACTGTAGCGATAGTACGTCACCTCAAGATCCGTAGGGCTTTGCCCAAGAGTCTGCTTGACGAGGAACTTGAGGTCCCCGGTGCTGCCGTGGGCAGCGTCGGGGCCACCAGTAACGTAACCAAAAAAATTAAACTTGACCACCTCGACCCAAATGGCGGCACGCCACACGGCATAGATCCCCGTGCTGATCCTCGCGATGGATGTCCCGCTGCCGACATAGGTCAGTGTAGCTCTCTGAGAGGAAGGCCCATCACCGCCGCGTACATAGGTAATGACCCGGGGCTCATCGTAGTCCGGATCCTCGCCATATGAGATCGTGAACTTCCTGCCGTCAGGGTCAATGTACTCCGTAGCAACGTAGAGTCCATCCGTCGCATCCTCCCCTTCCGCCACGAACGCCGTATGCTCCGCGAACTTCAGACGCCTTATCTTGCCGGTCTCAACACACGTAATCTTATAGGTGTAGACGCCGCCCTCAGAGAGTGTCAGCGAAAGCTCCACGCCATACTTCTCTGCTATGTAGGTCGATTGTCCAGCACCTCTTGTCGCGTCGTCGAACTCTTCATATGTGTCGCCCCGAAGGACCACGCGATAGACGATTTCATCCTCGCCCGCGTCGTTAACGTCCTCCAGGAATATCTGGAGATAGGGCACAGGGAACCCCCACGTGGTCCCGTATATGTTGACAGGTTTTATGGCGTTGTCGGGGATGATGTCCGAGGTGACCCCCACCTGCACCAGCCCGGTGGCCTGTTCGAAGCGAGCCGTTCGCACAGCCAGCCCACTGTTGCCGTCACCATCGTGAGTTTGCCCCCCAGGGGTGCTTGCCCCCACCGCAGTGTCCTGAGGAGACCACAGATTCGGGTCCCCGCACTCCCAACAGCCTTTCTTGAAGAAGTAGCCCCATCCTGAACCATTGGCCGTGCCAACCACTGCGAACATAACGACTGCCAGAACCCAAAGACGCGCCCGTTGCCTAATCATGGTAATCCCTTTCAACGTTCCGACCCTTGCGAAAGAAGGGGGTATAGTTCTGCTCTTGTCCAAACGCAGATCCGCGCAGACCTAAAGACGGCGCGCACCACGCTGCTGCTGATCAAAAAGAAGCCTGATGCCCCCGCTGCTGTTGAATGCTGAGACCCGCGCCGGGCTTGCGACGGCGCGCGCGCATGAGCTTCTATGTTCTCGACCCTTGGGATCATCCTTGACCCTCTGCGTGCCGCCCTGGCCCCACTGCTTGCCTTGTTCAGGCGGCTTGGCCCTCAATTCCCCCGCCCGGAGGAATTGGGCTTCAGTGGAATAGCTCTTACGGCGTTCGGATAAATCCCGTCAAGAACAATCTAGCCATCGCCATGTTTTTTTCTGGTCCCGGCCTCAAAGAGCGACCGGTGAATCGCCTTGCCCGTTCGGCAAAGCCGGTCGCCAACACGGCTAACGCAAAGAGCCCAAACGATGCCGACATAACCATCTTTCAAAGAATGAATTTTCGACTTGCCGTTGCGCTGCAAGCGTTCATCGACGGCTATATCGCCAGCCGAACGGACGTAAAGCCCCGGACCCGTCTGGTCTATCAGCACACGCGGGGCAACTTGATCGACCACTTCGGGCCGGACAAGGCAATCCGGGACATCACACCGGGCGACGCGGACGAATGGCGTTTGCACCTGCTGAGAAAAGGGCTGGCTGAAAACACGGTGCGGCGACGCTGCGGCGTGGCAAAGCAATTCCTCAGTGCGGCGGTGCGGAAGCGGCTGATCCAGGATAGCCCGTTCGCCGGACTCAAGGCCGCCATGCTGGCCAACGTGAAACGCCTCCACTTCGTCACGCGGGCCGAGGCGGAAAGCGTGCTGGACGCCTGCCCGGACGCCGAATGGCGGCTGATCTTCGCTCTGAGCCGCTTTGGCGGCCTCAGATGCCCCTCAGAGCATCTAGCCCTGCGATGGGATGACATCGACTGGGAGCATGGCCGCATAACCGTCCGCAGCCCCAAGACCGAACATTTGCCGGGCGGGGAATCGCGCCTGATCCCACTGTTCCCTGAACTACTGCCCCACCTTCAGGACGTTTTCGAGGAGGCCGAGCCGGGCAGCCTGTACGTCATCGGCCGATACCGTGACAGCGGCACGAACCTGCGGACACACCTAACGCGGATCATCCGCAAGGCCGGGCTGAAACCTTGGGGGAAGTTGTTCCAGAACCTGCGCAGCACGCGCGAAACCGAGTTGTCCGATTCTTACCCGATGCACGTGGTCTGCGCATGGATCGGCAATTCGCAGCCGGTGGCCGCAAAGCACTACCTGCAAGTGACGCCCGCCCACTTCGCAAGCGCGCTGCAGAATCCGGTGCAGCAAGCGCACGAACGGGGTCGTACAGGTCCGCAACACGACCGCCCTGCCCCACCAGAACATGCCGTTTGCGGGGGAATGCGCAATGAAACAGCCCCGTGCGAAAACACGGAGCTGTCGGGGATACGCCCTGTAGGACTCGAACCTACGACCCGCTGATTAAGAGTCAGCTGCTCTGCCAACTGAGCTAAGGGCGCGCATGCTTATCAAAGCGCCGCATTGTAAAGACTGACGGTCGATCGATCAAGCGCTTGCGTCGGGCTGTTGGCTGTCCAGGTGCTGCTCGATCAGTTCCACCAGCGCTTTGAAGTTCTTGTACCGGTACCGGTCGAGAACGACGCGCGACCCGTCGCGGCCGATCAGGGCCAGTCGCCCCTTGCTCTGCAGGGCCGAGCCGTCCACGCCGGTAAAACCGCTCCAGGGGAGGCGGCCCCTGCGGTTGATGCTGATCCCTTCGGCGTCGGCGACGACAAGGCGACGCAGGGCGCGAACGGCGAGCAAAGACAGAAACGCCGCGACCGGAATGAACACCCACGGTCCAAAGTGGTTCATCGCGTATCCGGCGGCGTCGTTGATGTGCTTCATGTCCCACGCCTCCGGGGGAGGGAAACCGTGCTTTTCGAACAGACACCAGATCGCAAAGCCCAGACACAGCCCCGCGCCGATGAACAGTCGCACGGCGGGGTCCCTGTCGGCCGGGCACTGGACTTGGTCGGCGGCGGTCGTTTCGTCGTTCATGGTCGGCTCCCGTGTCAATGACACACGACCCACCCGGGTCGAGGCCAATATTATAGGGACGCCTGCAGCCTTGCCAAGGTCTTTCGCCGCCCGGGAGGGGCGATTTCGGTTGACAGCCCCCCGCCCGACCGATAGCCTACCCGCTCCGGTGGAGGACCAGATGCCCCCGCCGCCGAAGGGAACTCACACGCTCGCCACCGAGCCAAGCAAGAGGAGCACCTAACCATGGCAGTGACTGTAGGAATCAACGGTTTCGGCCGCATCGGGCGGTTGGCGTTTCGCGCGATGTGCGAACAGCCTGACCGTTTCGACATCGTCGCCATCAACGACCTGGCCGACGCCGACATGCTGGCGTATCTGCTGAAGTACGACTCGACCCAGGGCCCCTTTCCCGGCAAGGTCGTCGCCAAGAAGGGCGCGCTGGTGGTCAACGGAGAAGAGATCCGCATCCTGTCCGAGAAGGACCCGGCCAAGCTGCCGTGGGGCGACCTCGGCGTGACCGTCGCGCTGGAGTCGACGGGCATTTTCACCGCCCGCGCCACCGACAGCAAGGGCGGCTACGACAGCCACCTCGCCGCCGGGGCCAAACGCGTCGTAATCTCCGCCCCGACCAAGGATGACCCCGACGCCACCATCGTGCTGGGCGTCAACGACCACGTCCTGACCAGCGAAACCAGGACCGTCTCCAACGCCTCGTGCACCACCAACAGCCTCGCGCCGGTCGCGAAGATCCTGAACGATTCGTTCGGCATCGTTAAGGGTGTGATGACGACCATCCACGCCTACACCAACGACCAGCGAATCCTCGACCAGATCCACAGCAAGCGGACCCGGGCCCGCTCGGCGGCCATTAACATCGTGCCGACCTCGACGGGCGCCGCCAAGGCCGTCGGCAAGGTCCTGCCCGAGCTGAAGGGCAAGCTGGACGGCTACGCCCTGCGCGTGCCCGTGCCCGTCGGGTCGATCACGGACCTGAGCATCTGCACCGCCAAGAAGACCAGCATCGAGGGCGTCAACTCGGCCGTCAAAGCCGCCGCCGACGGGCCGATGAAGCACATCCTCGAGTACAACGCCGATAGCATCGTCTCGTCGGACATTATCCACAACCCGCACAGCTCGATCTTCGACGCCTGCAACACGCTGGTCGTCGACGGCG
>LAZR01000361.1_pt1 | contig 40553 bp, 63 predicted proteins | sample 329461 | NCBI WGS metagenome assembly LAZR01 (sample SAMN03002196, study PRJNA259156) | marine sediment metagenome | biome: sea floor; feature: Hydrothermal impacted sediments; material: marine sediment; isolation source: Loki non-amplified sample from Loki's castle hydrothermal vent sediment ...
GTGGCAGCTTCCTTCTCTCCTGGGATACGTGGCGGCATGCTGCCCACCGCTTGACACTTCCAACAGTATACCGACGCAGCCTGTCTCTCACCCTCGGATACTAAGTCCTCGAACATCAGCCCGCCTGTCCAGGTCAGGATTGTGTTGTCGTCTATATCATTAAGCAGGCCATCCGGCGCATCCATCTTCCCATTCTCGATCTGCAACCTAGTCCAAGATTTTCTCAGGCACATGAAGAGATCGGATGCATGCGTAGCATTGCGGGGGCCGGACGAGCCATAGCGATCCCTTACGCGGTCGTTGAGGTATGCTGTGTACTCAGTATCTAACTCAATGGTGTAGTCGTCATCTGTCCAAGCCATCGTACTCCTTTTGATGGGTCTTACAGAGCTTGCCAAATCCTAGTACAATATTATGGCAGCCATATAGCGCACAGTAATAATATGTCTTCATGCTTCCTCCCTAGAATCCTACGGTCGTAACAGAGGGGCCGTGATCACACCGACCCCCCATCCCCGTTAACCTACTTTCTGATAGGCTACAACCATAACTTTGTTAAGGCGGATCAAATATTGTTCCCTTACCTTAACTGTCGGATCATCCTTATACTTCTCTTGCATCTCTTCAAAAGTATCAGAATGTTCGTCCACGATATGCTCCTCAATGATGTTATGGCTATTCTTCCAGAAGTAGATTGAGAAAACGAATCTTCCGGGCAGTCTTACCAACATCCTACTATGCTATTCCCATGACGCCGCTCTTGGCGTCAATTGTGATCGCCCCCTGTCCTTGAAGCTCCTTCAGCAACTCCTGTGTAGCAATACCATTCAGGACCACAGGAAGGCGGACGTTCTGTGGAAGAGCTGCGATAATCCCTGCTACGTCATCAACCTTCTGCCCAGCCAAGAGGTTAGGCAGTAGGTCAATAGCAGTCTGTTCGTCCAACAGCGTTACCGCTCCCTCACTTGAGGGAGGTACGCCCTCTGTACTACCGTCTGCGGGTACGTCCTCCTGCCTTGCCCGTGCCTGGAAGACTACCTTCTCCCCATCGAACGCGAACTCTGGTGGGAGTACACTTACGGGCTCAAGCACTCTACTTATAGTAATCGTACCAACTGCTAGTTTTTGGTAGTAGTCAAACATCGCCTTCTTGCCTACTAATACAGAAGTCGGTTGAACAGTACCAAACACGTTTTTGTACGCATTTGTTACACGCCATTCTTTCGGATAACGACTAGATATAGGAACAAGCCCACCACGTCCATCATTGACGTGGACATTAAACTTCTTCATATCAATTGCGTCGAAAGGACCTGACCCATAGAGAACATCTGTTTGCGCTCCGTCCAACTCGTGGCGAATTGCATCTAACCGCTTAACTTGGACATTCCACTGCGGCAAATCTTCGGTAATCTCTGGGCGGTACAAACTTTCCTTTCGATACCGCTCGTCTGCTAAACGAAATTCGCTTATGATAATTTCCCCTGGAAAAGTCTCTTTCGGGTCTTCCCAGGTTGCGGGGTCAATACTGATCCCCGGAAACGACGTGTCCAATCCTACTGGGTCTTGTTCTGGCAATTTAGTTTACCTCCATTAAGATATCTGGTTGATGTATGCAATTGTAGTCTATTGCTTAGAACCTCCTCCTTTCTTCTTGGTATTCTCCTCTGCTACTTGGTCTAATATCATTTTCGCAATCTCATGCAGCCAAAACTGTCGCTGCACATAGCTACTCTGTACTTCAATTGGGGGCAATGGCACCACAACACCCTTCGTGGGCGTCAAGGTAGACTTTCGCTCGTATGAAATACTGAGACCTAGTTGCGAACCGGTCTTTACAGGTCGAACAGTAAGAACTGAAACAACGTTCGTCATGGCCAGTACATCAGCCAGATCAGACTTTAATAAGTCCGGCAAGAAGTCTAGAAAGGCAGACTCCTTCAACAGGGGCTTCTTATTAAATAGCCACATTTTATCCTCTCTCCTTAAACCATTTGAACACTTCCCTGAAGTGCGTAGGTACATAGCCTCTCTGATACAAGGCATGAAAATTCCCATCTAGTATAAACGTCACCCCCTTATCATCCGGTGCCCTCACTGCCCGACCGCACGCTTGTATCACGGTGTTCAGCGCATCAGCATCATAGCTCTGCCGTCCGAACGGTACACCCGCTACGTGATAGTCCTTCCTTGCACGTACTACGGGATCGGACAGGTCTGCATAGGGAACCTTGGCTATTACTTGGAAGCCTATCTCATAGGGGATGTCTACTCCTGTTGCGAGAGACGGGGAGAGAACGATCATGGGCCGTCGATCAGTCTGTAAGATTTCGATCATGGTCTCCTTCCGTGCTGATCCCCCTTCTTGCGTCTGCATGATGTAGCGGATGAAAGGCTTATCGGCATTTATCTCTTTCTCAAGCAACCTTACAAAGAGTTCTCTCGTTATACGGAACGATCCCGTATGTATGATCCCCTTCTTCCTCTGCAACCCGTCCTGCTCAGCAAGCCATGAGATGGCAGCCGCTAGGTGATCCCACCCCTCACTGTCCGTCTTCCTATTTACCTTCTCCACCGGCCAGTAAAAGACAGGACGGTTCTCTTTGGGAAAGTATGAGGGGACTTCTATGTGTACCCACTCATCATCCGGTAGCGCAAGTTTCCTTGCAAGAATCTTCGGGTCCCCTAGCGTAGCCGACATGATGAGGGCCTGCTTGAAGGCGAAGAACAGGGTCTTCTGTGCTACAGCCCAGCCCCATACAGGCCGGATACGTATGAAATATTTATCCTCTATCACTACCCAATCATCAGTGTCCGGCATATTGTTAAGCATGTTCACAGTATCCATGAAGGACTGGGCCGAACGGTAATCCTTCAGCACTGTACTAGAGGGAGAATGGTCACACTCCTTACAATGCACTGATGCGTGATCACATAACGCCTTCCCGCTTCGGGTCTGTAACCACCCTACTACCCGCATCCGTACATCCTTAGCCCATGTAACAAAGTCCTGTACGCTAGCATTATATCTGGGGGCATCGAACGTCTTCGCTGTCTGCCTATTCAGTGTCACAGTCACGGCGTCAATGATCGCCTGCTCAGCCAGGTCCCCCTCATCACATACGAGTAGGTCACGACGGAAGGGATTACGTGTCATCTTCCTAATCCCCTTCGCCCTTACTATCCTTGTAGCATACGCATAGTTTAGTACAGCTTGTGGACTATCCGCTGCTGCATACAAGGCACGATAGTAGGAGCAGCCATCCGGCGCGGGGGCTATGTACTCGCAGTCTGCGCCCTGAGCACACGGAGCGTTCTCTGCTGTGGCATTGATAGCCTTTAGCTGGTCCAGCTCACACATATGGTTACTCCGCCCTGTAACTACCTTCGCCCAGTCCATAGTCTTAAGGCACTGCTCCTGAAGCTGCTTTGTGTGTACAGTGTATACGGATTCCACACCCAGTAACCTCTGTACTGCGGAGGCGACAAGGGTCTTACCCGATCCTGTAGGCGCAGTGAGGAGCACATACTTGTACTCCTGAAAGGCAGTAAGGATCGCTTCTACTGTATCCCTCTGTCCTGGACGCCAGGCATCAAAAGGAAGACCGAGATCGCGTGGTGTTTCTGGTGTTTGCATTACTTCGTAGTCAACTGCTTACCAACAATAGCACTACCCGCTTCGAGAAGTCCTAAGGTCTGCACAATCCCCCCCTGCCCAGCCATCGCTAGAAGAATCTGCCCAGCATCGGTGATTGCGATAGCGATTACTGCCGTTGCCCGTGCTGTGGTTGCCTGTCCACTGAATTCTCGCAACGCTTTGGTAACAGGTGTATCAAGGGGGATCGCCTGCTTCTTCAACGTATCAAGATTGGGAACGTTCTCATCGTCAGTCATTTAACCAATCCTTTGCCACTTGTATGCGACGATACTTTCGATCTAAAGTATTAATAAGGCGGTTATACCGTGACCACAGTTCTTGTACCTCCAACAGTGCTATCGAGTCCTTGTCCCTAACTGAAGCTAACAACGGTTTCCGAACATTACTATCGCGCTCAGCTCGCCAAGTGCGTAGTTCCTCAGGCGTCACGTCTACATCTAGACTAGTATCCACACTACCTACCTCCTACTCTAACCCTACCCTACTTCTCTTGGTCTGTCAAGTCTGTCAGCAACTCCTGGACAGCTAGCAGGACGACATCTACGTCTTTCAGGTGTACGCGCTGGGCCTGTGCGTAGAGTCGGTTGTTCTCAGGTGTTGCTAGGCCGTGCTTAATATAGTCAGCAGCGTGGTGGTGCATGTTCCTGAGAGCCACTAACTCCCGCAACACCTGGGGCCAAAGACTGCCTAACTTGTCGCCAAGAACGCTGCAACCCTCATATCGGAGGGGGCTCAGCACCCCGTCTAGTGTCGCCACCACTGCCAGAAGTGTCTTAGTGTCTAATTCTCTCATGTGCCTATATCCCTGCCTTTCCTCAATGACTCCCACGCATCCATCCACTTCTGCGCCATGATTGCATGTGGCGGATAGGGAGATGCGGGATCGTTATAGTTCGGGCTACCAGCTAACAGGCGTATCAGTGACCAGAAGGCAGACACATGCGCTGCCGATACCAGTACCCTCTTCTCCGCCTGAGTAGGCAGCTCATCAAGATACTCTGTAACACCTTTGAGGATATTAGATGCCGAATCAATATCCCCCACGTCCTCGATGTTATTGATCACATCCCCCCATGTGCGGAACATCGACTCATACTCTTCCCGCTTGAGGTTACGCCTGTGTATCGCATCCATCTGCGACTCCCGCTTGAACCGATCAAATGGCCTAGAGGGGTTCGCGCTTATATAAGATACGATCAGGTGCTCTATCGCAAACCGTATCGCCCACTCCTCATCACGGTAGAACTGTTCCCGTACCATGCGATTCCACCCGCTGAGCGCCTCGTCTGTAAGGTGTGGCATCTCGATCCGTGACCGCTTGTGGTCCCGACGCTGATACTCCGGCATCCCAGATAGGGGTGGGCAATCCCACTGATTAGGATCACGGAACGGTATGAGGAATGCGGGGGGTACAGTGATGTCTTTGTCCTTCTCCTCCACCTATCCCCCTAACAGCCTAACCATTAGCCAGAAACTTATCCCCGCAAACGTACCAGAGATACATCCTGCAATCACCCGCTCTGCTACGTCCTTCCAGTTTATGTGTCCCCGCCAGCGGAACGGCCCTACGTAGTGCGCCTTCATATGGTCAGCTAAGTAGTCCCAGTAATCCTCTATTGTTGGTTCAACCACCTACGCACCCTCCACATCCACAGTCCTTCCCATGCAGCGGCTTCAGTCCTGCCCAGAATGCTGCCAGCTCTACACACTTTATACACACACAATCTATGTCATGTGTTGGACCTACGGGCATTCTAACCTTTCTGTCGGGCAGCGCGTCGTCCTCTAGCGTTTCTGGTTTTCTTCTTCGTATCTTCGCTCGGCCTCTTACCTTTAGCCCTGTCTTCCGCCGCACGGTTGACATCTAGCCCGGCCTCCTTTACTTCCTTCCGCCCCTCTTCATAGAGGTAGGGGCGTGTGTTCTTGTTATACTCATGTGATTCCTTAGCAATGTCATCCCATACCTCAACTGCTTCATCGGTCTTCAGTCCTGCCGTGGACTTAGGATCGGGCGGGTTGGGGACATAGACCGTCTTCGTGAACCCATCACCCTTGAAGGATACATACTGGTCACGGTAGACAGGTACACGCTTAGCTGGAAGGCCACAACAATGTAAGGTTACAGGGTAGTCGTCTCCCTCAAAGTCTGGGATACCACATACCGCTTGACAGGGTATAGTATCATCTTCGTACGAACCGACTGCTTCAAACATGTGCTCCTCAGAGCACTTGTAGTCATATCGAGGCAAGAGCTGCCCCCCTCCGCTCACGCTGACGAAGCGTTCTACATCGTTGGCAGTAGCGACGCCTACTAGTAAATCTGTCAAACGCGTGCCCACGCTGACACAGATCAGATGGGTACTTAATAAACCAATTGGAGGTACGGCCCTTACGTGCTGCGTCTTGCATGTTATCTTGATTAGTCCCTAGAAAGAGATGGCCTGGATTTGCACAGGGCGGATTGTCGCAATGGTGTAGCACAAAGAGCCCATCAGGGATCGATCCCACCAATAAACGATAGGCTAATCGGTGTGTATACTCAAGGTGCTTATTAACAGACATCTGCCCATAGCCCTTTCCACTACAGGCACGCACCCACGGCCAGCAATCGTTGGGATGGCCAATTTGGATACCATCAAAAAATCTATCCACTACTGAACTTGCCCTAGACATACTGTGCCTCGAAGGTGTGGCCTTCATCACATGTAAAATCATAACGGGGCATCATGTACCTCTATATAAATAGCAGCCGAGCGTAAGCGTGTTGGACTATCGCTTAGTAATCCAATACCACACAACAGCAGTCATATCTAGGGATAACTAATCTCCGTCCCACCAGGAGGGATCACGTGTAACAGCTAGCCTACTAAGTGCCGTCTTAAGCCCAGATGAAGGTGTTGATACTTGGTCCAGCATGTGGACTACAACATCAATGCGTTTTTGCATCTCTAGTAATCTACTCAACCGTACTGTAACTAGTGTTTCCATTATAACCCCCACCTCCAAAGTGTATACATAACTCGCTTCCACCACGAGCTACCTTCATAAAGCCTTACCTCCCCACAAATACAGGGCGTGTAGAGGTGTGGTATATGATATCGCGTCAACTCGACGGACCAACTATGTCTGCCCAGCCCCGTCTCACACTTCATAATAGCCCCAACCTCCAAACTAAAATCACGCTAGGGAATGGTGCTGGACCGTCTTGTCCGCCGAACTTCAACCTCCCCTTAATAAACCGTGGCGTCAGTACGCCTTCAACATACTCGTGCCACCATTTGACATCAGTTGTAGCCTTCAGCAGGCCCACAACCAGTGCAGCATTACCGGCCTCTACCTCATATGCAGCCTTAGCGATCCAGTCCCCTACCCCTTTACCGTAAGGCGGATTCATAAAGACTTTCCCATCCCATACACGAGCGAGGCCGTCCATCCCAACTGAACCATCGAAGAGTCTACCGCCCGCATCAAGGACTCGCTCAACTGTATACTGCCCTCGTGTTCCACACGGGTCTAGATCAAATCCATTGAACTCTGCCCATAGTTCATCAAATAAATCACGAGGCGTCTCCCAGTCAGCTCCTTGTGATGGGAGTATGTACCCCCTATCCCCACTCATAATAGCCCCAACCTCCATAGTTTGATGTGGTCCGCCGTCAGGTACAGGTGCGCCTTGATCCCATACCCCGCTGCCTGCACCTTACGCCAGAACCAGATGTCTTCCGTTCCTCGTAAGTGTCCTTCTTGGTCATGTTCCATATGGAACCAGGGCCTAGATACCATACCAAAAATAGGAGCCTCATCGTCTAACTTGGTCCCTGCTAGTTCCATAATATGGGTCCGGTCCTTCTGCCTTACATCAAACAAGCTACGAGGCAGCAAGGCACCTGACATCCCCGTCATATCTACATCAATGGTCCCCTGTCTCGCATACGTAACTGGAACAAACGGGTTCTCTGGTACTACAATTGTACTACCAGATTTTGTAGCATCATTATACGCCATCGGATGCGGCCTATTGCTCTCGTCCACTGCCATGCAGGGTGCAACATGGATGCTGTATGAGTCCTCCTCTGTCATGCCTAAGAGGGTTTCGATTGTCCCCGGTACAGGGATCACATCAAAGTCCACAATAAATAGATAGTCATGTGATGTAGCAAGGAACCGTTCTGCCTGTACATTCCTCTGATGCTCTATGGTATACGGTCCCTTCACAATATCAACAGGGTACGGCTGCTCACACATCCACTGTGCTGTCTCAGCATGGATGACTTCGCGGGTGATGCAGCTAATCAATACACTCATGCGAATAGCACCCAACCTACCCATACTCCTATACTAACACCGAAGGCATAGCTGCTCAATGCTATAACCTCAATAGCAACCAAGTATTTCAAGTCCATGTCGCCCCCTCCTATTATGCGTGCCCTGCCAGTCCTGCCCTACCCCCACATCCACCATCAATGGCACCCCCTCAAGTGGTTGATCCAGACACATTAAGCTTACCATAGCCGTCTCGTACCTGTCAAATGGTAAATTTACTTCTGACAAAAGTTCGTCATGCACCTGAAGCAGCAGCCTCCCCCCTTCCAACTTACTCACGGCATTACAAGCCATCCTCGTTATGTCTGCCGCCGTACCCTGTAGAATGTGGTTAATTCCTGCCCGCTCCGCCGCCTCACGCATACTCTTATCCCCCGATACAAGGTCAGGCAGTATACGTGGCCGACCGAATGCAGTGTATGATGTATTCTTCTGCTCTCTCATTCGTTGTATGGCAAAAGGAACCCACTCACGGAAGTAGTGTACATAGGTGTAGGTAAGTTCCTGTATACTACGAGTTGTCTCGCGTAAGGTAGGCGGCTCGCCTAATGATGGGTCTTGGAGGATCAGCTTCTCCAGTACCTCCTGCACCTGCTGTCCCTTACTCCCGTACAGTGCGCCGAACATAAAGTTCTTTGCCCTAGTACGCAGTACCTTATACTCCCCTTGATCCTCATATGGAACATGGAACAGCTTGTGTACATTCTGTGCATGTAAGTCGCCCTCGTATGTATCCGGGTCATTGTTGACTATTTTCATCAACAATGGATCACGTGAGGAGAAGGCGGCACACCTTAGCTCTAGACCCTGGTAGTCTGCTGCGAGCAGTATCTTCCCATCTTCAGCAACAAAATGGCCGCGCCATAAGAGGGAAACCTGCGTTAAGTTAGGGTCACGGGACGATATCCGCCCGCTTCTAACATAGGCGTTAGTAAACGTGGTATGTATTCTACTGTCTGTTTGCGTGTCTTCTACCCATCCCTCAAGAAACTCCTTATACTTCTCCAGTCCTCTCCACCTAACGAGCAAGGAGATAGCGGGATGCTCATGCTGCATACGTAAGAGCGCAAGAGCACTGACTGACGGTTGCCCTGTCTTCTGAGATACAGCCTGGATGGAGATACCTAAGTGTCGGTGTAGCCACTCGACTAGCTGGGCAGAGGAGCCGGGCATTATAGGCTGGGGACTGTGGAATACTCCTACTCCCTTACATTCCTTACAGTCTCTCTTCTTGTTCTTTCCATTATGGCATCCCCTACACACATACCTCCTGTCGGGACGCATGAACCCAGAGTCCAGTGCAAGGATATTGATCGCCTTGTCTAGTGCATCTAGCTTCTCTGTAGTATCCTTGAGTGCAACTTGTGCGCTCTCCCTGTCCAGCTTGATCCCTGCCAGCTCCATGTCAACAATTGTCTGCACCATGGGGAGATCAACGGAGTCATATAGCTGCTTAGCCTTGTCTGTCAACCCCTCTACTAGGTCCCGCTCCCCCTTCAGCGCCCAGTACGCATCACCACAGCAGTACCGTGCCACATCTTCAGGCGGTACATCAAGGATCGATCCCCCACCAGTCACATCGTCATACTGGATCATCCTTATACCATAGGTGCGGAGTATATAGTCCTTCAACCCTGCCCTCGGCTCCCCTGCTAGATAGGCAGCAAGCATCCCGTCTCCATGTAAGGGACCGGGGATTATACCATGACGGAGGAGGACAGCACAATCGTACTTCGCATTCCATCCAACCCATGTCCTCTTCGGTAAACACTCCTTGAGCAACGCCATCCATCGAGGATCACTAGCCTCCCCGTAGAAACACTTATCTCCAAACGCAAGCCCAATACCTACAAGGATATCCTTCGTCTCATTTGGTGTACTGCCTGTAACAACTGTTTCAGTATCAATCCCAATTGGTATGGGCGTTAAAGGGGGACCGTCCCACCAGATAGGGACAAGAGACGACGCCACATCCTCATAATCCTTGTCTTCCCTTACTAACTTCCATGTATACGGCAGTACATCTATCCTCTCTGTACTACCAATAGTTTCTAAGTCCTTGATACTATTCAAAGATATGTTCAACACAGGTGAGAGTTCAACCAATGCCTGCGCTGCATCCCACATCCGTTTATACTTATGTTTGTCTGTCTTCGGGGGGGTACGGACTAACACCTTTGCATCACTGCTTGACATACCTAGTTGGATCAAGTGCCACTCTAGCCATGTACTGACTCTATTCGCCGGGCCATCCTCTTGTGTAGTATCCGTAGCGTGTACGATGAGGACTTCTGGTGCTAACCTCCGCCAGTAGGGAAAGGCAGAAGGTTGGCAGATGATAGAGTCTCCTGACTTGAGAGAGCGCAGTGCTGTATCCCTCAAGCGTTGGGGTAGTAGGGTGCCAGACAGTCCTAATGCAACAGCACGGGTCCGAGCAAGGGCTTCGGTTGGGCCGAGGGAGTGGAGGTCAATGTATGCTGTCATGGTACAGGCGGATAATCCACTAGTTCATTAAGTTCTGTTACCCTGCCTTGCAAATGCCTAACGTCAGCTTGCGCGTTATCGCGCTCGTGTAGAGCAGCTTCAGCAAACACGACAGCCTGAACATAATTTTCTGCTCCTGTTGCCTTCACCAACCGATCTAACAGTTCTGAGTACGCCTGTATCTCTACGCGGTCTAGCTCCGTCTGCTCCTCCGCACTAGGTTCAGCAGCCATAGCGCCCTTCCTCCTCTATCGCTCCACAATCTCACACATCTGTTCAGGATCAAACAAGTCAGCCAACAGTAACACATCCCCCCGGTAGTATATCTGATCACTGAACGCTCCCGCCATCCGCTTCAGTGCAACACGATAAGACTTCGTAGGCTTACCAATAAGCGTCCAAAGCCTATCCCCCCGTACACGCACGCGCGCTTGGTATCGTGTGTTAGTACCGGCACATATACTTCCACTAGCCATCTTACTCTCCCTCCTCTGTGGGGCCAAAGTCCACTCGATCAACTCCCAAGCGGTGTTGCTTCGCCACGGTCAGGAAGGCGTTAAGCAAGTTCTGAAACGTCGTGTTAGGCCGTTTGACGTGAAGCGTCACCTTTAGCTCAGCCATGTTTGGCCCCCTTCACTAACTAACGTAACTGCCCTTCTTAGAGAATCTAGTATACTCTGGTCCTGCATGTTCCATGTACCCCCTGTTCTTAGTGCATGTGAGGGATGCACACTGCCAACCACAATACGTCCATCCGGTAGCATCCTCTGTAATGTAGCCATGTCATATGCCCTCGATCCTGGGAAGGATAAGTTTCCTGCTATAGTACCGAAGGCCACAATTACTTTCGGGTTGACCTCTTGTATCTCGGCATCAAGCCACAGTGGAGGACAGGTAACAAGAGCGTTCGGGTGCGCGCGGAGATCGTTCCGAGGGGGGCGGCACTTCACCACGTTGGTCAAGAAGATTTCCTCTCTATCTAGCGGCACCCTTTCGAGTATTACATCCAGCCTCTTCCCCGCAGGCCCCACTAAGGGAAGTCCCTGCTTATCCTCCTCTGCACCGGGGGCTTCGGCTATCCCCATGATATCAGCGTTGGGATTCCCATGTCCTGGTACTACTTGGGTGCGAGTGCGGTGTAGCTCACATGAAGTACAGGAGAGCATATCTTCTAGTGTCATGGCATCCCCCAGCCTGTTGTCGGGGTGCCTGCTGGTAGGCGGCAGCGTTCCTGCGCTAACTGTTGCATTTGGCGGTATATCTTGACGCCTCGAACAAACAGCGGCAACGCGGGCCAACTGTAGCTGTGAGGGTTTTGCAGGCGACCTGCTGATGACCGCACTGCACGACCGGCTTGCCCGTGGTAGTAGCCTCCGAGACCTGTTACCTTGTAGCCGCCCGCGCTGTTACGGGATGGCGTCGGCCCAGGTAGGCACTTGTAATCCTTCCTCTTCTGTTTAAGGTGATTGCTCATACTGCACCTCATCTAGCGTCCGATGCCTATCCCTCTTAGCATTCCAATAACTGCTGACCATCTCATAGTCCCCTTCCAGTACAGTAACAAAGTCGCTCATCTTCCCCGGCCAAGGGAAGCGGATGCATACACGGAAGACTGCGAAGGTGTCCCGTATCACAGTAACGTCTATGATCTCATACTCCTCCGGCATGTTGACTACGGAAGGCAATCCTCTCTCTGTCATGACGAAATCGTAGTGCCTGCTTCTACCTAGTCCTACCCCTGTATCGGGAAGGAATTCCAATGCTGCCTCGATGATATTCCTCGGTAGGTATACATCCTTATGATATCTCATATAGCGGGAGTCATTGAGGTGTTCTTGTTCACGCTCCATGCTCTACTCCTCAGCCGCTTCTAGTATCATCTCAAGCGTAACCGTGTAATCCATGAAAAGTGCCTTTGCCACGCTCGCTAACTTTTTTAACCCTAAGACTAAAGCGGCGTCTGCTATATGTAGAAGATAATGATCATACCGTGACATTGGAAAGGCTCGTGTAATAATCTCAGCATAGTGTAACTCAAACGTCTCCCTCTTAGGGTTGCGGACTACGCCAAGTTTCTGTGCGTACTCTGCTACACCCACTGCAAAGCGAATCCTTGCCGTAAAGAGGTACTTCAGAGCGTCGTCTAAGGCCATAGGACTACCGGGCTCACAAATATCCGGTCCTCTTAATGCACAGGCCACGTCGTAAATAGCCCTCGTGTTCCATGCCACATCCCTTACCTGAGTAGCCTTCTTCTTCCAAAATAGTAAATTCATTTTCTCTCACCTCCAAAACAAGTACACTCATCAAGCCTATTAGCAAACTGCGTACATAACCTAGTCATCGTCTCATCACACACCTTCCCCTGTCGCCCCCCTGTCGTACACCTCCACACATGGACATATGGTTGTGCATCTGAATACCCACCGTACTCCCATGCACATGCCCCCCCATGTATCCGCTTCGGATTATTGGGCATGAAGGGCGGAAGAGCAGGGGTAATGGGCGGTAAATAATCCGTACCTGCCTGCTGCATTGCCTTCTCCAAATTCTTCTTATCCTCTTCGGCAGATGCCCACCAAGAGTCTGCTATTCCTGACATAGGTAGTGTACCTCCTGCTGTCACCTTACCTTATGGGATATCTAGCTGTCAAGCTGCTAGTCTGTACACTCCACAACCATTTGTTTCTCCTGATGCTCTGGTACATAGTGTGACGCTACAGTAACTTCCCTCTCTACCAGCTTACAGTTCTCAGTGTTAGGGATGCAATCAAAGTTACAGTGGAGAGATACCCCAGCTTTAGATGCGCTAACAGTGATAGACAGCCCGCCCTTTGGGTCAAAGCTTTCTCGCGCCTTACCTTTATTCCTTACCTCCCAACCCTGTCGCGTAAGCGCCTTGCCCATCTTAGTAATCGTGCCCAGCATTCGATCCACCATACCGGGCTGATCCACGTCACCAACCGCCTCAAGAGACAAGTGTATGTCACCCAGTTTAGACGCGTCAGTATATGAAGGCGACGTACGAAGGCTGCTCACCTGATAGGTAGTACCTAATGTGCTGGGCATAAAAGGTAGCAGGTCTATGATAATCTGCTTGCCCAACCGTCGTTGTCTAGCTCTTTGGTTGCACTCCCTCCGCTCCTCTCCTGTAAGTATATCTAACTGATCTAAGAATCCTGCATTCCTAAGTGTATTAGTCATGTTACCTCCTATAATCCGTTCAAAGTGGAGGGAACAGAGGGAGTGATCAATCTCCCCCCATCCCCCTTCATATACATGCTGCAAGAAGGGTTGATTCCCTTAGGCTCCCTTAACCCCACCCGACGCAAGCCGTGTCCCAATAGCAAGGATCACGTCGCCTGCGCGCAGTTGTGCATCCGTGGTGTCCTTGCTAATGATGTGCCCATCCAGGGATAGCTCATTGTTGGTGAAGGGATTCACGCTGCCAAAGAACTTCTTCAGTGCATCCTTCACCGTTACCATCGTACCATTGATAGCATATGTCTCATGCTTGCTGGTCGTGGCAACAACTACTATTCCATGTTCGTTACTTGCCATTCTTACCTCCTATATACGATGCTAGTAGATACTGGTCGTGATCACGACCCTTCGTTGCAGCCAGTAAAATGCTAAAGGGGTATGTGTGCGAATCCGATGCCTATCCAACAGCCGATAGTTCCACACACAACGCCAAAGGTAAAACTACTTAGGTGAAGCATGATTATTGTACCTCCTTACTCTCTACTTGTGGTAGTGCCTGTACTGTAGGCACATGCCATACTCTCAACGCTGGGATCGGTATTCCCTTACACCACTGGTTGATCGTGCTTGCTATCTGCGATGCGAGGAACATTCCGACATATGCTGTGCCAGACTGCCCGCAGGGTACATCATCTACCTCATCGTCCGTTGGCAAGGCAGCAAGGTACTCCGCATATCCCTCCTTCGTCGTAACAGTAGCGAGGACCGCCAGCTCCCCCTGTATTCTCCCATCCAGGTAGAGAGGGACATTATGATCCCTCGCCCACTCTGCGTTGGCCTTCCTGCCTGACATAGAATCAACAGCGGATACGAGTGCAGTGGTAGGATGGCTACCGGGATACGGAAAGGGCGTACTCTGCCCACTCAAACGTAGGTACGGATTGGGCAGGCTTTGGTAGAGCGCCTCGACCTTACTCCGCCCAACATCGCTAGTGGTATAGGGTTGACAGCCCACATTCACGTCTTCAACTTCGTCAGGATCGAAGAAGATTAACCCGTATACTGCCCTACTCAATGCGTGTGCCGTCCACCCCCCTATCATCCCTACTCCTGCTATCGTCACCTCCATCTCTGCCATCTTCGGGTGTATGATCCCATGTTGTCGCTGGTGCATCACCTTTGTGTGTAGTATACGCTTACCGTCCACGTTCTTCCCCTTCCTCTGCTATCTTCCTAAACGATGCTAAGTCTTCCGCATTCCAAACGCCATACTCATATGGTAGAGCCTGACCACGTAACGAAGGATACGCCCCCTTAGGAGTCACAGGACTTTTATCTATCACCCTCTTCATCATCTGTTTTACCTGTGTAGCTACCCCGTGAGATGCAAATGTACCCTTAGCCTCTACATCCAGCTCAGCAAAGAGGCCCACGGGATGCTCGACATCGATCCATCCGTAATACTCACCACGTAGGTTTGTAACTAGTCCGGCGAACCAGCCCAAGTCAGGGACGGACTCGGCTAGTAACTCCAGGGTGTCGTCATCCTGTCTGCTTGGGTGTGTAGTCATCCCGCAGTGTGAGTGCCACCATACGGGGTAGTCAGACAGGGTGTGTCCTTTTCTTGCTATCTCGATTAGTGTAGTACGCAGATTCCCTTTCTCTATGTCTGTATATGCTCCTCCACCTTCTTGTGGCGGGATGATGATATCAGTAACAGTGATCTTCCCATCCTCCAGATGCGCCTTACCAAAGCCGGATACTTCCAGTGTCGGCTCCGCTTTCACGGCAAGCCGAATCATTTGTGCTGCCTTCTGACGAAGGACTATCATTCCTCTACCTCCTTAGTGCGCCGAACATAGCAGTACGCAACGCTGCAATAGTTGTAACTTCTCCCGTATCACTGCGTTGAATCTTACTTGTAGGGGGGCAGACTTCTAACCAAGCTGCACCTTCCTCTGCCCAATCATCCACATACAGACTAGTAGGATCATAGCCTAGTCTCCAACGAGAAGCGATACGCAAGAGAGGTAGCGGGTGGGGCACGGTGCTAAGAGCGAATATAACATCACCCACACTACCCCAACAAATACTCTCATTGTCTATATGCGGATGTGTCCCTTCTAACACTTCGCAGTCCATGTAGTCGTCCTCCCAAATAAGATGAAGCGTTAGCTCTGTTGTCATGCCCATGCTACCTTCATCTATGATCGCAACAGGAACAAATATAACAATTAGGGCGTGAACCCCAACCTGGTTTGCTGCCACAACTTCAGGCCATCTACGTACTTCTGTAAGGGCATTCTCCCATACAAAGACTTCCTCACCCCTCTTAGGCATAAGATTCAGATGAGGAGAAGGACTATCACAGTATACGACTCGGCGTGTGTTTAGCCATGAATGGATGCGGCGGCTACGTAACGCAAACTCTTGCGGGTCCTCAATCCGACGCCCGTCAAGTACCCTCAGCCACCTTCCAGTGCCCACTAAGGATTGGACGGGGAGCACACCGTCATACTGTGAGACTGCGTACTCTAAGATGGCACTGTACGATATTAGTGCTCTCTCTTCAGTCATCGCTACACCACCCGCTCTCTGCTGCTACTCGTAAGATGGCCTCTTCAGTAACAGTACCAGCCCGGAAATCCCTTGCAAGGGTACGAAACGTTTCCATTTCTAACACCGTTGCCGCAGCAACGATGTGATTTAGATAGTGTCTATACTCCAGACTAATACTCCTACGCTCCTTGTATAGACTCTTGGCTATACTAATAGTTACTCCACTGTACCAGGCTACGCCGCTCATCTTCGTACGTATGGGGTTAGTGAATAACTGTTTAAGATTAGTTGCGATCTCGGTCTGTTGATCCGGCCCCCGTATAGCAGCCAGCACGTCATACACCTGTATATCGCCCCAGTCTATCTTCGCCAGCTTCTCCGCAAGCGTTAGTGTAGCAGGCTCACGTACCTCATCGATTGCTTGGCTAACAGGATCACCACACGTATTGGGGGCTACGCCTTCTTGTACTAGTTCCATGTCTTCATACCAGAGCCATACTTCATGCAGCCTCTCCCCTATAAGCATCTTCAGGCTACCAGTATACTTTGCTAGCCCCCCTAACACCCCCTCTAGTCCCTTGAGTGCTCCCCTCTTCACCCTAAACGTCTTCCCTTGTAACTTCCTAGCTTCTTGTATGTCCATTGTGCCTAATCTCCTTCCACCTCAGCTAATAGCCGCTCAAACATTGTATTCCCTTGCCCATTCTTTGCCTTGCTCCTCGGCTTCCCCCCCACACAGTATGCACACCCCGGTCCACGAGTAGTGCTAGTGTTTCGTGATTGTCTTCCCACTTACGTATGCGTTGTAACATTATGCTATGCCTCTTCCTGTACATAGTCCAACTTCGCCTGCTTCAGATCACCAAGCGTAACGTATGAGAACACTATCTCATCTCCTCTAAAGCGCCCACGCCGTTGAACCAGCTTCAACCCTTCACCACATTCACACTGGAAGATATGCCTATCTTCAAGGTAGAAGTAGTCATCAGGATTAGCCGACGCTTCACACTGGCACACTCCGCAGTACAGATACATGCTTTACCTCCTTCAGTAACGGGGGAAGCACGGCACTGTGCTGGTGGTATAGGATGGTCAGTCGTACCGTGCTTCCCCACACGTGGAGAGTGTGAATGTCTAACTACTTGTTCTTACTCCCCTTGGGCATTCCCCTACTCTTCGTAGTAGTGAGAGGCCCTTTGCCCTGTTCCGCCCGCTGTAGCAACGCAGAGGCGTACTGGTAGGACACAGACTTGGGCCTGCCATCGCTACCGTCGAGCATGGCGAACGCTTCCCGTTCCTTCGCCTCTGTCCTATCGCCCCGCATGAACATACGCGCCTGCTTCCCGCCCGCCAGCATGTAGGTCCTGATCGCAGCGACGCTGTGTGTGGCGCACCTGTTGAGCAGCTTGACCTTGCTTTGGCGCGCGATCTGGGAACTCAGGGCTACCAGTTCAGGATCGTCCGTCTTGATCTGCGTAACGGTTTCCTCTGGTTGCCCCTGTGGCTTCGCAGCCGAGTGCGCTGTAACAGTTTCCGGTGTCTCCAGCTTGTCCAGGCGTGCATCCATTTCATGCAGCGCGCCCATGATTGCCTGTAGAGCCTCAATTGTGGTAGGCTCCTCAGCCTGTGTTCTCTTTGTACGTGCCATGTTACTTACCTCCCCTGACAGGGCTTTGGCCCTTCAACTAACATAACTGAAAGATAGAGCACGGTACACATGTTGGCGGCGTAGGCTTCGCGCTCCTCTGCACGGGCATCACTAGGCAGCGTCAACGTACTGCCGCAGTTTGTACATGTTTTCTTTGTACGTACCATGATTCCTCCTACGTCTGCAATTCCTCATACTCAACAGATGCCTTAAATGCTGCTGCATCCGGCGTCCCACCAACACGATTACGGAACCGGCGGTACGCCCCAATTTCAAGATATAGACTGCCCATCTCTTCTAGCATATCAATATCGAGTGGAGAGTACAGTCGTTTCTTAGTACGTGCCATTGTTTCCCCCTACTAGGCACAGTAGCCTAGCTATAGCTTCTCTTGGTTTCCTACTACCGGCCTTGCAGCATTCCCTACATCACCTAGCCTTTCTGACTACCGCCACCCACTGGTGATACTCGTATCCCATGCACGAGCTGTTAGCCCCATATGTAGATGCCCGAACACGGATACTACACCGCGAACATTCTACCATCGTATACTGAGGGACCACCTGTTGTTTGGCATCCACGGAATACTCCCTTCTATTCCTCGTTCTATTGCTTCTACTCTACTCCTTCCTCCGCCTCTTGTCAATCCCCCAAATGTTTGCATATCTCTCTGACTCTAACCTTTACGTCAACGTGAGGGTTCCTCTAACCCTATTCTAATCGCGCGTACGCGTATACCATATAGATAACTGTCTGTCAAGGTTAGACGGGTGTACCCTAGTAAGTAGATAGAGATCATATACAATAGATCACTTGAATACTTGAATAGATAGAGGGATGCTAGATACATAGGATGCTAGTATGCTAGTATACTAGTACTCATACACCATCCCTCCCCTCTAGTCTATATAGTATGTAAGGAGATACTGTACTACTATTAGTATACTACTAACAGTCTACCTATATACTATATACATAGGGATACTATACATACTATAGTATACACTCTTGTACTAGCCTTGACAGTGTACGCGCGCGATTATAATAGAGATACATGGTCCCTCCCCTTATGTATACATATATACTCCGGGATACTTTCTTATACCCCCAGTACCCCCCTATATATATATAATTGTAGGGGTGGGGGGATACTTCCATTCTTGTATACTGAAGGGGGGCGCACCTGGGTACCACGTATATGTAGCTGTATGCATAGCAAGCCAAGCATTTTTGACCATCTACTAGGAAGGTATAGTGGAACATACGTTCTACTCGAATATGGTATACTGTATATAGGAGGTATGTATGGCAGATTTTGATAAGAATAGATTCAAAAGTACGAACCAATCGTGGGAGACACCTGATAGTCTATTTGATCAAATAGATGCAGTGTTCCACTTCACACGTGATGTTTGTGCCTCACTCGAAAATACTAAGTGTAAAGAGTTTTGGACAGAGGAAGATTCCTGCTTAACTAAGTCTTGGGATGGGGTGAATTGGATGAATCCACCTTATGCGGACATGAAGAAGTTCGTCCAAAAGGCGTATGAAGAAAGAGTTAATGGCGTTACAGTTTGTTTGATCCCGGCACGAACCAATACAAAATGGTGGCATGACTGGTGTATGCAAGGGGAGATATACTTCATCTGTGGAAGGCCTAAATTTAAGGGATGTGTCTATGGTTTGCCACAACCACTAGCCTTTGTAGTATTCGGTAGAGGGAAAGGGGTTATGAAGTCATTTTACCTATAACATGTGCTCTATCAAGACGAACGTATGTTCTAGTAAGAATGGTATAAGTGCTGCTATCATCGGGGCGCTCTGGAATATTACTATATATAGGGGGTTGTGTTCTGCTAGAAGGGGTGGTATACTGTAAGTAGAAAGGAGGGCAGTATCATGTCTGCTCTAACTACGTACCCTGACACTTCAGCTCAGGACCAATTGAGGGAATGGTTCACTAATAGGGGGTTTAGGCCAAAGCACTTGCGGTGGGAATGGAACAGTGAGGACGGGAGGGTCGTTTTCTCTACAACGAAGAATAACTATTTCGTAGTGTTTAAGGCCGCCTATCTCGGTATGGGGGCATCTTCTCGACTTGCACGTCCGGGTGAAACCTGGCTACGAGGGAATGATCTTCCTGATGGGAAATTCTCCAAAGAAACCTTTGATAAGATGATGGACGCTGTGCTGATGTATGAACTGCGTGCGGTATCAGAGGAACAAGCACTCCCACCGTGGGAGCTAGAAAAGCCTTTAAATATCCCTGACCCGGCGTATTTGACTTCCTAGATGAGAGGTAGTATACTGAAGGTAGACGGTTCTAGCACTAGCCTAAGTGTCTGCGGCGTACTACGTATGCGATATGCGGATTACCATGATGGCTGTGATGTTGGAACTGGGGGTCGGACCCGGGCACCCTTTAGATGGCTCGTGTAGGGCCAGCGTGAGAAGCCCTCAGAAATGGGGGCTTTCTCATACCCTTGCTAAGTAGTGGGAAATGTGGTATACTTAGAGTAGACCCCTGTACTGTTGCATGGGCAGCGATGCAGCGTTCTGAGATATGACGCTCGTCGTGGGGGTGAAGGGGCGCAAGTTCACGTCAGTCGGTTCGGCCATTGGCATGTGAGGCTGGCACTAGTGGATAGGGAGTATACATTGTGCAAGGGGCGTAAGGGGGATTCGCCCTAATCTAGAAGGACTAAAATAGGAGGTATAGGATCATGTTCACAAAGAAACAGGAATGCTACGGATGTCCGACAGCTATCCACTGCATATGTAAGATACAGAGGTACTGTCCGGTCCACACCCCCTCTAGATGGGGCCAGATGCGTTTCACATGCTATGTGGGGATGCTTGCAGCGGTAGCGGGAATAACGTAATATCCCGTTATACTATTATATATATAGGAGGACTAGATGGGAAAATATCCGCAGGGTGACGAACTGTGCTATCATGGGCGAGACTGTGAATGCATTGTAAAGAAAACGTTAAAAGCAGAATGGCTGGAGGGGGAAATTGATCGCCTCTTGTATGAGATAGGGCCTAGAGGGGAGCGGGAGCGGGATAGGACTGAGAGGCTGCTTACACTGTTTACTCTTGCGATGAGGCTCCAGGATGGCGCATGAGGGGATACTATTACATATATAGGAAGGAGGATTAGGCATGGTTGAGAAGAAGATGATCGTAAGACAGTCCCTCCGCACTGACGGTCCCTTTATAGTGGTACGGACCATAAATACGGTAGAAATTCGAGTAGGAGAGATGGTGGAGTGGAGGCTGTTACAGGACTTAATCTACCTCAGAGGGATTACTGTCGAGGTAGTTTCTTAGGGCTTATTTCATATGTGGAATGAAGAAGTCCTCTGTGCTTGTGGCTGCGCTACTACCTTCACTGAAGACCTCCGTGTAGGCCGTCCGAGGGAGTACCTGAACTTCACCCACGCTAAGAAGGTAGCAATGAAGAACTACCGGAGGCGGGTGAAGGAGGGGGTACAGATAGTAGGGGACCAATGTAGGCGATACCAGCCTAAGTCTCTCAAGATCGCTGAGAAGGTATTCGAGGATCATTGTAAGTACAACAAGATCGGGCACCGCTACTGTCCCAAGTCCCTCCCTCGTACACAGAACCGTTGTCCTGCGGCCTTCCACAAAGACTGGACGTGTGATCAGAAGCTCTGCATTGCCTACGGGACGCTCCTAGACGATTTCCTCGAATGGAAGATTCCTAACTATCGCCGTAGGTATACTACCTACCTGGGGTTCTGGATGAATGATTTTGACAAGGCTGATGCGGTTAATCCCTTACCTACTAGCGATCTCCAACCTTGGGAGGAAGAGGGGGTATACGTATGAGCCGTCTAGTTGTGTGTGCTTGTGGCTGTGGTGCAAACTTTATAGAGGAGCCGAGAGTAGGGCGTCCACGGGAGTACCTGAATGAAAGGCACTCACAACGGGATAAGCAACGGCGGTATCGTCTAAACAAGCGTGAGGGCGTACTTGCTGGCCTCTCCAAGACGGGCCGATGTACTCGTCGGTATCCTAGATCACGTGAAGCCGCGCTTAAGGCGTTTAACAGACATTGTGATCATGGAACAAAGGCGGCGCTTAACTGTGTACAGGCTGATCCTGTTCAGTATCGTTGTCCGGCAGTTGTACAGAAGGACCCACAATTCTGCTTGGTTTATGCAACACTCTATGATGACTACATGGAGCTAGCATTGCCGGGCCGTTACACGCGGGAACGTACAACAGATGACGGGCTTTGGCTATAACATATACTATACGGTAGTGTCTACTGAAACTAAATTACGGTTATTCGATTAAGAGCTAATCTATGTAGGTAAGTTAGCAGTTAATGAGAGCAATTGTTCTGGCAATTGTTATTGTAGGGAATAACCGTAATTAACTTTAAGTAGACATGTGCTATAGTATATTACTAATGGGCTGCTGCTTGACATTCCCCCGTTCCCTGTGATACAATTATAGTGAGAGGAGTATAAGAACAATGCCTACCGAAGCGCCAGTCAAGACCCCTACCAAGACTCCTACAGAAGCACCGGAGAAGACTCCTGATCCTGAGAAGTATTACAGTCCAAAACGCCTTTGCGATGACCAAAAGCGTGACGGAGGATTTCGTACGGCTCCCCAGAAGTAGTCAACTAATACTATAGGAGGCAGACATGAACAAGCAGATCACTGTTAAGGTTCGTACATCCCTTGATGGGAGTGTAACGTATATAGTAATTGCGACGGTTAACGTGTTGGAGACTTCTATACACAGTGAAATCTCTGAGAAGCTATTACAAACCTTTATATCTCAAGGAATTGATGTTGAGGTTGTAGAAGGCTAGTATGCGTGTCCCATCCTGTACTCTCTGTAATATCGTAACAACTGCGGAAGCTGAACGGGATACTCCGATACCCCCCTATATCCCCCTATACTGTCCTTCTCACTACACCTATATGTTCGTAGCTACGGGCCATGATGTGGATGATGTGGAATTTGATGCAGAGGATGAGGGGGATCGGCAGGGCATCGAAGAAGCTATCCGATTCTTCTATGATAATGGGCGTCTGGATAGCGGTAAGACGATCAGCGTTCTCCTCCGTCTGGGAACGTTCCACGCAACAGGATCAGGAGCAGGGCATGTGCGCCTCCACGTATCTTCAATATCCCCCTATAAGGAAATGCCACAAGAGCTAGCGAATGAAATCGCAGAGGAAGCAGAGGAAGTAGTCCACTATTACCACCCTGACATCTACCCTGACTTCCAGTATGATGCTCTTTGGACTATGAGGGAGATTAGTGATGAGGAAGTCGAGGAACGTGTCCAGGGGTTCCAGTATGCGATGGATAGGGAGATAGCCCGTCTTCTGGCCTTTAAGTATGATGGCTGGTCCTGGAGGTTCGATCCTGATTGGAGAGAGAGGCATCACAAGTGGGTGGAGGCATACTATGATGAGGAGATAGATAATGGTGATCTTGTATATGTATCGGAACAAAAGCACATACTCCGGTATGATCTCGAAGACCTCCCCTTCCACCTGCAACGAGCACTAGTTACACATTGGGAACACATCTGGGAGAACTGGGCAGATCGCTATCTCCCCACACCACTACCACGTCCTGGGGATAGTATTGTAATACGATGGGAGAAGAATTAGGATGGCTATATCTGACCTGATACCTGAGGATAATCCCACCTTCCGTATGATGCTTCCAATGGAAGGGGCGTGGATGATACGGAACATCATTCGGCCTGGGATTGATATTGCTTATCGTGATCCTGCGGTCAACGAGATTGACCGTATTACCCGCGCCCTTCGTATACGGGTAAACAATCTGATCCTTCGTATGATGGATGAGGAAGAAGATGCGCTAGAGATTGAGTTAGACAGTCAAGAAGCGTGGGCACTCGATTCCATTATTCCATTCGACGGTCCTGGTGGTGTGGGAACGGGAATGATCGTCAGCATCCTCCGTGGGCTATGGTATCTGGATATAGGACGGCATATTGCTGGTACGTCTGATCTCGTTGCTGATCCCCGTGCAGACTGGTCTAATACTAAACTGAAGGGCTTAGCAAAAGGCTCAGAGGGAGTGCCCGCAACACCACAGATGCACGGCTTTCCAGACGACTTTGCACCCTCTACAGAAGATATGGTATAATTAGATTACCAGTCCTGGGTGTAAAGTCCGGCACTGTTAACCGTCACCTCTACAAGCGGGGTGGCGGCTTTCTTTTGCCCCATCCTTGACGTTAACGTAAGGGTCATGGTATACTTAGTATAGTGCAGTATGAGTATGGGTGCGATGCCTGTACTTTGGGGGGCCGATGACTGCCTCCTTCAAAGGTCCCCCAGCACTATTCTTATGAGATGTGAGGACAGCAGATGAACAGCGATGAACAGTTTCAGAAGCTCTATGATGTCTTCGTTCGGATGTATGATATTCATGTCATAAATACTGTAGCAACTCTTCTGGCGGCGTGTGTGAGCGTGGTTGCACTTACTATTGCTATTATTGCGGTGACAAACTAGATGCCAGATAAGGGAGGCGCTAGGATAAGTGATAACCGTCGTCGGCGTATACTGGATCGGACTGACGGTTATATTATCAAACATCTGCCAGAGTATATTGGAATCCTTGAAGAACTGGCTAAAGGTGTATGGTTTGAGAAAGTAGATGGACGGTCTGATACCTCAAAGATATATAGGCAGATACCTGATCGTCAGGCACTTGAGTTCCTGATTGAGCATGGGATTGGTAAGGTCCCCCAGAGGCATGAGCTATCAGGAGAAGAAGGTGAAGTTACGTTCATCCCATGGGTGCCCACGCTGACACCTAAACCGAAGGAGATCGAAGGAGAAGTAGTAGATGCCGAGACATACGAAAAAGAGGAAACCGAAGGGGTAGCTAGTGGCACGTCCTAAGGCTCGTTTAAGCGCACAACAGCAGGCGATCCGTAAGGGCGCTGGCCCGTCTGCCAATCGTAAGGTCTTATATAAGACCCATGTCGGCGCACAGTCAGACTTTCTCATGAGTGAGGCAGAGGAGGTACTGTATGGTGGGGCGAAGGGCGGGGGGAAGTCCTATGCGCTGAGGGCCTATGCTGTAAATTACTGTATGAGCTTTCCTGGGGCGCGTGTAGTCCTATTCCGCCAGTCCTACCGCCAGTTGGAAGAGACACATATTATCTCCATCCAACAGGAAGTGCCCCAGAGCGTGGCCCACTATTCCTCAGGCTCACACGATCTGATCTTTACAAATGGCTCCATCCTCCACTTGCGTTACTGTGAGAAAGATGAGGATGCCAGGGGCTACGACACGGCTGAGTTCGACGCCATGCTCTTTGACGAGCTGACTCACTTTACGGAATTCACCTACACTTACCTGACCACCCGCTGCCGCTCTACGAAACCTTGGTGGACTGGACCCAGGATACGTGCTGGTGCTACCCCTCTAGGGCGGGGGCACGGTTGGGTAAAGGCGCGCTGGCTTGACAACTCGAACGTTAAGCCGAATGAGGTTTGGAAAGGCCCTGCTGACGAAGGGGGCATGACGCGCCAATTCATTCCCGCTATTGTTACCGATAATCCTACACTGATGAAGGCTGATCCTAAGTATGTAGAACGTCTCCGCGCGCTGACTCGTGAAGAGTATAAAGCTGCGATGGGGAACTGGGACGTGTTCATGGGACAGTTCTTTCAGCGGTGGGAGCCTACAATCCATGTAGTCCAGCCCTTCGACATTCCGGCTGACTGGGACCGCTTCATGTGTGTAGACTATGGGTTCGCTGCGCCCTACTGTGTGCTGTGGTTTGCCCGTCCGCCTGGGACGAAATCTGCATACTTCTATCGTGAACAGTATGGTGTGGGGGTAAAACTCCCTGAACAAGTCTATAGGGCACACCAGTCTGTGGTTGATTCCTCAGAGAAGATTCGAGCCATTATTCTCGACCCCTCAATGTTTGGCAAGATCAATGTTAAGGGGGATCGTGTGGAGTCCCTATCTGCTGAATGGGAGAAACAGTTCGGCGGCACAACTAGGATTATCAAAGGAAACAATGAACGGGTTGCGGGATGGCGGAAGTTACGTGAGATGATCGACTGGACAGAGGCCCCACAAGGGGGGATTTTGGCACACCCTCACTTGTATGCCTTTAATACCTGTGTTAATCTAGTCCGAACACTGCCCCTGTTGATCTCAGACGAGCACAACATTGAAGATGTAGATTCTGATGGGGAAGACCACGCCGGGGATGCTGCTAGGTATGGTATACAGCACGCCTTTGCTGGGGGTGGCAGGCACGGCGTACAGCGCAGTTACAGTCTTGGCCCTAACGGTATTGTGGTGAGGAGGTAAAAATGCTTGAAGACGCAGAAGAATCTGAAATCTGGAAACTAAGAGGCGAAGTAATGAAAGCCTATCGTACACGGGATAGGCTCTGGGCGGATCGTCGTAAAATACGCTATCGTCAGATGGATAACGCATTGAAGGCCCTGCCCCTAAACCCTCGCATTAGCGATACGGCCCTCATGGTGTACCAGACTGAACTCCCTAACCAGGAAGCGCATAAGCGTACAAAGCGGCTGATTGCTAACCATCCCCGTTTTGAGGTTATCCTTCTCCGCTCTGGTCCTGAATTCCAAGCTCAGGCACAGGAACTTGAGAACGGTCTGAAGGCCCTCTATAACTGGATGAATCGCGGGAAGCCCACATTTGACTGGAAGCTCGTTGAGCATCAGCAAGGGGATGGGCTGGGCATCGCTAAGGTGGAGTTCCTTCCCACGCATGGTATCTCCCTCAAGGATTTTGATCTAGATGATATTACGAGTGATGATGAAGAGGCGGATATTGAAGGGGCTGAAGATCGTAATAAGGCCCGTGCTAGCTTCCGTACTGAGCGGGCAAAGCGGACAGATGGGAGTGAGGAGGCAGCGTTTAAGACGGTTACGGAAGACGCATTGAAGGCAGAACTTCCGCCTATGCGCCTGATTGCCGTAGACCCCCTTAACTGTTACTGGTGGGAGGATGATGACGGCGTAGCCCTTATGGTAGAGACAGGAGAGAAGGCGCTGAATCCACTTCTAGAAGCCTTTAGGGGTTACGGACTGAAGTTTGACTCCAGCTCCGGGAAAGTATTTATTGAGAAGGAAACGACAGAGGCAGTTGGTGCTCGGACGTATCCTCCTCCTGATTCAGATGCGGGGCCTCATGTAGGCGATGCTCTTAGTACACGGGTGTCTTATACGGAAATACGGACACGTGAGCATATTGTGATCATGATTGAGCACCCGAAGCTGAAGAGGGGCGCTCGTGGGAGGAAGGGAGATAAGGGTGTTATCTTTCATTTCGATAATCCCTTTGGCCCCTATACTACGGGATATGCTCTTGTTCCTGGTGATGTGACTACGGAGGATAGCCCAGAGAACAAGTACCAGCCGGTTATTGAAGGTATCCTTTCTACAGCGCAGGCGTTGAACGTGCTGATGACTGCACGGCTTTCTGCTTCTCTGGAAGAGGCCCTTGCACCCCCCTATATCAAAGTATCTCCCGATCAGCCAATGCTCCCCTCAGATGAAGAGAAGACCCCTGAGGTAGGACAAGAGAACCGTGCCATTCCCACCATCCCTGGTGAGATTAAGCGGGTAGAGACTCCCAACGCTGATCTGGATAAGGCTGAGGGCAGGCTGCTTGCGGAGACGGCTGAGTATCAGATGCAGGAAGCGCAGGAGGGCGGTGCGCCTTCTGAAGCCTCTGGGCACAGGTTAGCAATCCAGGTTGCTCAGGCAGACATTCAAATGGTCCCCTACCAGAATGTGCGGAAGGAGGCCCTGGCAGAGCTGATGAAGGGGATCGTCTATGCCGTTCGTAAGCATGGCCTACCGATTTTCATTCCCGCAATGCCTGATGGCGCGCGGCGTGGTAGTGAGAAGATTCGTGTTGTAGAGCCTGCGGCTATCCGGCCTGAGATGGCTGACCTTCCCTTTGACCTTATCATAACCCTTGGTGCTGAGACGCCAGTAACGAAGTATGCGAAATGGCAGGCGCTCGCACAGCGGATGGAGCAGGGGACAGCGAGTTATCAGACTGTAGTAGAACAATCGGATACGGAAGACCCTGATGAGGAGATTGCACGGGTATTTGAGGGTAAGTTGCTGATTGCCACAATGGAACAGCTCATACCAGCCCTGGCGGAATTGGCTCAGGCTTACGGGAAACAACAGATTCAGGTCGCACTGGGGGCTAATGAAGCGGTAGAGCAGGCACCCCCTCAACAGTTGCCTCTTGGTATTGATCCCAGTACGGGGCTGGCGCAGGGCGGGGGCGGCGGTGCTGATCTAGCACAGAGGGTTCCTGGTGTCGGGATGCCTGTAGTCCAGACAACTAATGAGGATGGTCCCCGTGTTCCAGAAGGGATAGAGGTAAGTTAGTTCTAATGGCACGCCCAGATCATACACAGCTATTGAGTGCAGAATGGACAAATGAAAGATTTAATAACGTCCTTGATGGTGTACAGCAGATTATAGATCGCCTACTGACTTCTGTATACATTGATGGATATGGCCCACTTGAGGTGCCGGTAACGCGGGCAGATATTACCAAGCTCAGCCTAGAAGCCTTCCAAAATCTCGTAGACCAACAGCCCACAATTGGGGCTAAGGCAGAGCTGCTCAATGAGGCTGAACGATTAGACATCCCTCGTCAGGTCTTGCAAGGTAGAACATAATGTGGTACAATGTAGTTGAATACATAGGGGGCTATGGTGGAGTATAATGCCCTTTCATCCTGATGTTGGTCAAAGTCAATTAGAAGCATTTCGCCTGGGTGCAGCCCCGCTAGGCGGTGATGGGGGCGATGGTGGGGGTAGGGACTTCGGCACAAAAGATAATCCCATCTCACCGAATTATGATCTCCCAGGCTTTGTGCGCCTTCCCTTATATAATGAGCACTCTGGAGAGTTTGTAGGCTGGGAGACGTTACGTGATCCTACCTTTGGCACCGGAACAGGTAGCGGTGCTGCATCTCCTCAGTTCCGTCCAGGTGAACTTGCCCTTCTCCAAGCCGAGCTAGCAGAACGAGAGCGCTCCAGTCGTGTGCAGGAAGCGCAGGGAGCACGCCGTATCACACTAGACCGTGCGCTTGGCGGGCTGAATGCTTTTAACCAATCACGTACATTGGCTGATAATCGTCGGCTGTCTGCGTTCCAGGAAGCACGGCAACTTATGGGGCTTCTTGTCCCAAAGGGGACTACAGAATTCCCTGGCCTTGGTGCAGGAGGGGCACTTGCACAGGTGTCACAGAACTTCAACCTTCCCTTTACGCCTTCTCCTGTAGTGGAGCGTGAATTCAATCCCCAGGCACTTGCAACCCCTGCTGAGGGCAACCTTCCTTTCCAGATTGGGGCGATGCTTAGGGGGGTAGGACAGATTTAATCATGCCGTTTTCTAATCCAACACCGTCACAGAGGAGACAAATTGAGGAGCGCCTACAGGCCAATAACCTATTTGGTCAGGACCCCTTTAACATAGCAGGCGGGTTCGATATTGCAGGGTTGAACCTTGAGGCACAGCGACTTGCGCTGGAATCTGAACTGGCACGGCAGGAATTTGGCCGCAGTCTTCTACAACAGGTAATGGATGTTCAACGTGATCCGTTTAGTATTGTTCCTGCATTGCAGGGGTTCAGTGCTGCTGGTGGTGGGACGTTGGCTCCTGCACAGGACTTTGCTCAGACAGGGGGGCGGCCTGCTGATCCGATATTTGGTCAACTAGTCCAGCAGCTTCTGCAAGGTGCGGGGCAGTTTGCGCCAGGAGGACAGGGGGCTCCTACTGCTCCATCGGAACTTCAGAAGTTGATTAGTGGGTTTGGTAAGCAACCGTCTGCAATTAACACAGGTAAGACAGTAAGCACCCAGGATATCTTCAAGAAAATTCAAGCAGGGGGAACACTGTAATGCCTCATACATCCTTTGCAGCACGTAAGAGAAGTAAGAATCCGTCTGTGAGAACTTCGTTGTTTGATCAGTCTCCGGTACAGAAAGCTGTTAGTCAGTTTGGTCAGGGGACGAATATCCAAGATATTTTCCGTGCTATCCAAACGCAGGGGGTACAACCTCAGTTACCTCCTGAGCCCTTTCCTGGTGGATTGGGAGGGCAGCCTGTAAGTATTTCCCCCAGTCCTGTTACACTAACGCCTCCTGTAATTGATGATAGCCCTACAGCACAGGCAGCGAGACTTCTTAGCGGTGCTGTTGCTGGGAACCCGTTTATTAGTCAGGAAGGACAGGGAAGACTTCAGGGTGGACAGGCCCCGCTTCTAAACCAGATCACTCCATCATTCTTTCGGCAGACGAGTCCTGTGATTCAACAGTCCCTCCTTGGGCTGTTTCAGTCGCTTGGATTACGCCCAGAGGATGTGTCATTTATTATGCAACAGTTTACGCCGAGAGGCTTTTCTAGATAAGGGGTATGAGCATGGCGTTTCATTTTGATGTTCGGCAAGTCGGCGTCCGTTGGGGCGTGTTCGATGTCCGTGATAATTCCCCCGTAGGTAAGACATTTACTACACGTGTTGATGCACGAGCGTGGATGGACGAACTATACGCAGATGAGGGTCTTCTACAGGATATAGGCTATAGCTTGAACTCCCTGGAAAAGTGGCTAGAGGAGCATAAGAAGTCTCGCTTTAAGTTCTCCGAACAAGGTGAGAACGTTGGTGCAGGGGACTTGAATACGCCCAAGGTTAGCTAGGAGGCTACCAAGATTCCCTTTAGATTTGGTGATACTATCTTTCGCATGGCGCGTCGGAGGCGTCCGACACAGTCCATTATACATGGGCCGGAACCACTCCCCCTGTCGCCTGTCCCTGAACCCAGGCCGATCTCTACACCTGTACGGAGCCAGCTAATACGGGCTCTAGAAGCACAGGCTCAAGCGACGCCTATGATTGAGGCTGAGAGTCAGCTAGGACAGCGATCACAGCGTCTTCAAGATGACTATCGCCTACAACTTCAGAGGGATGCTGCATTCGCTCAAGAGGCAGAACAGGCTAGAGATGAGCAAGACCGTAACCAACTAGAGCTTCTGCGTGAGGGGTTTGCTCCAGATGAAGACGATCTGGGCGCAGATGTACGTCAGGCTGCTGCGTTCCGTGCGGGTACGCAGGACCGTCCCTATTATGAGGTATTAGAAGAAGAACGGTTAAACGAAGGCACACGGCGTCTGAAGGCATTTGGTGATATGATGGAGAACCTATCACCTGAGCTACGTGTGGCATTAGCTCCCATGGCAGCAGCAGTGCAGAAGGAGGGACTATCTGCGAAGGCATTTAAGGATATTGCTATTGCTGCCCGTGCGGAAGATAATAGCATTTGGCGCTTCTCAGCAGAAGATCGCGCACGGGCTAATCGCGTGATAGCTACGCTTGGTCCGCCTATTGATCCCATTCCTGTGATTCCTGAAGGGGAACGTCCGTCTATACGTGAGCAGTTAGGACGCGAACCACGGGAGGAGCCGGAAACGGTACTAGGGGGACTTAAGGAATCTGTTAAGGCTATTCCGGGAGCAGTAAAGGATATAACTGCTATTGAACCGACAGTTAGCTTGGTTACCAATCTGGGGCAGGCCGTAGACGCCTTAGTTACTGGCGATTTTAAGGGAGCAGGAGCGGAGCTGCGTGAAGCAGGTGATGATATTGTTACCACAGGTGTTATACCAGGACTACAGCAGGAGCGTATCCTAACTGCCCTGGAAGCTGAACAGGATGTTATTACACCTATCACACGTCCTTTCCTCCGTACCACATTGACAAGTGCAGGCGTGCCCGATAATTGGGCAGAACCAATATCTAAGTATGGGGCCGAGTTCCTTGTTCCTAGCTCACTGCTTCCTGTATCTCGAATTAAGGCTGGAGTGCCGATCCTAAAACAACTGCCTGCTTTAATAAATGTCATGGCTCAGGAAGGGGCCATCAACGTTGGACAGGATATCGCGGGAAGGCGCTCACGTGGGGAAGATGATCCCACGCTAGCAGAGAGCCTGCTTATCTTTGCCGCTGGTGGCCTCGCTCGTGGTGGACTAGAGACAATTGTGGGTCCGTTTGTTAAAAAGACAATTACTCCGTTCATTGATAAGTTGCGAGGGAGGGGCGTGCCTGTAGATGTTCCGATCTCACAGGTGGATGATCCTCGGTTCTTTGCCGATGTAGCGGAGGAGGCTGTACCTTCTCCCGCTGTGCGTGCCGTGGAGCCTGGGGCTGCTCAAGTGGAAGGTGCAGGACTTACATTTACCCCTCGTACTCAAAGTCCAACAGACATTACAAAGGGACAGATTATTGAGGATGCCACTGATGCTGGGGGACGACGTATAGGGGAGATTGAATATAGAATTGATCCTCGCCAACTAGAGCGTGTAGAGGTTGTCAATGTCTTTGTGGAAGAGGAGTTCCGTGGACAGGGCTTTGGTAGTGCCCTACGTAACCGTGCAATAGAAGCCGGGCAGGAGCGGGGGGCCGCACGGGTTACAGGAGAAGCTATTAGTACTGAGGGTGGAAGGCTTGGCGGTGGAGTTAAGGGTGAAGAGTTTGATGTTGATATTCCACCAAAGGCTGTGACAGAGGCCCCCACAAAACCTGGCGACGTGGTGGATGAAGCTATCGCGCGCGGCGAAGACTCCCCGCTTACAACCTTTCAGCCTAAGCCAGAAGGCGACCTTCCTGAACGGATAGCCGCGCTTGAGGCGGGTGTAAAGCAGGCTGATGATGCGGTGGACGGTGCAGTACGAGGAACAAAGGGGGCCTTACGTAAGACAGCACAAGAACTACGTGCCAAGCTCAGAGGTGCGAATAAAGAACTGAAGGACATACAGGACTATAACCAGTTTGAGCTTCCCAAGCTGCGGGACAGGATGGCGGTCCGTCTCGACCGTGCTCAGAAAACTGCTGACATTCAGCGTGGTAAGGCAGAACGCGCAACTCCGGCCCGCCGTGATCAGGCTAGGATAGATGCACAAGCGGCAGAAGGACGGGCAAATGTTCTAGCTGATAACCCTGGGGCTGTAGATAAATTGACCGATGCGGTGCAGTCAGCACGACGTAGTGTGACGTTGGCGGAGGTGGAAGTTAGCGCAGGACGGCGTACCCAAGCTGCTGCCGCTGGACGCGCTCTTGAAAGTGCGACAGGACTACCAATTGGCGAGCAGATTGCCCGTACACGTGGGGCACTAAAGGGAAAGATACGTCCTGAAGGGCTGGAAGGCGCAGCGGTACGGCTTGATCCCGAAACGGAACAGGTATTGACTGATGCAATTAATCAGTATTTCCGTGTTACGAAGAAACAACCGCTGAAGGCGGGGAACGCACTTGAGGCGTTGGAATCGGTGCTGACAGGTGATTACAACAAGCTCACACGGTCGAAGCTGGACCTTTTAGAAGATGCGTTAGGCTTTGACTTCCACGTTGCGCTGACAAAGGCAATGGCCGAGGCCCCGCTGAAGGTGTCGGATGAGATTCTTTGGGGCGCATTGACTGTCTGGAATCTCCCGCGTCGGTTCTTGGCAGGACTGGGCGACTGGTCCTATATGTTACGTCAGGACCTTTTCTCCGCCATCACTGAACCCGGACTATGGCTTCGGCGTGCCAGAACGTATCCTGAGGCTTTCCTTAGCGCGACGGATGCAGCGAAGACGACTGAGAGGCTGATAGATGATCCGGTCTACCGCCTAGCACGTGAGCAAAATGTAACCATGCCCGTTCTCAGCGAGCAAATCGCGGGTGAAGAATTAGCGTTGATGGGGACAGAGAAGGGCTGGTTTGCGCGGCAGCTACGGGATATTCCTCTACTTGGAAGAATGTTTGATGCTACCGATAGAAGTGCGTCTATTTACATTTCTACAAGTAGGGCAGAGAACTGGGAGAATTGGCTTGTAAGAGACATCATTTCCCCAGAAACACGGATACGTTATCTAGATGCGCCAACCCGTGGTGGAAAGGCGGATGTCCTCCGTGATTTCATGGCGGAGAACGCGCAAAACGATAAGGCTGCACAGGTTCTTGGTAGTTTTGTTAATGAAACCTCTGGCCGTGGGGCGCTAGGAAAACTGGAGAAGTACCTTGGCCCCCTTAACGTGATATTCTTTGCCCCCCGCTTTGTGGCTGGACAAGTAACTCGTCTGCGGTTTGCGGCTCAGTCAGGGATACCTATGCCAGTACGTATGTTGGCTGTGAGAAAGCTGACACAGTTCTATGGCACACTAGCAGGTATTCTGGGGGTTATTAAGGCAAGCGGTATTGCAGAGGTTGAAATGGACCCGCGCTCAGTTGACTTTGCAAAGGTGAGGGTTGGTAATCAGCGGATTGATATTACGAGTGGACTCCAGCCGCTTATGCGGTATATAGCACAGATTAGTCGTGGGCAGCGAAAGCCGGAAGTGGGCGACTTGCAAGATGTAGATATTAAAGCCGCGCTTCTTAATTTTACTCGATCAAAGATGGCTCCAGGATCAGGTGTGATTTGGTCACTTCTTGAAGGGGAGACGTTCATTGGTGAAGATATCGGTCTGGTTCAGTTGGCTACTGACCTTTTTGTTCCGATTTTTGGGCAGGACGTACAGGAGGCATTCGCATCCGGTACGCCGATTAACCGTATGACATCATTACTAGCCTTTGTAGGTGTAGGCATTCAGACCTATGAAACACGATCTGCGGCTACCGAGCAGGTTATTGCTGACATGTTTGAGGCGGGAATGATTGACCCCTATCAGTATGACGATCTGCCACAAACGTTTGGTGAACTTCTGCCGGAAGATAGGGTAGAGTTCCAGAAGGTTGCGCCTAAGCTGTGGTCAGAGATCGAGGAGAGCGGTGCTGAACGTGCGGGTGATGTGAGTGAGGGCGGTCAGCGTGCCCTACTCGGTGATGTTGCTGATAGAGGGAGAGAAGAGCTTGACCGCACACTCCAAGGCGCAGCAGAGCGGTATCGCAGTAGCGGACAGAGTTCGGGGGAAGGTAAGCAGTTTCGGGATACAGTAGGTGATGCGATTATTGCTCGCCGTGGCTTGCAAACAGCAATTCAGGCAGAGTTTGAAACTTTAGATATTGAACAGAAGGAACGCTCTGGTCCAGTATTTGATGACTTGGATAACTACTTTGGCATCTTCGATAAGTACCCTGATGTAGCATTTGATCCTGCCCAACGTGAGGAGATGTTTGATGAGCTAGAGCGGTTCTTTGATGGTATTGGCACAGCGCGGGCAGATGCAGTGGACGCACAGCTTGGGCTGGATTCACGCACGGTGCCTGAGTATGCCCAACTACGTAATGACAAGACTATAATCCGTGAGTCGGGCTGGTTTGATATCGGACAGGGCGTGTGGGATGAGATGCGGAGGCAGCGTCCTGATATGCGACTACCGAAGACAAGGAGAGAATATGAGGCACAAGTAAGTGATCGTGCAAACCTAAAATTCCCCAATAACCCACGAGCACGAGACGCCTTTAGAGATGGAGATCGTACCTTAAAGGTCTACAGTCGGCGTAAGGATGATGCGAATCAGCGATGGTATGCTGAACATCCCAACCTTCTAGTCATTCTTGATCGTTGGGGATATAGAGAATTCGCTGTATCGAAACCAGTACAACGATAAACCTTCACCTTGACGTTAGGGTTAGGGTATGATATACTTATGATAGGAGACTAACTAATGGCTACACAGATACAAGTAGTAGAGGAAGACACAACAGTCGTGGAAGATACCGATAACCCTCCCGTGACGGACGCTCTTCAGGAACCCGTAGATCAGGCCCCAGCCGATCCTGTTGAAGCAAAGGACTCAACGGCAGACCCCGTTGCTCCTGAGCCGACAGTTGTTGACGCTGCACCGGATGCGGATACTGAGAAAACGGCGGACACCAAGGAGGAAGAGCCTAAGGAAGCCGATGAACCGTGGGAACTAGACGATGATACTATTGAAGCGATTGCTGACTCCTATGGAGATAAACTTGCAAGCACAAAGGGTATTAAGGATATCGTCGCTAAGTCTGTCAAGGACGAAGTTGCACGGCAGGTACGGGAGTATCAGTCTGCAACAGATGGTCAGGGACAGGCAGAGCAGCTTGTCAATCAGGGACGTGTAGCGGCGGAGAAGATGCAACAGTTTGCAACGAAAGCCGCAGGCGAACTTGCTAAGGCCGCAAATGGTGAAGAAGGAATTGATGCCAACGTCTTTGATAAAACAGAGTTCATCGGATCACTTGAGCAGTATGGCTCGGCAACTGCGCTCTATGAGCGGCACATATTTGAATCCGCCACACAGGACGGGTTCGATCATGTCTTTGCTGACGTGCTGCCAGAACTCTCGGACGAACACCGCGAGGAGCTACAGGGGATCGTTAATACCGCGAATCGGATGCGAGGCGATCCACGACAGTCACAGCGGGCAGATGCCTACTGGATGAGAGAGCTTCTTGGGTTCGTAGCAAACCGAGCAACTGAGAACGGGCGGACGCTTGAACACCAACAGCTTACGAATCGCAGGGCAGTGAAGGGGAAGATTGCAGACTCCAATGCTGTCACCGCTGCGAAGGCGAAGATAGAGGCGAGTAAGCAGCCTCCCCGTGTGCCGAAGTCTGATCCGAAGGCAGGACCAGTTGAATTCTCCGAAGAGGGCTACCAGAGGATTAAGCAGAGCGGTGTGCCGAGTTCGGAGATTCAAGAGTATGTGAATAACTGGTCTGCTGCTCGGAGACGTTCGGCTAGTATTAAATAATATAACTAGGAAGGAGAACAACTAATTGGCTATTACAGACCGTGAGATGACCAGCACCACGCACGATGACTTTCTTCCGATTGTGTGGGCTGATGACACGCGCGATGCGATCCAGTTTAATGAAGTGCTACCAAAGCTTGTAAATACGTCTTATGAAGATGAGCTTCGTGTAGGTCGCGTGCTTCGTATTCCGTTGCGGGCGAACTATGACACGCAGACTAAGAGCGAGGGTGTTGGAAACACCATTAGCTTTCAGTCTGTACCCGGAACTGGAGCGTTTGGAAACGTACAGGATGTGACGGTGAATACGTTTGAGTATGCAGCCGCACTTCTGAACGCCGTCGTTGCTGCTCAGTCTAAGTATGATGAGCGCCAGCGAATCGCACAGGGTATTGGATATGCACTCATGCGTGGTATGGAGGTTAGCATTTCTGCCCTCTTCCAAAGCTTTACTCAGATCGTTGGTACGCTTGGTGCCGACCCTGACGATGCTGTGCTACGGCGTGCGTGGCAGTACCTAGCGGATTCTGGTGTGTATGACAACGCTTCGTGGGTCTTTGGCCCTGCTGCTGTTTCTGCACTCTTTGGTAACAACAAGTTTACCAGCAAGGACTTTGTAGATGCGAAGTCGGTTATTGAAACTGCTACGCTTCCTCCGCTCTACAACTATCCAGCATATAGTTCTAACCTGCTTAGGGCACCGTCTACTGGACAGACTGACTGTACGCTAATGCACAAGGAAGCTATTATCCTAATCCGTCAGATCAAGCCCACGTTCCGTGAGCAGTTCCTTATTAGGAATCTTGCAGACGGAATCGTTGCCTACAACCTCTACGTGGCTGCTGAAGCTAACTGGGTGGTTGAGACACCGGCTACAAATGCTGACCCCACTACGACGGATGCGGGCGGCGTTTTGATCCGAACCGGATAGACAAGTAGACAAAAGAAGGAGTAAGTATATGGGACAGAAAGGTACCGAAGGTTCGACACAGAAGGCGGTTAGCCCCAATCCTTCTAAGCCGAACTCGAACAAGACCGTAGGTAAGAAAAACGCCTAGTTGATGGGGAACGGGCGGGTTCCCCAAAGACGATATGAAGATTGAAATCAAAGCTGAACCAGAATATGGCTTGGTGAGCAAGGTAGGCTCCATTGACCTTGAATATGGGGTTAAGGGGAGCGAGTTGGAGAGGGAGCTGAGGGCTGCACAAGAAGCATTTCTCCGTTCGATGGACCTGCGTGGGTTGGTATTGGATAAAAGAGTGCCTCAGAACCCACGGTGGACTACAGATGGTGAAGGAAAGCTAAGTGCCACGTATGCAATAGATTGGGAGGGCGTGCGAAGGCCGAAGACGACTACTTCTGATGGCAAAGAAGTCGAACTGCCGAATAAGAAGGAAACGAGCCTAGAAGATACACAGGGCATGGTAGAGTACCGTATCGTGGGCGTCTTCTGGGCACCGAAGCAGGCAGTAGAGATACTTAAACACCGTGAGCAGATTAAAGACGAAGAACGGGCAAAGCGGAATGGGAAGTCCTTTGGATACGGTGGGGGAGAGCTTCCGACGATCCCGAATTATCCCGGCGATGATGCTTTTGATGGACAAGAGTATTCGAGCCGAAGTATACAGAAGGGACCAATAGAAAATGGCAACAAAGCAGACAGAGCCGACAGACGAATCGTTGATGACGACACAAGAAGGCTCTCCGGTTGAGAGAACAACAGAATGGCGGGCAATTAAACAGCGTGAGGAGATCACTGCCGCTGTTCCTACAGAGGAACCGCCTACCACAGATAAAGCAGTAGAGGAAGCAATGGAGGCGGTCAAGGCACAGATGGATAAGCCTCCGAAGACAAAGACTCCTGTTGCCAATGCTTCAAGCGCAGAGGCTATTGGGAAATTACAGGAGGAGCTATCCACCCTACGTGATGAGGTAACGAATCTTCGCTCTGCTAGTACAAAGACAGAAGGCGTAGTAGATTCAGGGCCGTCCGGCTACCCCTGGCAGTATTACAAGAGAAGTGATCGTAATACACCAGGCTACAACTACGGTCTTCAGGCAAATTGGATCACTACTGGACCGGGGGGCGCAACGCCTGGCGGTCAGCGTGATACTGGAGCATTTACCAAGTATATGATAAAGGGCATGAAGCCCATTATGGGATATGGGGTGTGTGATGCTCCATCTGCTTACAAGACCCCAGGCGGACAGTTTATTCCGATGCTGGAGAAGGGCGGAGCGAGGGAGTTCCCCGCTACACAGGTAATTGCCTATAAATGGCATGTGAAGCCTCCGTTGGAAGGTCTGGTGTTCCCGCAATACGAAGCCGTAAAAGGTACAGTGCGGCATTTCATGTGTGAGGACTGTATCTTTGATATTTGGATGCTAGAAGATGACAAAGACACGGGGATGGCCTGTTTCAGGCATCTAAGGAGCGATACAGGAGATGGTAAGCATAACTATAGCCGTAGGGAAGGTACTGCGATCCTTATGGAACAGAAAGTGCCCTTCTCTGCTGGACGGTTTGCCGCTCTTGCTGAAGAGCTAAGAAGGCAGGAGATTGCAGGCGATTCGAGCGCGTTGAGAGATGCTGCGAAGAACCTTTCCGCCCTTAAATAGATAGCTAATGCCTGACCTAGAGCCTTATCTTCAGAACGAAGAACTGGACGCCTTCAGCGCATCCGGCTCGGCTAACACTGCTATATCTCTACGGAGCGCCCCTGTTGGTAGAGCGGGGCAGTTGATGCTTGTGCTAGTTAGCTACTCCTCAGCGGTAAGTGTAAACGTGGACGTAACCCTGGATTCCCATCTGGGGGCAAACTTTGACGCACGTATACGGCGGATTACCCTTAGTAATCAGTCTGACGCCTTCTGGCTCCCAGATAAGGATATTCGTTTGGCACGGAAAGATCAAATCCTGATAGAAGCACCCGCTGGTGGGGCTAGTATTACTGCTCATATCGCAGTCTACATAGACCCAGGACGTTCACGGTTTGCTGGGTTGGAGGCACTGATTGAGCCGATCCTGCGAAGGGCACGTTAAGTGCCTGCATATAAGGATGGGATACGTGATGATGGTACAATTGCTATCGTCTTAGTCATCGACGGGGGCGGCTCCGTGATCAGCACGGGTATTGCAGGATGGCTCCACATTCCTTTTGCTTGCGTTATTGAAGAGGTGACGATGTTAGCTGACCAGTCTGGGAGCATCGTTGTTGATATCTGGAAGGACGCCTACTCAGACTATCCGCCAACTAATGCCGACAGTATCACGGCCAGTGCCCCGCCGACGATCAGCACCGCGACGAAGAGTCAGGACAGTACGCTCACGGGCTGGACGACCTCGATTGCAGCAGGTGACACCCTCCACTTTAATGTGGACTCCGTAACGACGATTACCGAGCTTACGATCTCACTGAAAGCGCAGAAGACCTAATGGCTATCCGTTTTATTCAGCCCGCAGATCACGTCAAGGCCCAGGGCCTCCTGGGAGGACCGCGCACGCTCGATGCCCCGGGCAATCGCGTCCACGTAGCGGAGGAGAACGGGAAGATCGTAGGAGCTACGGTATGGGCGCAGCCGGACGATGGCGAGGCCATCCTGGGCGATGTAGTGGCTCCTATGGGACGGCGCGACCTCTACTACGGGCTGATTAAGGCGGCGGTCACAGACGCCCTTGCTCGTGGCTTCACAAAAGGCGTTAGCACCGTGCATCGTAAGGCGCTGCTGAATCAGTTAGAGCGCGATTTCACCCTCACAGCCAACCCGTCGGGCTGGAATCCCCTGACGCAAGCGCCTGTCGAGTGGACGATCCACGTTGACCTGGAAGACCTGCTCCTCCAGCTAGAGGCGGTGGTGTAGATGGGCCAGCTTAGCGCCGTTGCGACGATTGACTCCTACATAAA
>LAZR01000362.1_pt1 | contig 40515 bp, 43 predicted proteins | sample 329461 | NCBI WGS metagenome assembly LAZR01 (sample SAMN03002196, study PRJNA259156) | marine sediment metagenome | biome: sea floor; feature: Hydrothermal impacted sediments; material: marine sediment; isolation source: Loki non-amplified sample from Loki's castle hydrothermal vent sediment ...
TCTACCAGCAACACACCGGTCAGGTCATGGCGGCCTGACTTAAATGAAATGGCCTCCATAAAACCCGGTGTGATTCAGCTAGCCGGCAAGCGCCGCTGCGCTTAAACGGTGCAACGAGGGCCTTGAGGCGGCGAGTGGATGGTGCAGTTTTGCCAGTATGGCTTAGAAACCAGACCCAGGGCTGCCGGCGCGCATTGCCATGAGCTGCTTGCTGCGCTGATAACGTGCCAGTCGGTCAGCCAGCGCCTCGGGAAGGTCGCTGCATCGGTTAAAGCCGGAGCGCTCGTAGAAAGCCTGGAGCGTCGGATTGCAAAACAACCAGATCGGGCCGCTGACGCTCGTTCTTACATGGCTCAGCAGCGTGGTTGCCTTGCCCTGGTTGCGGTGGCCGGGCGACACCAGAAGACTAGTCAGCCAATACCCTCTATCCATAGGCTGGAGGCACAGGCTCGCGATTATCTCGGGGTCACGAATCACCCATGTCTGATGGCGCGAGCGCACCTTCATGCCACTGTTGTGGTTGCGGTAAAAGCGCGTAGCCAGGGGATGGGCATCATTGGAAAGCAATTCGCAGCGGATGAAATCGGACATGGGCCTGCAACAGAATGAATCTTGACCAGGCGGCATCATGCAAAATCCGTTTAGCTCAGGTCAAGGCAAACGCGGCTGATAGGGAACTGCCCGCAAGGTAGAGCCTCTATTGATCAGCAACCGTTGTATTAGCTGATTAATTAGGGGAACCACCATGGATTTGCTCAACAAAGATATGCCTACGCTGTTTGAACAGCTTGGTCTTGATTCCGACGAAGGCAGCATCAACGATTTCATTGCTGCCCACCGGCCGCTACCTGACGATGTAAAAGTGTCGGAAGCACCGTTCTGGAGCACGGGTCAGGCCGCCTTTTTGAAGGAAGAAATCATGGCAGACGCCGACTGGGAACCTATCGTCGATGAGCTGAATGTGCGCCTGCATGAAAACATCAGGTAAGCCGATGACGGCGACGGGACGGACACAAAGTGTATTACCCGTGCCGGAACTTGCCTGCCCGACAGCCGTCCACATCTATGTAGCTAAAAAAAGCGCATAAACCCAGGAGGTAACACCATGGGAAGTACTTCAGACAAGATCAAAGGCAAGGCCAACGAAGCCATAGGCAAGGGCAAGCAAGGTGTCGGCGAAGCCACCGATAACGACAACATGAAAGGTGAAGGCAAAGTTCAGGAGACCAAGGGCGAGGCACAGGGCGTGAAAGGCGAAGCGAAGGATACGGTCAAGAAAGGTGTAGACAGGGCCTGAGTTCAAACCCGGGGCTAGCCGTCAAAACGAACAAGCCAGCGATTTATGCTGGCTTTTTCATTTTCGGGTCGCCCACCGCGGAGACATCGTAATGACAACAATCCGAATTTTTGACCGCCCGGCAGGCATCGCTGCATTTATGCTGTTCGGGGTGGGGATGTTTGGCGCTGCCGGCGTCAGCGCAGAGCCCAGCAGCGAGCTGGTGAAGCTGATCAACGAATACCGCGCCTCGTCGCCCACCTGCAAGGGTAAGCAGTTCGAGGCCGGTCCGCTGGCGCCCAGCGAAAGTCTGGCGTCGGTCAAGCTCGAACCGGGTGCTCCATGGCAACAGGCCATGCAGCAAGCCGGGTATCAAGCCGGCGCAGCGCAGGCGATATCCCTGTCGGGACCGTCCGATGCGGCTGATGCAATGACAGCCATCAAACAGCGCTACTGTGAAGTGCTGCTGGATCCCCAATATGCCGAAATTGGGGTGTCCCGGATGGACGACGGATGGCAGGTAATTGTGGCCAGGCCGTTGGTATCTGAGAGTCTCCGGGATTGGATGGATGCCGGCCAGGCTGTTCTCCGGCACGTGAACAAGGCGCGTCGCAGCCCTAGAACCTGTGGAGATCAGTCGTTCGAAGCCGCTTCACCTCTTACCTGGGATCCACGGCTCGGCAGAGCTGCGCTAGAGCACAGTAACTACATGGCTGAAGCCGGAGTGCTCAGCCATGCGGATGCCGAAGGGGTGCAGGTCGACACCCGAGTAGACAACCAGGGCTACGACTACCGCTATGTTGGCGAGAACGTAGCGGTAGGTCAGGGGTCCGCGGAACAGGTCGTAGCCGGTTGGCTGCACAGTGCCGGACATTGCGCCAATATCATGAACCCCGAGTTCACAGACATGGGCGCAGCCTATGTGAACGAGCCAGAGACCTCGATTTACTGGACGCAGGTATTTGCAAGACCTTCGGCAGGAGATTAATCAGCGCGCTGGCACTGTAACGGCTGATTGTCGACCGACTGTATGGCCACAGTAACACCCCGGACGGTTCTAATAGAGCCTCAACTATTCATGAGGCAGGACGATGAGCCCGAAGGATCTGCTGCTGGCCCTGGTCGTCATCATCGTCTGGGGAATGAACTTTGTCGTGATCAAGGCAGGGCTGGAGGATATGCCGCCAATGCTGCTGGGTGCGTTGCGCTTCATGCTTGCTGCGTTCCCTGCGATCCTGTTCATCAAACGACCAAATGTTCCGCTCCGCTGGTTGCTAGCCTATGGGCTGACCATCTCGCTTGGCCAGTTTGCCTTCCTGTTCTACGGCATGTCGGTCGGCATGCCGGCGGGCCTGGCTTCGCTGGTATTACAATCCCAGGCGTTTTTTACCTTCTTTTTTGCCGCCCTGTTCCTGGGCGAGCGGCTGCGTCTGGCCAATTTAATAGGTCTGGTAGTGGCGGCGGGCGGTCTGGCGTTGATTGGTATGCAAGTTGATCGAAGCCTGACCCTGGTGGGTTTTGCCATGACCATTTGCGCCGCTGCGATGTGGGCGATGGGCAACATTGTCACCCGCAGGATCGGCAAGGTTGATCTGGTGGGGCTGGTTGTGTGGGGTAGTCTGGTGCCGCCATTGCCCTTTCTGGCACTTTCCTGGTGGCTGGAGGGGCCCGTTCAGATCGAATCTGCCTTGCGCGCGATCAACCTCGATACCATCCTGGTGTTGGTCTATCTGGCATTCGGGGCGACCATTCTGGGATACAGTCTCTGGAGTCGGCTGCTTTCACGCTACCCGGCCAGTCAGGTAGCGCCTTTTTCGCTGCTCGTGCCGGTAGTCGGGCTCACCTCCGCCGCGCTGTTGCTGGGCGAGTGCCTCGGCGGATGGCAGGTGGTCGGCGCATTGCTGGTTATGCTGGGATTATTGATCAACGTATGCGGCGGTTGGCTCTATGGTCGCTGGCGGCCGAGCCTGGCCTGAGCAAGGCAGCAGGTTCAGCGCTTGCCCATTGATTTGCGCGAGCCGTTGAATGCCATGCCGATCTTCTTTTCATGCCGCGAATTATTGCCCTTCTGTTGCCAGGGCTGAGCGTTCTGCTTGCCTGCCGCAGCCGCTGCCGCGGAGAACAACGAAGCGAAACCGCGAATACCGGGCTTTTCGGCGGTAGTAAGGGCGACAGTTTCATCAACCTCAGCGACAGATAGGTCGGGCTGTTGCGAGGGCAGTTCAGTGGTGCTCATGGTTGATCCGAGGAGTAGGTGAAATAAAGGCGCGGAGTATACCTGAATGCCGCGCAAAGCACGCGGCATCCTCGACAGGTGTCAGTCCTGACGGCTGGTCACTTCCAGCAGATGATAGCCGAACTGGGTTTTTACCGGGCCCTGCACTTCGTTGACTGGCGCGCTGAACACCACGGTATCGAATTCCTTGACCATCTGACCAGGGCCGAATGACCCGAGGTTTCCGCCGTCGCGGCTGGAAGGACATGTCGAATTGTCCTTGGCTACCTGAGCAAAATCAGCACCACCTTCGATGGCAGCTTTCAGTTCGTTGCACTTGGCTTCGGTCGGAACCAGGATATGACGGGCAGTGGCTTTAGGCATGGGACTACTCCTGCAAAAAAATGGATGAGCGCACAGTGGCGGCTGCGTGCACTTTAGCATCACCAGCGGTCTGGCAGAAATTTGCTGCAGCACTATAATCCTGAATCGATTTGCTTGGACGCGCCCTGTCAGCGCTGCCGCCTTCAGAGTTCAGGTTTATGCCCGATATGTTCAGAACGGTCTCTTCCGACACCAGCGTAGCAGCTCGGTCGGCTGAGTCTGGCAGTCTGCTAGTGGCGCTGATAGCCCGCCTGCATTTTCAGGTGGGTCTGTTTGTGGGTCCGTTTTTCCTTGTGGCCGCCCTTAGCGGTTTGTTGTACGCGCTAACCCCGCAAATAGAGGATCGGCTTTACGCGCAGCATCTGTATACCGAAAGCCGTGGCCCGACGCAGACGCTGGCGCGGCAGATCGACGTGGCGCGCGCCTACGTTGGTGACGGCGTATCGCTGGCAGCCATTCGCCCGGCAGCGGGCGAGGGCATGACGACGCGGGTGATGTACAGTCTGCCCGGACTCGATTCGTCTGAGCACAGAGCCATTTTTATCGACCCCGTCACGGCTGACATCCGCGGTGATCTGGTGGTCTACGGCACCACGGGAGTGCTGCCAGTGCGCAACTGGATCGGCGATCTGCACCGACGGCTGTTCATGGGCGACTGGGGTCGGCTTTATAGCGAGCTGGCAGCTTCATGGCTATGGGTAGCAGCCGTGGGCGGACTTATCCTGTGGAACGCCCGGAGGCTCCAGCGCCGCACTATAAATAGGTCTTCTGCCGGGCGGCCTCTGCGCCGGTGGCACTCAATGTTGGGGTTGTGGCTGTTCGTCGGCCTGTTGTTCTTCTCGGCCACCGGTTTGACCTGGTCAAAATGGGCGGGTGGGAATATCGGCGTTGCGCGGGCGGCCCTGGGTATGTCTACCCCTGGCTTATCGACGGCTCTGTCCGGAAAAATGATGGAGGTTAGTGAGCATGACCATCATGGGAATACCGTTGAGCCGCTAGCCGGCGGCACGGACGGTGTCCACAATATCGACGCTGTACTGGCTGCTGCCCGATCGGCGGGAATCGATGCGGGAAAAATTGAGATAAAACCGGGGCAGGCGCTTGAGCGTGCCTGGACAGTCACCGAAATCGACCGCAGTTGGCCAACCCAAGTGGACGCCGTCGCGATTGATCCCGAGACGCTGGTCATAGTCGATGAGATCGAATTCGAGCATTTTCCCCTGGCCGCCAAGCTGACCCGCTGGGGCATTGATGCGCACATGGGCTCGCTATTTGGGCTGGCCAATCAGCTGTTGCTCATCGCAACCTCTGTGGGCGTGCTGATCATGGTTTCGACCGGCTATATCATGTGGTGGAGCCGAAGGGCGAAAACTGCCTTTGCAGGACCGCAAAGTCCGTTGCAAGCATGGTTTCAAATGACGCCTGCGTGGCGCACCGGCGTCGCCCTGGCCGCGCTGCTCCTGGGCTATAGTTTGCCAGTACTAGGTATCAGTCTACTGTTGTTCATAGGCCTTGATACCGTCATAAGCGTCACGCGCGCCCGGCGTGGCTAGGGTTACGGCTAGCCTCGTCGCCAGACGCTGGCTAGCCAGGGTTGTTGATCGCGGGGCAGGCCGGCAGGTCTGAAGTAATGCTCCAGCTCGACGAAATTAGCGGCACCTAGCAGCGTGCGCCAGTTCTCCAGGTCGTAGTAGGCACCGTAACGATCGCCATTCCAGCCCTCCTGGTTCTCACCGCGCGGGTTGGAGCTGAACAGTACGCCGCCCGGTTTCAGCGTGGCGTGCAGTTGGCGTAACACCCTGGGCAGCTCCTGACTCGGAATATGAAACAGCACCGCATTGGCAAACACGCCATCGAATCGCGCAGCCGGCAGTTCGAGGTTGAGAAAATCCTGTAGCCAGACCTCGCAGCCGCTGTCGGCGCGAGCCATGTTCACGAAGCTTGTGCACCCGTCCAGGCCGACCGCAGAGTGCCCCATGGCAGTGAATGTGCGCAGATCACGGCCGGGGCCGCAACCCATATCCAGAATCTGAAAAGGCGGCTGGCCCTCCATGTGGCGCAGCAGCGCAGCGATATTCTGGCTGACATCGTGATTGCGGGTACCTTCACGAAATTCGTCAGCGCAGCCATGATAATGATCCAGAGTCAGCGCGCTGATCTGTGAAAGATCATCGGGTGTGAGCTTCATTATGCCGTCCCCCTGCCTTCCATAAACCGTGCGACGAGGGCAGGCAACTGCCGCATGTCGCTGATTATCGCCCTGACACCCAACTCGCGTAACGCCAGATCGTGCCCCGGCGGAATGTGGCTTGCGCCGGTAAAGCCTATTACCTGCATCCCCGCGGTGCGGGCGGCCAGCACGCCGGTGGGGCTGTCTTCCACCACCAGGCAATGGCCAGGCAACACGCCCATGCGTTCGGCGGCCAGCAAATAAACGTCGGGGGCAGGTTTTGGCGCGGCAACCATATCCGAGCTGAAGATATTGCCCGCCACCCGCTCGATCAGTCCGGCTCGACGCAGCGAGGCCTCCACATTGCCTCGGCGGCTATTGGACGCTACCGCCAAAGGCAAGTCTATCGCCAGCAATGCGTCGCGCACGCCTGGAATCGGCTCGACTTCCATGGCAACCACCTCCTCGGCGCTGCGGCGCAGGTCGGCGTCGAAGGTCTCGGGGATCTTCAGGTCGAAACGTCGCTCGATGAGTTCGATAATGCTCAGCACGGTTAGTCCAAAGGTGCCGTCCAGGGCAACGTCCAGTTTTTCTTTGGGCACATAGGCGCTGAGCGCTTCGAACAGAACGCGGTGAGAAATGATTTCGCTGTCGACAATGACGCCGTCGCAATCGCTGATCAGCAGATCAATATGAGCCATGGGGCTTCCTGATAGTGACGCACCGCTGGTGAACGAATGGTCAATGGGAACAGTGCGCTGATTCTAGCAGCCTGGCGCTCAATGGTCTGGTCAGGCAGCCAGAAACCCGGACGGAGTGCCGGGCGATGCTCTTAATGGAGACACAATGCAATCTAGCGAAGCGAAGGGCTCTTGATAGTCGGACCCGGTTTCTTGAACTGGATGACATTTGCCACATCCTGCGCCTTGCGAGCAACTGTGAGGTCAGAAAGCCGCATGCTGTCGCGCAGCTCCACGACCGAGTCCATCATCATCTGTGAGATTCTAATGCAGGCATGCATAGGGTTCTTCGCCCGTTGACGCTCCATCTGTATGCGGAAAGCCAGCCCCAGCAGGCGACGCCTTCTGTGCTCGGGAACATCCTTGAGGATCTCTTCGGTCATCCGTTCCCTGAGGTCTTCGAGTTCATCTGGCCGTTCGGCAGCCATTACTTTCAATTCATCAAAGCTGGGTAGTTTGGTGCGTTCCTGAGCCATGACTTCACCCCCGTTCCGGTCGGATTGACGGTATGCGCCGTTGGCGCTCCGATCAAAAAAGGGGTGCCAGCGATACTAATAATGACCTTGTAGTGGCGAACTAATTCCAGGCTGAAAGCCTATTTTTCCTGGCTTTGGAAGCGGCTTGGCATATTTGTACGAAAGCATGTCGATAGTTGTGCTGCTGGCGCGACTAACAGATAGACGCGGCGTGAGTGTCGCCGTGATCTTCAACCGTATGCCAAGAGAGGATATTAAAATGCCCTACGTCGATGGTTTTGTTGCGCCAGTGCCCACTGCAAACAAGGAGGCGTACCGAAAACACGCTTCTGAAGCCGGCCTGATATTCAAGGAATATGGAGCCCTGAGTTTTGTTGAATGCTGGGGCGATGATGTGCCGGAGGGAGAGGTGACGTCTTTCCCCATGGCGGTCAAGTGCAAGGAAGATGAGACGGTGATTTTCTCGTGGATCACCTGGCCATCCCGCGCTGTGCGGGATGCCGGAATGGCGAAAGTGATGGCCGACCCTCGCCTGCAACCCGATGTGAATCCTATGCCTTTTGATGGCAAACGCATGATCTTCGGCGGGTTCGAGGCGGTCGTCGAGCTCTGATTCCTGAAACACCAGCCCCGGCTTTACTAAGGTAAAGGCCGGGGTTGCAGCGCACCAGTCAAACGTCCTTGGGCGGCAGTTCCCGGACGGGACGCACCTCGATGCTGCCAAGACGGGCCGGAGGAATATGGCTGGCCAGCTGCAACGCCTCGTTAAGATCCCGTGCCTCGAGCAGATAGAAACCCGCCAGCTGCTCCTTGGTTTCAGCGAAGGGGCCGTCGGAAATAATGGTCTCGCCATCGCGCACCCGCACTGTCGTAGCGCTTTCCACCGGCTGCAACGCCTGCCCAGCGAGATAGTGGCCCTGTTGGGTAAGGTTCTCCACACAGTTGATGCATTGCTGATTCAGATCGTGCCATTCCTGTTCGGTCATCGCGTTTATCAGGCTTTGCTGATAGTAGACCAGTGCTACATATTTCATGCTGTCTGTCCTTGCGCTGATTGAGGTTGGTTGGGTTGCTATTGAATAGTCGTGACGGAGAGAGCCAGATCGACACAGGCTGGCGCTATTTTTGTCAGAGTGAGTCCAAACGCCGTTGCAAAAACTGGCGTTCCGGCTCCTGCTGCGTCAGCTCAAGGGCTTGCTGGTAGGCGCGTCTGGCGTCAGCCATCTGCCCTGAGCGCCGGTACAGATCGGCTCTGGCGGCATGCAGCAGATAGTATTGCTGCAAGGCCTGGTGGCTGGACAGTTGGTCCAGCAAAGTGAGGCCGACCTCTGCGCCGTCGCGCATGGCAATGGCGACGGCCCGGTTGAGGGCAATAACCGGCGAAGGATTGAGACGGTATAGCTGATCATACAGTCCGGCAATCTGCGACCAATCAGTGGAGGCGGCGCTGGCAGCCTGCGCATGCACGGCGGCGATGGCCGCCTGGAGGCAGTAAACGCCCGCGGGCGGCTGTTGCATTGCCGCATTCAGCCATCCCAGGCCTTCGGCAATCTGCGCCTTGTCCCACAAGCTGCGATCCTGCTCCTCCAGCGTGATCAGCTCGCCAGTGGCGGATTGCCGAGCGCAGCGGCGCGAATCCTGAAGCAGCATCAACGCAAGCAACCCAGAAACCTCAGGGTCTGGCAGCAACGTGCTCATCAATCTGCCCAGGCGAATGGCTTCGGCAGCGAGGTTCACATTCACCACACTCTCGCCGCTGCTGCTTGAATAACCTTCGTTGAATACCAGATAGATCACCTGCAGAACGCTTTGCAAGCGCGAAGGTAACGCCTTGCGTTCAGGCACCTCGTAAGGGATGCCGGCATCCCGGATCTTGCGCTTGGCCCGCACTATCCGTTGGGCGATGGTGGCAGGTTGCTGCAATAGTCCTCGAGCAACCTGTTCGGTGGTCAGGCCGCACATCTCGCGCAGGGTCATCGCCAATCGGGTTTCGGTTGCCAGGCTTGGATGGCAACAGGTGAAGATCAGCCTAAGCTGATCGTCGGCAATGCTGTTTTCATCCAGGTCATGGGCGAAAAAGGCCTCGCTATCAATCTGACGCTGCACATGCTGAGTGGCGGTCTGGCGGCGGCGGATCTGGTCAATGCCCTTATGGCGCCCGGCACTCACCAGCCAGGCGCGGGGATTATCCGGCACGCCTTGTTCCGGCCACTGCTGCAGGGCCGCCGCGAAGGCTTCCTGCATGGATTCCTCGGCCAGGTCGAAGTCACCAAGCAGGCGGATGAGTGTGGCCAGCACCCTGCGGGACTGGGTCTGGTACAAGTCGTCGAGCAAGCTGGCGATTGGCATAAAGAACTCTGGGGCGAATGGGTAGTTATTTAAATTAATATTCCTCGTTTCTTTATGAAACACCACCCCCTGTCGCAACACCAGCGACGTGCGTGGCTGGCCACCCGGTAAACCAGCGGCTGGCGGTCTAGCGGCTGGCGGTCCAGCGTCTTCGCCATAGTCTGGATTTAGTTTGGCCCTTCCCTGGGACGGTCAAGCACCAGCTTGATCCTGCGGGCAGCCTGAAAGCGCGGCGTTGGTAGAGCCTTGAATATCAGAAAGGCCACCGGGTATTGGAACAAAAGCCAGAATATTGACTCAGTGCAAGACGTTGGGCGCTTTACCCCGCCGATAGCTGCGTCTCTCTGCCCTTTCCTGGAAGCCAATAATGCGTGCTGGAACCCGAGTTCTGTGGTGTTTGATTCGAGTCTTGTTATGCCTGTCAGCCAGTACTGCCGTTGTTTCTGCCGAGCCGCTCCGTATCGAGCATTTGCAGCGCTGTGGCGACCGCTTTGATTCAGCAAATCAGGAATTTTGTCTGCGTGTTCAGGGTGTGGGTGAGGGTGCCCTGCAAACCCGGCTCAATGGCAAGCCCCTCTTTGCAGCGAGTATCCGGCGTGACGGCGACCAGTTACGGCTGCTTGTCGCCACCGCCGATCATGACAGCGGCCCGCTCTGGTTGGAGCAGGCCGGACAGGCAAGCAACCCAGTCTGGTTAAGCCTCAAGGGCAGCCATGTTGTTGCGGCGACAAAGGATGAGGTCGCCAAGAATATGGACGGATTGACCACCTACGTGGATCTGGTCAGCCTGATCATCGAGGAAAGCCATGACGGAGCGAAGGAATCGCGCCGTCTGGCGAAAAAATACGGTGCCGACATAGTCGGAGCGATACCACCGTTGAATACGTACCAGCTGCGCTTGCCAGCCCGTAACCTTGATCAGCGAGATGCCATGGTGTTGCGCCTGGGCAGCGAGGTTAGTGTTGACGCTGTGGTCATCGAGGAATCCGGTCCGGAAGAAAGCCAGGAAGGGCAGGCCGGTGAGGAGCCAGCGGTTGATGACGAAGAATGGGCGTCCAACCGCTTTCTTGACGCGGTGAACTTCTATCAACGTCGGCTGCCGGTCAAGGACAACCCGCTTGAAACCCATCCGGTGCGTATCGGCGTCATAGAGCGCGATGTGGATTTTGATACGCCTGATTTTGCCGACTACCTCGGCGATTGTCGCAGCGGCTGGCCACGTACCTGTGTCTATGCCCGCGATGCTTCCGAACCCGATGGCCATGGCACCACGGTGACCGGTGTGCTCGCTGCAGCCTGGGACGCTGGCGGCAACAGCGGCTTTCTGCGCGGGCTGGACAAGGTAGGGCCAGGCTTCGAGATCATAGTCGAGCGCAATTCTGACGCCGGTATAACTGCCAATATCGCCGCATCGGTGAACCTGGTCGAGGACGGTGTGCGGGTGCTCAACTGGAGTTGGGGAATCCACCGGGTGGGCGCCATCGGCATAGATGGCGACGAGGTCGATTCGCTGGTGCGCTCGGGGCTTGCCATGAGCGGATACGAAGAACTGCTGGAAGAGTTCTTTCTCTGGTTGCGCCGTGAGCATCCTGAGGTGATCGTCGTGAATTCCGCCGGCAATGCGGCCTCGTTTTCGGGCCGTGACGAGTTCCGTTTACCTTCCTCCTTCGTCACTGATCAACTGTTCGTGATCGGCGGGCATGAGCGCAGCACAAAGGCGGTAGAAATAGGCAGTCCGGAATACGTGGTCAAGCGCAGCGCCTCGAACATCGACATGCGGGTGGATATCATGGCTTCGGCATGCGTGAGGGGTTCGACGCGCGACGAGGCGGCGCGCGGTGAAGTGCATTGTGGTACCTCGTACGCAACCCCGTTGGTGGCTGGCCTGCTTGCCGCCATGCTGTCGATCGACCCGCGGCTTCAGCCCGAGCAACTACGCATGCTGTTGCGGCGCAGCGCGATGACCATCGGCGAGGAATACGACTTCGAGCCAGTGGAAGCGGATGATCTGACCGCCCCCATCCTGCCTTCGGAGCGGGGACATGATCTCAACCATCCGGACATCGGTCGCTCCGCAAGACTGAACATGTACAAGGCACTGGACCTCGCCGTGCAGAGTCTGGACAGGGAGCGCTAAGCCGGCCGCTGATACCTGTCGCGCAGCAAACGCAACCCGTTGAGTATGACCAGCAGGCTGACCCCGACGTCGGCAAAGACTGCCATCCATAGAGTGGCATGCCCGGTTAGCGTGGCCGCGACAAAGATCACCTTGATGCCCAGCGCCAGTCCGATGTTCTGTTTGAGGATGGCGGCGGTTCGTCGGGAGAGGTGGATGAACGTGGGAATCTTGCGCAGGTCATCGTCCATTATCGCCACATCCGCCGTCTCGATGGCTGTATCCGTGCCGGCGGCGGCCATGGCAAATCCGATATCTGCCCTGGCCAGCGCGGGCGCATCATTAATGCCGTCGCCAACCATGGCGACGATACCCTTGCCTGCAATCAGGGCTTCGATGGCCTTGAGTTTTCCGCCTGGCAGCAGGCCTCCCTTGGCGTCATCAATACCGACCTGGGCGGCAAAGGCGGCTGCAGTGTGCTGATTGTCTCCGGTCAGCATCAAGGTTTTGACGCCCAGCCGGTGCAGTTCGCTGATAGCAGCTCGGCTGCTGTCTCTCAGGGTGTCCGCTACGGCGTATAGCGCCAGGGCCTGGGTTTCATCGCAAAGCACCACCACGCTCTTGCCCTGGCGCTCGAACTGATCGAGGTTGACCTCAAGCTCGGCGGAGCAAAGTCCGAGGTCTTTCAGCAGCCGACGGTTGCCCAGATGATAACGATGTCCTTCGATGATCCCTTGAACGCCCCGGCCCGCCAGTGCTTCGAATTCGGTCACGTCCGATATCGGTATTGCGCTCCGGGTTGCCGCCTGCGCGATGGCTTGCGAGACCGGATGGTCCGAGCGGATTGCCAGGCTGGTCGCCAGGCGCTGGCAGTTCGCGGGGGCAAGCCTCGCCAGCGCAACAAAATCTGTCTCGACAGGCTTGCCGTGGGTGAGGGTGCCGGTTTTGTCCAGCGCGAGGTGGGTTATCTTGCGCCCGCTCTCAAGATGGACCCCGCCCTTGATGAGAATGCCCCGACGCGCGGCCGCAGCCAATCCGCTGACGATAGTCACCGGCGTTGAAATAACCAGTGCACAGGGGCACGCCACTACCAGCAGCACCAATGCCCGATAAATCCATTCGAACCAGTCGCCCTGCATCAGTAATGGCGGGACCGCCGCTACGGCCAGGGCGAGCACGAACACGGCGGGCGTATAAACGCGGGAAAACTGGTCGACAAAGCGCTGCGTGGGCGCCCGTGCACCCTGCGCCTCTTCTACCGCCCTGATGATACGCGCCAGGGTTGTCTGGTTCGCTTTGGTGGTTACCTGATAGTCCAGTTCACCGGCCTGGTTGATGGTGCCGGCAAAGACCGTATCTCCCAGCGCCTTTTCGACTGGCAGGCTTTCACCGGTTATCGGTGCCTGATTGATGGTGGAGCTGCCTCTGACGATCACGCCGTCAAGGCCAATGCGCTCGCCTGGCTTTGCCCGCACGAGACGCCCAGGTTCGACGTCTGCGGTGTTCATAACCGACCAGCCGCCATCTGATTGTTGCACCGTCGCCTGGTCTGGTGCCAACGCCATCAATCCGCTGATGGCGTTACGGGCGCGGTCCAGGGAACGGGCCTCGATCAGCTCCGCAACGGTGAACAGAACCATCACCATCGCCGCTTCGGGCCATTCGCCGATCAGTATCGCACCCGTCACGGCGGTGCTCATCAGAGCATTGATGTTCAGGTTGCCATTCTTCAGCGCGATCCAGCCTTTACGGTAAGTGGCCAGACCGCAAAGCAAGATGGCAAAGAGCGAGAGTGATGCGATGATCCATTCGGGCGCTGACTGGGTGAAGTGAAATACTTCCGCGGCTACCGCGCTGGACCCTGACAAAACAAGCTTCCACCTGGGCGGGCTGGCTGTCTCGGCTTTTTCGCCTCGTCCTTCAAGCGGGATCTCCGAACTGAAGCCGAGTTCTTCGATGGCCTTGAGGGCATGCTCCAGCGCCTGCGGCTCGTGATGGATGGTCAGTGAGCGTTGCAAAAGGTTGAACTGGAGCGATGAAATGCCAGGTACCTTTGATAGCTTGTCGGTAATCAAGCGCTCTTCGGTAGGGCAACACATCTGGGCAATCACGACGCGTGTGGTGTGGGTGGTAGACAATATGGCGGCGCTGGTCATCTTCGATCTCCGTTAGGCTCTTGCGCAGTTAACACCCTGTAGCCACTATAGGGTCAACCCCTACTGGATACTCGCAATGAAAATCGGTGAACTGGCGACCAAAACCGGGTGCAAAGTTGAAACGGTGCGCTACTACGAACGTGAGGGTTTGCTGAGCGCGCCGGGGCGAAGTGAGGGTAATTATCGACTCTATACCTCGGCACACCTCGACCGGCTGACCTTTATTCGCAACTGCCGGACACTCGATATGACGCTGGATGAGATAAGGCAGCTGTTGAACTTTCGGGACCATCCCGTGGAAAATTGCGCTGGCGTGAACGAGCTGGTGGATGACCATATCGAACATGTAAGCACTCGGATCGCGGCCTTGCAGGCCCTTCACTCGCAGTTGATCGACCTGCGCCACCGCTGTCTGGAAAGCCGCGAGGCAGCCCAATGTCAGATTCTGGGGCAGCTGGGTGACCGGAGCAGCCTGGAAGAAAGCCCCACCACGTCGCATGTAGGGCGAAGCCATGACCAGGCGGGAAAAGGCTGACAGACCCCAGCGCTGGAAACCGCTTGCTGCTCACTCAGGTGCAGATGAGATTATGCAGGGCCTCAGCGGCAGGTGACAGCCTGTGGCCCAGCCGGCTGACCAGCCCGTAGGCGGAGTGGTGACGTATTTTGCCTGACAGGCTCGGCAGCTCGCACAGCTGACCCTGGCTCAGCGCCTCGGCAACCACGTCCCGGGGCACCATGCAGATGGCGTCGCTGTGAACGACCAGGGTGATGAGCAAGGTGAAATTGTCGCACTGGATGCTGAGCGCATTGTCTCGACCAGTGTCACGCATAATGCTACGCGCCACCGGCTCGGGCAGATGGGTTCCGGCCAGAGGATAGGCCGCAATGCTGTCGAAATTCAGATCATCACATTCCAGCAGCGGATGGCCCGGCCTGCAAATGGCGACTGCCGGTTGCACGGGCAGGGTAGTGACCTGCAGCAGCGGATCGGTCATCAGCTCGCGCACGTCGGCAACGAACATTTCGATCTCCTCGTCCAGCATCTGCTGGCGCAGACTTTCCCAGTCGCCGACGATGATTTCGACCTCCAGTTTTGGGTAGGCATTTACCAGCCGAGCCAACGCGTGGGGCACCAATCCCGCAGCAGGGAACGGGCCGGCACCGATACGCAGCTGGCCTGCCTCTAGATTGTCGATCTGCTTGACCGCCTGCTCCAATGCCTTGCTGGCTGAAAGCAAGCGCTTGGCATGCTGGAACACCATATGTCCCTGGGCAGTAAGACTGATGCTGCGCGAGTGCCTGTTTACCAGCACGCAGCCGAGGTTGGCTTCCAGCGCTTGGATGCTGCGGCTCAATGCCGGCTGACTCAGATGCAGGGCGAGGGCGGCACGGGCGAAGTTACCGTGGTTGATCAGGGCTGTGAAGTGACGGAGCTGGCGCAAGTCGTACATGCATATTCCGCATCGAAAGTTGGTATATATTGCATTGGATTAATGACTATACGCTTGGCACAGTTCCGGTACCAATAACAATGTCGGAGCCCCCATGCCAAGACCTACCACTCTCGGAATAGCGCTGCTCAGCCTGACCCTGCCGCTAGCTGCGTTGGCCGAACCGAAACCTGCCACGTCGACCACCGCCGCGGCCAATGCCGCTGTGCTCGAGCAACTCGATTTCAGCGACAAGCAATCCTTCGAAGACGCACAGCGGGGCTTTGTCGCCGCGTTGCCTAATGCCCACGTGTTGGACGAATCGGGCCAGCGCGCCTGGTCGGCGCAGCCCTATGCGTTTCTTGAAGACGAAAAGGCGCCCGATACTGTCAACCCCAGCCTTTGGCGCCAGGCGCGCTTGAACTCCATCCACGGGTTGTTCGAGGTTACCGAGGGCATTTATCAGATTCGCGGGATGGACCTTTCGAACATGACCATTGTCGAGGGCGACAGCGGCTTGATCGTGATCGACCCCCTGCTGACGCCAGCAACCGCCAGGGCTGGGCTCGAGCTATATCGGGCACATCGCCCTGACAAGCCGGTGGTGGCGGTGATCTACACCCACTCGCATGCCGATCATTTCGCCGGGGTCAAGGGAGTGGTCGATCAGCAGGACGTCGACCAGGGCCGGGTACGCATCTACGCCCCGGAGGGTTTCCTTGAACACGCGGTAAGTGAAAACGTGATCGCCGGTAACGCCATGACCCGCCGCGCCAGTTATATGTACGGTACGGCGCTGCCTATCAGCCCGCAGGGGCATGTGGATACGGGGCTGGGCAAGGGCCTGTCGCGCGGACCGCTTACGCTTATTCCGCCTACCGACAGCATCGAGCGCAATGGCGTACAGGTGATCGACGGGGTCGAAATCGATTTCCATCTCGCGCCGGGCAGCGAGGCGCCGGCGGAGATGATGATGTATTTCCCCGCGCAACGGGTCTTCAATACGGCGGAGGTCACTTCGCAACAACTGCACAATATCTACACGCTGCGCGGCGCCGAAGTACGGGATGCCAGCTTGTGGTCCCGCTATATCGACGAAGTGCTGGAAGCGTATGGCCCGCGGACCGACGTCCTCATCGCCCAGCACCACTGGCCGGTGTGGGGTACGGACTCTGCGCAACATTTTCTGGCCGTGCAGCGCGATCTGTACAAATACATCCACGACCAGAGCGTGCGGCTGATGAACCACGGTTATCGTCCAGGTGAGATAGCCGAGGCGATCCAGCTGCCGGACTCCCTCGCCAGTGAATGGGCCGCCCGTGACTATTATGGAACGCTGCGCCACAACTCCCGCGCGATCTATCAGAAGTATCTCGGCTGGTATGACGCCAACCCCGCCAACCTCAACCCGCCGGTTCCGGTAGAGGCAGCGCGCAAGACAATCGAATACATGGGCGGTGTCGAACAGGTGGTGGCCCGCGCTCAAGAAGATTTTGCGCAGGGTGATTATCGCTGGGTAGCCTCGGTGATGAGCCAGGCCGTATTCGCCGAGCCCGATAACCAGGCAGCCCGTGAGCTGGGGGCGGATGCGATGGAACAGCTGGGTTATCAAGCCGAATCAGGGCCGTGGCGTGACGTGTATCTGTCCGCCGCGCAAGACCTGCGTAGCGGCGGAGAAACGTCCGATGGCTCACGCGGCGCCAGTAGTGATCTGTTGCAGGCGCTCGAAACCGGCATGGTCTTCGATTTGCTCGGTGTGCGTTTGAACGGGCCCAAGGCGGAGGGCAAGCATATTGTTCTGAACTGGCACTTTACCGACACCCAGGAAAAAATCCGCACCAACCTGCAGAACGCCACACTTACCTGGCTGCCCGACCGCCAGGCGGAGAGTGCAGACGCGACGCTGACCCTTACCCGCGCCACGCTTAATGACATTCTCCTGCGCGAGACGACCTTTCCTGAGGCGGTGAAAGCCGGTGGCATTCAAGTACAGGGCAATCCGCAGAAACTGTTCGAGCTGCTCGGCCTGCTGGACGAGTTCACCACCGATTTTCCGCTGGTCGAACCGCGCCGGTCCTAGAATCAAGCTGATCAGCAAGCCACCCCGGCTTGCTGATCATTTCCTGTCGGCGCTGCTCAAGCCCTTGGTTCTGATAGCGCCAATCAACGACTCAACCTGGCCTATCAGCCAGCGCATGTACGGTTCCTCGCTGAGAGAGTTGCGCCAGTAGATTCTGACGGGTACCGGGCTGCAGTAAAAAGGCACTGGAAGCAGGCGATTGCCGTTGAGCCGGGCAAGACTGTACGCGTAGGAATAGGGCATGGTCAGGATCAGATCAGTCTGCGCCACCGCCTGGGCAGCGGCGTGGTAATGCTCGCAATGCAGAGCAATACGGCGCTGGTTGCCGATGCCCACCAGATGCTGGTCGACAAAGGCGCGCTCGCGCGAAGTAAGCGTGACCAGTACGTGCTCGCTATCGACGAACTGCTGCAACGACAGGCTTCCACCGGCGAAACAGGGGTGCTTTGGGCCAACCATGACGCAGAGCTTTTCCCTGGATATTTCCCGGCTGGCCAACTGGCCGCTGACGGGATGTTCGATATCCACCGCGATGTCCAGTGCGCCTGTCAATATGCGATGTTCAATGTCTTCGGCTACCACTCGCTGGCTTTTGAACGTGACCTGCCAGCCTTCGTCGCGTAGCCGGCCCATCAGCTCGGGAATGACCAGAAACTCCATTGCATCCCTGAAACCACATTGAAAAATCATATTGGAGCGGGTCGGGTCGAAGAATTCGGCCCGCAACGCGGTGCTGGACAAGCTAGCAAGCGCCGCTTTCACTTGTGGCAGGATGCTGCGCGCGTGGGCAGTCATTACCAGGTGTCGACCATGCTTGACGAACAACGGGTCGCCTAGCATGGTCCGTAGCCGCTTTAGCGAGTGTGATACCGCAGACTGGGAGAGATTAAGCCGCTCCGAGGCCTCGGTCGTGCTGCCTGTTTCGGCCACCACCAGCAGCACTCTGAACAGATTCAGATCGCCTTTCATATGAACTTCATTCATTGCCAAGCCTGAAAAATAAACATTATACGCATAGGTTGGGCTGCGCTACCGTCTTGGGTTTGCGACGAACATCCTATCGGAGCCTTATGACCAACGACATCGTTTCCCAGATCATTCTTCCCCTGAGTCTGTTCATAATCATGTTGGGGATGGGGCTGTCTCTTACCTTGAAAGACTTCACTGGCGTGGCTGCCTACCCCAGGGCGGCGATGATCGGCATAACAGGCCAGATGCTGGTGTTGCCGGTGGTAGGCTTTGGACTGGCGGCCTGGTTGATGCCCACCCCAAGCCTGGCGATAGGATTGGTGCTGCTGGCGGCCTGCCCAGGAGGCACCACCTCCAATCTGCTGACCTATCTGGCCCGCGGAGATCTTGCGCTGTCCATCAGCCTGACCGCGATGAGCAGCCTGTTGGCAATTTTCACTATTCCCCTGATTACCGGGCTGGCATTTCATGTGTTTGCTGACCAGCAGCAAACCGTTGCGGCACCAGTAGGAAACATGATGGCGGCGCTTTTCGCCATGACCTTGCTGCCCGTGATAATCGGTATGTTTTTGCGCAGCCGCAGTTTGCGCCTGGCAAAATGGCTGGAACCCAAAATCAATTTCTTCGGCGCGGTTTTCTTTGTGCTGCTGGTGGTTTTTATCATCGCGCAGCAGGGCAGTGCTTTGTTACCCGAGCTGGCCAGTGGCGGCCTGGCGATCCTCCTGCTCAACCTGACGATGATGGGGCTTGGCCTGGGGGCTGCTTTGGCCTTTGGTCTGAACGCCCGCCAGGCGACCTCCATTACGCTGGAAACCGGTATTCAGAACAGCACGCTGGCGATACTGGTTGCGACCACTTTCCTGCACGACAGCCAACTGGCAATTCCTGCGGCGCTGTATTCGCTGATCATGTATCTGTCGGCCGGTATAGTGATTGGATTCCGTTACAGGCAGCACGCCGCCTCAGGTGTCTCAGTGGAGGCGGCAAGGTAATCTTGCCGTCCCAGTTGCTATTGCGCGGCCCCCTTGTGGGGCTTGTAGAAAAGAAACTCGCCCAGCTCGGCGGTTTTAGCAAATTCTGTGGACCAGCTGGGAGACACGTTCCTGTCGTGAAAATACAGGGCACCATCAGTTCGATCAGTTAGCTGTCCGTTGAGTGCCTTGCGGGCTATTTCCTTGGCGATAGCGTAGGGGGCATCCTCCTGAACATCATCCGATCGGCCATCGCACCACCAGGAAAATTGACAGGAACCCTGCTCGGAGCCGTGTTTGACCACCTCACATACGGTGCTGGGGAAGCCCTCGTGGGCTAGCCGGTTCATCACTACGCTGGCGACGGCTTCCATGTCCGCGGAGGCCTGCCCTTTCGCCTCCCAATAAATGCTGCGCGCGAGACAGGTGATGGCGTCGTCCAGCGGTGCTTCGCCTGCCGGGTCGACCGCCTGCGCTTCGGCCTTGGTTATGGGCTCCGCTGGGGGCTCCTGCTGGGTGCTGCCCTCGGACGCTGCCGTTTCTTCCAGAACTTCCGCCTTGCTTATGGCCGCTTCTGCCTGCTGCTCGGTATCAGCCGCGACGGTCTGGCCCGCGAGCAGCGTCACTGCCAGGCAGGTAGCTATCCATATCGGGTACATGATCGACCTCTTGAATAATCAAGCTTGGGATTTCCTCGGTGCCAGCGAGGGTATCTACAGCGGCGTATGTGATGTCATTAAAGCACTACCCCGGCGGCCGCGCAGAGCGATTTACAGCGAAAGCGCCGCTTCGTCTCCAGCAAGCAGACCCAGGCCGGAGGGTGAAGGCGGCGCACTGGGTGTTGCACCCAGCGTGCCGGCTAGATTTCCGTAGGTCGGAGAAAAATAGAGCTTCACCTCGCAGTGCAGTCGCCCTTCGCTTTCATGCCGAAAAAACACGCCCATGTCGGGCCCTGGCTGCAGCGCATACAGATCCATAGCCGCTTGACGAACCTCTTCAAGGCGAATGTCGGCGAGCATCGGATCGCCCAGGTTCAGCGTGTGCCAGTTATTCATATGGACTGCCTGTTCAGCGGTGTGGCCTCAGAAGTCAAAGTGGGTTTGCTCCCCTTTGCTTCTTTCCTTTTCGTTGAGCGGCTCGCCTTTTCCAGGTTCATAACTCAGGTGGCCATTCACAAGGCGGGCAGGCGCGGTGAAAGGATGTTCGGTGACGTGGTTCTCGTCCTGGATATGTTGCACGTTGATACCGCGAACCATCAGTACGTCCGCAACGAGCGACCGATGGCAGCGCCACCAGAGCACCTCTGCGCACATCATGGTCGTGCGCCGCTCGCTGGCCAGCGCCAGCAGATGCTGCAACCCCGTATCGAATTCAGCGTCGTCCAGGTGATCAGCGTAGCCCCGAAACGATGCATTGCGCCAGGCGGTATTGATAGAGGTCGCAGAGGCGCGCCGCCGTCCGCCAAGCTCGGCAATCCATAAATAAGCGATACCTGCTTCAGCGAGGCTCTGGCGCAAGGCTTCCTCACCGAAATGGGGCAGGCGCCGGGAGCCGGGGAAGCGACGCACATCCGCAACGGCTTGCAACTGGTAGTGCTTGAGCAGCGCAACGAACTCCTCGATGGAGCGCGTCGAGTGGCCAATGGTCCAGATGGTATCGACCTTGGCCATGTCAGCTGATCTTCTTCAGCGCATCTTCTTTATGCATCGCGACGTGATCGGTCTTGTCGCTTTCGATTTCATACTGCGGCTCGTCGAGGCTGGCGCGACGGGGGTGCCCTTTATAGGTGGTGTCCGACGTGTGCACTTTGATGATTTTGCCGCTGACGTGACCCGCCTCTGAATTCCAGCTCACATGATCATTGACCTTGAATTTATGGGCCATGAAAAAACCTCCTGTGCAGTGGATCTATGAGTTGTGACAAGTCAACAGGCGTATCGTTTAACGAGGGTTGCCCCTAATCCGCTGCATCCAGGGAGCTCAGTTCTGCGGTCAGTCCAGCTCGCTCAGAATTTGATGCGCCAGGCTGACACGGGACGTGATGGGATAGTTCTTGTTTGCTAGCAACACGATGCCTGTCTGCTTTGCGGGTACGAAGGCGGCATAGGCGCCAAAGCCGTTGGTTGAGCCCGTTTTGTTAACCCAAAACGCATCCTCCGGCGGTAGCGGAGGAGTCAGCTTCACCACGGGATTGGTTTCATAGGCCATGTTAGGGGCGTTGCCTGTCAGCAGGGTATTCAGCGTCACCGGATAGCGGTATTGCTCCCATATCAACGCCTGCGTCATTGCGCCGACCTCGAAGTAGCCGAACCGTGTATCAACGAGGGCTTGTTGCAGCGTCGCATCCAGCTCCGCAAAACCCAGGTTTGCCTCAACGAAGCGCAGCATATCCCTGGCGCTGGACTTCACGCCGTAGGCTTCGGCTGCCAGGACGCCTGGGTTCAGCCTCGCTGGAACGTCTTCCTTGGTGTAGCCCTGGGCATAGAGAGGCATCTTGCCCTCCGGCACCTTGACGTAACTGTTGGGCATGCCGAGTTCGGAAAACAGCCGCTGTTCCAGTGCCTTTTCAATCGGCAGGTTGAGGCTTTTCGCGGCGATCATGCCGAGCATCCCGGTGCCAGGGTTGGAATAGGTTCGGTTGCTACCAGGTGCGTAGTCGGGTTGCCAAGCCTTGAAGTAGGCCATCAGTTGGCCGGGGCTCTGTATCTCCTCGGGCACCTGCAAGGGCAGACCGCCCGCTGTGTGCGTCCCCAGATTGACCAGCGTTATCTTGTCGAAATGGCTGCCCTGAAGTGACGGCAGATACTTGCTCGGGCGGTCGGCGAGTGACAGCGCGCCGCTGGCTTGAGCATAGGTCGCCAGGGTTGCCGTGAAGGTTTTGCTGATCGAACCGATTTCAAAAAGCGTATCGCTTGTGACGAGCTGTTGTGTTTCTCTGGAGCTTACGCCGAAATTGTAGAAGCGCTGCTTGCCGTTGACGGTAAGCGCAATGGCCAAGCCGGGAATATTGTGCAGCTGCATCACATGTTCGGCAGCCCTTTGCACGGTCTGGTCAGTACCTGGCTGTTCGGTAGCCGCAATGGCCAGGGTGCTACAGGCAACCAGGCACAACGTTGCGCAAAGGCTTCCAATGGGGCGCATTCTGGTCGTCCTCAGTTCGTATAGTGGAGGCAAAATCTATCATTTGAATTGGCGTGCTTAAAGGCGTTGTTTGAGACTATCGGAGATCAATTGGGCGGGAGCGATCCGGCCCGTTGAATGTCGAAGAGACATGAATTTGATTTCAGGAGGCTTGATGACCACCGAAAAAGAGAAAATGCTTAGCGGCGCGCTCTACGATCCACTGGACCCACAGCTCGTCGATGAGCGCTACCGCGCTCGGCTTCTCACCAGAAAACTGAACGATACGCCGACTGACCAGCCAGAGGCGCGGGCCCGTCTCCTCAGGGAACTCATGCGGGCTACGGGGGAAAATGTCTGGATCGAGCCGCCATTCTTCTGCGACTACGGAAACAACATTACGCTGGGTGACAAGGTCTTTTTCAACTTCAACTGTGTCGTGCTTGATGTCGCTCCGGTACGGATTGGAGCGCGCACTATGTTTGGCCCGGCGGTGCAGATCTACACGGCAACCCACCCGATTCGTGCAGCCGATCGCAGTGCAGGGCGCGAGCTCGGCAAGCGCATAGACATAGGCGACGATGTATGGATCGGCGGCGGTGCGATCATCTGTCCTGGCGTGAGCATTGGTGCACGGTCGGTCATCGGCGCGGGCAGCGTAGTAACAAAAGACATACCCGACGATGTGTTCGCAGCCGGCAATCCCTGTCGCGTTGTGCGCAAAATCGACAACACTCGGGATGACGCAAATCCAGCGTCCGATGCCCGACCGCCAGTAGCGGACCGTTCGTAAACTGCATTCGGAGGCTCCTTCGATTGAACTTGACGCAAATCGAAGTGTCACTCAGCTGGCGGACCGCGGGGACGGTGTATCTGGCCAGGCCAGCAGCCTGTTCCCGTAGCGCCAATCACCTTTCGTCCGCCGCACAGTTGCTGATAAAGTTTTATCAAACTGTGCCCCTCGCTAACCGGCCCGGTAATCGGGACCCTAATCTGCCTTTTTGCGAAAAATAATTATGCCCATATCTCATCATCTTTCTGCGCCTCTGTCCCGTTCCTGCTGCGTCAGCGTGCGGCCTCAAGTCCTCGGCGCTTGGCTGCTCGGCAGTCTGCTTACGGCATTTGGCCCCGTATACGCACAGGAGTCTGACAGTCAGGAATCTGACAGCACCGCGCGCTGGGTCAGTGACAGTCTGAATACCTATGTGCGCAGCGGCCCGACTGATGGCTATCGCATTGTCGGCACCCTGACCTCCGGCGAGCGGGTTGAGCTGGTCAGCACCCAGGGTGATTACAGTCGCGTGCGCAGCGAATCAGGCGATACCGTCTGGGTTCCCAGTAGTGATCTGCAGCAGGTGCCCGGTCAGGCCGAGCGCTTGCCGCAACTGGAGCAGCAGGTCGCGGAGTTGAGCGAACAACTGGAAACCATCGACCAAAGTTGGGAGAGCCGTGTGCAAGGCATGCAGGAAACGCTGAATTCACGTAAAGCGTTGGTTGAAGAGCTGGAAGCGAACCGCCAGGCATTGCACGCCGAGCTGGTGGAGGCTCAGTCTGAATTGCGCACCGCCCAGGCGCGCCTGGGCGATGAAAACCAGGAAGTGCTGATGCGCTACATGGTCTATGGCGGTGGCATTGCTGGCGCGGGCCTGCTTGTGGGTCTGATCCTGCCGTCCATGACTCGTAGCCGCAAGCGCAACGATGGCTGGGTGTGAGAGCTATCCTCGCGCCAGTCGCTGCGCCGCTGAGGTAAGATGGGAGCATTATTCACTGGTCGGAACCTAGAATGCGCAGACATGTAATGAATGTTTCAGTAACCCCAAGGGGCAGTCTGGAGACGCTGTCCCAGCGTGAAGTGCAGCAACTGAGCGAGGCCGGGTCGGGCAGTACCTATAAGCTGTTCCGCCAGTGCGCCCTGGCGATTCTCAATACCGGCGCGCAGATTGACAATGCCAAGACCATCCTTGAGGCCTACGAAGACTTTGAGGTACGCATCCACCAGCAGGATCGAGGCGTGCGCCTGGAGCTGCTCAACGCACCGGCGGATGCCTTCGTTGATGGCGAGATGATCGCCAGCACCCGCGAGATGCTATTCAGCGCCCTGCGTGACATCGTCTATACCGAAAGCGAACTGGGCAGCCCGCGCATTGACCTGAGCAGTTCGCAAGGCATCACCGATTATGTCTTTCACCTGCTGCGCAACGCCCGCACGCTGCGGCCCGGCGCAGAGCCAAAAATGGTAGTGTGCTGGGGTGGGCATTCGATCAATACCGAAGAATACAAATACACCAAGAAAGTCGGCCACGAACTGGGCCTGCGCAGCCTGGACATCTGCACCGGTTGCGGACCCGGCGTAATGAAAGGGCCGATGAAGGGCGCCACCATCGCCCACGCCAAGCAGCGCATCGTTCATGGCCGCTACCTGGGACTCACCGAGCCGGGCATCATTGCGGCCGAGGCGCCCAATCCGATTGTCAACGAGCTGGTGATTCTTCCGGATATCGAGAAACGTCTGGAATCGTTCGTGCGCGTCGGTCACGGCATCATTATTTTTCCTGGCGGCGTCGGGACAGCCGAAGAGTTTCTTTATCTGCTCGGTATTCTTTTGCATCCAGACAACCGCGAGCTGCCGTTCCCGGTGATCCTGACCGGCCCAAGGAGTGCGGCGCCTTACCTGCAACAGTTGCACGCTTTCGTCGGCGCTACCCTGGGGGAGGAGGCGCAGCGCCATTATCAGGTCATCATCGACAATCCCGCAGACGTTGCAAGACAGATGACCGAGGGGCTCCAGACAGTCAAACAGTTCCGCCGGGAGCGTCAGGACGCCTTCCATTTCAATTGGCTTCTCAAAATAGAAGAAAGTTTCCAGCGGCCATTCGACCCCACCCACGAAAACATGGCGAGCCTCCAATTGACCCGCGATCTGCCACCGCACGAGCTGGCGGCTAACCTGCGGCGCGCCTTTTCCGGCATCGTTGCCGGCAACGTGAAAGACAAGGGCATCCGCCGCATCGAGCAATACGGCCCCTACGAAATTCGCGGTGAGGCAGCCGTAATGGAACCCTTGGACAAATTGCTGCAAGCCTTTGTCGAACAGCACCGCATGAAGCTGCCGGGGGGCGCCACCTATGTGCCTTGTTATCGGGTTGTAACCTGACAGCGTAGCCACACCGGCTGATCAGTTGGGAACCAATCCGGGCATTTTGTCGTCATAGCTATCTGACATTACGCCTGAAATCAGGAGAGCGACAATGGTGAGTGCCCTGGGATTGGAGCTGGACATCATGCTGAGTGTTGCAGTGGCGGCGGCATGCATCTGCAGTATTGCGATTGTCCTCAAGAGTGGAGAGCAGGGGCAGGGCAGCAAGGGGAAAGACTGAGCCGACCCCCAGAACCTTGGGCCTAGGCCATCGCCACCCTGTTGCGACCCGCGTGCTTTGCAGCGTATAGCGCCGCATCAGCGCGTGCTATGGTGGCGTCGATCAATTCCCCTTCCACGTATTGGGCGACGCCTACAGAAATAGTCACTTTCAAATCGGCGGCTACCTCTGGAAACTTCAGTGCTGCGATTTCAACGCGAAGTCGTTCTGCCACTGTATGAGCACCTTCCAGGGGGGTTTGCGGGAGTACCAGCAAAAACTCCTCACCGCCAAAGCGGGCACAACTGTCGATGCAGCGCAGGCTCTGTTCGGTCGTAGCGGCTACCTTGCATAAAATCGCGTCGCCGGCCTGGTGCCCGTGGACGTCATTGACCTGTTTGAAATGGTCGATATCCAGCATGCACAGGCTGAGCGGCGCCTGCTTGCGTCCACGTTCGCAGCGAACCACTTCTTCGGTGAGAACGGCATACAAGTGGCGTCGGTTGAAGGCGCCTGTCAGGGCATCGCGGCTGGCCAGCACATTGAGCTCTGTCAGCGCAGCGTTCAACTCGCCCATGGTGGTCTGCAGTTTGGTATTACGCTGGCGCAGCGCCTGACGAAGCCCGCTGATAAATCCGCCTACCGTGGCGGACTGGAGCATCACCATAGTGAACGCCAAAAGCACGGTAGCCTCGGCAGAAGGATTGATCTGTTGCGGTTTCTGCAACCACAGGGTGGTCATCAGCAACGCATAGGTAGTGGCATAAAAGGCGGCGAGAAACAGCAGCCGCCGCGTATCGAGTGCCAGCACGCCATAAAGAGCTGGCAGGGTCGAGATCACCAGTAATGCCGCTCGCGCCGAAAAATCATCCGCCCAATAGATCACCCATAACGTCGGGAGGAAGGCCACGCAGCATTGCAGCAGCGTCAGGCTGGGATCGGGAAAGCGGAGGTTGAGATTGCTGCGAAAAAGGACATAAAAAGCGGCTAGCAGTGCCAGTACCATAAGCCCGTATTCGAAAACCACCCGTAGCGGAAACGCGTCCTGATACCAGCAGAATCCGACCAGACCGAATACCCCGACATAGGATGTAGCGGACATGCGTAACGTGCGAATACGCAGGGTCTGTCGAGCGGCGTTGGTAGGGGTCTCTTTGAATCTGAGCGCCATATATACACCTTTTGGTATGACCCCTCGGACACCCGGCGCAGCCAAACTGGCTAACGTTGCGCGGATATCTCACGCCCAAGAATACAAATATGGTCAGGCGCTTAAGTCGTTTGTTGTATTTGTTTTATCAGAATCGGCCCACCGGTAAATAGGCGATAGGCCATCTTAATAGGTTGCCTGGTGGTCAGGCAACCACGCGTTTTCGAGGGCAGAACTTTTATTTGTTCAAATTAAGAACCAGTTCTCTCTTTAAGCGTTTGCAACAAAACAGTAGATGTTGACATTGCGTAACCTATGAACATATTGTGCTCGGATAGCAATGAGTGGCTTCGCCCTGATGTCTTGCTTGGAAAATCCATAACCGGACCAATCCTGGGGCTCCAGGTTTGTTCGAAACCAATCTCAGAAATGGGAATAACAATATGAAGCGATCCCCACGCTCCTTGCTGGCCGTGCTTGTAGTCAGCGCATTCGGGGCTTCCCCTGTCTTCGCAGTAAACCCGGACTCTGGGACGCCAACGACACCCCCAGAACTCCCCGGTATGAAGCTGGTCTTTTTCGATGATTTTTCCCATCCCGAATTTGCCGAACAGTGGCGTACCCTGAACCATTCGGACTACGGCAGCGCGAACCTTGAACTTCAGGCGAGCATGTCTGACAACGTCAAGATCGAGCGCGACAAGGTGGTCATCACTGCCAGACGCGAGCGGGCGACGATACAAGGCGGAGACAACCACGGCAAAGTAATGGATTTCACCAGCGGCTTTCTCGACACCCGAGAGCGCCGTTACTTCCCACGCTTCGGGCGCTTCGAGATGCGAGCTCGGGTCCCGCATGGCCAAGGCCTGTGGCCCGCGTTTTGGCTGCGTCACCGGGATGGAGCAGGTGTAGCCGAGGTCGATGTGATGGAGTATTTCCATTCAACGACTCCAGGAAAGACCCATGGCAAGCTTCACCTGGATCTGTTTCTCAAGAAAGCGCATGAAGATTTGCTGGATGAAGGGAAGCCCCACCCGTATACGACGCACCGCCCGGACGGGTCGGAGCGATGGGTAAGCAATAAAGGGGCAGGCAAGGCGTTCGAGGCCCCAACCACGACTCCAGGTTGGCATACCTGGGCGGTGGAAATTCTCCCTGCCGGCAAGGACGTGCTTTTCAAGTTCTACCTGAACGATGAGCTGTATTACCAACACACCAACATCGACCCCGAGTGGGTCAAGCGCCGCCCAGGCGAGCCGTTATGGGATATCGCCATCAATCTGGCCGTTGGTGGCCGATGGATCGGCCATCCGGATGATCGTTTGGGTTACAGCCGAGACCTGGATGCTTGCCTTTATGCGCCCATTCAGAGGCATCCTCTAGACAACTGCGACCCGGACGGCACCATCTGGCGTGCGGCCATTTCCAGTGTGGAGAAAGATCAGGCGAGCCCGCCAGCCTACGAAATCGACTGGGTGCGGGTTTACCAGCACCAGGAAGACTGACAAACAAAAACAAGAAAACACATAGAACGATCCGAGGATATTCCCATGCAGTGCAATCCCATAAGGTGGTTAGTAGGTTTAACCCTGGCCTCTCTAATGGCGGCCAACGTTCAGGCCGCCGGCGTCAGCGTGAAGTTCGATCTTTCGCAACCGTCGAGTGCTGTCTTTCCTGCAGATTACTTCACCGTGGCTGATTCCCGGCAGGCAACTGGCCTGCGCATCAACCTGCCCACCCCAGACGGCTGCCCCTGGACAAATACCTCTGACTGTCACGAGGTCAGGATCCTGAACCAGTTGGACGGCTTTAATCTGCAGGCGCGAATCACGGTGCCGTTCACTGGCCCCATCGATCCCGCCACGCTGAATGGTTACACGGTATATCTCATCAACGGTGGGGAAGTGGGTACTGGCCACGGCCGAGGTGAGCGTATTAGTATCAACCGGATGGTCTGGGATCCCGTAACCAACACAGCGGCCTTTGAGCCGAACGAGCTTCTTAAGGAGCGCACCCAGTATCTGGTGGTCGTGACAGACGGGGTACGAGACGCTGATGGAGACCCTCTGGAGCGCGGCTGGTATGATCAGCTGAATTCCGATTCCCACCCCAGCTCCGCCAAGTACAGGGAGCATCTCCGAATCCAGATGTGGATCGGGGTTGATTACCTGCCAGGCGAGCGGATGCGCGGGCTGGCCCTGTTTACAACCCAGACTGCCGCGGGTGACCTGGTGAAAATCAGAAACCAGATCAAGGCTACGGCGCCTGCACCGATTGATTTCAACATCGCCCAGAAGGGTACCGTCAACACCCGGGCGCTGTTTACAGTCAGAGACATCGATAGCGCCGTTTTCAAACGCCAGAACAGGGCAATGACTCATGCAAGTCCGTTTGATTTAAGTCCTTTAACCAGTGCACTTGCCAATCTGCGTTTTTTTGACAACGTGGTAGATAAAGTCGCCTATGGCCGGTTTTCCTCACCGAATTACCTAACTGAGATGGGTATTATTCCAACCACTCCAACCAAGAGTGGCCAGCCCAGAGTGCAAAGCAGAGAAGACCGGATAGTGCAGATTTTTCTGCCCAAGGGACCCATGCCTGCCGGCGGCTGGCCGGTTGCCCTGTTCGGCCACGGGCTACTGATGAACATGTTTGATCTAAGCTGGAATATTCCTGCCGTGATGGCGAGTAACGGCATCGCCACCGTAATGATTAACGTGGTAGGACACGGCGGTGGCAGTGAAGGAACTCTTGAGCTGAGCATGGCGAATCAGGCTGCCGAGATCAGCGTGCCGGCCGGGGGGCGCGGGATCGACCAGAACAAGGACGGAAACATCGACGGCAACGAAGGCCTAAGCGCTATCGACGATTACGCGCTGCTTTCCTACCGCGACGGCCTGCGACAGCAGGTAGCGGACCTCATGCAACTGGTGCGGCAGATAGAAATGGGTGTTGATGCAACCGGCGACGGCATACGGGATCTCGACCCAGACCGGATCTACTACGCAGGTCATTCGCTGGGCGGTATATACGGCACCATGCTCACCGCTGTCGAGCCGAAGGTACGTGCCGGTGCACTCGTCGTTCCTGGTGGGCCGATTGTAGAAGCCGGACGGCTAGGCGGATTCCGTTTTGAGCTGGAACGTGCTTTGAATCAACGCAACCCCAAGCTCACTAATGACCATGGAAAGTTTGTAGAAGACATGCCGTTGCGCAACGAGCAGCCAAAGATCGTCCGTGCGGATAAAGCAATGGAAATCCAGAAATATATAGATCGGTCGGTATGGTCGATGCAGAGCGGTAGCCCAGTTGCCTTTGCGCCATACCTTCGCAAGCGCCCACTGGCGGGTAACAGAGCAAAACCCGTGATATTCCAGATCGCCAAGGGTGACTCTCTAGTCCCTAACCCTACGTCGAGTACTCTGATACGGGCGGGTGATCTGAAAGACAGGACTACCTACTATCGAACCGATGAGGCCGCGAAAATGGAAGCTGTAAGTCCGAGCGGCCATATGTTTCTTATCGATTTCCAACAGGGTCGGCCTCCTATCATGTTTGCCATTGCCGCGCAGCGCCAGATAGCCAAGTTTTTCACCTCTGACGGAGCAGTGAGGACCGTCCCGGAGATTGAGAACAAATACTTCGAAACGCCGATAAAAGAGCTGCCCGAACAACTTAATTTTATTCAATAGAGCGCTATAGCCAGACGGCGGCTGTCATGGAAGGTGACAGTCGCCGGGCTGATTCAATCGCGCAGCAAGGCACTGATAGCCAGCCGGGCCTTCTTCGGTTCGGCGGGTTCACCCGTTATGAAATCAGTGTAGATGAACGCCTCAACGATACGCACAATCACGTAAGCAAGATCATGGCAGGACATCGGTGGATTCAGATTCCCCTGCTGCATTTCCGCCTGCAGTAGCTGTTCCAGCCGGTTGATCAGTCGCTGCTGGATAATGCTTTTTTTCGTCAGAATACGCAGGGCTATCTCGCCTTCGCGCTGCACAAACTTCCGGAAGAACTCGCTGGAGCTGAGAGCTTCAGCATAGTCCCCCACGATCATGGCAATACGCGCGCCGCCTTTCTCCGAGTAGTTGCGGGTACCGATGTCGGCCAGCAGCCGCTTGGATAGTGTCCACATGACTTCGGTCAGAAGCTGATCCCGGTTCCCTACCCAGCGAAAGAGAGTCGTGCGATCAACGTTGAGTTTGGTGCACAGGGATTTGATATCAACACGCTCACCGGCCTCAAACCGGGCCAGGGCGAAGGCAAGCGCATCAGCCGGTGTCGCGCGGCTTGAATCCTGTTTCAGGCGGCGAGACAGGGGGGTATCGAGCGCATGTTTAATCTGCTCGTCATGATTTTGCGGTAGGCTGGCTGTCATTCGAAGGACCTGACTACAAGTGGAGCGGGGATGATACGGTGGGGAAAGCCTCCGAGCAACTTGCGCGCCCGGAGCGGCCTGTCCAGTTTCTTAAAAATACCTGATGGAAAACCAACTAGCATTATCCGCTCAGCTAGTAGCGCCGCGGCGCGAGTCCGGGTGGGATTCGTGGCCCATGGGCGTAGTGTCAGGCATGCTGACGCTGGGGCTTTCAAAATCCGGGCTGTGTACCTCTGAGTCGAGCGGCATATGGCTGTATCGCTGATCCATTGATGCCGCCTTTTCATTGGTTTCAGCCAGCATCCGCTTGGCCTCGGAGTGGCCGCTAATTCCGCGGAAAACCGCCATACCACCCATCACAATTTGTACCATACCACCCACACCGCCGCGCCGCAGGCCTTTGCCTAACAGCATCAAGCCCCCGCCTACCGAGACAGCGCGCTCCCATCCATGTACGTTCTGGGCCGCTTTGTTGAATAGTCGATTCATGGAAGGTCTCCGTTAGTGAGGTCATTGTTATAAAAGACCCTCAGATCAGACAACCGTTCAAGTCGTGGTTCGGTCGCCGCTTCACTACCTAACGGTTACAATGCGCGCAGGCCACACCGCAACCGGACCCCGTCAATGTCAGAGATTGTTCCCATTCGCTACGCGGACACAGACACCCTCAGCCTACGCCAGATCGACGAACTGAGCGGCTTCATCAAGGGATCCAGTTTCCGGATATTCAAGGCCTGCGAGGCTCAGCTACAGGAGGGTGCCGATTACTACTATCTGCCAGCGGACCAGCACCAGGCCCTGATCGAATCGCTGAAGGCCTCTGGGCAGATTTATGGCAGTACGGTAAATCTGTTGTTGATGACTCGGAATGGGTACGAGCGGATGCAGAAACTGGTCAGCGGCTGAGCAACGCTCCGAGTTCTTAGTTCAGCTGGGTAGATAGGTTGCGACGCTTGGCCTGACAAAGTCTCATACAGTTCCGTAGCTTGCGCTTCGTGCTGGCGTATTGGGTGATTGGCGCTCAAGCACGCATTTGGAGTCACACCCCGTACTTCAAGAAAGCCAGAGACGTCAGAAGGGTTGAGCCAAAGAGGTAACACGGAGTTGGCAGAGGACATGTTGTCCGGCGCCGTTAAACAAGTTTATAGCTGTTTAATAGCAGCCGATTCAACATTACCGACCCAAGCTCTCCCACCTATACTGGCCAAGTGCTCGTTTTAGAGCCTTCCGTCTGACCGCCCGAATATAGTTGAACAACCCTGTTTGCCCCCTGTCACTCGCTATACAAGGCACTTGCTGTGCACCCAGAAGGAACGGGGGGCGTGCGATTCATCATTCACAAATGGCATCCAAAAAGCAGGTCGCGCTTTAGACGAAGCTAGCCTGATAAGTCCATTGAAGAGGGGCCGGGTCATGGGCTTTCGATTTGATATCAATGGACTAAGAGCTATTGCGGTGATGGCCGTTGTTCTATTTCACTTCGGCGTAACCGGCATGCAAGGCGGTTTTGTCGGCGTGGATGTGTTTTTCGTCGTTTCCGGGTTTCTGATGACGGGGATAATTTGCAGCCGGCTGGACACGGGGTTCACCGTTTCGGGATTCTACCTGGATCGGTTTTGGCGGATAGTCCCAGCTCTGGCAGTGTTTTGCGCAGCCCTTCTGATAGTCGGCTGGTTTTTGCTTTTGCCGAGCGGTTACGAACGGCTCGGAAAGCACACGCTCGGCAGCCTTGGGTTTGTCTCGAACCTTATGTATTGGAAGGAAGCGGGATATTTTGACCCAGCTTCTGTCGACAAATGGATGCTACATACCTGGTCGTTATCGGTTGAATGGCAGTTTTACCTTATTTATCCCTTGCTGATCGTGGTGTTGGTGCGGCTATTTGGGCAAGGTCGGCTGCGCTGGTTCCTGCTGATCGTAGCGCTTGGCTCCTATCTGCTGTCGGGATATGCATCAAGCCGCTGGCCGACTTCTGCTTTCTTCCTGCTACCCACACGCATGTGGGAATTGCTGGCCGGTGCGCTCGTCTATCTGTTTCCATTTCGGACGCCGGTTCGTCAAAGCAGAGCACTGGAGCTGAGCGGCATCGCTCTTATAGTGGTCGCCAGCGTGACGTTCACTGAGCATATTGTATGGCCCGGCTGGCTTAGCGCCGTACCGGTTTTTGGAACGGTGTTGGTCATAGCCTCGTCCCGCCAGGAATCGCTGCTGACCGGTAACCGGATATCGCAGGCCTTGGGCAGGTGGTCATATTCCATCTATCTCTGGCATTGGCCCCTCGCTGTCTGGCTCCATTATTTCGCTCTGGAAAACGAATCAATCTGGGTAATAGCTACCATCTTGGCGTCTATCGGCTTGGGCTGGCTTTCCTATCGTTACGTCGAGCGTAGGGCCGGGCGCCTGAGGAATCTTGGCGGGCGCCTGAAGCTATACTCGGGGATGGGCGGCGCCATGACCTTGCTAGTGGCGCTAGCCGCAGCGCCGGTGGTCACGCATGGCTTTCCAGCACGATTAAGCGAAGAAGTTCGCGCGGCCACGAGAGATCTGGTCATGCCTACCAGGGATATTGGCTGGTGCTACCACAGCTTGGAAGCGTTCAAACACCTCGAAGTCGGAAGCCAGGGTTTGGAATGCTGGCTCGGAGATGAGCAGGGAGAGGCCGTCGGCCTGATCGTTGGTGACTCGTTTGCTGCCCATTACGGGCCGTTCTGGGATGAGCTGGGTAAGCATTCTTCAATAAGAATCAATCTGATCGCCACAGACTGGTGTCACCCCAGTGCTGATAATCAATTCACCGGCAACCTCAGCAGTCGGAGCTATCAGCAGTGCCTGATCAACCGGGAATACACTTTGCAAAACGCGGCGCGCTATGACTTTGTGGTCCTTGCCGGACGATGGGGGCCGGTCTATGAGCTGGGCCAGATGCAGGGTGTGCATCAGCTTGTCGAGCAGTTGGCTTTGCAGACTAATCTGGTGATTCTGATGGCTGCTCCTACTCATTTCGACATCAGCCCAACGGTTATGTATACCCGTAGCTTGATGTTAGAGGTCAATTTCGACATTGCCCGCATCACAAAACGGCAGGACGTCTCGGCACAAGTCGCTAATGACAGCCTGGCCGAAGCTGCGGCGCGGCATGTCAATGGCGTTCTTCTCAGGCGGCAGGACATGTTTCATGTTAACGGCAGGCCCTCGGATGTAACCAGTGAGAACATCCCTTTCAGCCTGGATGAAGCCGGCCACCTTAGCGTCTACGGATCCCGAAAAGCGGCGAGTGCTTTCATGGAAACGCCTGCCTACCTGCAGCTGCAACAGCAGATCGCCCTGATGCGTTAGGTTATGTTCCCGCAGAAGTACCAAGAAATAGAGAGCTCGCAGTAGACCGTCATCCCCGCGAAGGCGGGGATCCAGGGGCTGGAATGGGTGTAGCTCAGTTTGGTCCGTAGGTTGAGCAGTTCCCTTTGCCAAGGTACTTTTGCAACAGCGTCCACTGAGCTTTGTCGGTACCGTCTTTATTCGGCTCTACGGACAATTTGTAGTTTCCCCAGGCGGTGCCAGCAGCCCAGTAGGTCATCGGGATGCAATTTTCCTGAAGGTAGCCCAACAGATTGTCCATGGCTTTAAGGTACCGTGGGTCGTTTGGTATGCCAGACTCGCCGATCTGGCCACGCTTGTAGTTTTTCTTGAGCCAGTTAACGAATGGCTGAGCGCGTTTCACGCCAACCATGGGGTCCACTGTAGCGTCTGGCGAGTCGACATACGAACCGCTGGCGTCGGAATCCAGGTAAAGGTGTGCCGAGAACACCAGATTGTCGATAGGGTCGTTCAAGCTCAACAGCCTGTCACCGTATTGTGGCCAGCGCGCTGCGCTCGCCCAGGACTGACCTTCGATATAGATAGGCCGTTGGCGATCATACCTGCGCACGCCATCGATACCCGCCTGGGCGGCAGTCGGCCAGGTAGCGTCTGCGGAGCCGTAGGGCTCGTTCATGATGTCATAGGCATAAAGAGAGCTGCGTCCCTGCCAGCGCTTGGCGATACGCTCAAGAAGGTTTTTATAGGCTGAGTAGGGAACCTCGGCACTACCAATGATATTTTTGCGATAACGACCGTAGTTATGAACATCCAGAATAATGTCGATGCCTGCTTGTGCTGCCTGGGTAAACATTGTGTCTATCAGGCCGGCATAAGTTGGATCAAACTCGCCATTTAGTGCAGGCTGAAGTCTTTCCCACTTAATAGGGAAACGCACGGTTCGAATTCCCTTGGCGCTCCATTTGTCGAAATAGCCTGCTTTCGGAAAGAAATAATGAGTTCCGTGTACGCCGGGCAAAGTCCCGCTAGTGAACTCTGCGCCAGCCACGTTTAGTCCAATAAGATTGAGCATGCCCGTGCCCAAGTTAGGATCAGGCTTGATTGCCGGACTTACAATAGTTGTTTCTTCAACGGGCTGAGCTTTAGTTGGGCTAGTTACAGAGCCAGTGGGCGCAGGATTACTACTGGGGGTCTCGGTAATCAGCTGTAATGGCTGCTGTTCGGGAGTGGGCTGTGCGGGCTGCGGGCTGCCGTCACTGCTCCCACCGCCGCCGCCTCCACCGCAACCCTGCACAGCGCTAATCACTACAATACAGGCAATGGCGGAGAGCCAGCGCTTGGCCGGATTACGAGATTCCAGAATCATGGGTGGTTCCTTTTTTCTATGTAGTTGCAGCGGGACAGGTACTAACGAACTCCTGTCAAAGCGCTTGGAAAATTCGGTTGGTAGGAAATCAGTGAACGCAGGCGGATAATATAAAAAAAAAAGAGAAAAGAAAGGAACTGGATAAAGTATTTGCTGTCCTTGTCGATACTTTGCGACGAGCGGAAGTTTGTTATATATGCAATGATATCTAAATAATATTATTAAGCCATTATATAACTTCGGTAACTTGCATTGTCAATTAATCGTCGTTTTAATATTTTGATGTTAGAAAGCGTCAGTTAAATGACTTTTAACTTTTCTAATATATAAGGCGGGCCGCAAAAAGTTATCCAGTTAAGGTTTGTTCGCCCCGTTTTATTCGATAGCTAGCAGTGTGCGAACTTGACCGACACGGAACTGAGGCAGGCGAGGGTGGTCGGGTAGGCATAGGCGTGGCCCCAGCCTCTTGACGTTGCGGTTCCATGCAAATGCTTGAGGGCCGTCTGAGGGGGATGTCAAAAAGCTGCACGCTGCCAGCGAGGGCGGCCGGCAGTTAATGCCGCCTCAATATTGCTTCAAGGGGCCTTGAGCCAATCCCACAGCCCCAGCGATGAATTGGGCAACAGGTTGATACCAAGTGCGGACTTGAAAACGTACAGCGTTCCCAAACCCAGCAGCAACGAAAACAGCAGGAACGCGGCGATAGTCAGGGCATTGGCCACGCGTGACAGCCTGCGCTCACGGCGGGACAGCTGTCTGTCGTTGCGTCCCATCAGGAAGACGAAATAATAGCGTGAGCGCCAGACATTCAAGGTGCCGCGCAAGTCCACCGGATGGCGCCCCCAGCGGCGCGCGCCAAACGCAATCTTGAGCGCCTGTAGCTGCTCTTCAGTTAGGGACTCCCTGACATCTGCTGGCAGCCGCTCTTTCAATCCTGTGGCAAACCAGTCTTCATTGCCCGGCTTTTTACTCGTCTCATGCTTTTTCAATAGCCTGTCCCTGTAGGTGTCCGAATTCGCTTGTCAGGCGTTGGCCTTAATCATAACGGGGTCAGAATGGCTTCGGCTATTCGATGAGCCTCTTTGCCGGCAGTTTTCGCCTGATGAGCTGTAATGAACAGGTCGAGCGGCCCGATGGGTCCTTCGCTCGGCGGTGACAAACTGACCGTCGGCGAAATTGACAACGTTGCCTACGTGACGGAAAAGAACAAGATTGAAAAGAAATACCGCTTCGATTGATCGAGGTTATGCAAGGCTGATATGAAGCGCGACCGTGCGTTTCTGATTTCAGCCTTGCTACCGGCGTGCTCCTGTATTGCATCTGATTATCCGCAATCGATCCTACCCCAACCCATCGACTCGGCGATGCTGACGCTCATCTGGCCTCCCTTTCTATGAGCCCACCGGCACTGCGCCGGCGGACCGTCATGACATTACTGTAATGGCAGCTGAACCGTGCCTTTGAGATTTACTGCGCTTGGTATGCGCGAAAACCCGAGGGCGTACTGGGGGTGGAAGCCGTAGAGCATCAGGCCGACTTCATCGCCATAGCGCAATTGGGTGCTGGCACCTATCAGTTCCGTTTGGTGCGAGCCAGTGCCACGCAGGGGCAAGATCTGCTCGTGCAGCAGCTCCGGGCTGAACCGCCCGGGCCGCTTGACCCCTAGGCCGACGAAGACGCGCGGATCGAGCGCGGCTTCCCCTTCAATGGTCAGATCTGCCAGTGGCAGGCCGGCCAGGGTTTGATCGCTGCTCGCTCGGTACAAGGGCACAAAGCGCGGGGCGGTGCCGAGCTCGGCCAACAGCGCTGGCGGTTGAGTTTCGACTAGCTCCGTCAGTAGCGCGGTTACCCGTTCTGGTTCGATGGTCACCAGGCCGATCAGCGCGGTAGTCAGCAATTTGGCAGTGTCGGCCGAGAGCCGGCTTAGCACCTCGGCCAGTGAGGCGGGGTCGAGCTTGCGCAGAAGGTTTAGCACCACATCGATTGACGGTGGGCCCACCAGCAAGTTGCCGCTGTCGACGTGCAGCTCCATGCCACCCCGGGGCATCTCCTCGCTAACCAGGCCCTGAGTGCTCCCTTGGGTCAGGCATAAGCGCGGAATCGGGACGCTGCGCTCCAGCTTGCGCAGTTTGGCATCGAGAAATGTGTAGGACAGGTCGGCTATGCGGTAGCGGGTGTTGCCACATTGAACGTCATTATAAAGACCTCCCAGATTGGTCAGCCCTCCGTCGGAGCCGTCCTGAAACGCTGGCAGTACATGCCCGCCTTTGGTGACCAGCAGGTAAGCGTCGTTCCCGGCATTGCGCAGGCAATCGAAGTTCCTCACGGCTTCGTTGGTGTTGAACAGCGTGTCGTTGACCCCCTGGATGAAAAGGGCGTCTACCGCGGGTGCGCCAAGACCATCGGCCCGGGGCTGGCAATACGCCCCAAGACCATGGCCGGCCAAACGCTGTGAGCTCGCCTCACTCGCGGTTCCGGTCAGGGATTCGATGTAGGCCTGTGTCACCCAGGGGGCCTGATCGCCGATCGCGACGCCCGATAACAGCGAGAGCCACAGCGTTTTGGGGACTCGTTCAGGACTCAGGCTATAGGACAGGTCATGCCAGGTAATCACAGGCACCAGCGCGTCAAAACGCTGATCAACACTAGCGCCGATCAGCTGAAACCCGCCGCCGTAACTCACCCCAAGGCCGCCTACCAGCGGGTCGCCTTTCAGATAGGCCAGATGCGGTGCGAGGGTTCCTTCCGCCCAATCGAGGAGAGTCTGGATGTCGCGACCTTCGATCTCCGGGTCTTGCACATTGGCCTGACCGCCGCTTTCACCGAAACCGCGCTGGTCAAAGGTGATCACGAAATAGCCTGACTCCCAGGCCTTGCGAGCAGTCTCGGTGAGCGAGTCGGTTTCGCTGAGGTCAGTGGAGCGACTGCCGCCCCAGCCGTGGCTGTACATCAGCAACGGCGCTGGCTGCCCCTTTTCGAGCTTGGGCTGATATACCGTTACCGCGATGGGTGTGCCGTCAAAAGAGGTGATAGTCAGGTCGTACTTGAGCTGCGACAGTGCCGCGCCGCCACCGCTGATGGCTCCGGCTATTTCTTTCTCGCTGTTGCCGGCTGCCTGAGCCGGCGTCACAGTAAAGCCGACCAATGCAGCGCTGGCGATGGCAACGCTCAAGGCTGCGCCACGGGCGACGTTGAGATAGGGTTTGCGAGTCATGTTCGCATCCTCTTTTTGTTGTTTTTCAGCGTGGAATGCGGGTACTCACACGCCGTCTGCTCGCAGACACGAGCTTTAATAAGGACGAATCGAAGCGGCGAAAGTTCCGAATATTCGCTGGCGGGCGCAGGCTTTAGCGGGGCAGACGGGCTAGTGATCGATCATGGCCATGGCCTGGCGGATTGGGCTCACGTCCGTCGGTCGCACCAGGCGTTCGATTTCTTCGCCGTTGTTCATGAATATCAATGTGGGCCAAAGCTTCACCCGGAAGGACCGGCCCAGGCGGCGACCAGGACCGTCTTCGATCTTGAGGTGCCGCAGGGTCGGGTGATCATCAAACGCCGAGGCGATGTGAGGCTGTGCTGCGCGGCAGTGACCACACCAGGAGGTGCCGAACTCGACCACCGTTGGGCCCTCCAGCGCATCGACTTCAGTCCGTGGCGGCTCTTTGTCTGTGTAGCGGGTATTCATTGCCATCTTTGATTCTCCTCACAATCGTCCGTATCAAATGTAGCAGCAAAGCGCTCAGTTTATTCTGAGCCAAGCTGATAGCTCGCTACCGGCCACAGCAGCTTTACCGTTGATCGGTATCTTGCCTGGTTAAGTCACTACATCACTCATTCAACCCGGCTAGCGGCCGATAGTCGCTATAACGCTTACGCGCCAATTTTACAAAATCTCCGGGCTGCTACTGCTAATCTCTCTGGTCGCAGCCTGGCCCGCATCCCAGCGAGGTTGAAAATGCAGTTTCTCCGTCGGTTTACCATCTCACAACGCCTCGCTGTTGTTACAACGCTGGTCCTGCTCATTGTTGCCGGCCTCGTCGGCAGCTTCGCGGTGGACTACCGCAGCAGTCTGCTCGACGCCCGAGCGCTCAAAACCCAGCATATTGTGGAATCCGGTCAGGGCGTGCTCGCGCACTATCATGGGTTGCAACAGCAGGGTGAGATGACTCAGGAACAGGCCCAGGCGGCCGCAGCTCAAGTACTTGAGGGGCTCCGGTATGGAGATAATGACTATTTTTGGGTGCATTCACTGGACCTGAAGATGATCATGCATCCGTTCAGCAAAAAGCTGGTCGGCAATAGTATCGCCGAGGTAGCCGACCCAAACGGCAAACGCTTGTTCCGGGAAATGAATACGGTGGTCTCGGCCACCAAGGCAGGATTCGTTGACTATTACTGGCCAAAACCCGGCGTGACGGTGAATCACACCGGGTTTCGTGGAGGCCTCAACTCTTGAGAGAATGAGGCATGAAGAAATCCAATAGCTATTCCCCCG
>LAZR01000363.1_pt1 | contig 40514 bp, 55 predicted proteins | sample 329461 | NCBI WGS metagenome assembly LAZR01 (sample SAMN03002196, study PRJNA259156) | marine sediment metagenome | biome: sea floor; feature: Hydrothermal impacted sediments; material: marine sediment; isolation source: Loki non-amplified sample from Loki's castle hydrothermal vent sediment ...
CTGATGTCATGGCGTTGAACTCATCGGCGGGAATGTCTCTGGTCACCCCGTCCACGGCGAAGTCAACTAGGTCGCCATTTTGCGCGAATTCAACGAACAGCCGATGGCCTGATAGCGTGGAGCATGGCCATACGGCGCCCGGTCTATGCGCCCATCCATAGGTGTTTTTAGCGGATAGCCATAGCTTGGTAGTGTCGCCTTGTTTTATCTTCATGACCGATCCTCCTTTAAATGTGGACAGTGTGATCGCCCTATCATAATCCTAACGCTTTAATATCGGTTTGACTCAGCTTAGCTATGGCCGTATTCCTCGCTTTACTTAGCTTGACGGTGTCCTTTTCTCTTTCTATACGCTCTTGGTCAGCTGCTTCGTGGCGTTCCCACCATATCGCTAACAGCCTGGCTTTTGGGTTGCGCCCATCATAAAGGATGGAATTCTTTTGTTCGTCGGTCATGCTACCTACCAAGGTACACAAGGTAACGACCATGTTCTTGAGCCGCCGTCTGTCGCCATACATATCGGTTGCTGCTTTTTGCAGCCAATCTGGCACCTTCTGGCCGAGGCTTAACAGGGCATAGCGCAATCGTTGTGCGGTATCGTGTGACTCTACCTCATCGTTGTGCGGTTCCATGTAACTGCAATCACAAGGCATATTCAATCCTCCTATTTATTTGTGATCCAATGAATTATTTTAATAACTCCCGTTACCCATATTATGACAACGGCGATTGCTCCGACAATTGCTAATAATTCCGTCAATTCACTCATGACCGATCCTCCAGTGCACGCTGTAGATCTTTAGGTAAGTCTACGTACATCCAACCCTGGGCCATTAGCGATAACGCTTCCTCTTCCAAGCTGCTGAAATTGTTGTGTCTCATGACTCATCCCTCGGTGTGACCGAAACAAAGTAAGTAGTTCCACAATTGGTACATGTGCGTACGTATCTATGATACCCGTCACCGTACATGGTGTCTATTTCAGATTCTTGTATATGCCCAGTTTTGGCACAATGTGGACAACCTACGGGCTTATCACTCATGACCGATCCTCTAAAAAGGTTAGTTGGTTGCTATGTGTATCCTGCTGCACGTAGTATATCCCCTTTCACTATAAAGTATACGCGACAAATCGCGACATTGCAAGGATTATTCACAAACCTAGTACTTTGGCAGTGTATTTTTCGATTGCAGCCCAATTTGCTTCATCCCGAGTCAGCACATTTATAACGGGAATATCGAGCCTCCAGTACTGGCCCTTGGTGATGACGGCTGAAAAACCTAGGAAATTACCTTTCCAATATCGGCGTTTGGTGACTATTTTATACCCATCAACATGAATTGTTCGTTGGTTCGCCATGATTAATGTCTCCTAGTTGCAGTTGGTTGCCCACCCCACAAAAGCCATGACTATTCCCGCAAAGCACATGAGGAATGCCAAGATCATAAGTGCGATACTCCAAGGATTATCTGTTCTGTACGGTTCCATAGTCGCCCCAATTCCTGTTTATTCTCTGAATTTAACCCCGACGAAACAGCGCTGGGGTTTTCCCTCATACCGAGCTACTTTGGTTTCGAGACCACAGTATTTCTTGGCTTCGCGCCCGATTTTGGCGTTTGTCTTGAGGCCAAATCGCGAATCCTGTGTCTCCAGGTAAGCTCTGTATCGCTCCCTGAAGGCTCGTTTACTGATTCGATCCCCAACTTCACCAGTTATCTCACAGAAGGCATTACAGAAGACCTGAACGGCCTTCAGCGGCCTGCCAAGGCTTGGCTTGAAGTAGTTTTCATCCATGGGGGTCAGTTTCACGTCTGTGCGGCCCATCAGGTGTTCGATAATCACGGTCGTGTCTGTTTCGAGTAGGTATTTCATGATCGGTCCTCCTCTTCCTTTACCACATCTTTTAACAGGCCCTCTATGACCGCCAGTCTTCTTTTGAGACACCCCAACCCGCCTCGCAGGTTATATCGTACTGCGGGCTTTAGCGCGACGTACGCCTTTCTCAACTTGTCGTAGGCCTCTTGAATATCGTCTTGTTCACTCATCAATTCTTCTATTGCCGCCGGCGTCATCATTATCATCAACATTGTTATACTCCAATCGTTGTTTTTAGCCCAATAATCCATGTATAACATTTTAAGTGTAGGCCTGCGCTATACTTAAAGGCCGTTACGTTACGGTTATTTAAAACTACTCCTCTTCTCCACTATTATATAAAGTAAGAGCGCAAATGTCAATACTTGTATTTACCGTTCTTACTTTATCTTTCATAGGCCAGTGAGAGAAAGTAAATACCCATAACATAACACTCTTTAAAGTTTAATATTAATGATCAGCGTAACAAACCGGCGCTTATAGCTCGTTAGGGCATATTCGGGGTGTAACATCTCGTTTTTACTCATAAGCCCTTGTGCCCATTGTGTTTATACCTCTTATACGTTCATAGGGCTGTTTCTCACCCGATATACAAGCTGTCCAATGTGTTCAAACTGTCAAGTGGTGAGCGGTCTAATCAAATGTGAGAGCGCGAGGAAGCCCCGGAAATCGTATGCGCGTTTCGTCAATTCGTATGCGCCTTTACCAATTTGAAAGTTTGTACAGTTTGGACAAGGTCGCTTTTGGTAGACGGAGTATAGTGATTTTCTATACAGTTTATACAGTTTGAACAGTTCGAACAATCGTTGTTGTTATACTATTGCCCGCACAATCGTCATAATCGCTGTCATGCGACACCGCCGTTTCCGTTGTTTTGGCGCAGCAGCACCATATCGGCGGTGATGGTGCCAACGGTGTCCCTGTTCTCAGTCTCGCATACTGCAATATAGTCCCCCACCGATTTGGTGGCCCATAGCCAATGGTCCAGGGTGCCTTCATTCATATCCGTTTCTACGTAGATCTGACATAAGCCCAAATCCTCGCGGTATTGGCCAAAAAATTGGCAAGCCCTTACGTTTTTGCGCCTGCCTAGTAATCTGATAGTCTTATTAACGTTATGTGTTTCGTGGTCAATGATAAATGCACTCATAATGGTCTCCGATTTGTGATATCTTCCGATCTGGGGCTAGCACATGGCAACGTATGCCGCGATGGCGAGTACGATGATGCGGGGCCACTCTGATTGTCTGTACAGCAACACCGATTCCCTGAACATGCTCACGATGTCTTCTCCAATTCTGCTAATGTCTCGTCCAGTTCCGCGATCAAGTCACTTGTCCGCTCCTCGTCTCGCCACGGCCACCTACCCCGCGCAAAGTCTGAATTTAGTAAGTCTTTAACTATCTCTCTTAGTGTTCTCATGATGCGCCTCCTAATATCCATCCGATGCTTAGCAGCACGCCGATCCCTTGGCATGTCCAGCGAAACAGGATCTCACCGATACTGTCGTCACCGAATGCACTGCGCCGTAGGGTGTGCCAGTCTATGTTCATACGATTTCCCCGAGGATGAGGTATATCAAATAATCAACGTCCATGTTGAGGTAATCGTCATCAGTGAGCGTTTTCATGATCCGATCCCCTAAGTAATTACACGTAGACTAGTACCCTAGCCATTTGTATAGCTCCACCCAACTCATGTCGGGTGTCTCGTCGTATCTGTCGATCAGTTGGTGTTCCATCAAGATAGCCGCGTTCCGCTGGGCAGTGCGGGATACCCCGCATATGTCCAGTGCCGCTGCCTGTTCTATTGAGTCCATCATGATATCACTCCGATGCCCCACCATGGGGCTGTCTATCGTTGTACTCATAGTATACACACTGGTGGGTGATGTGCAAATGGGTAGGCAAAAAAACTTTGCGCTTGACATGGGCGCGTGCGTGTGCTATGCTTTAAGGGATGGCCGCGATAGAGGGGCATGCGCTGTGTAGAGGGGGTAGGGCCTGGCCCTTGAACGGGCTCCATCGCGGACTTAAGGTACGTACTCTGGACCTCGCACGCTTGAATAAAAAATATATTTTTCTCTTGACATAGCCCGTGGGTGGGGTATAATAGGTAGATGGACAATCGGTCGTACGAAGAGATCTGCGGGTTCACATGTGTAGAGGCTACAGCCTATTTGAAGGGCGTCGGCTTGTGGGAACGTACCAAGGAGGAAGACGGTTATACGATCGTGGAGACCGCGAGGCGTCATAAAGCGAAAGTCGACGGCTTAGTATGGTGTAATGAAGAGAGGCGCTATATAGACTCGGCATAGAAAGGTAGGGCAGACAGATGAGTAAGACCATAGCTGAAGAGAGAAGAGAAGAATCTGACCAACGGCTGATTGACAATGGCACGATATGCCGGGTAGGTGGGCACCAGTGGGTCAACACCACAGGGCACAGAACTGCGGATGATTTCACGCGGCGCAGGCATTGTTTGACTTGCCTGAAGTGCGAGAAACTCGAATGGCATGAATAGATTATCCGCATAATCGTCATATCTAATACAATTTGCATGAAAATAATTTAATTTGCAGGATTATGTGGACAGATTTCTCTTGACATCACAGAATGAAGTGGTATAATGAATAGAGGAGGGTAGGCAGATGGAAACGTCAAAGGATGTTCAGGCGATATTGCTGACAAGGAGAAAGAGTGACGGGAAGTTCCTTCGGTTACACGATGACGGAATCTGTACAGACTATAAATTCGTTGACAGTCCGTTAGAGGCGACCATAAAAGAGCCGACGGATATATATGACTGGCAGTATCCCCACAAAGCGTCGTATTATTACGAGAATTCCGATCGAGCGCGAGATTATTGGATAAAGGGATGCAATATGGCGTCTTACACCATTATAACAGAGCGGGTAGCGTGTGGGGCGGAATAAGCGGGAGGGCAGAGAGATGATTTTTATGGCGGCGAGGCACTATGATTTGATCTATACCACCACTGAAGACCTGTTGACTGGAAATGTAGAATTGAGTGACGCTCAAGCGGTGGAAATGCACTACCTAATGGGTAGAAGCACGATAGATATATGTACGGAGGCGAATTTGAAGAATGCCGAGGCGTTATATAATGCAGCGAAGGAACGTTATAGCAAGCATTTGGAGGCAATTCGATAGCGGGAGGGGATACCGGCACAGGACACGTGCGCCAAAAAGAGCCCTTGCAAGGTGCTGATATCTTTCTTATCGTTTTACAGTATGAACAAATTGGGGAGTAGGGGATACGGTCTACCGAAACCCAGGGACGTTGACGCTGGCTATGTGCCCTGTAAGGACCACCCTAGGAGGAACCCTGCAAGAACGTGGGCGAGTGTACCGCGACGGCGGATGGTACCGTGGGGAGGGACAACGTTGGGTAATCCCACACCCTCCCCGACATTTTTATACTTTAGATAATTTGATTCGGGGGCAGACAGATGAAGACGAATGAGCTGAGAGACCTGTTAGAAACCATAGTGCCGGATCTATCGGGAGTGGGCGACGCTTGGCACTTTGACAGTATTGATAGAGACAGACGGTCTCTTGGAATAGGGGCCAGTATGCGGGTAGAAGCCTGGTTCGATCCACAGGAGAAATCCTTGAATGGAACCGCACTTGAATTTGTGGCATATGTGCGAAAGCGTATGGCCCAGCAGTTGCTGGTGGCGGCTCGGGAACTCGCTACAGGCAATTTCTCTGCTGAAATCGACAAAGTAATCGATAGGTCTAGAGACCGGGCATGAGTAGACTATGGGAAGGCAAGGTCGAGTGCGGCATCTGCGAGGCCAGGTTTGGCGCCGAGATAGAGCTACTTGAGCATCAGGAGCTGGATGAGCCCATGGTCCTCATGGAATGTGCCGCCTGCGGGTCGATGACCTGCCACGTCTGTTTAGATGCTGATGAGGAGTTGATCGGATGAGTAAATGGCGGGATTATGCAAAGAGTTTCTCGCTGACGGACGCGGAGTTTATAGACGAGTTTCGCAACGCGTGCCGCAGCCACAAGCCGAATATGATAACGGGCAGTCAGCGTTGGATTGGGCATGATAGACCACGCCCAATTGACGAGGATGAGGCGGCGGGTGCTCGTGCCCTTGATATGGAACCTGAGGAATTCAGTAAGCTCAGTGACGGCGCCAAGGTAGAAGCGTGCTCCCAGGCAGTTAAAGAGGACGCAGCCGACAACCCTTCGCCCACGTTAGGTGACGCGTTGGACAAGACCCGCACGTTCGCTCCCATCGGTGGAAGGCCAGTGGTCTTCATACAGAATGGGCCGAAGTGCACAACGATCGATCCAAATCAGGCGGCCTACTATAAGTCAAAGTTAACGTCGGAGGGTGAAAAGGATCTCGAAGCATCAAAGAATGACCGATATAAAGAAACGCTACGTGAGAGGTTTATATTTGTAGAGGACGCTAAGGATGCCGAAGAAACCGACAAAACCGAAGGGGAAACCGAGACCCCGTAAGCCTGGGTACTAACACGAAACAAGGGACATAGCTATAGCAAAAGACACCCGATTTGGTGACTAAAGTCCCGAATTTTGGATCAATATAGAGGGCGGAACTATGAAAGCAGTAATGACAGAAAAAGGAACGTCCGTCACAGTGGACACGGACTGGCGGTGTGGGCTTGTCGGTATAAAACGACTATTCTGCCGGGCACTACGTGGTATGGGGTATCCAGACCCGTGTGTTGACACTTTAATGGTGACGGAGCGCAGTATGGAAGATACGGCAAAGGAAATGATAAACCACCTAATTGGAGACCGGCGCAAGGCAGAAGGTGTGCTGGGCGAGCTAAAGACCGTTGTTAACGACAGCATAGGATAGAGAGGGCAATCATGCGAGCATTGGGCAAGAACGTGGTCCTGGGGCTGGACATCCAGGAGAAACAAGGGACGATTCTGGTTCCGGATACTCATCAGACGTCGACCGATAGATGCGAGGTCAGGTACAAGGGACCGGATGTTAAGAAAGTGCGAATCGGTGACATCGTGCATAAACCTGAATTGATCATCGTGGCCACGAGACGCGGGCAGGATTATGATCTGATGGACGGAGACGTGAAGTGCATGGTGGTAGAAGAGGATGATATTCGAGTGGTGCTGCAGGACATATATGATACAGATGAAGAGAGCGGGCAGATCTGACGCTCTCTAGTTAAAGTGAATAGCCTGGGAGCCCATTGGCGACCCAGGTGTGCGGGAGTAGCTCAATGGTTAGAGTCCTCGTTCATGATTAAGTTCAGACGGGGTGTTGCGGGTTCGAGTCCCGCTTCCCGCTTTGGAGACGTTTGCTAGGCGGCGGCTTACTCCCTTAATAAAAAGCCGGTGCCTCCTGCGGGAGTAGCTCAGCCAGGTAGAGCGTGGGCCAACGAGCTCTGAGCCGCCGGTTCGAATCCGGCCTCCCGCTTTGGGTGGAAGGTAGAGGTTCGAGTCCTCAGCGAGGGGAGTTATCCCCAGTAGTATAACAGGCAGTACATCCACCCAGGATTAATTTACACCCGTTGCTCGCATACCTGCGCCTTCTGCCCTCCGTGGGTAACGCGGGTGCGGGTGTTTTCATTTCCAAGGGCGCAACAATTCAATAGGAGGAGTAGAATGGAAAAATACGGCTGGGAACCCATAGGCACCATAACCACGGCCTTGACTGCCCTGACGAATCAGCAGCGGCATGTACGTGGTATCGGGAGTGTCGTGACTATTGGTACGAATGCTATAGAACTTGACCTCTCCATAGCGACTGCCGAATTCGCTGAGATGCGTCTTTTAGCTACTGGCACGGACGCGGACATTAACATCGCCGAGGTGTACGCCGCCCGTGGGGACGACGATAACGATGACTACACGCACGTCGGGCAGTTAACGGCTACGGTAGGAACCATGATCTCTCGTGGTGGCACGAGGTTGTACCACGACACCATGACATGGGCAGCTACGGATGAGGGCTTTGAAGTACTCATCACCAACAGTGGAAATAACGATACTGCTAAGGCGTGGTTTAACACGAATGGGTACAGAAAGATCCTAATTGTCGTGTCCACTCTCGCGTCTACAAGTATCACGGCGGAGATAGCGTTTGTGGACAGGATAGAGCTTCCGAGCACGCCTGTAAACGACCTTACCGTGAACAGTGCAAGTGGCGGCGAGGAGCAATTGACCATCTCTTCCAACGTGGCTGTCGGTGCGAACCAGGCTTGTAAAAGTTGCCTGGTTACCTGGTTTGGCACTGGGCCGGTGTACAAACGAGAAGGGGCTACGGCTACTGTCAACAGTTTCCGTCTGCCTACCGAGTCTGGTTCGGGGGCCACTGTTGTCGGATCTCCAATAGCGTATCCAGTGCGGAATACGAATCAACTTAACTTCTACTCCGGTACTGACGGAGACACGATTAATCTCGACTGGAGATCTTAATTATGGCGGAATTTGAAATCCCCCGGGAGACCTCGTTGATACACGCTACCGCTACCGGGGCGTGGAACTCCATGGTGAAGATAGACGACACGCACGTTTGCATGGCGTTTCAAGGTGTCGCGTCAGATGGTTTTATAAAGACTTTCTCCATAGATTCTGCCGGAAGAGTGGTGGCGCAACTGAATAGCCTGGAACATGAGATAACCGATGTGTCCCACTGTAGTTTGGTACTGATTGACAGCACGCATTTCATCTTGGCCTATACGTCGGCAGACGGTGACGGTTTCCTTAGTACGTTCTCCATAGACGGCAGTTACGTGTTGACTGAAATTGACAATTTTGAGTTCGATATTTCCGATTCGACCTTTAATTCCTTGGTGAAAATTGACGCCACGCATTTCGCACTGGCCTACCAAGGGCCGACAGGCGATGGCTTCATCAAAACTTTCAGCATAGACGGGTCTTACTCTAACATCGCTGAGATTGCCGTTTTAGAACACGACACGGCTGACGGGGGACATAATTCGTTAGTGTTGATTGACTCAACTCATCTTGCTTTGGCGTACGCTGGAGTTGGTGGGAACGGCTTTATTAAAACTTTCTCTTTTGACGGATCGTATGAGAACATCACAGAGATTGCAGTTCTAGAACATGACACAGTCAAAGGATTCTATAACGGGTTAGTGCTGATCGACTCGACCCATTTGTTGTTGGGGTATCAAGGTGATGGAACTTTATCTGAGGTTGCCTTTGCTAAAACTTTCTCGTTCGATGGGTCGTATGAGAACATAGCCGTGGTGGGTTCATTAGAGCATGATGGCAATTTTGGATCTGGGGTCACGCCGAGTTCTGTAATTTTGTTGGACGGAACTCACTTCATTATAGCGTACGGTGCTACGGGTAGCGACGGTCAAATTTCTACGTTCAGCATGGACAGTGACTTTACTAACATCGCCCGTATCGACACCTGGGAGCACGACATTGTACTAGGTAGGTACCCGAGCATGGTGCAGTTGGGGGATAACAAGTTTGTTTTGGGTGTCGAAACCACCGGTAATCAGGGCATGATAAAAACCTTCGAAATTCTCGCCGCAGATGTGGCAGCAGGCAATACCGGTGGTGGAGGCGCACCCGGTGTGAGTTGCGGAGGTATGTGGTAACATGTCGACGAGCACAGAAAAAGATCTGATCCGATTCATTAAAAAACATGCCAAGGAGAAGGTAGAATTTGAGAACATGGAGACTGGGGAGATGTCGTCCATGTCCCGGGTAGAGGCGCTGTCCCTTGTGATGTGGAAGCTCGCGCACGGGCATGCAGTTTACGATACTGTAGAGGACAAGGATGGCGTTGAAAAAAGAAGGATAGTCAACTATTATCCACCCGACAAGACCATGATAAAGGAGTTGGGTGATCGTCTCATAGGTAAACCGAAGGCTTCGCCCGTTAAGGAAAAGGAAGATCATACCGCCCGCGGAGTACCGCTTGACAAGAAAATGAGCGAGATATCAGAAAAGTTCAGACAAGTAAAGAAAGGGGTCGGCGATGAAAAGTCTGGAGCTAGAACAACGGCTAAGACCGATGCTGGCGAGTCCCTTTCCAGACAACTTGGAAAACTGGGTGTGCCCTGTAACCAGCTTCAAGGTCCCGAAAGACCCGGGTAAAAATGCCGAATGGCGGGCGAACCTAATCAGGGAAGCCGACAAGGATAAGGGGCTACAAGATGATTTACAGGTCGCGTGTAGCCTGTCAAAAAAGCTCTGGTTCAACGCGTTCATGTGGACGTTCCACCGATTAGATGTCGACCCCGAATCTGGCGAGCGCATGGTTGCACCCATTGCGGACGTACCTTTTGTAACTTGGAAGATTCAGGATAATCTGCTGGACACCCTAGACTGGTGTTTAGCGAATGGTAAAGATTTGCTAATAAACAAGTCTCGTGACATGGGCGCAAGCTGGGAATGCACAGGTTACGATCACTGGCACTGGTTATTTACGGAGAAATCTCAGATACTGGAGATGTCCCGGACAAAGGACTATGTAGACAAAACGGGCAACATGAAAGCGTTGTTTCAAAAACACGACTTCATAAACGCTTGGCTTCCTTGGTGGATGCAACCGCCGGACTGTATGCCCGGGGATCGCTACCGTCAGAACATGCATATGTTTAATGAACTTAACGGAGCATGCATAGATGGAGAATCCACTACGAAACATGCAGCGTCGGGCGACAGGCGAGACATCATATTGCTCGATGAATTTGCTAAGGTTGAGCATGGAGGCGCTATGCGATCAGCAACGCGAGATGCAGGAGCTATGCGAATCGTTAATAGCACAGTCGCGGGAGCTGGCACAGAGTATTCAAGATGGAAAGCCTCAAGGCAAATAAAAGTATTTCCCCTCATGTGGTGGGAGCATCCCGATAAGGGTAAGGGACGATACACTGAGAAAGACGCAGAGACGGGTAAGTGGAGAATCCGGTCGAAGTGGTACAACGCAGAAGAAAAGGTAAGATCCCGTCGAGAGATGGCGCAGGAAGTTGACGCCGACGATGTTGCGGCCGGTGACGTGTTCTTTAATGAACAATCCATAGTAACTCACGATGTCTTGTTTGCCAGGAAAGAACGGCTAAAGCTTGATATTGAGTTCAAGAAGGGGGTAGCAGACGATGCAATTTCCACGATCCTTAAACGCAAAGACTTATCCGTTATTAGAATCGGAAGAAAGCATGGTGGTAAGTTACGCTTATGGTGCGGATTGGAAAATGGGCGACCAGACCAGCGGTTCAGTTACGCGTTTGGAATCGACATTTCAAAAGGGCATGGAGCCTCTAATTCGGTCATATCCATTAGGTGTGTGGAAACTGGCGAAAAAGTAGGGGAGTGGGTTTGCGCTCAGACCCCTCCCTCCGCGATGGCTCGTGTGGCCGTGGCTATTGCCCTGTGGTTTGGCGGTCGCGATAGGTGTAACCTGCCGTTTCTGATATGGGAAAAGAACGGTCCTGGCATGGACTTCGGTTCTAGGATGGTTAAGGAATTCCGATACCCGAGGTATTACAGGAACATACCAGTCGGTAAGAAGAGAGATGAGAAGTCCGATTCATACGGCTTCCATATGAGCGATGAGTCTAAAGAGGAGCTTCTTACACAATACGAGCGGGCACTAGAACAGGGTTTGATGGTCAACCGATCACACGAAGCTCTGGAGGAAGCCAAGAGATATGTGCGAGACGATAGCGGCAAGCCGGTGTTCGCAGACTTTATAGAGGAAAGTGACAAAGCTAGGAAGACGCACGGCGACAGGGTCATAGCAGACGCATTGACCTTGAAGCACAACAAGAAGCCGAAAACACCAATAGGCGCTGTGAAGGGTGACACGTTCTCACATGCTGGGCGTAGAGCGAAGCGAAATATAAAACGTCGTTCAAGTAAAAAAGGCGGATGGAGACATAAGTTTTAATCACAGGTGAATACATGGAAAAGCTTATAGCAAGGTCTATGTCTAAAGCGGCCAAGCAAGGGATGGAGCGGACCAAAGTCCACGTAAGGAACCGTGCTATGTTCATCAAGGCGTACGTCGGTACGTACTTTGAGAAAGAGCACGGTATAACAGGTGAGCAGCCTATAAACCTTGTGTTCAGCGCAATTCGCGCTATCGTCCCGCAGTATGTTATGAAGAACCCAGTAACCAAGGTGTCGTCGGACTTTGTTGAATACGACGATTACGCGTACTTGCTGGGCCGGGCTCTGGATGGAAACAACCGGAAAATAAAGAAGAAACAAACGTTGAGGTATGGACTGGTGGACGCGTTCCTGGGGGGCATGGCTATATTTAAGACTGCGCTGGCCGACAGCGGGTCGTTCGTGATGTACGGTGACACGCGCATAGACAACGGGATGGTGTTTACAGACAACGTGAGCCTCGACGACTTTGTGCCCGATCCCGATTGTAAGTCGTGGGACAAGGCCGCGTTCCTGGGGGATAAAATCCGCGCCCCTAGACAGATACTGCTAGATAACAACGAGTATGACCACGACCTTATCATGCAGTTGCCATCTAGTAAGCACGCTGATGTTGAAAAAAGAGTGGCCGAAATGACGAAAAGGAACATGCCACACAACGAGATACAGGAGCTGCAAGACTTCGTTGACATCGTCTATTTATATGCCCCCGATGCTGATGCCGTGGTGGTTATACCCGATCCTCGGCAAATATCGTTTGACGATTACCTGGCGGTTCACGAGTACTTTGGACCAAAAGACGGACCATATACGTTTCTATCCATGACGCAGCCCGTGCCAGATAATCCGTTCCCGGTAGCGCCCGTAGGTATGTGGTACGACCTGAATTTAATGGCCAACCAAATGATGGTCAAGACCATGGCCCGCCAGATGAACCAAAAGACCATCGGTGTAGTGGACCCCACAGGCGTCGATGAGGCCGAGGACTTCAGGGACGCGGATGACGGTGACATCGTGCAGGGCGACCCAAAGAATCTAAGCGCACTGACTATTGGTGGGCGCGAGGCTGGTGACGATGACTATATAACCGGTCTTCGTTTGTGGTCTAATTACATGTCTGGCAATCCTGACCAGATGGCCGGGGTCGCAGCGAACGCTAAGACCGCGACTCAGTCAAATAACATGCAGCAGAATTCAAACGTAGGCCTAGAAGATGGCCGGGGCATGCTGTATGATGCAGCAGGTGAGTTGTCACGCAAAGAGGCGTGGTTTATGCACCACGATCCTTTGATAAGCATACCGATTCCATACCGAAGACAGAGTGGTGACCATGCGCAGTTAACCCTTACACCAGAGCAGCGCCGTGGCATGCCAGAGGATTACATTTTCGATATAAAACAAAGGTCCATGGAAATTAAGGATCCGAGGCAGCTGTCGCAACTGATCATGGAGTTTTCAACCTCAGTAATACCGAGTGTCGTTATGGCGGGTCGGACTCTTATGACGGAAGCTGGAACGCCGTTTAATATCGCGAAGGCGCTGTCCGATATTGCCGAGAACATGGGTATCCTTGACGAGGTACACGATTGGTTCGAGGATCCTGAGTATATGCAGAAGCTGCAACTTGCTTCCATACTCGGGCCTCAAGGTCCCATGAAAGCCGGAATGGACGGGGCTATTGCGCAGAATGGTGCCGCGGTTGGTGGGGTATCAGGACCTACCAGCCCAATGCAGGATAGGAGGTCCAGTGAACAGACGGGAGCGAACGACGCACAGAGCGGATTCCAAGGGGGATTGTAATGCCAGACCATTACTACGAAGAGGACAAGTCGAGTAAGAACGCTGTGCCTTATAAGGAGAACAAGTACTCCAAATATATGGTAGAAAGCGCGCTTGACAAAGTGACAGAAGCACAAGAGTACATGGACGATCCCAAGATGGTCAAGTACATGAAAGCGTACTTGGTTCATAAGAAGACGAAATTGACGGAGGCGGAGGGTAAGTTCGCCGCCGTCGAGAAGGTCGGTAATAAGATGAAGAAAATGGGCATGTAACTATTAAGGGGGCAGAGCATGATATATCCATTCAAGTGCGAAGGGTGTGGGCTCACGGTTGACTTCGTTTGTCCGTATGCTGAATTAAAGGGAAAGGACAAGACGTGTATAAATTGTAGCGCGAAACTGGTTCGGGATTGGCATGCCGGTATGCCGAGAGTGTACAAAGATTCTTACACTAAGCCGATACACTCAGATTCATTGGCTATCCACCCGGAGCAGGTCGAGGAACATAGACGTCTTTACCCAAAGATACCGCTAGACGAGAAGTGCCGACCAGTATTCGAGAATTACCCGGATCACGATGAGTACCTCGAACAGACTGGTCACGTCAAGCAATCGGGTAGAAGGAAAAGGAAAACAGTAACACTAGCATCTAAGTAACCTACCCCCGGTACGCCGGGCAGCTTATTGGAGACGCAACAATGGAAAAATTGGGACCGCGAGAAGAACCGTCAGTACCTATCAGCTCGCAACCTAACGCCGTAATCGACCCCAAACTTTTAGCGAAAGTTGGCGAGGGGCTGAGCGAACTCTTCGAAGACGGAGATGGAGACGGGGAGCGAGGGAAGCGTATTGTACCCCGTGAGAACAAACTAGATCCAGATCCAGATCCAGATCCAGATCCAGATCCAGATCCAGATCCAGATCCAGATCCAGATCCAGATCCAGATCCTACAGGCGAAGCAGGTGACGATGATTATGACATCTCAGAAGTATATCTTCGCTCGGCTGCGGAACACCAGTGGACAAAGGACGACATCGTTAATATGCTTAAGTCCAATGGCCCGGAAGCTACGGATAGATTCTTAAAGAACCTGCATGCAAAGTCGAACCAGCAGTCGTCATGGTACGCAGATGCTGGCCGTCGAATGAAGGAACTTGAAGAGCAGTACGGCGGCAGTGGGCAACCAAACGGGCGTACCCCCCAAGGTGCCCCGACGCAACTTCCAGGTTTAAGTCCCGACGAGTTGGCGGCCTATGAAGCTGAACACGGGGCAAACGACCCGCTCATTCGGGTGTACAGGCAACAGCATGATATGATCGGTGACCTCAACGGTCAATTGAATGACGTAAACAGACGATTGTCATCGCATGACGCGGACATGTTGCAACTTGAAAACGCTCGTAAGACGAATGAAGTAAAGCAGACTTCAGACTTCTTCCGAACGGACGATGTCAAGCAGTACGATATGCTCTATGGGGTGCTACCGGAAACGGACCTGGCGTGGCACAATTTGCCGATCGCACAGAGGATGAACAGGGAAAAGGTACTAGAGATTTCAGAGAATATAATGCTCGGTGCCCAGTTTAATGGTAAAGACGTGACGCTGGACGATGCGCTAAATATGGCGCATAACATAGTGTCGGAACCGATGGCCGCAGTCATGGCTCGTGATAGCCTTATCAAAAGTGTAAAAAAGCGAAGCAAGTCACGCGTTGTGCGCCCATCAGATAGTAAGAGGACAGGTAGTTCTACGAGGTCCGCTGGCAAACCCAAAACTCACGAGGAGTTGGTGGAAAAGACTGGTAGAGCCCTGGCCAAAGTTTTTGGTAATGGAGGATAGTAAATGGCTGTGAAAAATGCGCAGTTGGCGGACCTTATCGCCACCACGTTGGAAGATTTGCCCAAACAAGAAATAGAAATAATGTGGGACCATCCCGAGTATGAATTCTCTCGGATTTACCAGAATGAGAGAATGGAGATCGAGAGTGGTACCGCTATCAGTCGCCGCGTGATGCTCGACCACACTGGAGCGGCCAGGTATCGTCGGCTGTATGATACTGACGAGCCTACTGTCAACGATGTCGTGCAAACGATCACTGTGCCCTGGGTTCAAATTGGTACGGAGTATTCCTGGGATCGTAGAGAAATCTTGCGTAACCGGCAACCCGCAGCGTTCGTCGATATGGTCAAGACCCGCCGGTATGACGGCCTGTGGTCCCTGGCGAACCTGATCGAAGAGAGAGCCTGGAAGACTCCTACCAGTGCAAGTGATGACCTGTACCCTTACGGGGTACCTTATTACTTGAACATGCTGAACGCCGATACCACGGGGGCCGGGTTCAGTGGCCAGACCATCCGCTATCAGGACGGTTCTACTGGTACTTCCTGCGCAGGTTTGGATGCGTCCACGTTCGCGCGTTGGCGTAACTATGCCGCAACGTACACCCAGATTAACGCTAACTTCATCGATACCTACCGCATCGCGTTTTTGCGCACGCGTTTCAAGGCACCAATCAACGTGCAGGACCCCAGTAGCGAAACTGCGAATTCCAAGCGCATTTATACTGGGTTTCAGGCTATGAGTGAGATCATGCGTCTTGCCGACAGCAAGGACGACAACCATACTGGCAAGGATATCATGTCCAATGTTCGCATGAACGATGATGGATTGGCCATGATCAACCGCTTGCCCGTCGTCTATCCTGGTGAAGAGCTTGATGGTGTGACTGATCCCGTGACTGGAACCACAACTGACCCTATTTACACGGTCGATTTTGCCTTCTTCAAGCCCGTCGTTATGGCTGATGACTGGATGCACGAAGAGGAACCCATGACTGATCGTCGTCAGCATACGGCGTATACCATCTTTTTGGACGGGTCCCACAACAACCTGTGTACCAACCGTCGAAGAGCCGGTTTTGTCATGCACAAACCCATTGTCACTTAGAGGCGCAATCAAATTATTGAACGGGCAACAGAAGCCTAAGAAGCCTAAGAAGCCTAAGAAGCCTAAGAAGCCTAAAAAGCCTAAGAATTAGTATTTCCAACGCGGAGGGAGGTCAACCCTCCCCCGCAAACGGGGATCAACTCCCCAGGAGGACTCAAATGAGTCAAGTCACATACAAAAGTGAAAAAGTCTCTAAGAAGCGGGTCATGTTTGAGAACAACACCGGTTCTTCGGTGACTGTTCGTGGCGGGTGGCAAGTGGTTTATGATCAGAATCAGGGTACCGCGACCGACGTTGACGGGGAGCGGGCAACTCGTGTTCAAATTAACGACGGTAATGCCAAGAATTACGCTGGCGCTCTAACAGAAGAGCATGACGGGAAAATCGTCGCAGATGGCGGTACCCGCCTGATGGATATTTACGTGCCCACTGCTGATGGTCAAAAAGTACCGATTTGGACCGATCAGAACTGTACGATCGATGTTACTATACTGACCCTGCAAGACAACAGCCACGTCGCGGGCGGCGTGATCGAGGGAAGACCCATCGCTCGGGCCATGCAGACTGTGGATCGATCCAGTACCGCTGGTTTGGTACAGGCCCTGTTGCAGACCAACGTCGAGGGTGCAGAGGTGTCCGTACGCTCGCGTGCGACTACAGAGCTTCCTACGGCAGCTATCTGGGATAATTTCGACCTAAGCGCGGCCAAGGATGACGAGTTCTCGGGATCTTATCTTCGTACGGACTTCACACATGGTGCCGAAGGTATGCCGACCCACAAGTATGTCTCTGCTACCTATGCCGCTACGGCTGACGGCAAGACGGATACGGAACAGATTTACATGGGTCCCGGCGCCACTGGTGAGCTGCGTTTCATCACCGTGACCGATCATCAGAAAGCGTGTGCCCAGTGGAACGTGCCGATCACTATCTCCGGTGGCAATCCCTGGGGGTTCGAGGTTCGCATTAAACAGTCTCTTATCACGAATACCTTGGCGAACTACGTCGTTGGTTTGGCCATTTCCCAGATTACTCTGGAAGATGCCTTGACTGATGCTGGTGCGCCTATCGACGGCGGAATCCTCGGATTCGCACTCAAAGAGGCGGACGGTAATGCTATCGGCGTCATCTACGACGAGAGTGGCCAGACTCAAAATGAGCACGATGCGGCATTCGCTGTTCCCGCGGCCGATACGTATAATACGTTCGGCCTGTACCACAATGGCACGACTATCGCCATGTACCTCGACGGTGTGGCGAGTGGTACGGCTATCAGTGCTGTAGACATCGCGGCGGCGGACTTCCCCACGGCGGCGATTTTCTTTCCGTCGCTCTGGCTATCGGCTGCCAATGCGGCTGACTTTACGGTGACTATGGACTGGATTCAGGTATTCCAACCTGCGGCGTAACCGTAGTTTATATGGTGGGTAAAAGAAAGGTCTACTAGGTATGACCGGGGTTAACGCTCCTAGTGTAAATAACCCCCGCCCACTTCTTTTAGGAGATAAATATGGCCGAGCCTACGAGTGTACTTAACTTCCGCGACCTCGTGAAGCGCGTTGCCCAATACTACGGCGTGGCCTCGTATGACTCCGGCGGTCTGCCGTACATCCCAGTTGACGACGCGTTTAACTTTGAGGAGTCCAAGAGGATAGTTGCTGAAGGAATCAGAATGTTAGTCAGCAGGCCTCCAAGCAACGCAAAGTGGAGGTGGATGCGTAGAAATTTGCAAGTGACGTTTGATGCTACGGGTGGCGGTGTCAACAACATAGATAGCGACGCTGCTAGATACTTGCTGGATGCCTCGTACTGCGGGCAGACGGCGGGTAAGATTCACTATATCGCCGCATCGGCTCACAATACTAGGATTGAGTGGCGAGATGAAGCATTCATAAACGAGCGCAGGGAGACAACGACCAGCCAGACCGGGTACCCGCAGTTCGTTGCCATCGTGCCGTATCAAATGACAGGGCCAGCTTTAGCAGCCAGCCGCAGATGGGAAATGATATTGTTCCCGACACCACATACGACTGAGACAGTTTTCTTTCCGCACCTTATGCAGTTTGACCGGTTCCAGATGGAGGGCGGGACGGCGACTGGTGCGTCTACTACGTCGATCACAGACAGTTCGAGGACGGAGCCAGATGATTTCTTCAATACCTGGGTCGTGCGCATTATATCTGGGACTGGCAAACTAAGTTCCGCTACTGTGACAGATTATACGGGAAGCACGGGTGCTTTCACAGTTGCCGATTGGCTAGATCAAGAAGGCGCCCCCGCTGGAACCGACCCTGTCACCGGTAGCCTGTACCTAGTGGAGCCAGCCACCAACATGCTGCAAACGCCGTTCGTACTAGACGAGGCGGTCCGCGAGGCATGCCTAGCCAAAGCAGAAATGGAGGCAGAAGACGCCGAGCTGGGAACACGGCACATAACATACTTCAACGACGTGGCGCTACCCGGTGCATGGGACCTAGATGGTAACAGCGCCCCTAGGCTCCTAGGGCCGTGGTCAAATGGCCCCCGTAGGGCCTACCGCCGCGTACGAGAGAACATAACCTACAACACGTTATAAAAGGAGAATATAATGAGTGGAGGACGCTTTAATCTGCCGGACCTAGATGTTTCCGGCGGGCGCACCCACAGAATCGAGCTTCTTGGGGTTGACATCAATTCCGTCAGAGCACTAGGCCTTATCCCGACCGCTTCGACTGAACCTTCAAGAGAATCATTGGAAACGAACTTTGAAGGGTTGCGGGTATCGTCCAGTCAGACGACTCTTGGTGACCTCACGTTCCTTGTACCAAGCACGTACAATCCGATTATAGACCGGATGTATGTCCGGTTCCTGGTCAAGTCTTCGGGCGATACCGACACGCCGACAATCGACGCCACGCTGTTTCGTAAACGTGCTGGCACAGCTCTGTCTGCTGACTTAGATCCGACCATATCCGCCGCGATACCAACCGATACGGTCAACGCCGCATGGGTAGAGATCACGGTTGAGGGCCAAGCCTTGAATCCGGGGGATGCCGTGACGTTTGTGTTCACCACGGGCGCACACACTACGGATAATGTTGATGTTTACGCTGTCAAGGTGGAGTACTTCGGCGACGAGGCTGCATTCTACGAAATTACCGGACGCTAACAAGAGATTGTGGGGCGACCCTGGCTAATAACTGGGGTCGCGCATCTTACTATGGAACTAGAATTCCCGCTTCAAGGATTCCACAAGGGTGTGCGCGCAGGTTCGCAACCAGAAGGAACCACGCCGCATATAAAGAATATGCGCCCCGTTGAGCCTTTAGGCGACCGGGCGAGAGGCGGGCAGAGACCGCCGGTGGACAAATGGTCTACAATTTTATTGAGTGATTCTAATACGCCTTCTCCGATTGTGGAAATAGTCCAAGTGACGGTGGTGAGTTAATGGCGGTTATAGCAGAAGCAATTTTCGTGAGTGGTAGCACTGCTAGGGACTTTGACCCGGATGTACACAATGGCAATGTATTTACAGTGACTGGCGGCGTCGCTGGAGATGCTTTCACACCGACTGGAGTTACTGTTCGTATGTCGTCGACTACTTCGCACAGCGGAACTGTAAATATCTATGCCGCAGACGGGAGTGACGAGCCAACAGGAAATTCTTTAGCGTCTATGACTTTTCCTGCGACTAATTTTGGGGCTGAGGGGCCGCAGATATTCACCTTTACTTCTGCAACTACGGGGTCTATGGTGTTTGGTGGCTCATATTGTTTTATAGTGACAGCTGACGTGGCCTCTAATGACCTTAAAACGCACGCATCCATAACACTTTTGGTTATTGGCGACAGGATTCACTCAACTGATTTCGTAGCGTGGACACACACTCTTAACTTCACCACTTATTTTGAAATGCGCGGAGACCTTGTCTCAGCTGCCGACTTCACACCAAGTGATGTAAAGTACACACGCAAACTCGTAACTTTCTCTGCTAATAAGGTCTTCACTGGGTCAACACCCGCAGCCATGACCGAACTCACGGCTGCTGACGGTGACATCGATACGGGACAGCCTCTATCCGCCACCGAGGCATATGGAAAAGTGTTCGTGGCGAATGGCCCCAATCTCAAAGTAGCGGACTTTATAAATGTAAAGATAACAACCGCTTCATTGGGCTCTTCCGCGAACGCCCCGAACCACGGCAACATCCTCACGGGGGGTACCTCGAGTGCCAAGATGTCAGTCGACTACATAAACGCAAATACTGGCGCCACGACTCTATACGGAAGTAGCTTAACGACCGCTTCCTTTTCAAGCGGGGAGACGGTGACCGGGACCAATACTGCTGGTAACGCAGTATCTTTCGTTACCAACTCCGCCGAAGCAACGGGGCCATTCTGGTACGATTGGACCGTTTATGCGAATGACACGACTACGTACGGCACATTACCAGACGAAGCCGATCTTGTGGAATTGCATATCGGGCGAGTATGGGTGAACAACGGCCAATCTCCACATCAGTGGCATGCGTCTCGGCAAAACAATCCGTGGGACTGGAAGTTCGGTATAGACGACGTCGGTTCCAGTGTCAAGGGTAATGACACCGATGCCGGTGAGGTGGGAGATATCCTTATCGATATGATCTCATATTCGGATGACTACATGGTTATGGGCGGGTCCGGTTCGCTTTACGTCATGATCGGGAACCCAACTGCCGGTGGAGAATTAAACAAACTGCGCAACACTGGTTTACTGGCTGCGAGAGCGTGGGATTGGGACGATGAGGGCAATCTATTTATGGTATCGACTGAGGGCCTACTTATAATTCCGAGAGGTTTTGGACCGGCACAAAACCTTACGAGCAAGACGTATCCTGATTGGATTAAAGACATAGCCTACGATCCGACTATTCATAGAATAATTGTGAAATACGACCCGGAGAACTTCGGTGTCCTGATAAGCAAGGTCACAACCGCTGATGGTACTAATACTGTGTGGTGGTACGACATGCGAACCGGTGGGATCTTCATTGACGAATATCCGGAGGAGGCATCGTTTTTCAGCATGTGGAGATTTGAGGCAGATGATCCAGCTAATTCCGGTTTGCTGTTCGGGTGTAATGACGGTTATGTGAGGCGATATGATTCAACGCAGAAGAGTGACGACATCGGGGCAACCGATGAAGCGATAGATGCGCAGGTTGGGTTCGGGCCATTCAAGACGATGGAAACTGTGCGCAAAGCTGGTCGCGTGTCGAACATTGATGTAGAACTAGGCGGTGCCAATGACAACGCTTCCGATGATTCTGATGACGTTACTATTAAGGTGTATGCTGCGGACAACCCGGACAAGATCGTGAAAGACATGACGACCGGGGCTACACCGAAATACACGAAGACGCATAAAGCGGCAGGACACCGTAAGGGAAATGTCGATCGCAGGAAAATACGTGGGCGGTGGTTCGGTATCGTCGTAGGAAACAACACAGCAGGCGAATCATTCTCCGTAGAGAAAGTAAGCCTAGACGCCATAAATTAAGGAGCGGGACATGTCATTACACAATTCCTTTCCGACGAAACCAACAAGCGGCATATCCCCTTTGTCTTCGGCAACAGGTTCCGCCAATTCTCTGCCGGACTTCGAAGAAATAAAGAAAATGCTAATGGGCAGTCAGCAGCAATTCTTAGATACCCAAGGCGGGATAATCGACACACAGGCGAACAAAGCAGTGGAGCAGGGGGTCTCGAACATTATCGGTAGTGGTTTATCTGGGACGTCCGTAGCTGGTGGTCTGACAGCCGGTATACAAAATCAAGCAACCCAGGCAAAGACAGGCCTCGCATCGAGTACCCAGTTAGACACAAACCGCCTGCTCCTTCAATACATGGGCCTGTTGCAGGGCGCTAGTGACAGATCCGCCGACCGGACGTTGCGGGCTGATCAATCTCAAAGGAGCGGCGGCGGTGGGAGTCGTGCCGGAAGCGGTGGCGGCGGTGGAATAGGGGGTAGTGTCTTTGGTCCCTTCAAATTTGATCTACAAGGCATGGAGGGTACACTGCGTGGCCAAGGAGGAAATCAATTTGCGATGGCCGGGGCTGGACTTAAAGAAGGTATCGGGGCTGGACTTAAAGAAGGTGCTAACCAGACATTGCCCCCGCAGAAACTTGACTATGCCACCCGAAAGCGCAATCCATTTTACTACGTCGACGTGCATGGAAAGGTTAAAACCCGCCCCAGGAGAGCAGTTGAACCGCTTGACAGGGGTACTAAACAACAAGCAGAAGCTCACGTCGCTGCCAGTGGGAGGTAAGGGTCATGGCTAAACAGAATATAGGCATACTCATACCCTCGCCGCGCGTGGTCCATAAAGACGTGCGAACAGCCATACAGCAGATCGTGCAAAAGCTCGGGGCGAGTAGTTCGCCGACCCAGGTTGGACTGACCCTAACCGGTCTTGCCGCTTCTCGATTAGTGTGGACCAATGCGTCTAAGACACTGGCCTCTAAGGATCTTGTCGATTTGGTAGCAGGTACAACCAATCAAATCATTGTGACCGATGACGCTGATGGATCGATTACTCTCTCCGCTCCACAAGATATCCATACGGGGGCCAGCCCCACATTCGCTGGGGCTACCATTACGAACGCGGCAGTGCTGGCTTCTGACTCCGTGGTGTTCCAACCCAATGCAGATTCTACGACGTTCCTTCAAGTCCTAGACGCTAACGGCGGAACGCCCGTCCTGAATGTGGATACGACGAATGGGAGAGTTAGTTTTGGAACAGCAAGTGCTCAAGAATTGGTTCATGTGGGAGCAGGAACAGGTGCATCTGCGATAACGGCAACCGATTTATTAGTAACAAGAGCTGGCCCAAGTAATTTATCAGTTAAAGACAGCACAAATGTTGTTGAGATATTTCTTTTTGCTTCCTCTGCTGGTGGAATCATGGGGACCGTCACAAATGATCCCTTAAATATCCAGACTAATAATACTAGTGCTATTTTTATTGACGCTTCTCAGAATGTCACGGTAGCCGGGGATATGTCCGTCGCGGGTGCACTCACAGCGACCTCCCATGGTGGAATAGTTGAGGCAAACCTGCTAGACAAGACTGCCGCTGAGACTATCGGCGGGGTATGGACATTCTCTAACGCATTAACCATTAGCAGGTCAGATGCTTCTGCGGATATTGTCCTTAAACGAGTTGATGCTTTCGTGGACTTCAACCAAGATGTTGGAACGATTCAATTCCAAGGAGGTGAAGATGGTTCCGAGGAAGTGGTGGCACTCATCCAAGCTGTGCCATTTGATAATTGGACAAATACTTCATCTCCTACATCACTTGCCTTCCATACAACACCGGTTGGTGCAACAAGTGCCACAGAGCGAGTCAGAATCAATAGGGACGGCAGCGTAGGCATAGGCACGGGGAGCCCTCGAAAAGACCTGCATATAGAGAGTGTAGTCCCAACGATAAGACTGTCAGATTCAGATGCTGCAACGGACCTAGCAGTAGCAACTCTGATAGAGCTTTATCGCGGGAATAATACGAACAGGGTAGGGTTTTGGGGCATGGAGAGTTCCAGCAATAATACAATGAAACTCGCCACTGATTATGCGGCTGGGGAGATAGCATTTTCTACGGGTTCTAGTGTTGAAGCTATGCGGATTAACTCCTCTCAGGTGGTAACTCTGACTAATGTGTTGACTGTTCCTAACGGGGGGATGGGGGCTGGAAGCTTTACAGACGGCGGTGTTCTGCTAGGATCGGGTACCGGGGCTATTACAGCTATGGCCGTCCTGGCAGATAGTGAAATGATTGTGGGGGATGGAACTACGGACCCCGTTGCCGAGTCGGGGTCTACGCTAAGAACGTCTATCGGTGTGTCTATAGGGTCAGACGTTCAGGCGTTCGACACTGGGCTCAACAACCTGGCCGCCGTGTCTATGGCAGCCGATAAGATGTACTACACTTCCGCTGACAACGTACACGTGGCTGCTGACCTGCCGTCATTCGGTAGGACGTTGATTGCTAATACCACGGCGGCATTGGCTAGGGCTGACTTAGGATTGGATACCGGGAATAGTCCTACGTTCACGAACTTGACTCTAACTGGGGGTCAAATAGTATTCCCAGCCACACAAGTTCCAAGTTCAAATGCTAACACGCTCGATGATTACGAGGAGGGAACGTTCACTCCTACAGTGGTATTCACAGGCGGTTCCGGCACAATAACATATACTATTCAGAGTGGTTTTTATACTAAGATTGGTAGATCGGTATTTTTCTCAGTAGACATATTGACAGCTTCAATAGCCTCTCGTACGGGCAGTATGAGCATTGAGGCGTTGCCATTTACGAGCGCTTCTAACTCCGGGACAATAAATATGGGATTCTCTAGTGGGTTGGCGATCCCGGCGGGATATACACTAACGGGAATTGTGGCTGGGACTTCCGCTCGGATCGAGATGTACCTTTGGGATGGGACATCAGGACCATCACGCGTACAAGAGACTGAGTGGACAAATAGCGGACGTGCAATTTTAACGGGTTACTACATAATATAAGGGGTTATCATGGAGATCCAGGCAGATAAAGACGGACTGACGGCACTTAGTGCTATTCTGAACAAGTTATTGGCCCACGACAAAGTGACAGATGAGGAGTTGGTTCCTCTGGCTATATTCAAACAAAGCATCAAGCCGATCCCGGAACCCGATGGGAAAGAGGTGGAATAATGCCACAGGGTATGGTACAACTTAACGATGGTACGTGGGTTCCGGTAGGAGACGCGCCAGGTCCGAATAGCGTGACAGGTCCTACACGCGACATGCTGATCGAAAACCCACAACAGCCGCAGCCGCAACCCGAACCGCTGAATCAGATTGACCCGGGGACGTTCGCGCAGCAAGAAGTACGGAGTCAGTTCGATAACTTACAACGGAAAACGAACATACAGCGACGGCTTATAAACAAACAAAGGAAAGCAATGGGTCAAGAAAAATACCTCGCCGCAGCCCAGAAGCTTGAAGCCGGTCACAAAAAACAGGCAGAAGACTTGTACCAGGATCACCAGCAAAAGATTGGTCTTATGGGCCGTATAGAAGACCTGATATCCCAAGGCATCCTTGACGAGGGGCAAATCGCCGCAGCCCGAAACCTAATATCTCGGACCGCGTTTGGCAAAGAATTCGGTGACCTGTTTTCCCCGATCCCGGAGAAGGGCAAACAGGTCAACCCGTTTGCTCAGTTCAACGCCCTACAGAAACTAGAAAGCCAGGTGCAGGCGGATCAAGATAGGTTTAGGACCCAAACAGAAACCAAAGGTAAGGGACTTGCCCTTGGGCCACCGCGAGAAGTGACCACTCTCTCTAAAAAAGACGGCCCCTTAACGGATGATTTCTCCATAGTAGCGACATCCGTGTACAATCCTAAATTACAAACCACTACAGTAACCGGCGACGACCCGGCGGCCATGGCAGAATTCAGAAAGACGAAGAGTTTCCTGAACAACATCCGGCGTGCTATAATAGCAGAACGGGAAACATTTGGTATTTCGAGTAAGAGCACTGAAAACATGTTGCGGACATTTGGTAGAACCAACAGTGAAGGATCAACCGTCGGTGAACGTGTAATGAGTTCCGCAGTAGCTAACACTATCGCGAAGAAGCGAGCGACGACAAAAGCCGCAGAAACAGAATACCTGCGTAGGCGCAGAGCCGGGATGTCACAGGAAGAGGCGGCGAACGGGTTGGAACTCAGATAGGAGGACCTATGGGCTTTTTTGATGACCTAGATAGTAAACTTGGTTTCTCCGCCGCTACACAGCCTGTGGCTCCGCCCATCCAAGTGAACAGGCCTACCGACTCCTTTGACGACTTAGACAGGAAACTCGGCATAGTGTCAGATGACCAAAAGACGGAGTATTTCCGCCTTGGCGGGGGTAAAACCAAGGAAGGTAGGCTCTTTCGCGGGGAGGTTATGCGCTCGTTTAGGGGGGGCGGTGCCGCCAAGAATGGTGGTGGTGTCGCCAAGAGTGGCGATTTAGAGACCCCCATAAGTCAGAAAGCCTGGTACAACCGGTTCGGCGTGGAAGGTGGGAGGGGTCTGGAGCGTGGCGGTATAATGATAAAGGCCGCGACGATGGACTTTGTCCTGAACCGGGGGGTGGGTGCTCTCGGTCTACTACCTACTGCGGCGTTAAAGCGACTGTCGCCGGAATTTCGGAAGCTGACGGAAGCTGGCGCCTTCGCAGCTAAACAGGTAGCTGAAGGGGCGGAAGCTCCCGAACTACAACGTGACCCCGATTCCGGCATAGCTGGTTGGGTCGGGAGCCTGGGCGGTGAGGCACTCCCCGTGATGGTGGAGGCCACGATACTAGGCCTGGTGAACCCAGTGCTGGGCATGGCGTCCATTGGTGTTAATGAAGGATACTCGGGCTACACGGAAGCCAAGAAGCGCAATCTTTCTGAAGGGGAGGCCCGATTCGCAGGGGATGTAATCGGTGTAATCAATACTGCGCTGGAAACATTTCAGCTTAAGACCGCCTTTCAGCTCAGTAAAAAAGTGTTCTCGGCCCTCAAAGCCAAGGTAACCAAGAGCGTGATAGCCAAGACGACCGTGAGCGGCGCCTTAAAGGAACTGCCCGCCACAATGATAAAGGAGGCCATGACGGAGGCCCTACAAGAACAGGCACCGATCTGGCTGCCTGAGATCATGGGAGGTACCGCGGCGGTTGACCCTGTCGGCCGGACAATCGGTTCCGCCATTGGCGGCGCAGTGCTAGGCCTAGGACCGGGCGGTGTCCGTGGAGCTGTACAGGGTTTGCGATCTAAAGCCGTCGCCGATGCGGAAGCCGCCGCTGATGCCGGCATTGACCTCGGGGCCACCAACACCGCGGCCCTGCGAGATATAGCCAAAGGTGAGGAGTCACAGGGAGGAGAACCGGTCCTCGCTGCGGACGCCAGCACTCCGGTCACCGAGCCGCCCGCAAATCTGAGCGTGGGAACCAGGCCTGAAGACATGCCACCAGTCAAGAAAACACTCGCGGAGGTAACATCTGCCAGGACAAAGATGGTAAACCAAGATAGGGAAGCGATGGGCCTATCGCCGATTCTTACCAAAGGAGGCGAAGACTTCTTGCAAACGCGGCAGCGGGCTATCGATAGTGGCCTTGTTGAAAAAGCGTCAGCGATTGCAGCATCGGTAAACAAAGACCCCAGAGCCATAGATCGTGTCGCAACCGGAGCCCTTGTACAAAGAATGGTAGAGTTGAAAGTTGGGATAGACCGGGTAAACGACAGCCTTGGCGGGCAACCGATCGCGTCAGACAGGATCGCCCTGGAACAAATGAACCAATTCGTGAGGGAATTCAACACGTTAAGCGCCGCCGTTATAAAATCTGGTTCGGAAGAGGGAAAGGATTTCGTGGCGAGAAAGCTGACACTCGATAAGAGTTACGACCTTGCCACTATCCAAGCACGGGCCAGAGCAGCGGCGGGTCAAGAGCTTACTGAACACGCCAAGGAACGAGTCCGAACCAACGTGAATGAACTGAGCGATACAGATAAGAGGCTGAAGGCCGAGCAGACGAAGTACAAGAAGTCGGTACTAAACGAGGCTGTTGTAAAACGCGCCAAGAGTAAGAATGTGCGAACGAAAGCCGAAATCTTGACCGATCTCAAGAGTTTGATCGAAAGGGGGTGCTACGGTGGCTAAGGATTGTTCCGATTTTTCTCAGTTGCTGCACGATCTTGTTGTGGCCGTCGTACAGGAAGATGCGTCGGTCCAAAATATAGACGGTGCCCTAGACGTCATCGCGGAGGATCTACCCAGCGTCACGCGTGACGACATCGTGGATTCCATCGTAGAAGTTCTTGAGTCACGAAAGAAAGCTGTGGTCGACGTTAAGAGGCGGCTTGCCGCTATAAAACGTGAAGCGAGGACCAATAAAAACCTGGACGCAACGGGGAAAGAACTCGCAAACGCGATCACAGAGGGGCGGCTTCCGATTGAAACGGCGAAGAAGAAGACCGAGCAGCCGAACGCTATAAAGGTGTTGCGGGGCCAAGTGGCAGACTTAAAGGCTCATCTAAAGAAGACGGAGCCCGCCCAGGTGCAGAGGCTCACTGAACAGGTAGCTGCCCTCGATGCGAAACTTAAACGAATGCAGAAGACCGGAGAGTTGCCCCAGAGTGGGGAACGGTTCGATATACCGCGGAAATCTGCGGAACACCTTAAGCTCGCCTCAGAAAAAAAGCTGCTACAACAGAGAATTGATAGGCACGTTGGGAGGTTGAGACCCCGGTCTATATTTGGACAAGTCGTTAGTGAGCTGCACAACTTGACCAAGTCCATAACCACCAGTGTCGATATTTCCGGCTTCGGACGGCAGGGGGGTATCCAGTTGGCTATGCATCCTATAAGGACAGCCAAAGCGTTTCCCACCATGATTCGTGCCCTGGCGACGAAGAAAGGATCGCGGAAAGCCTTCGACGATATACAAGAATTAGAGGACTACGATTTAGCCGTTAGGCACAGCATATTTTTCAGTGACCCAGATGGCGATGTTACGTTGGGAGAAGAAAACATAAGGTCCGAATGGTCGCGGCACATACCTATCATATCGCACAGTAATAGGGCATATACGGCTATTCTCAACCAAGTTCGCATGGATTCGTTTAGCGCGCTGCTTAGGGCGTTCCCCCCGGACCCGTCTGTTGATCAAACAGCGGCGCTAGACAACCTGGCGGACTTCGTCAACGTGACAACAGGGCGCGGTAGCCTAGGGAGTTTGGAGAAAAACGCACCGTTGCTTAACGCAGCTTTCTTCTCACCACGATGGATATCGAGCAGGTTCCAGTTCATATTTGGAAAGAATCTGTGGCAAGGACCTGGTAAGAAGGAAACGCGCAGACTTCTTCTAGCAGAGTATGGCCGATACCTGGCCGGGAAAGCTATATTCCTGTGGTTAGCCGCCCAGCTAGGAGACTTCATAGTAGAAGACGACCCCAACTCGTCCGATTTCTTAAAACTGAAGGAAAAGAACGGGAATACTAGATACGATGTAGTCGAGGGGCTGTCGCAAACGGCGGTTTTGATATCTAGAGCGATTTCGGGAAAAACAAAAAGTTCCGTGAGCGGCGAGGTACGGTCGTTATCCGGTTCAGGTTCCCGTGATTTGGGTGAAGTGGTTTTCGATTTTACCCGAAGTAAATTTTCACCGCTGCATGGTGCCGCCTGGGACATAATCGCAAGACAGAACGTAGTCGGGGAAACAACCACGGTAAAATCTGTAGCCAAGAGTCTCGTGACACCGTTATCGACCAGGGAAGTAGTACAATCGGTGATGGAACACGGCATACCAAGAGCAACCGCTGACACGATGGTGAGCATGCTCGGCGTCGGCGTACAGACATACGGACAGGACAGCAAAAGGAACAAAAGGAGGATCCTTCGATGACAAGTAACAAGAATGATCATGATTTACTCACGAAACTGTCCAATGACATGGCGTGGATCAAATTGATTCTGTTCACATACGGCGTACCATTGGGCCTGATATCGTATAAGGTTCTAATTAGTGGGACCGGCAGCTAACATCCTACCGATATCATAATCTATCTCCCTAGCTTGCGACCACGAAACGTCGTATTCTAGGGAATTTTTTTGTGAACCCGCAGCAACCTTATTGTCCAACGACCGGAATATCGTCTCTACGAAACTTCTCGACAGCACACTGTACGCACCCTCGTGATGCCACAGAATAGCGAACGGTGTAAACCCCAGCCTCCACATACTCGCCAGACGCAATACCGGATTTCCCTTGGTGTTGGCGTACCTCTGTCTTATGACTTTGGTGTGCGCCTGGTCATTCGGTATCATTTCTGACTCCTCCATCAACTAATTCAAGGAATGCCATCACGTCTTGTCTCGTCGTGAACAAGGTGTTTGCCACCGTGTACGACCTCAATTTTACCTTACGACCAAAGGGACCACTTATCCCTTTGCGCGCCCAATTGTATACGGTGGTCCTGGATGGACGAGTACGAGTCAGCTTAAACACCAGGCTAGGCACGGTTCCTAGTTTTATCTTCGATGCTTCTGTGGAGCCTGGCTGCGCGTCAACGGCTCTTCTTAGGAAGTCCGGCAACGGCTTTTTTGTGTTCATTTTCTTCCTCCCGTAGCTGTCTATAAAATTTATATATGTTCGGTTTGTCGCCGTCTTTCAAGCCACCGTCGCCATGCCAGTAGTGCCACGGTATCTGGCGGGGGTATCGGTCCATACTCTTATAGACAAAACCCCTGCCTTTGTACACAACCATGTATACCCAACAATTTCCCTTGTTGCCAAAACCGTTGACACGGAAACCCCATCCGGGCCTGGGGTCCTCATCCGAGAATCGGAGGAAGAACCCCAGGCACTCCACGTTGTCGTCCAAGACCGCTCTCTTGATCGCTTCTCTTGGATGCCCAGAGGCGAGTTCGAGTAGATCGTCTCTACATCGAAAGTGTTTCATTCTGTGTATTCCCTATACGCCTTGTCTAAAACGTCTCCGTAGTCCGCGTCATCTCTAAGACTTTCATCCGTTTTTAAGTACGCTTTACTAAATTCCATGAATAAATGTGCGAACAAACCCAAGTCGCCTTTTTCGATCATTCTATGTACCTTTCATATGCCCATTCCTGTATCTTTATTCCAGTGAAGACTCGCACAGTCCTTTCACCATTTTGAGACGTGCTCCTCTTCACTGACGGTACGTGACCGAGCAACCACTTCGAGAACTGCTCGGGTAGACCGGACTTCCTCGCATTGATTCTACACCAGCCAGACCACACTTCAAACATCGAGTTCAGGCACGCTACTCCATCCGATTCCACCGTGCAGCAGTCTTGTAGGAATGTAGAAACAGGTGCCGACATGCTGCGGAACTGATCCATGATCTCGCCCGACGATTTCGGTTCCGTGAATCGGTTGTTCGCACGTAACCGTTTCAGGCCGTTTAGGGCATTGACGATAAGCTTGCCCTCTTTGGCTTCTTGCGTCACTCGCTTCTTTATTTTATGATCTTCATCCTTAATGTGCGATCCGAAATGCTTGAGCACCAACAAGCGGGATTCCATGGCGCCGGTTTCGTCCGAAACCGCTAGTATCTCGTTCATAGCCAGCATAAACCGAGCTTTTAGGTAGACCAAAGGCAAATCGTTTACCCCTTTTTTCTCTACAGGCTGAGGGTCCCCGCCTACTAAGCCGAGCATCAATTCCAAGGCGCGTCTAAGTATACTTGCACTAGGGTTACGCACATCTCCCAACGTACATAGATGTTTACCCAAGAATGGTTGAAGACCAAATCGCTCTGTCATCGCTCTAAGAGTAGTGGTGCAGTGTTGATCCGCCCCTACGATGTTAGACGCCATTTCGATAACTGTTCCTTTGCCGGATCTAGGGCTACCCTGTAGTAGCATCATTTTCTCAAATGACGTATCTGGAACAAGCAGGTACCCGCACCACTCCCAAAGAAGGTCCGCACAATCTCGGTTTCCTCCGTAAGTTTCGAGCAAGAAATCGTCAACGAATTTGGAGTCTGCGTCACCGTTAAAATCATAGGGACAAGAGGTAGTAGAGAAGAAATCTGGGTGAGGTTCGTGTAGGGTGACTCGTCCGTTGATATATTCCTCGACATCTATAACCCCGTTCTTAAAACAAATGAGATTTTCCGGTTTCGAACCGCTTACACCCCGTGTCCAGCACGGGGGATCGTTTTTAATAAGACATCCCCCGCGTGTAAACGCTTCCATTATATCAGATACTTTAGTCCTGCTCACTAGATAAGGTTGAACCCGTTTCACACCGCTAGGATCTGTCGCTATGAACTGTTTGCCTTCTAAAAAGTCATACATGCAGCCGCGCACCGCGGGTAGACCGATTTGCTCATAGCACGAGCCATTCCACTGGTACCACGAGCCGTAATAGAATCTAAGGGTCGGCGACTCCCCGACTGTAAAGTTCTCTGACAGGAATCGCCTTCCAATTTTTATAACGTCTTTGTCTGCAAATAAATCAGGGTCAATCTCCTCGCTGCGGTCACCATGTTCCTCGACGTACTCCGTGAAGTCATCTCTGACGAGGCCGCGAACAAGCCAGTCATGTAAGTCCTTCACACCCTCCGGGGGATAGACCTTCATGATCGGCCCGAGCCCCTGTAAGTTGATCGCGGTTTTGTCGACGCCGTCTTTTCCTGGCCAGTCGATGTCTCCTGCGGCGTTCACGGTCTTGTCGTTCTCGCCGATTATCCATATTGGCCTCCCGTTAAATGGCATCCTCTGTAGCATCTCGATACCAGCCAGGTTAGACGGCCTCCCTATGGTGTCGAACCCGAGTGTCAGACCAGCACCCCAATCCGTAGCTCCTTCGACGCATAGCACGGGACCGTCACTGGCCTTCATCGGCGATGTGATGCCGCCCATGTTCCTAGAAGCATCCAGTATGTGAAGCCAACCCGTTGACTGCTGGATTCTGGTTTTCTTCTTCGTGCATAGAACAGCGGGTGGATCTAACGGGTCATCTGCGCTGACCATGCAGTATTTCTTACGACCACACAACGGGCAACCTTTGTCCTTCAGTGGGTAAAGGTCACTATCTACTCGCATCCATTCGTGGCGACCCTCCCTGAATCTCTTTTTAGACCTGTCACTAGACGGGTCATATTCATAATACAGGCCATGCTTTGAGCCTGTGGCGCAAAACTTTTTTCCACTTTCTCGGTACCGGAGCAACAAGCCTGTTACGTCACCTTTTGAATTCCGCTCTGCGAACACCCAGGCATTCTGCCATCTCGGACCTTTATCCGTTATATCACCTGGGACGTAGCCCGCGCCCATCCTTTCGAGTATAGAGACGTCAAGCTTGAGTTCTTCGCTCATCGCCTTCCACATACCGGTCGTCATGTTGTGGCGGTATGCTTCATATTTCTGGGCTATGGTTCTTTTCATTGGAGGCCTTAAAGTTGGAGAGGACAGGACTTATAGTTCGAACGTACATAGGGTTTCGTCTCGTCCGCCTGTCCTCCCCATATTCAGGATGTTACTCACCACCGAATCGGGCGATTGTCGATTTCACAATAGCGGGCCATTCCGCATTCGTGGCGTCTTTAAGGCTCGGTTCTTTTTCACCCGTTGCCTCAACTAGCTCCTCAAACAACGTACCCTGGACGTCGCCATCGGAGATATTATTATTCTTGCCTGCTTCGACGATCTTACCCCATGCCTCTTCGGCTGTCATAGTTGAGGCCGCTTCTTCCTTGATCTCAGCCTTATTACCGAATTTGGGCATACTTCTCTTGAGGGGCGCGGTCGTGGTGCCGTCACCGTTGTCGACGCCGTTTTCCACGGCTGCTACCTCTGCCGCTGCATCCTTAACATCCTTGTCCTTTAGTTCTTGTTCGCGGCGAAGACGGTTCTTCTCCGCCTTATCGACCGGGGAGGCCCCTTGGGTCTTAGGTGCAGCGGGTGTTGATTTATTCTTGCCCCTGGGCTTGCTGACTGCTCCCTTGCTCTTCTTCGACAGAATAGCGAATTTACTAGCAGAGGCTTTCAAATCGGCGGCGCTAAATCTCCGGATACGCTGACCAGGCACGGCGTCCTCTTCATCGATCCAATTTACCTTTAGGGTAATTTTATCATTGAAATCATTTTCTTCGACACGAATTTGAATGATCTTGTCATCGACGCCCATATCGTCAACGTCCGTAACCAACGTGCCGTCCCATCCGAACACCTTCATAACTTGTGCGTGGTAAAGTGACTCCCCTTCATCATGGTTGAACAGATGCAGGTACGCTACAGCGTGCTCATCATTATCGGCATAATCCTGCCACCCCTCATCTTTTTCATTCCAGATCCATTCAAGTGCTACGTCCACGATCAGTTGCGGAAGTGAGTCTTTGCCCTCTTCTACGTTACCTTTCGTCTCACCATAGGCGTGTTCAAGCACGCGACCCTTAAAAGTTCCTGCAAACGATACTTTGTTCATGACTGTTCTCCTTTTACTCTGTCGATTCTGCATTGACTTTTGGCACACATCATGCCATTTGGCAACATAGTGAGGCAACTCGGGCACGGCGCCATGTCGCGCTGCACTTCTTCTAGCGACGAACCGGACTCCGCTTTCTCGGCGAGCTTGTCGATCTCCGGTTCTGTCTCTTCCGCGTCTACCATGATGACCGCGATTCCATCTGGCAGCATATTGTTAAGCACCTTGATCATTTGCAACGTACCCTCTCGGTACTGGGATTCCGTCGCTGGATCAGCGTCGTAGACCCTTCGGGCGATGTTCATGGTTGCTACAATCTTTGCTGCGCTCGTGGCCATATTGGCCAATTGCATGTCTCCATGGCATTTTTTGTGTTTCAGCCCGCTCCCGCACGGGCACTTGTCATTTCTTTGCACCCTGTTATTCGCCATCTTCAAATTCCCTAAGAGACTTAGGCACCAATTCGACACCATTAACTGTGACCGTGGGCTCATCCAGGGTTTTGGGAAGCCGGCTCCAAAGCTCTCGGTCAAGGAATTTATTCGGGATAGGCCCACGTCCGTCTACTTCGACCCCGTTGTAGAATCTATTTTCACCAGACGTATCTAAGGGTAGGTTATTTTTACTAGTCATCTTCGGTATCTCCATCGAACATAATGCGCCACAACGTATCGTCGGCGTTGTTCTCGAACTGCACGAGCGGGTATTCTTCAAAGACGTCACCGCGTGACTTAGCCTTGAAGAACATCTCGGGCTTAGTAAACACACCCCGCTCATCTGAAGCAATAGCACGCTTCTGATCGTCTATCTTAATATCCGCCCAGTCTATGTATAAAACGTAACTGGCCCACGCCACGAAGGATGGCATGACGGGACCTTTCTTATTGTTGAAAAGATCCGGATGCGATTGCAGGTACTTGCCGTATCCCGCTTTGTCGATTTCCGATTGCGCCGCCTGACACAATATCACCACGTTCTTACCAGCGCGAACGAGTCCGTCGAGATCGGACTGCCACAGCAGCATCTCATAGAATACGTGCTCGTACCCACCTCCGTATCCATAATCCGCGATCTTCCTGGCCTTGCCGCCCTTCTCCTTAGGTATATTCTCGACCACCCATGGAGTGCAAAGGGAATTCTGGGCAACCGTGCCAGTGTCGAATACTACCGATTCCTTGTCTTTGAACAGGGACAAGTCTTGGGTAACGTCCCTTAAATCGCCCCATGTATCCACGTCTTTCACGATGGGCCATGTCAATCCGAGTGGGTGTACCAATTCCTGTATTCCCCTGTCTGGGCAAATGAATACTGGGCTCGGCAGAGTAGCGGCCAGGGAAGTCTTGCCCATGCCAGAGTCAGAGTACAGGATAATCTTTTTCCCTTCCTCGCCGTTGGCGAATTCTGTGATTGAGAAATTTTTCTTTATGCGCTTTTTGTCCTTTACAGATCTGGTCATGTTGGACCTAGCTGCCTTCGCTGCTGCATTGTCAAATTTCGGTAGCGGTTTCTTAACTTCTGTCATCACTCTAACTCCTTTTTTAGTTCCTCTGTCAGTTCATCAAGGGAGGCATTGAGGGTGTCAATCTTTTCTTGTAACTCATCTCTGATCTCGCATGCCGGACAAAAACCCGAATTATAACACAATTCTTTGTGGTTGTTGCTGCACAAGTCCATAGTCGCCTCTTCACCAAATTAACTCGAACCCTTCTAAGACGTTGTCTCTGCTTATCTCTTCACCGACGTAGCAATAAGACAACGCGTAATCACATTTGAATGGTCGCTCACAAGAGCCCTCGCACTTGTACCAATACCCGGTTTTGCGCAAGTACAGGATGTGTTTGTAGATAGAGTATATCTCTCCCTCGAATCGGGCAAGCTCGTCTGTGGTCCTCGTTATCTCCCTACGTTGGAAATACTTCTCGGGGTTTTCCGTCATATCCCTGAACACGCGAGCCCCGTACATGTTCTCCGTTTCCCGGAACGCACTGGCCTTCTTTCCCTCGACTATCGTGACGGAGCAACCATCGACTGTCGGGCGGTCACTGAACCATTGGTTCTTTTTATTACCATCCTTTGTTATGCCGCATCCATCGATGTCGAACTCAGCCCCGCAATATTCGCCGGTCTCGATTAAAGAGTTCGTCTCTGCCTGGCTCAATGCCTTCATCTTTATGGCTGGCATGCGGGTGACATCGTACAGGGTTGTCACGGGTAGCTCATGGTCTGGCATGATGCCGTACTTCTCAAGCTGTCCCTCTTTCTGCATCCTCGCAAGTGCATAGGGGTACATAGTCGTCTGGGTGTCTATGATTAGCTTGTTCCAATACTCAGCATTCGGGTCGATATCCCTGGTCGTTGACTTGTGTTCCATCGTACCGACAAGCGTATCACCGAAACGTATTATCTTGTCAATCTTACCGACGAGAATAGCATCGCGGCACACATTGCCGTCTGGGTTCAAGATAGGTAACTTGAATGGTACCTCTGTTGCAACAACCTCGTACCCAAGACCATCGCTCTGGATGTTCCAGTACCAGTTGTAGACGTGTAATGCGTATAGGAGCTTAGCGCGCTCGGTCTCGTACGCCTCCGGCTCTACTCCGCTAGGCACGTGCTCATAATGCTTACAGAGATGTTCCTGCGCAGCCTTTAGAGCTGTATCATGTAACATGACCCCAGTACAGTCACATACGGCGCATGTCGCGCCTGGCATGATACTGCCTTCTAATAAACCAGGATCGCAGCACAGGGGACAAGGCCCGCCGGGCTTACCGTATAGAATTTCTTGGAGGGTATGCCAGATAAGCCCGCGTCTCTGCGACTCCGTGTGCCCAGTCCGCCGAAGACCACAAATGTACTTGGCCATGAACCGCGTGACACATGCCTTGTAATCACCGATCGATGACGCACTGAGATGTATAAGTCGTTTACTCATTTCTATACCACCTCAACAGCAGTTACGTTGACGCACACAGTCAATCCCTGTATTACTTTGAACGATTTCTTTGGAGTGTGCACAGTAAAAGAAGTGCCCCGCAATGCCACCATATCTTCAACGTATCCATCCTGCATAAGCTTAGTCACCACGCTGTTTATCTTATCGGCCCCGTATTGAGTAACACAGGTACCATTTTCATTTCGAGTTATTAAGTAAAATTTCATAATCCGATTCTACCACCTTTCTAGTTAAATGTCAAGGAAATTTTTCATTTTTTCTTTTAATTCTTCAAGACCGTGGACGCAAATGTAGGCGCCACCACACCCGCGTGTCCAAATCATGTAATCTATCTGGTCCTTGCTGAGTACGCCGCCGCTGCCCTTCTTGAACTCCACCTCCAGACGGCGACCACTGGGCAGCATACCCGTAAAATCTGCGCTGCCTGTTATACCGTACGTTGCGTAATTGGGACTATCGTTCAAATAGCCAGCCCCATTGTTCTGCCTCTTCATCCTACAACCGTGACGTCTTAGCCACTCCACGCACTCTTTAGTGACTTCCGCTTCCGTTGCCTCAGCCACGGGCACGATCGGTTTCGTTGCCATGGAGCCGTTTTTGCGCACACTGGGCTTGCCGTGCCTTAGCATCTGAGCGAACCGCTTGAAGGCTATTCTTTTACTGTTCTTTCGCACGGAATTGCCCCCAGAACCGAGTCTCTTTCAAACGCGACTCATAGTGAAAACAGAGTGAGGCGTCCAGGTACGTCCTGAATATCTGTGTCTTGCGCCTTTCGTAATTCTTCTTCAATCGCCAGGATCGACATTTATATCCGCCTACTCTCATTTCTCGCCCTTTTTATAGTGCCAGCCCTTAGATGCATCTCGCACTCTGCGATTAATTCGTATGCGCCTTATCCTACCACTTGTCATGCCTACTAAATCCAAAAGGGCACAGTCTATTAGCGCCTTTGAAGCTATAAGTGCATCGTGATCTGGAGGTTGCAACGTATCGCCAAGGCACGAATTATGCACAATGGGCGATCGCAGGTAATGCGCCGCAGTAATTAATTTTTCTGCCGTCTTTATTCGCCTGTCCACTACACGCCTATCTTCTTCAATGCTCATTTCAGATACCTATCGGCTATTTTATGATCAGTTGACAGTGGCAGACCCCTGGCCCAATCGGGCTTTGACGTCATAATCTCCTGCAAACGTGCAAGGTGCTCCTCAGCATACTTCTCTGGCACATCCGCCACGATCTCATCATACGGATACAGGACGATATTGAAATCATAGTCCTTGTCGCGCAGTGCCTTGAGAATCCAGTAGCACAACAAGTCACGGGCTATGGCCTGATCGGCATTTTCAGTCAAAGTTCCGCCCCAGAGGTGCCCGTGACGGAACTTGATAGTCCTGTGCTTGTGCGAATACCTGGCATTTCGGTACCGGATACGCCGACCAGATGGGAGCTTCATCATCACCGAATTATCTTCCATTGTGAACGTGATACACGATGGTGTCCCTGGTATCTTTATGGGGTGCGCCTGGTTCTTGATGCGGGCCGCTATGCCCCAGCACTTCTCCATCCGAGTCCAGAATTTAGGGATGTGGTTATATTTGCTGCGATACAGGTCGACACCTTTTTGTACAGTTTTAAAGTCGTACTCCCCACTATCAAACCTAGGTCGAAGGAATGGGTTTTGCAAGCATCTCGCATAGGCCGTGCGGCCACCTAGGCCATACCCATCACCGATTATATTGTCCTTGCCGAACCCTCTCCATATTTCGACCTGCGTCTTTTGCCCAGGGTATTCTTCGACGTCTACCTTGTCGTCCCATTTCCACACACGACTTTGAAATAAGTCAGACGCGAAGTCAGAATAAAGATCCTCGCCATTGGCGAACGCATCCAGCATGTCCTGCTGGCCGGCCATCCATGCAAGCAATCTGGGTTCGATCTGCTCAGAGTCTACAATGCAGAGTAGCCGACCTTTCGGTGGTTGGAGTATGCCGCGCACTTGTGAAATGAGAGAATGAATCGGCGTACCGCGGCCCTTGCCGCCTAGATTTAACAAGTTTATCCCTTCTCCGCCAGACGGGCGCCCAGTGTGACAGCCGTAATAGGTCAGTGGAACCCGCAGCATGTCGCTACCGCCACATGTCGCTTGATCCATGATACCGGTAACCTTTTTTATATGCGTAGGCCACGATTTCACGGCTATCCGAGCCTTGACTAGCTCACTAATCTGCGGATCGGTGTGCGCTTGTAGCCATTTGCAACCGTCGTCATCCTTGGCGAACGTAGGGCCGCAGTGCTCTAAAGGGGCACCGTCTGGGGTTTCACCCCCGAACTCTTGCAGTTGCGGCAACATGTTCTTTGTCGCGATGCACTGTTTACCCGTCTTCTTGTTCGTACCTTTCAACTTGAGGGGGAGCTTCTCGCCATGCTCTGCCAACAAAGCGCCGAGTCTATTCGCCAGCCGTATATCCGATCCCAGCAACTTAGGAGCGTAGTTCTTTATGATACGGGCAAGCTCAAGCTGCATTCCCAGACGTACTTTAGTAGCCCGCTCACGGTCAACACGGAACTGCGGATTAAGGAACAGGTCATGCGTGTGCCGGGCGAGCGCTGCTTCGTCTTCCGTGAAATCTATCAGGGGGAATACGATTTCCAAGAGTTCGACCTGTCTCTCGATATCGTTAATGGTGTAGTCGGCGAGGTAATCGTACGCGGCGGGGTCATCACAGATCATATCAAATGTGAGGCCCTTGAATTTCATCGTATCGCCTTTTTCTTTCAGGCCGAATAGTTTCACGACGTCCTTCAACTTATGACGCATACGCGCATCGTAGAATCGGAGTAGATCGTCGAGGTCCAGCATATACTTCGGCACCATGCCATAATGGTGCTTGAGAATCGTGAAGTCAAACTTACCGTTTTTGGCAACAATGGTGACCTCATCTCCATCGAATCTTCCGTACTGGTACCACAACTCCATAAGGTGCGCCTCTAGCTCTTCTTTATCCTTGAAATAGGCGGGAGTGTCGCCGTA